>JACZDC010069954.1_pt1 | contig 38552 bp, 24 predicted proteins | sample 8641791 | NCBI WGS metagenome assembly JACZDC01 (sample SAMN15324613, study PRJNA640507) | soil metagenome | isolation source: intercropping peanut in the second line | place: China: Luxin town, Laibin City, Guangxi Province | collected 2019-07-25 | depth 10cm m
ACCGAGAAGATCTTCATCAACCCGATCAAGAAGCAGACCGAGGACTACATCACAGGGCGGTTCGGGTGAGGATTACCGAAGGGTGAAGCGTCCTTTCCCGGTAACAACCCGATTTACGAGGGCGCGGAGATCCGCGTCATGCGAACAACTCGCGATCGAGGATCTTCCGCGGGTTCGTGTAGTCCTCAGCCCACCATGCCCGCTCCCCGGCCTTCCGTGGCGGCTTCGCTAGTTGCAACTTCTTCTTCGCCTTCTTGGCGTCCGCCTGGGCCACCCGGAAGTGGTAATGGTCGAAGATACGGACCGCCTCGACTACGTAGGACACAGCCACCCGCCGGTCACGGATCAGGAGCAGGTTCTCCCCATTGGACAGGTCGGCCGCCGACGAGAAGTTATATGATCCCATATACACTCGGGCCGTTGGCTTGTCGAAGTCGATGACGATGAATTTGTGGTGCATCCGAGTGCCACCGCCGCCGGTCGGTTCTCCCCTGAATGGCTGGGGTGCGTTCTTTGTTAGTTCCTTCGGGTGAACCAGGGTGATCTTCCCATCCGGCTTTTGGAGGTCCACGCCGATCGCCCCGTCCGTGTCGTCCTCCGTCGACAGCCCGTCCACCGCATGGTCGGAGATGCCGTAGGAGAAGACGCTCGCATCCTTCTGGATCTGCTTCACCGCGTCCCGGATCGGTCCAGGCGTCTGGTACAGGAAGGCGAGGGAGAAAAACAGGCTGGACGTGGTGTGGTTCGCAATGTCATCGGCGATCGCCTTCAGCACCGCGTTCTTCTTCGATCGCGGGGAGAACCCGACCTGAGCGTCAATTCCCTTTAGTTTCAGATCATTCCATATGGCCGAACCGGTTCCGCTGAACCCGGCGACGGTGTCGTTTGCCTCATAGTGCTCGTAGGCCGCCATGAAGATTTTTACGGCCGTCGGACCTCGTAGAATAACGGCGTTGTTGTTCTGGACAAAGAAGCCCCGCCACGAGTGGTTGGTCGAGCCGCACACGCAAGCCTGCACCTTGTCACCATCCACCACAATCGTCTTGTTGTGCTGGAGCTTTCCCAAGTGCTGCCGCTTGACGAGCGCCGCCGTCTTGGTCAACCGGGCAGCGGCGGCCGTCTCGGCCGAATTCACTTTCCCATGCGCCCCGTCGTCGTCGATGATGATCCGCAGGCGCTTTCCGAGCTTTTCGAACCGGCTGACGACGCCCGGCTCGTTAAGGTCATACACCACCGCCCGGACCTTGGCGGTCTTATCGGCGATGGCCTCATCGAGCACTTCGAGGATGGCGCTGCGGGCCTCGAACCCCATCCAGTCCAAGGCTTCCTTCGCCTTCGGGTGGGTGGCGATGAAGGCCAGCCCTTTGTCCGCCTTCGCCGGCAAGAGGGTTCCGATCACGTCCTTCGGGTTCATGCCCTTGTCCACGTACTTATCGACGAACGCCTGGGACGAGACAAACCCACGGGTAAAGGCAACGTTCAGTTTGCCCGGGTGTGTCTCCCGGCGGAGCTCGATCTCGGCGACCTGCGGCTCGCCATAGCTCAACTCGTCCTTGTCGTTCATAAACACCGGTGTCACCTTATAGGTGAACGCTCCGGCCAGTTCGGCGTTCCGCGGGAAGTGAACCCAGCGAAACTTCTGGATCGGGGACAGCAGAGTGGATTTTTTCACGGCGTCGATCCCGCCGTCCGCTCCGGGGAACGCCAAACGGTTTTTGAGGGCGAAGAACCTGTCGCCGTCCGGCTCCTTGTATTCGATGGCGAAGCCAACGAATTCCTTCGGCGGCTTGTCCTTCTTCCAGTTCATGCCGAGGAGGCACATGCCGTCACCCCGGTGCAACTTGAGCGTGAAGAGTGCTGCCGAATTGGTCCCGCTGACCTGAAAATCATTCATCACTGACCTCCATTAGGCTGGGCCCCAGCACCTGTTCGTGGCTCGAATCTCGACCAGAGGTCTCTCCTCATAGGAGATAAGACGGACCTGGAATCCTAATTCGCACTCCCGACTCGCCGGCCTCCTCCGTTCGGTTGAGGCAACTCGCGGGTTGTGTGGCCCTTCGCGGTCGTGGTTCCTCTGACCAAGCCCTATTGGTTCCATCCAAGCCTGGGAGTGGCCATGATCGCATTCGCACTGACAGCGGCGCCGCGCTCTGAGGCTTACAGGAGAGTGAAGCTGCCCTTCCTCGCCATCCGGTAGACGCTGAAGTCACGATGGTCGAGCGTCAGGATACGGCGGATGCCTTCGCGCTCTGCAACCCGGACGAGAGCGGCATCCGCCATGTCCATCGGCAGATCCTTGTACTTCTCCATCAGGCCCTTCATTGGCGCGGCATCGGCCTGATCGAGTTGTAGAAGCTGAATCGCGCCGTCCTCGACCATCTCCCAGAGTGCCCTTTGCGCCTGCCAGGAAAACGACAGCAGGTACATAGCCTCGACCAGCACGGGCCAGACGCTCATCAGAGGATCTTGAATCCTCTTGAGAGATTCGATGGTCTCCTGATGGTGGTTGTCGCTTCGGTCCAGGAGAGCAACGAGAGGCCCGGCATCAACGAGGACCGCGCGCACGCGCTCTCTTCTCCTCGAGGAGCTCGCGCAGGCGCTTCCCCGTGTTCTCCGACAGTTGCCGGCCTCCGCTGTCCGCAACTCCGATGAATGGCTGGAGTCGCTGGAAGGCAGAGAGTTGTTCACTCTCCTCATCAGCCAGCCGGGAAATCGCGTCGCGGATGACCTCGGAACGTGTCTGACCTCGCCGGGCAGACAGGCGCTTCAGGGCTGCTTCCGTGGTGACATCGAGACGTACGGTTGCCATAAAGGCCTCCTCGTAACACAGACAGTGTAACACGAGAAGCCAGTCGGGTATATTCAGGCCTGCAAAGACACCATCTGACGGTCCGGAGGATGACTCTTCGGCTCGGTCGCGATCGAGCTGATGCCACGCTGGGACAGGTGCTCCGCGAACGCATCGACCCCGCGATCGTCCCAGACGAGCATCCAGCCTTGCCACCGGGGCGCGATGTACTGCAGGAAATCGAGCGGACCGCTCTGGAGAGCGGCGTCCATCCCGATCGCTCCTCCTGACTCCTTCAGGTCGAGCCCCTCCAATTCCTCAGCGTCGAAGTCAATCGGCTCGGGGTAGCCAAAGACGATGGCGCGCCGCTCATCGAAATCCAGGAGGAACCCGGCCTCTGCGAAGGCCCAAGTCAACAGTTCCTTTGTCGGCTCTGCGCTATGCGCGACTGTGACCGCGGCGTCAGGCCCTTCAGCAAACGCGTACGTTGAGCCCATCGCCGCCCATTGATCGTAGTGAGCGACGGCTTCTCCATCCCGGATCAGCACAAAGTTGGCGCGACTCCCCATTTCGAGTCCCCCCTCAGAGATCTGATGATGCCTCGAATCATATCAGCGCAGAGTTGCGAGGCATCGCCCTTCCTGGAGGCGGCGTACGCTTCTGGGGCGCGTTGTAACCTTACATTCCGCCAGAGAACGTTACATTTCGCCAGAGAACCTTGCATTGCGCTGGGGAACCGTGAACTGGGCCGTGGAAGGCTGCAACGGCTCAGACAACATTGAAACGGCGTGGAGAACGTTACAACGGGCCCGCGAACGTTACTTTGTGCCCGCGAACGTTATTTTGGGGTGGAGAACGTTGCAACGGCCCAGGGAAAGCGACTTTGGCGCCGGGAAGTTGACATTTCGCTGAGGAACGTTAGATCGCCGTGGATAAGCTTACCTTGCCTCCGGTACGCCTAACCCGTCTCCCTTACGCCTCGTGATCCCCTCCTGGGCCGTGAAGCAGCCCTTCCTCATTATACGGGCACCGCTTGGCAGGCGACGGTCTTGCGGGTACGTCCGTATACCGTTGTCGGTAGCCGGTCCGTCCGGCTGCCGTCGGCCCGGAAGGCGAAGCCTCCGGGTCGGCCGGTTCATTGAAAACTTGCGCGGACGGCGGCCACCGTGTCCAAGGCTGCCGCCGTCCTGACCGGAGAGGGCCGTCTGCCGGGGAGGGGGCGGTTCGGTGCCCGAGGTGTGCGGAGGCCGGGGCGATTCGCACGGGCTCGGCGCCGAGATCCCTCAAGGTGGAGTACCTCCCCATCGCCCCGCTTTGCTAGCATAGAGCCTCATCTATGGCAGCTCAAAGGCCTCTCCGAGCTGCGCGGAAAGGAGAAAGGAGCATCATGAAGCCCAGAAACCTCGTCCTGGTTCTCCTCGTGTTCGCCTGCCTGCTCGTAGCGGGCGGCGCCTCTGCCGAGACCTGCCGCTATATCTGCAGCGGCACCATCATGCAGGGCTCGGCCGCCCACTGCTGTGGCACACCCTTCCAGTGCCCCAACGGCCAGACGGTCTACCCTTACGCCTACAACAACGGTATCTGGCGCTTCTGTGGTCCGTCCCCCGCGGCCACCTCGAGCTCGTGCGGAGTCGACGATGCCAGCCTGCCGGACTGGGCGACGGGAGAGCCTGCGCCGGCGTCGACCGACGGTCTTCGTTAGAGCGAGAGCGCCATATATCGGGTGCCTGGAACCGGGTTGTAGCGGTAGGGCGGGATCTCCTGGAACCCGAGCGCCATGTACATTTCGGCGGCCTGGGTCATGGACGGGAGCGTATCGAGACAGATACGCCGATAGCCAATGACCCGGGCCTCGCCGAGTATCCGCTCGATCTGCTCGGCGCTCTGGGCGTGTTGGATATCGATCATTGCCCTGGCGTGCTGTCGTATCTCCGCGCGGTGCGGCGGATCTGATAACCGACCACGAAATCGTAGGCGCCGTGGACCACCATGGCCAGGATCAGGGGAAGCCCGGGAATTTGCACGGGTTCAAATCATACCAGCGCGGAGTTGCGGCGGGTGCGGACCCGCCACAACCAATAGAACATCGTGCCATTCTGGCTTGGCTTTGCTGAACGGAGGCTGAACGGCCCTGCACACAAAGCAATTACGTTGACACATTGAAACAGGTGCCGTAACATCTGGTAAAAGAGATGCAGCCGACCGGTCATGGCACGCGTTAAAACCCACCATGCCCCCCCTGGCTACTCAAGGTCTGCCCAGATCCGTGAGTGGTTGGGAATCGCTCTGGGAGTCATTGGTACTGTCCTGGCAATTCTCGGTTACCAAGAGGCCGCCAGAAGCAGGGAGAGATCGACTCGGGTCGAGGCCTACGTTTACCTGGATACCGCATGGGATCTGATGGGCGGCCTACCTGGCACCTCACTCATCCTGAATCCGGTCAAGGATTCAACAAAGCTTGAGGAGGCAAGGCGCGCTATCGAACGTGCTCTCGTTCTCGAACCCGACAATGAGAGGGCCTTCAGGGTCAAGGGCTCCTATCTACGGGCCATGGGCAAGCCACGAGACGCCATTCGCTCCTTTCAGACCGCTCGCGATCTGAAGCCTGATGAATTCCGCACCTATGCCGCTCTCGGTCTACTTTATATAGACCTGGGCGATCTTCCGCAGGCAGAAGTTGAGCTCTCCAAGGCGGTCGACCTGGAGCCCTCCGATTACAACTCTCTCGCCAATCTGGGGGTCGCCAGCACACGGCAACGCAGGTACCAGGAAGCGCTGGATTACTACAACCGAGCCTTGAAGCTCGCCCCGAAGTTCGAGGGCCTCTACAACTTGAAAGGGGCAGATTTGAGAAAGCTCGGCAAGGAGACCGAAGCTCTCATGTGTTTCTGGCGTGCGGCTGAGATCAGAAAAGACTCCGCTCTCATGGATAAGCTGATGCAGTCCATCAAGGCCAGGACACACAATCGAAACCCGTCGCCCCATTGCTGACACAATGTCGCTCATTCCACCTGCGGCTCGCTTGGCAAGACCGCGCGCACCCCACACATTGAGGGGTGTGTGTCGCACCTTCTCTTCCAATCGGGAGACCTCGGAATGAACAGAGCCGTTCTTGCCTCCGCCCTTCTCCTCTTCCTCGCCTGTAGCCTGGCCTGGGGTGCCTCGATGGCCGATCTGAAGCCGCTCGACGGCGTCCAGGGCGCCGTGCCCATGGCCAAGCCGACCCCGCCGCCTCCACCGCCGCCGCCGGGACCGTGCACGTTGACCTGCTGGCCGGACCCCAACGATCCGAGCGCGCCGCCGATTACCTGCACGAGCCAGACGGGCAACTGCGCGTCGGGTGGCAAGGGCACGTACTTCTACATCATGTGCGACGGCAACACCTTCGTCTGCCCCGAGTACTAGCAGTCCTCTCCAGTTCCACGACTCCAACCCTGTACGAACACGTCCGGCGGGCGGGGCCTGTCCAGGGCGTGTTCGATCACATCCTGGTCCGCAGGAACACCATCCACGACACCGGCGTTTCGCCGTACTCGTCTTCCAACTCAGAAGGGATCAGCGACAGGCTGACGAGGGAACCGACGCCGGCCTTCCAGGAGTCTCCAAGGAGCGCGTCGTAGACGTAGCCGAGGCTGATCTTACCGACGTTGAAGACTTCGCCGTGGTGGTCTTCCTCGGCTTCTCCAGCCTCCTCATCGCCGTGCCCGAACAGCTCGTCGTTCTCCTGCCGCTCGAAGCGGCCGAAGACGGTGTGGCGGGTGGCCAGATTCGCGGCGGACTCCAGCAGGAAGGAGTCGGTTGTCTCTCCAGGGTCACTCTCGTTGCGGCCCCAGGCGAATGTGGTCTGCCAGTTGCCATCCCCGAGCGGACGGTTGTAGATGGCCGAGGCGGTGGTCCGGTCCTTGTCGATCCCGGGCTCGAGCTGCTCCGGGCTGTTCAGATGACCGCGGCTCACCTGGAAGGACCAGTCCGGCGTCGGCTGCCAGGAGGCGCGGGCGGACCAGGAGTCCAGCTTCGGGTCTTCGATGTCAGTGCGGTCCTCGTCCGGCTCGCGACCTTTGAACGCGGAGCCTTCCAGCTTGAAGTTGCCCTGGACCCAGCCGAGCGTGGCCACGCCGAAGGTGATGTGGGTGGAGTCGAGCCAGTGATGGCCGAGCGGTGCCTCGGGGTTCTCCATGCCGGAGAAACGATGGAGGAAGGCCGGCGGACCGAGCGCGGGCTCTCCTGGAAGGCCCAGATAGACGAAGACCGAGCTGTCCGAGCCCAGGTCGTGACTGTAGGTCCCGGCCAGCTCCATGAAAAGGTCGTGCGGGTGCTGGCGGTCGACGATCGGCGTGCGGCCGTCCGCGGTCTCGCCGGTCTGGAGGAGGAGAGGATAACCCTCGTCGCCGATCGTCCAGGGCTCGGCGGAGATCATGGCGCGGAGGCCGAGCCGGCCCGCACCTATCGGCCGGACGGCCATGCCCATGAGCATGCTCTCGCTGAACAGCTTTTCATCGCCCCGGGGGCCGTCCTGGTCGTCGTAGACCAGGTTGAGAAAGCCGTGTGCCATGAGGTGCCAGTCGCCGTGCATCGTGTGGAGGCCGGCGTGCGGCGAGGACTCGGGCTGCCAGGCGGTGCCGGAGGCCTCGCGGCTCATCGGGTAGGGCCCGAGCATGCCCGGCATCTCGTGATCCGCCATGTCCATGCCGGCCATGTCCTGATGGTCCATCTCCATCTGCCCGTGGTCGTGCTCCTGCGGCGACGGCGTCTCGGCCGGAGGCGGCATCGGATGTTGGTGCTGATGCTGGGCATACACAGGCAGACCAGACAGCAGCGCGATCGCTAAAATGAGCTTGAGTCTTTTCATCATCCTTATCTCCAGGACATCTGGCCTGCAACTCCTCTGCCGGATCGCATAGAATCCCGTCGATGGTTTCCTACTCGGCAAAGGACATCCTGCAGCAGCTCGACGACTGCGCGGAGGCCTATACCTTCCCGGTGCTCGACAACGCCTATGTGTATCCGGCGGACACGCGGATGACCCTCTATCGTGACGAAGAGCGATGGGCGATCGTCATCGAGGTCCTGGGGTTCAACTCGCACATGGGTGGCACGGAGGGGATCGACAACGCCCTGTACGTCTTCGGCAACTGCCTGCTGCGGCCGCCGGGCATGAGCCCGGAAGACACCCTGCGCCCGGTGACCGACGGCGACTCCGGTCCCCTGTTCGCGGAACCCCACGGCACGGCGCTCCGCAAGGGGGTCAAGGATCTGCGCATCCGCGGCCGGGTGGTGCCGGCTCCCCGATCCGCCCAGGCCTTCGAGCTGATGCGCGCCCTGGTTCCGGAGCATCGGGAACAGCTCCTCGCAACCGACGAGGAGCTCCAGGCCCGTCTTCCGCGCGACCTGCCGCGGCTCCTCCAATTGGACGAATGGAACCACCCGGACATTTCGGACGGCGACATGCCGGGCGAGCATCCCACGTTCAAGATGATCGCCCAGGTGCTGGAGGCCGGCGACCCGAGCCTCTACCGTCCCCGGCGCAAGCCGAACACCCACTGGTCGAACTGGCCGGAGGGCGGCGAGCTCTAGGCGTCTGCCGGAGCCGGAGCCGAGAGGTGGTATACTTCACGGGCGACATAGAAGCCTGGAGTCGTCATGGTCACCAGAAATATTGAGCTCACGGACGAGCAGAACAGGATCCTGGAAGAGATCGCTGGGGACAAAGGACGTCCGGTAGCGGAGCTCATCCGGGAGGGTATCGACGAGCTGCTGCGGGCTGAAGGGCGGTCTCCCCGTAAAGAGCTGAGGCAACGCGCGATGGCTCTCAGTGGGCGATTCCGTTCAGGGGTGTCGGACCTCTCAACCAACCACGATCGATATCTTGAGGAGTCCTTCGGAGATTGACCGTCTTCCTCGACACCTCCGCCATCCTCGCCGTCCTGGACAGCGATGATCAGTGCCATTCCGAGGCGGACGTGATCTGGCGAAGACTGCTCGGGAGCAACGAGCCGCTCCTCTCTTCCAACTACATCCTCGTCGAGACGTTCGCCCTGGTTCAGCGGCGTCTTGGCATGGACGCAGTTCGAGCGGTCGAGCAGGAGATCATGCCCTTGCTCAATCTCCATTGGCTTGATGCAGAGACGCATCGAGCCTCTGTGGCCAACTGGCTGGCCGCATCACGCCGGAACTTGAGCCTCGTCGACTGCTCCAGCTTTGAGGTGATGCGCCGCCACAGTGTGCAGCGCGCCTTCGCTTTCGACGGGCACTTTGAAGAGCACGGCTTCGCCCTCCTTCGGGGTTGACCTCTTCATAAGCCACCTGGCGCATGGCTTGAGAATGACTGGAGAGCCTATGGCCGAACGTGCCGTGCCGATCCTGCCCGGGGATGACCTCGGCGTCGCGAAGGACTTCTACGTCGACAAGCTCGGGTTCCAAGTCCAGTTCGAAGCCACCGACGACGGCAAAGAAGGAATCATGGGTCTGGAGCGCGGGACGATCGAGATCACCATCGACTGCCCGATGTCCGGGCATGGCCGCAACGCCTGCGCCTCTCTGCGGGTGAGCAGCGCAGACTCCTACTACGAGGAGTGGCGGCAGAAGGTGGAGATCAGCCGCCCGCCTGTCAACGAGCCCTGGGGCGCCCGCACCTTCGGATTCGAGGACCCCTTCGGCAACTCGATCTTCGTGATCGGTCCGATTGTCCAAGAGGACTGAGCTTCGCCTCAGCGGCCAGCAGCTATTGAGAGCGCCGCGGAAGCCCCTGAAGAAGAAGCCCAAGTTTCCAGCGGTAGAGCGGCTGCGGAATGTGGGACTGTCGCATAGCGTGGCCCCTTGACGGATCGCCAGCGGTTGTTTCCGCTGACAACCTCATTCTTTAGCCCGCGATCAGCCTCAGGCAACCGCTTTATTCCTGTGCTCCAATAATTCGTTGGTCATCCTATTATTCGAAGGGTGCATTGAAGTGATGGCGATCCGATTATTCGAGGGGGCGAATAATTGGATCACGGAGAAGAGAGGAAAATCGTCAGGTATCCGGTTGGCCAAGTCAGCTTTCGTGCAGCTTGTAGCTGAGCCCAGACCTTTTTCTCATCGAGACCGTGCACCTCATTCTTCAGGACATCCGCCATCTGCTTAGGGGTTCGGGCATCCAATGCCGCATCCAGGAGCCGCAGATACAGCGGCCACAGGTCTCGGTGGTGCTTTACACGATGCGGCTTGATCTTATGTCTCTTCTGAAACTCCTTGAGCGACTTAAGGACTGCATCCGTTTGTGGCTTGATCGGCAACTCGATATCAAACACAGCCCATGGGTACCTCTTGCCGCTCGGCTTCATCTGAGTCTTGGCGCCTTCTGCAACAAAATTCACCGCCCCGTAGCCAACGGCGAAATTTAGAAACCTCGGCCTATCGATCGCTGGATTAACCAAGCCCCAGCCCAATTTCCAATTTTCCTTTTCATCAACGGGCAAGTAAAACTCGCTGCTTGACGGGTCTTCGCAGAAGTTACTCAGGAGTATCACGCCTTCCCTGAATATCGATTCGAAAGAATCGCTAGGGCTCGCCGCCCACTCTCCCGTCTTCTCGGTATACCGTGATAATGCTCGACTCCAGTCTGCTCGATAATCCGGGTTTCTACGCAGGAATTCCCAAGCCCAGAAATAGTCACGAAGATCAGACGGGAAAAGGTAATCCGTTGGCTCTCGCCAGTTAGGCATGCGCCCTCCATTCAGTGCTGCCGCGTCATCAATAAGACCAGAACGGGGCGGGCCGGTCTATGGGCAGCGACGTTCGGCGGCCAAACCTAACCGCGAGACACCTATCAGGCGTCTTCACCGCTTTTCATCGGCGATGTCCCCCGCGGTGGCTTCGGTCCACTCATGAGCCTCGGCCTCATGGTCCTCGTCCGCAGCCATTTCTTGGTAGGCGTCCAGTTGGTCCACCAGTTTCCGGGGTGCAACGGTGCGGTAGGCATCCACGACCAAGTCGGCGATCTGGTCCCAGTCAATCGGCAGCACGTCGAGCCTCACTGCGATCCAGCCCCGGTGCCCCACGTAAGGTGGGACGAAGAAACGTTCCGGGTCGGTGTTGACCAGGATCTCCTGGGCGCCGTCGGGAGCGGCGCACCAGAAGGCCAGGACGTCGTCGTGATGGTGGTTCGCATACGTGGCGAATGTCTTCTTGCCGCGCACAAACCACGTCGGCTCGCCATGGCTGAGCCGCTCGGTCGCCTCGGGCAGGGCGAGGCAGAGCTCCCGGAGCTGTTCCAGCGGATCGACCCTCGTCATAGGGATGGAGTATAGCCCCAGGACGCGTTACAATTATTCCATGACGGCACGGGCAGCCCACTTGGTCCAGGAGGCCTTGAAGCTCTCCCCAGAGGAGAGGGTCGATATGGCCGACGAGTTGCTGGCCAGCGTGAACGATGGGCGCGAAGACGTAGAGCAGGCTTGGGCTGAAGAGATCGACCGCCGCGCCCGGCGAGTCCTGTCCGGCGAGTCCGCCGGCACGCCTTGGGCTGAAACCCGGGCCCGGATCGTCGAGCGCGTCCTCCGGCGGTGAGCAGAACCCTTCTCACAGAAGAGGAGGCGGACCAGGAGTTGGAAGCCGCCGTCCTCTGGTACGAGGAGAGGCGCGCCGGGCTCGGCGCGGAGCTTCTCAGCGCCGTCGACGCGGCCCTCTCGCAGATCACCGGTACTCCTGGCGCCGGCTCGCCGGTCCCCCTGGTCCGCGCCCGTGCCCGACGAGTCCCGGTCCGGGGGTTCCCCTACCATGTGGTCTATCTGGAGACGGCGAGCGCCATTCGAATACTGGCCTTCGCGCACACCCGCCGTCGCCCCGGATACTGGCTGTCCCGTCTGGACTCCTGAGCGCCCTACGCCTCCACCGGCACCGCCTGCCCGCGCCTCTCGCCGCGGACCTTCAGCAGCGCCGCGATCGCGAGATAGAGCGCGAGGAGGATCAGGAGCAGCGCCGCGACTCCGTTCAGCAGCTCGACGTCGAAGCCCTTGCTCGCCATCAGGTTGAGCCAGGTCAGCTTGCCCAGGGCCCAGAGGGTGATGGTCAGGACGAAGATCATCGGCAGCAGGGTGAAGGCGATGCGCTTCCTCGACTGGTGCAGCCAGACGGTGATGGAGAGGAGCGTCAGCGCGGCCAGGAGCTGGTTCGAGGCTCCGAAGAGGGTCCAGAACTTCTGCCACATCCCCTCTCCCGCGAAGGAGAGAAGCGCGAGCGGCGCGATCACGGTCAGCGCCGTGCCGACGATCGCGCCGGCCGTGCCCTTCATCCCCAACAGCTCCTGGAGGAGGTAGCGGCCCAGGCGGGTCGAGACGTCCAGGGTGTCGAAGACGAAGGTCGAGAAGGCCATGGCCCCGAAGGTGATCGCGAACGGCAGGTTCTTCTCGCCGATCAGCAGGGTCAGGAAGTGGCCGATGCCGTTGCCGTAGATCGTGCCCGGCGCCAGACCCTTGGCCTGGTCCGGCATCATGATCATGATGGTCACCAGCGCGATCAGCGCCACGAAGCCCTCGGCCAGCATGGCTCCATAGCCCACCGGCTGGAGGTGCGACTCGCGGTCCACCTGCTTCGAGGTGGTTCCCGAGCAGACCAGGCCGTGGAAGCCCGAGCAGGCGCCGCAGGCGATGGTCACGAAGAGGAACGGGAACAGGGTGCCGGTCATGCCGCCCATGTCCCAACCCTTGAAGGACGGCTGGTGCACCTCGTAGCCGCCGAAGAAGACGCCGATCACTCCGAGCGCGAGGGCCGCGTAGAGGATGAAGCCGCCCAGGTAACCTCGCGGCTGGAGGAGCAGCCAGATCGGCAGCATGGAGGCGATGCCGCAGTAGATCAGGATGGCCGTGGACCACTGGCTCACGCCGAGTTGGAACCAGCCGGCCGCCCAGGTCCCGGCCCAGGCCGAGAGGAAGCTGAGCGGCACGAAGACGAGAGTCACCAGCCAGAGCGGCGGATTCCAGAGCTTCTGCACGATGCCGAGCACGATGGCGAGCAGCAGGTAGAAGACGCTCGCCGCCGCCACCGCGCCGCCCGGATGGAAGTCGAAGCTGCCGGCCGCGAGCTCCTCGGTACCGACCACGAAGGTGCGGGCCGTGATGTCCGCGAAGGCTACGATGACGTAGACCAGCGCGATCCAGATGAAGGCCATCATGGCGAGGCCGGCCTTGCGCCCCAGGTGCTCGCCCGTGATCTCGGCGATCGAGGTGGCGCCGTGGCGCACCGAGGCGGTCAGGCTCGAGAAGTCGTGGACCGCGCCGATCAGCACCACGCCGAGCGAGATCCACAGCAGGCACGGCAGCCAGCCGAACGCCTGGCAGGCGATGATCGGGCCGGCGATGGGGCCGGCCGCGGCGATGGCGGAAAAGTGCTGCGCGAAGAGGTAGAACGGCCGCGTCGGGACGAAGTCGACCCCGTCGTTGACCTTGTGCGCCGGGGTCACCTGGCTGTCGTCGATCGAGAACTGGCGTGCCACCCAACCGCCGTAGAGGCGGTAGGCGGCGGTCAGCAGCACCAGGAACACCAGGGCGAGGACGGCGAGGCTCATGCCGCCTCCGACTCCCGGCCCCGCATCATCAGACCCAGCACGCCCGCGAGGACTCCGGCCGCGATCAGGGCCAGGCCCCAGAGGGCGCGTGCGTGGTCGGCGCTCGCCGCGTTCGACGCCTCTTCGAACAGGCGGCCAGGCCCGGCGTCATGCGGGATGATGAACATGCCGAGCGCCGCCAGGAAGAAGCCCGACGCGGAGAGCTTCTGCGGGAACAGGGCCTGGTGCGGACGTCCCACATCCCGCCCGACGGTGCTGTGGTTGTAGCCGTAGCCGACGTAGACCGACATGCCCAGCACCAGCCAGCCCAGGAACCGCCACCACGAGGCCGGCGGCAGGTAGAACATCAGGAACAGGCACGAGGCCACGCCGAGCAGCGGCAGCAGCCAGGGTCCCAGCGGCACCTTGAACGGCCGCGGCCGGTGCGGGTCCGTGTAGCGCAGGATCGGGATGCCGATGCACACCAGCACGAACGCGAAGAGGGTGCCGATGTTGGTCAGGTCGACCATCTCGTCGATGCTTGCCACGCCCGCGAAGCCGCCGACCAGCACACCGGTGAGGATCGTGGTCACGTGCGGGGTGCGGAACTTCGGATGGACCTTGGCGAACGACTGGGGGAGCAACCCGTCGCGCGCCATGGAGAAGAAGATGCGCGGCTGGCCGAGCTGGAAGACGAGGAGCACGGCGGTGTGGGCGATGACCGAGCCGAGCGCCACGATCGCCGTGGCCCAGGTCTGCTGCGGCGCCACGTGGTCCAGGGCCATGGTGAGCGGCTCGGCCTGCTCGGTGGCGAGGCGGCGGGTCAGCTCGCCGTACGGCAGGATGCCGGTGAAGACCGCGGCCACCACGACGTAGAACAGGGTGCAGACGACCAGCGAGGCGATGATGCCGATCGGCAGGTTGCGGCCCGGGTTCCGGGTCTCCTCCGCGACTGTCGATACGGCGTCGAAGCCGATGTAGGCGAAGAACACGACCGCCGCGCCGGCGAAGGTCCCTTTCCACCCGTTGGGCTGGAAGGGGTGCCAGTTGGTGGTCATCTCGGCGGGCGAGACGTAGTAGAGCGCCACGCCGATGAAGAAGAGGAGGACGAGGATCTTGACCATCACCATGGCGGCGTTGAAGCGCGCCGACTCGCGGATGCCCAGGACGAGCACGACGGTGATCAGGCCGACGATCCCGGCCGCCAGGATGTTGAAGACGATGGGCACGCCGAAGATGTGCGGCGCGCTCTCATAGAGGCCCGGGATCTTGGCCGCGGTGCGGTAGTCGGTCGCGAGCCACTGTGGGAAGTGGATGCCGACGCTCTCGAGGAGTGTTCGGAAGTAGTTGGCCCAACTGATGGCCACCGCCACGTTGCCGACCGCGTACTCGATGATGAGGTCCCAGCCGATGATCCAGGCGACCAGCTCACCGAGGGTGGCGTAGGAGTAGGTGTAGGCCGAGCCGGAGATCGGCACCACCGCCGCGAACTCGGCGTAGCAGAGGGCGGTGAACGCGCAGACGACCGCGGTGATGCAGAAGGAGAGCATGAGCGACGGGCCCGCTCCCAGGCGCTGGGCGTCGCCCGCGGCGGCGGTGCCGACGGTCGCGAAGATGCCCGCACCGACGATCGCGCCGATGCCCAGGAGGGTCACCTGGAAGGCGCCGAGGTCGCGCCGGAGCGACGGCCCCGTCTCGGCCGCGGCCATGATGTCGTCCAGCTTCTTGGTTCGGAAGATGCCTCGCAGCAAAGGGAGCCTCCCGTCTCTGGAAAAAGGTCAGGACGGGCGGGAGCATGACACGGGAGAGGCCCCCCGGCCAAGACTTTCCCTCTACTCGTCCCCGAACGCGATCCCGAGCGAGCGGGCGGTCTGGACGAGAGGGTCCCCAGGGTCGACGAGCTTGATCTCGCGCACGGCCTCGTCGAGGTCCACGTCCTCGATCCGGCCGCATGCGAGCCGGACCATCCGGCCACAGCGGCCCGCGATCGCCAGGCGCGCCGCGGCCTCGCCGAAGCGGGTCGCCAGGATGCGGTCGAAGGCGACCGGGCTGCCGCCGCGCTGCAGGTGGCCGAGGACGGTGGCGCGCACGTCGCAGCGGGTCAGGGCCTCCAGCTCGCGCACCACCCGCTGCCCGGCGCCGCCCAGGCGCACGACGCCGGTGGTGGTGTCCACGGAATGGACCGACATCTCGCCACCCTTGGAAACTGCCCCTTCGGCCACGACGATGAGAGAGGACGCGCGGCCGCGCCCCTGACAGCTCACCACGGTCCGGGCCACGGACTCGGGGGTGTAGGGGATCTCGGGGATGAGGATGACGTCGGCGGCCCCCGCGATGCCGGCGTGGAGGGCGATCCAGCCCGCGGTGCGGCCCATGACCTCGAGGACCATGACGCGGTGGTGGCTCTCGGCGGTGTCACGCAGCCGGTCGAGGGCTTCGGTGGCCACGCCGATGGCGGTCCAGAAGCCGAAGGTGTAATCGGTGGAGGCGAGGTCGTTGTCGATGGTCTTTGGGACTCCGATCACGTCGAGCCCGAGCTTGCCGAGCTCGGAGGCGATGCGCAGGGTGCCGTCGCCGCCGATGACGATGAGCGCCTCCAGGCCGGCCTTGCGGGCGTGCTCCAGGCAGTCGGCCGAGCGGTCGACCGGCCCGTGCTCGCCGCGGCAGGCGAAGGGGTTGTCCCGGTTGGTGGTGCCGAGAATGGTGCCGCCCATCCGGATCAGCTCGCGCACATCCGGCTTGCCGAGATGCTGGAACCGTCCGTCGAGCAACCCGGCGAAGCCGTCGAGCACACCGATGACCTCCGCGTCGTCGCCGGCCGTGCGCACGACTGCCCGCAGCACGGCGTTGAGACCGGGCGCGTCGCCGCCCCCCGTCAGGATTCCGATCCGCTTCCGTCCGCTCATGGACGAGGATTCTATCCTCTATCCCTCCTTCACGATCTGCGCTCATAACACTTAGATTAGCGGCTACGAGGCTAGCTCCGCCGTGAATCTGATATCGAAAAGCTAAGATCATTACAAAAGGGGCTTGACAGGATCTTAGCCATGGCTCATCATTTCTTCGATGACGGGCTGCCCGACAGCCCAGGACAAAGGAAATGAAGGAGGAACCAAGCCATGATGAACAACATCTCTCGTTGGACCCCTGCCACCGCTTATCTCGCGAACCGCGAGCCGTTCTTCCGTCTGGTCGATTCGTTCTTCAACGGCGACGTCCAGGGCGAGGAGACCCGCTCGTGGGTGCCCCCGGTCGACATCCAGGAGACTGGCGAGGCGTACCTCTTCCATGCCGAGCTACCCGGCATGACCAAGGAGGACATCCACATCACGCTGGAGAACAACGTCCTGCGGCTGAGCGGCGAGCGCAAGCTGGAGAAGGACGTGAAGAAGGAGAGCTTCCACCGGGTGGAGCGGACCTACGGGACGTTCTCCCGCACGTTCACGCTGCCGACCCAGGTCGACGCCGAGAAGGTGCGCGCGGCCTTCGAGAACGGCATCCTGACGCTGACGGTGCCCAAGGCCGAGCAGGCCAAGCCGCGCCGGATCGAGATCAGCTGACGGTCGGTCCCGATCCCCGCTCCCCGGCCCGCCCTTCGGGCCGGGGAGCGATTCTCCTCAAGTGGAAGGCCCTTGGCGCCACCCGCGAAGGTTTTCGACCATCTTCTGGATGGAGTCGCGCTGGATCCGCCGCTTCTCCAGGTCCGGCACGTACTCGATCTCCAGTGACAGCGCCCGGTTGGCCTCATGGACGAAGCCCCGGAACTGCTCGAGGGACATTCCTTTGCCAAGCAGGTACGGGATGATCCAGAAGTCGAAGGACCATTGCGGAAGCCACTCCGACTCCCGGATGTCGAGGAACATGTCGTCGATGTAGTCCATCACCTCCTGGCTTTCCATGGTGGAGTGCCGCCATCTGTAGCCATCCCCCTCGATCCCATACTTCTCCTTCTGGTAGTAAATGGGGGTCCCTGGCTCGCAGTACCAGATCTGGGCCCGATAGAAGTCAGGCCGGGTCTCCCGGATGAAGTCCACGGTCTCCCGGATCGTCTCCTCGGTCTCGCCGGGAAAGCCGACAATGAAGGAGCCGAAGGTCAGAATCCCGTGCTGCCTCAGCAAGCGGATCCCCTCGCGGTACTTGTCGGCCGCCGCGTGCTTGTCCATGTTCTCCAGGATGCGGGGCGAGCCCGACTCGATACCGAGGAACACTCCTTTGCATCCGCTGCGGGCCATCAGCTCGAACGCCTCCTCGTCGGAGTTGCTGCAGCGAAAGTAGGAGAACCAGTTGAAGCCGTAGTCCTTGCGGATCATCAGCCGACAGATGTCCTTGAACCGCGGCAGGGGCACGTTGAAGGTGTCGTCGATGAAGACCACGTTCTGGACTCCGCCGATGTCACGCATCGAATCGAGCTCGCGCTCGATGGTGTCGAGGCTGGACAGGGTGAGCTTTCCGGCCCTCGTCGGATAGCCGCAGAACGCGCAGCTGAACGCACAGCTCCGGGCGGTCCGCGTCTGCAGCGTCGGCCCCAGGGCGTCGCCCCGGAAGAGCCGCCAGTCAATGGCGTGCTCATCCAGGGAGTTGTTCTCCCGCTCGGCCCCGTTCAGGCGCAGCTCCCCGGTCGTCTCGTCGCGATAGACGATGTTCGGCACCCGGGACAGGTCGCCGCCGTTCTTCAGGCACTCGACCACGCGCCACAGGGTCTGCTCACCCTGCGACTCGATGACATAGATGTCCGCGCCCATGTCGTCGAGGGCGATGAGGAGCTCGTCGGGCGGGTAGCGCCGGTGGTGGTTCGCCACCAGAGGGCCGCCGACGACGATCCGGGTCCGCGTGTTGTACCGGCGGATCCCCTTGACGATCTCGATGACCGGGAAGTTGAGACTGTAGAACGTGGTCGTGATGGATACGCAGAGCGGGTCCTCGTCCAGGCAGCTCCGCAGCTTGTCCTGCTCGTAGGAGAAAAGGTTGACGTACTCGGCCCTCAACCCCTTGAGGCGCAGGAAGTTCGTCAGGTAGACCGCGGCGAGGTTCGGGATGTCCCCCGATTTGAAGTCGTCTTCCCCGCCAGGGTCCAGGTTCCGGGCCAAGCGATAGGCATAGCTCAGAAGGCCGGTGTAGGTCAGCTTCCGGTCACCCAGATCGACGAAGCTGAACTGCAGATCGCGGTAGGCCTCCGAGTCCTCTCCAAGCTGGCGGAGGATCCTCTCGTGCTCCTCGAAGGCGGGCTCGTAGTACCCGATGCTCAGGCAATCGATTCGGCTGCGGTTCATACGACCTCTTCAAGTCATGGTTGCTTCTTTTCTTCCAGTACGCGAACCCGCTCCGCGAGGGCCTGGACGTGCGGCGGGCGGAGCAGGCTGAAGTGATCTCCCGGGGTTGAGGCGACCTCAACCCCTCCCCTGGCCACGGCTCCCCAGCCGAGGGTCGGGTCCATGGTCCCGGCGTACGTTCCCTGCTCCGCTGCGAAGAGGAGGATCCTGCCGCCGAAGGGTTCCGGAGCCCAGGAATGAGAGGCTTTCAGATTCGCCTTCCAGACGGCGAGATAGCGGTCCGCCAGCTCGGGATCGAAGCCCGGCAGAGCTCGGACCTCCTCGGGGATCTCGAGATCCGGAACCGACTGCGGGCGCGGGAGGGCGGGGATGTCCAGCAGGATCAGCGGCTCCACGGTTTCGCCCTCCTGCTCCAGCCTGCGGGCCATTTCGAAGGCGAGCTTGCCGCCCATGGAGTATCCCAGGAGCCGGTAGGGACCCCGGGGCCAGGCCTCCCGAATGGCGGCAAGGTAGAGCTTCGCCAGGTCTTCGATGCTCTCCAGCGGTGTCTGACCGTCGGCGAGACCGCGGGCTTCAAGGGCGAAGACCGGCCGGTCTTCACCCGCCGCGCTCAAGGTGCGCGCCAGATCGGCAAAGGTGAGGGCGTGCCCGTCCCCGCCATGGATGAAGAACCAGGGGGCCTCGCCCGCGGACCCTGGCGTCAGCGCCACCAGGGGGGACCAGGGTAGGTCCCGGTCGTCCTGTCGCAGGGTGTCGGCGAGCGCCTCGACCGTTGGCTTCCGGAAGAGCTCGGAGAGGGGAAGGGTCCGGCCGAAGAGCCGTCGGATACCGGCCATCAGGCGGACGGCGGAGAGAGAGTGGCCTCCAAGCGCGAAGAAATTGTCGGAGATCCCGATCGGCTGGATGCCCAGGACCTCCTCCCACAGGCGGACGAGCCGCAGCTCGGTCCGGTCGCGGGGCTCCTGGACCACCGTGCGCTCGCGGCTGGGCTCGGGCAGGCGCGAGCGGTCGATCTTGTTGTGCGGCGTGAGCGGCAGGGCGTCGAGGAAGACCCAATCGGCCGGGACCATGGGCGCGGGAAGACGCTCGGCCAGGAAAACGCGGAGGTCACTCGCGTTCACGCCGTCCGCCACCAGCCAGGCCGCGAGACGCGGATCTTCTTCTCCGTGAGTGGCCACGACGGCATGCCGCACGCCCGGATGGCTGCGCAGGACGGCCTCGACCTCTCCGGGCTCGACGCGCTGGCCGCGGATCTTCACCTGGAAATCGATGCGCCCGAGAAGCTCCAGGACGCCATCGGGGCGGTACCGTCCGCGATCTCCCGTCCGGTAGAGTCGCTCGCCCTGGGTGCCGAAGGGATCGGGGACGAAGACTTCGGCCGTGCGGTCCGGCTGCCCGAGGTATCCATAAGTCAAGCCGGGACCGCCGAAGCAGATCTCTCCCACCGCTCCCAGCGGCACGGGGCGGAGCCTCCGGTCCAGCAGGAACACCCGCGAGGACGCGGCCGGCCGGCCCACCGGAAGCGCCGGCCGAACCTCGTCGTCCGCGGTGGCGGCGTACCAGGTCGAGGACATGGTTGCCTCGCTCGCGCCATATTGGTTGACCAGCGAGACCCGAGGGCCGAAGGCTCTCCGGACTGCCGCGACATCCGCGCCATGAAGCTTCTCGCCGCTCGCCAGCATCAGGCGCAGCGACGGGACCTTCCGGCCCAAGGCCAGCGCCTCCTCGACCAGGAGGCGGAGCAGTGAGGGGACGATGCTGGGCAGGCAGGTGACTCCGTGGGCCTCCATCCGCTCCAGGAGAGCCGCCGGATCGCGGACCACGTCATCCGGTACGATCACGATCCGCCCCCCGGCCGCCAGCGGCGCGAGCGTGTCGCGCAGAGAGGCGTCGAAAGTAAGCGGTGCGAGCTGCAGCGCCACGTCGGCTTCGGAGAGGCCGTAGTTGCGGACGATCCATTCCAGGTAGGTGGCGGCGCCCCGGTGATGGGCGAAAATGCCCTTGGGGCGTCCCGTGGAACCGGACGTGTAGACCACATAGGCGGGCCCCGGGAAGAAGCACGGCACCCGGGAGTCTCCCGTGCCGACCTCCGGGAGGAAGGCCACCCCCACTCCCGCCTCCATCTCCTCTTCTTCCTCTTCCGGGAGAGAAGGCTGTGGGGGGAGGACCCACACCGGCGCAACGTCGGCCAGGATCTCCGCCCGGCGGGACCGGGGCTCCTCGCGGTCGATGGCCACGAACGCCGCTCCGCAAGCGAGCACGCCCAGGATCCGGGCGAGCCGCTCCGGCGAACGGCGGTCCAGGATTGCTACGCGCTCTCCCGGACGGACCCCTTGCTCGTGCAGGAAGCCGGCGATCTCGCGGCTCCGGCGCAGCAGGTCCCGATAGGTCCAGATCTCCTGCTCGTAGATCACCGCCACGGCGTTCTGCCTCCGCTCGGCCTGGCGTTCGAACAGCTCGTAGAGGGAGAGGTCCGAGGCCCTTGCGTCCTCGGTGCTCCAGTCCACCAGGAGCTGCCGCCGCTCGGCTTCGGGCAGGACCTCGAGATCGTGCAGCGGCCCGCCGGTGCCGTCCGCGGCCATCCCTGCCATCCCGGCGAGAAGGGTCTGGAAGCCGGCGATCAGCCGTTTCACGGTGCTCTCGTCCATGAGGTCCACGGCGTACGTCAACGTTCCGACAAACCCGTCCGGACCCTCGGACAGATTCAGGGAGAGATCGAATTTCGCCAGGCTCGCCTCCACCTCGAACGGGGCGATCGCAAGACCAGGCAGGTTGAGATCCCCGAGCGGCGTGTTCTGCAGCACGAACATCACCTGGAAAAGCGGCGTGTAGGCGAGAGAGCGTTCCGGAGCGAGATCCTCGACCAGGCGCTCGAAGGGGAGGTCCTGGCCGGCGAAAGCGTCGAGGGCGGTCCGGCGCACCTGGCCCAGAAACTCGGCCAGGCTCGGGGCTCCGGAAAGATCCAGTCGCAGCACCAGAGTGTTGATGAAGAAGCCGATCAGGTCTTCGATCTCCCGCCGGTTCCGTCCGGCGACCGCCGCGCCCACAAGCACGTCGTCCTCTCCCGCATGGCGTCCCAAGAGGACCGCCCAGGCGGCGAGCAGGGCCATGAAGGGGGTCACCCCCTGCTGGCGACACAGGCGCCCGATCGCGTCCGAGAGAGGAGCGGGGAGGACCACGGGGCATCTCGCGCCGCGGTAGCTCTGGACCGGCGGGCGCGGGCGGTCGAGGGGCAGCTCCAGCACTGCCGGAGCCCCGGCGAGCTGGCGCTTCCAGTCTTCGAGCTGCGCGGCGAGGACGTCGCCTTGCAACCAACCTCTCTGCCAGACCGCGAAGTCGGCGTACTGCACCGGCAGATCGGCCAGCGGGGAAGGCCTCCCCTGCCAGAAGGCCTCGTGAAGAGCCGCGATCTCGCGCAGCATCACCCCCATGGACCAGCCGTCCGAGACGATGTGGTGGAGCGTCAGGAGCAGGACGTGGTCCGTTCCGGACAAGCGCACCAGGAGCAGGCGCAGCAACGGTCCGTGCTGCAGGTCGAAGGGGCGCTGGGCTTCGAGGAGCGCGAGGGCCCGCGCCCGCGTCTCGCGCTCACGCTCCGGCAGATGGGAAACATCGAAAACCGGCAACCCGACCGGCCCCGCCGGGGCGATCACCTGCACGGGCCAGCCATCGCGGGACGCGAAAGTGGTGCGCAGCGCCTCATGCCGGCGGACGATCTCGGAAAAGATCCGCTCCAGCAGCCCGGGATCGACCTCGCCGGTCAGGCGCAGCGCCAGGGGCATGTTGTAGGCCAGGTTGCCCGGCTCGATCTGATCGACGAGCCAGAGCCGTTGCTGGGCAAAGGAGAGGGGCAGATCGTGGTCGCGCGGCACGGGCAGGATGGGCGGCGCCTGGACGGCGTTCCCCGAGCTCTGCAGAACGCGGGCGAGGTTCGCGATGGTCGGGGATTCAAAGAGCTGGCGCAGCGGCAGCTCCGCTCCGAGCACGCTCCGGATGCGCGACACCACCTGTGTCGCCAGCAGAGAGTGCCCTCCAAGAGCAAAGAAGCTCTCGTGAATTCCGACACGCTCGATCCCCAGAACCTCTCCCCAGATCCCGGCGAGCAGCTCCTCCACCGGGTTGGACGGCGCCGCATAGCTCTCTTCAACCGGACGTGCCGCCCGCCGGCGCTTTGACCGAGACGTCCGGGTGCTCTGCGGAGCCGGCAGAGCCCGCCGGTCCAGCTTGCCGTTGGGCGACAGGGGAAAGGCGTCCAGGACCACGATGGCGGACGGCACCATGTATTCGGGCAGCCGCTCGCCCAGGAAACCGCGGAGGGCTGATTTCGGATCCTGGATCTCCGACCGAGGCTCCAGGACGACATAGGCGACCAGGAGGCGCGATCCCGGCTTATCCTCACGCACGAGGAGCGCGCACTCCCGCACTGCGGGATGGCTGGCCAGCGTCGCTTCGATCTCTCCGAGCTCGATCCGGAAGCCGCGGATCTTGACCTGGTGATCCATGCGGCCCAGGAACTTGAGGTTGCCGTCGAGCAGGCGGAGGGCCCGATCGCCGGTCCGGTACAGCCGCGCTCCCCGCTCGCCGGAGAAGGGGTCGGGGACGAATTTTTCGGCGGTGAGGTGTGGCTGTCTCCAGTAGCCTCGCGTCACTCCCGCTCCCCCAATGCATAGCTCGCCGGCCACCCCCGGCGGCACGGGGGCGAGGTACGGGTCGAGGATATACAGGGCCGTATTGGCGAGGGGAAATCCGAGAGGAACGAAGCCCCGGCGCGAGTCCTCGGGCCGGCAGATCCAGTCGGTCGTGTCGATGGAGATCTCCGTGGGTCCGTACTGGTTGCGCAGCACCGCCGGCACCCGCTCGCGGCAGCGCTCCGCGAGCTCCAGGGGAAGCGCCTCGCCACCGGCAAAGACATAGCGCAGGCTCGTGCACGCTTCGACCCCCTCCTCGGCCAAGAAGACCTGGAGCATGGATGGGATGAAGTGAACGAGCGTGATCTCCCGTTCCCGGATGGTGCGGACCAGTTGTGCGGGATCGCGCTGCTCCCCAGGGCGGGCGAGGACGAGCTGGGCTCCCGCGATCAACGGCCCGAAGCACTCCCACACCGAAAAGTCGAAGCTGAAGGAAGCCTTGTGCAGAACCCGGTCCGTGGCGGTCACCGGGTAGGCGTCTTGTGCCCACAGGAGGCGGTTCACCACACCGGCATGGGGGACCAGGACTCCCTTGGGACGGCCGGTCGAGCCCGAGGTGTAGATGACGTAGGCGAGATTCTCCGGCATCGCCCCTCCGCGAGGCCTCTCGCCTCCTGCGCCAGCGATCCTCTCCTCGCCGTCCAACAGGACGAGGCACACCTCTCCGGCCGGAATCCGGTCCGCCAGATGCCGCTGCGTCAGCACCACCCGGACCCCTGAATCCTCGAGAAGGAAGGCGATGCGCTCCTGGGGGTACTCCGGATCGATGGGCACGTAGGCTCCCCCTGCCTTGAGGATCCCCAGCATGCCGATGACCATCTCGGGTGAGCGCTCGGCACAGAGGCCGACGAGAACGTCCGGGCCGACCCCCAACTCGCGCAGGGAATGGCCCACGCGGTTGGCCCGCAGGTCCAGCTCACGGTAGGTCAGCGACTCGTCTCCGCCGATGACAGCCACGGCGTCCGGAGAGCGGTCGATCTGGGCCTCGACGAGCTCGTGGAGACAGGCTGGCAAGAGGGGAACGCGCGTGTCGTTCCACTCCACGAGCATTTGCTGCCGTTCTCCGTGCAGGAGGAGCGGCAGGTCCGCCGCCGGCAGGGAAGGATCCCGGACCGCGGCCTCCAGAAGAGCCGTAAAACGGGCCAGCAGGCGATCCACCGTGCTGCCGTCGAACAGATCTGCGTTGTACTCCAGCATCCCCAGAAAGCCCGCCAGCCCCTCCCGCAGGATCAGGGTGAGATCGAATTTCACAAGGCCTGGATCCACATCGAATTGCGCGAGCACCAGCCCTGGTAACTCCAGGTCTCCCATCGGGGCGTTCTGCATGGCGAAGACCGCCTGGAAGAGCGGAGATATCGCCTGGTTCCGCTCGGTCGCGACCTCCTCGACGATCCGCTCGAAGGGAAGATCCTGATGGGTGAAGGCGTCGAGGGCCGTCCGGCGCACCCGGGCCAGGAGCTCACCGAAGCTCGGCCTTCCGGACAGATCCGAGCGCAACACCAGCGTGTTGACGAAGAAGCCGATCAGGCCTTCGATCTCCCGCCGGTTGCGGCCGGCGATCGGCGAGCCCACGGACACGTCCTCCTGTCCCGCATGGCGCCCCAGCAGCACCGCCCAGGCGGCGAGAAGGGTCATGAAGGAGGTCACCCCCCGCTCGCTGCACAGGCGTCCGATCTCGTCCGAAAGCGAGGAGGGGAGGGCGACGAGACGCGTCGCACCGCGGTGGCTCTGCACCGCCGGGCGCGGGTGGTCGAGAGGGAGATCCAGGGCCGCGGGCGCCCCCTGGAGCTGGCGTTTCCAATAATCGAGCTGCGCCTCCAAGGCCTCTCCCTGGAGCCAGCTCCGTTGCCAGACCGCAAAGTCGGCGTATTGGATCGGCAGCTCCGGCAAGGCGGACGGCAGCCCCTGGGCGAACGCCGCATAGAGATCCCTCAGCTCTCGCACCAGGATGCCTATCGACCAGCCGTCACTGACGATGTGATGCATGGTCAGCTCAACGACATGGTCTCTCTCCCCCAGCCGCAGCAGCAGCACGCGCAGCAATGGGCTGCAAGCGAGATCGAACGGACGGACGGCCTCCTCCCAGGCCAGGGTATGGGCCAGCGCCTCCCGTGCGCTCTCCGGAAGACCCGAGAGGTCCACCACGTTCAGCGGAAAAGGGGCCTCGGGTTGAACGACCTGCACGGGTGAGCCGGCCGCCGCCGCGAAGACCGTGCGCAAGGCTTCATGGCGGCGCACGATCTCGCCGAGGGTGAGCGCCAGGACCCGGACATCCAAAGCCCCGTCGACGCGCAGCGCCGCCGGGATGTTGTAGAGCGGGCTGCCGGGCTCGAGCTGATCGATCAGCCAGAGCCGTTGCTGGGCGAACGACAGGGGCAGAGGTCCCGACCGCAGGGTCGGCGCAACAGGGACCAGCGGCGGAGCGAGGCTGCCCTCACGAGCCCGCAGCGCCTCCTCGATCTGGGCCGCGAAACCCGCCAGCGTCGGAGCTTCGAAAAAATTGCGCAGCGGGATCTCGACCCCGAAGGCGCCGCGCAGACGCGACGCGACCTGGGTCAGCAGCAGCGAGTGTCCGCCCAGGAGGAAGAAGTTGTCATTCGCCCCGACCCGTTCGAGACCGAGCACCTCGCGCCAGATCCCGGCGAGAGACTCTTCCACTGGCGTCCGCGGCGCGGCGTAACTTTCCCCGGCTTGCCAATGGGGAGCCGGCAGGGCCTTGCGGTCGACCTTGCCGTTGGAGGTGATGGGCAACGCCGTGAGAGTCACGACGGTCGCCGGCATCATGAAGTCCGGCAGCCGTTCCCGAAGCGAGTCGAGCAGCGCACCGGCTTCGACATCACTGGCCACGTAGGCGACCAGCCGCTGATCGCCGGGCGTGTCCTCGCGCACCACCACCGCCGCATCGCGGACTCCATCCAGCGCCGACAGCACCACCTCGATCTCTCCAGGCTCGACCCGGAAGCCGCGGATCTTGACCTGCCGGTCGGTCCGGCCCAGGAAAGCGATCTCACCACCGGGCAGCCAGCGCGCCAGGTCTCCCGTGCGGTAGAGCCGCTCGCCCGGCTGCCCGCCGAACGGGTCCGGGACGAAGAGCTCCGCGGTGAGATCCGGCCGGCCGTGGTAACCACGGGACAGGCCGTCGCCTCCCGCCAGCAGCTCTCCCGGAGCTCCGGGTGGTACCGGCTGCCCACGCCGATCCACCAGGTAGACCCGCGTGTTGGCGATCGGGCGGCCGATCGGCACCGTGGCCTCCACCTGCGCGGAAGCCGTCAGAGCGTGGCAGCAGGTGAAAGTGGTGTTTTCCGTGGGACCGTAGCCGTTGATCAACCGGCAGCCCGGCAGCTCGGCCAACGCCTTCCGGACTTGGGTCGGATAGAGCACGTCCCCGCCGGCCAGAAGCTTGCGCAGACCCCGCCAGGGCCGCAAGTCCGACTCCGCGACCTGATGGAAGAGGCCCGCCGTGAGCCAGAGGGAGGTCACGCCCGTGGACTCCACCGTCCGCCCAAGCTCCTCGATCGTCGGCCTGCCGGGCCCGAAGACCTCCAGACGGCCGCCATTGGCCAGGGCACCCCAGACCTCCAGGGTGGAAGCATCGAAAGCCAGAGGCGCGAGTTGCAGCCAGACTTCGTCGGCGGCGATGCGCAGATCGCCTCGGCCGCGCACCAGGCGGACCACCGCCCGGTGCGGCACGGCCACCCCTTTCGGCTGCCCCGTCGAGCCCGAGGTGTAGAGGATGTAGGCCAGGTTGTCCGGGGAGACAACGGCGGGAACGCCGGCCGTCGATCCGGAGCGACGGCAGAGATCCTCCAAGCCCACGGCTCGCCAGGGACCGGCCGGCAGATCCTCCAGAAGCCGCTCCTGAGCCAGCACCACCGGCACGCCGGTGTCCCTCAGCATCCATCCCAGCCGGTCCCCGGGATAGGATGGGTCCAGCGGCACGTAGGCTCCGCCCGCCTTGAGGATTCCCAGCACGCCCGCAACCATCTCGAGGGAGCGCTCGGTGAGGAGCCCGACAGGCACCTCCGGGCCGACCCCGAGGCTCCGCAACTCCTCCGCGACGAGTCCCGCGCGACGGTCCAGCTCCCGATAGCTCCAGGACTCTCCGAGGAACGACACCGCCGGGGCCCCGGGTTGGTGCCGCGCCTGCTCTTCGAACAGCTCGTGTATGCAGCGCTCCCGAGGGTAATCCAGGTCGGCCCCGCTCCATTCCTGTACCACCTGCTGGCGCTCGGCCGTTCCCATCAGCTCCAGATCGAAGACGTTGCTCTCCGGCGCGGCCAGAGCCGACACCAGGATGTTTTCCCATTGGCCCAGCATGCGGTGGACCGTTGTCGCGTCGAAGAGGTCCTCGTTGTACTCGGCGAATCCGACGAGAGCGCCATGATCTTCGGAAACGCTCAGAGTCAGCTCGAACTTCGCCGTGCCGGTGTCCACAGGCAGAAGCTCCAGCCGAAGGCCCGGCAGCTCCAGGCCCGCAAAGGGGGCGTTCTGGAGGGCGAACATCACCTGGAACAGAGGCGTCCGGCTCAGGTCACGCTCCGGTGACAGCTCCTCCACCAGCTTCTCGAAGGGCAGGTCATCGTAGGCATAGGCTGCCAGGGCGGTCTCCCGCACGCGCTCCAGCAGAGCTCCGAAAACCGGCTCGTCCGACAGGTCCGAGCGCATCACCAGCGTATTGACGAAGAAGCCGATCAGGTCTTCCACCTGGGATTGGGTGCGGCCGGAGATCGGCGTGCCCACGGTGATGTCGCGCTGGCCGGAAAGGCGGGCCAGCAGGATCTGGAAGCCGGCCAGGAGAACCATGAACAGGGTTGCCCCCCGGCGACGGGCCAGCTCGCGCAGCGCCTCCGGCGGGAGGGCGGCAAAGGAGAGAAACAGGGCTGTGCCACGAAAGGTCTGGGCCGCCGGCCGCGGGTGATCCGTGGGCAGCTCCAGCGTCTTCGGAGCGCCGGCCAGGTGGTCCCGCCAATACGCCAGCTCAGTCGCCAGGCACTCTCCGGTGAGCCAGCTCCGCTGCCACACGGCGAAGTCGGCGTACTGGATCGGCAGCTCCGGCAGGGGCGATGCCGCCCGGTTGGCCACGGCCGGGTAGAGAGCCCCCAACTCGCGAATCAGCACCCCCATCGACCAGCCGTCGCTGACGATATGGTGCACAGTGAGGAGCAGGACCTGCTCCCGGTCCCCCGACAGCACCAGGGAAGCCCGCAACACCGGCCCCGCGGCCAGATCGAAAGGCCGCCCCGCCTCCTGCCGGGCCAGACGCATCAACTCCGCCTCGGAACAGGCCAGTCCCCGCAGGTCGATCACCGGCAAGGGTACGCGGGCGCTGAGCTGAATCCTCTGCACCGGCTCGCCAGCAGGGCCCGGCTCGAAGGTCGTACGCAACGCTTCGTGCCGCCGGACGACTTCCGAGAGCGCCGCTGCCAGGGCCGCCGGGTCAAGGCTCCCGACGAGCCGCACCGCCGCGGGAATGTTGTAGGCCGCGCTGCCGGGCTGCAACTGATCTACGAACCAGAGCCGCTGCTGGGCGAACGACAGGGGGAGGAGACCATCCCGGGCAACCCGGACGATGGGCGGAATCCCGGTCTTCTCCTCCTTTCGCAGGGCCCGTTCGACGGCCGCCGCGAGGCCGGCCACGGTGGGCGCCTCGAACACTGTCCGCACCGGCAGCTCCACACCGAAGAGCAGCCGCAGCCGCGACACCAGCCGAGTCGCCAGGAGCGAGTGACCGCCGAGATCGAAGAAGCTCTGGTCGGAAGCCACCGCCTCCACGTGAAGCAGCTCGGCGAACAGCCCGGCCAGCAACTCTTTGGCAGGACTCTGGTCCGCTTCCGGCGCCGTCCTGTGCGCGCCGTTGGGGGACACCTGCAGCCGTGACAGGGCCCGGCGGTCCACCTTGCCGCTGGGGGTGACCGGCAGCCGGTCAAGGAAGGCGAAGTGGCCGGGCACCATGTAGTCCGGCAGCCGCTCTCGCAGGAGCTCCCGCAACTCGGCGACGGTCGGCACGGCACTGCCGGCCGGCACCACGAACGTCACCAGCCCACGCCCTCCGGGGAGATCGTCCCGTACGGTCACCACCGCCTGCTGCACGCCAGGGTGCCTGGCCAGGGCCGCCTCGATATCTCCCGGCTCGACACGGAAGCCGCGGATCTTGACCTGGTGGTCCGCCCGCCCGAGGAACTCCAGACTCCCTCCGGCCTGCCACCGCACAAGATCACCGGTTCGATAGAGGCGTCCTCCAGGCGTGCTGCCGAACGGGTCGGGCACAAAGCGCTCAGCCGTTACGTCCGGCCGGTCCAAATAGCCACGGGCCACGCAGACGCCCCCCAGGTAGAGCTCTCCGGCCACCCCCACGGGGACGGGCTGGCTGCGGTGGTCGCACACGTAAGCCTGGACATTGGAAATGGGGCGGCCGATGGGAGGCAGCACGGGCCAGGAACGGGGGTCCCCTTCCAGAGCATAGGCCGTGGCGACATGGGTTTCGGAAGGGCCGTACTGGTTGTCCAGCCGCCTCACTCCGGTTCGGGCGAGCCAGCCGGCCACGGCATTCGTGATCTGCAGGGCCTCCCCGGCGGTGACGATCTCCCGCAGGGAGAGGGACCGGGTTCCTCGCTCCTCGGCCGTCTCGGCCAGTTGCCGCAGAGCCACGAAGGGCAGGAAAAGCCGCTCGATCCGGTGCTCGGCGATGAGCTCCAGAAGAGCTCCGGCGTCGCGGCGCAGCTCTTCAGAGATCAGGAACAGCGTGCCGCCGGAGCCCAGGGTGGCAAACAGCTCCTGACACGAGACGTCGAAGCTCAGGGCCGAAAACTGCAGCGTGCGGAGCGCCTCCTCCGAGCGCAGGATCTGATAAGCCATCAGGCTGGCGAGAGCCTGATGGGGCATGGCCACACCCTTGGGACGGCCGGTCGATCCCGATGTGTAGATGATGTAGGCCAGTCGGCCGGACAGGCCTCCGGGTCGGGAGAGCGGCTCGGCGCTCAGCCCATCGAGCGCGGCCTTTTCGGAGTCGAGCCGGAGCACCTGGAAGCCACCGGCCGGCAAGGAGCCGGCCAGCCGTTCCCGGGTGAGCACCACGCCGACCCCCGAGTCCTCCAGCATGAAGGCCAGCCGCTCCGGCGGATAGGCGGGGTCCAGCGGCAGGTAGGCTCCGCCCGCCTCCAAGACGCCCAGCACCCCCACCACCAGCTCCGGAGAGCGGTCGAGATAGACCCCGACCGGGACATCGGGCCCGACCCCGAGGCCGCGGAGACAGCGGGCCAGCCTGCGAGCCCGGCCCGCCAGCTCGGCATAGGTCAGCGACGCGCCATCGCAAACCACGGCCGGCCGCTCCGGGGTCCTCGCGACCTGGGCCTCAAAGAGCTGGTCCAGGGAGTCCGCCTGGACGGGGACCTCGGCCGTAGCGTTCCACTCGGTGAGGATCTGGGCCCGCTCGCCTTCGCTCAGCAGCGGCAGGTCTCCGATGCGCCGATCTGGTTCCGCAACCACCGCTTCGAGGAGCCGTCCGAAGTGGCCCAGCAGGCGGACCACGGTGGGCCGTTCAAACAGGTCTACGTTGTATTCGAGAGCCCCCTGAAGTCCCCTGGGGCTCTCCGCCAACTCCAGGGTGAGGTCGAACTTGGCCGTAACGCGCTCGGCCGGGATGAGCTCCATGGTCACGCCAGGCAGTTTCAGGGCCGCCTCGTTGGCTTGCTGTACGAGTTGCACAAACAAGACCTGAAACAGGGGCGAACGGGCGAGATCCCGCTCCGGCTGGATCTCCTCGACGAGCCTCTCCAGGGGCATGTCCTGATGGGCGAACGCCCCCAGGACCACCTCGCGGACGCGTTCCAGAAGCTCCCGGAACGTCGGATCCCCGGAAAGGTCCGTGCGCAGCACCAGCGTGTTGGCGAAGAAACCGATGAGAGACTCCAGCTCCCGGCGCCCGCGGTTGGCGATGGGGAAGCCGACGCTCACGTCCTCTGCGCCCGAGAGGCGGCCGAGCAGGGTCTGGAGCACGGCCAGGATGGTCATGAAAAGCGTGGCCCCGTGCCGCCGTCCCAGAGTCCCCAGGGCGGACCGCAGCTCGGGAGAGAAGGTGGCCGGCACGGCAGCCCCCCGGAACGTCTGGGTCGCAGGGCGTGGACGATCGATGGGCAGCTCCAACGGAGATGCGCCGCTCAGCCGCTCCTTCCAGTAGGCGAGCTGGCTTTCCAGCACATCACCGGCGAGCCATCTCCGCTGCCATTCCGCATACTCGGCGTACTGAAGGGGCAGCCGGGGCAGAGGGGACGGCAGCCCTGCGCAGAAGGCTGTATAGAGCGCTCCGAGCTCCTTGACGATCAGCCCCAGGGACCAGCCGTCCGAGATGATGTGGTGCGTCGCGAGCAGCGCGGCGTGCTCCCGCTCCCCGAGGCGGAGCAGGGTGCCCCGAAACAGATGGCCACTGCGCAGGTCGAACGGAGTCTGGAGATTGCTCTGGACCAGGCGGTGCAGCTCGGTCCTCCGTGGCCCGCCGGGCAGGCTGCTCAGGTCGACCGTAGGCAAGACCAGATCGACACGACGATCGATGACCTGTACGGGCTCCCCTTCGTGAACGACGAAACGGGTGCGCAGCACCTTATGGCGGCGCACGATCTCCCGCAGGCTCGCCTCGAACACCGCAGGCGAAAGGGTGCCGTGCAAGTGGAGGGCCTCGCTGATCAGGTAGGCCGTGCGGCCGGAGTCCATCTGGTCCAGGAACCAGAGGCGCTGCTGAGTGAACGAGAGGGGATAGCGCTGGGGGTGGGCGGCCCGCTCCTCCAGCAGCCTGGCCAGACGCTGGCGCTTCTGCTCGAGGGCCAGGGCCGACGAATGCGACAAGGAGACGCTCACGCCTGCATCTCCTCTTCCGCGGTGGCCAGCTCGGCCAACAGGGCATCCATCTCCCCCTCGGACAACTCGTCGATCCGATCGAGGATGTCCTCGGCGCTGAGGCTGCCGGCCGGAGTTGCCTCGGGCGGAAGGATCGGCTCCTCCTGACGGTACTCCCGGACCACGGCCGCCAGCTCGCCCAGGGTGGGCGCCTGAAACAAGGCGCGAAGCGGGAGCTCCACAGCATAGATCTCGCGCAACCGGACCAGTACCTGCAGGCCAAGGAGCGAATGCCCGCCGATCTGGAAGAAATCATGGTGGGCGCTGATCCGAGGAACCCCCAGCAGCTCGCTCCAGATGCCGGCCAGGGTCCTCTCCACGTCGTCCGCCAGCTCTGGATCTTCGAGGGCTTCGCGATGTGGGGAGGGGATGAGCTCGCCCAATCTGCGCAGCAGAACGGGCCGTTCCGCGGCGACCTCCCGAGGGTCGCGGGTCGAAACGGCGACCCGGTGCAGGCCGCTGGCCAGGACGCGGCGCAGCGCCTCGATCCCCTCCTCAGCACTCACGCCGTAAAGTCGCCGCCGCTCTCTGGCCTCGGCGGCGGCACCGGGATTGAGCGCCTGTGCCTCACCCCGGCCTGGTATCTGCCAGTCACCCCAGTGGATGGCGATCGTGGCTCCCGGCCTCCGGCTCCGCCGTTCCACGGCGAAGGCATCGAGAAACGCTCCGGACGCCGCCGCCTCGAGCTGGCCCACGCCGCCGATCCAGGCGGACAGGGAGGAGAAGAGGACCAGGAAATCGGGCCTGTCCTCCTCCAGGGCTGCAGCCAGGACCTTCGCTCCCTGGACCGGAGGGGCGAGCCTCTCCCCCATCACCTCGGGGACGGTCCAGCGCACCAGGCTCGCTCCAGGGGCCGCCGCCAGGTGGAAGGCCCCCTCGATGCGGCCGAAGCGCTCCCGAACCTGGGCCAGCGCGGCGCTCACGGCGACGGCATCGGTGACATCAGCCGCAAGTTCCAGAACCTCGGCGTCTTCCTCCCATGGCAACGGCGACGACTGGGGAGAAATGGAGATGTCCAGCAGTGCGACCCGGGCTTTCACGGTGCTCACCAGGTGATGGGCCAGCGCGGAGCCGAGACTGCCGAGCCCGCCCACGATCAGGTAGACACCGCCCGCCCGCAGCGGCACGGAAGACGGCCTCTCATTTCCGTCGAGCGGGACCGGCTCCAGAAGCGGAAGCCAGCGGTCCTCCCCCCGCAGGGCGGCCAGCGGCTCGGACGGGCCGGCCGTCAGCTCGCGCAGAATCCGCTCGGCGAGCCCGCCGTCCGGCTCCTCCTCCAGGGTCACGTCCAGGGCCCGGCAGGAGATCCCCTCGTACTCCCACGGGAGGACCCGGACGGGCCCTAGCAAGGACGCCTTGTCCGGATCGAGGCGATCCCCCCTTTCCAACCGGCAGAGCCCATTCGATACGACGCAAATCTCGACCGGCTCCCTGAAGCCCTGCCTCTGGAGGGCCTGCGCCAGGAGCACAAGGCTGTGACAGCCCAGGGCATGCGTCTCCTCGAAGCTCCGGGACTCCCCAGGGGAGAAGAGGCTCCAGAGGTGGACGATCCTCCCGGGCCTGGAGTCAAGGGCGGAGAGCAGGGCCGCATAGTCGGCGCCCCGCCTGGGATCGAGAGCGTACCGGCCATCATCGAGCCGGGCGAAGGCCTCGCCCGGTACCGCCTCCGTCACGACGCAGCCCGCGGCGCGCAGCCGGCTGGCCAGCCGGCTTCCGGTGCTCCGGGAGTCCGAGAGCACCAGCCAGGCGCCCTCCGGCTCGCGCGGAGCCGCGGGTCGCACGTCCATCTTCCAGGCAGGCGCGTGGAACCAGCGGGAGAGATCAGGAAGCCTTCCCGCGATGAGCTCCTCCCGGCCGCCAGCAGCGGGCCTCTCCTGAGGCTCGATCCAGTACCTCTGCCGCTCGAACGGATAGGTCGGCAATGGCACGCGGCGGCGTTCCTCGCTCTGAAAAACCTGCCAGTCCACCGGTGCTCCCGTGAGCCAGAGCCGAGCTACACCTTCCAGCAGGACCTCCGTGTCCTCCCGTCCTTCGTACTCGTAGGGGAGAGAGGCGAACGTCCGTTCCGGCCGGGCTGCCTCCTGCTGCAACGCGAGGCTGCCCAGAGACCGCCCGGGCCCCACCTCCAGCAGTTGCCACCCCGGCTCCCGCCAGATCTCGGCCAGGGCGTCGCCGAAGCGTACCGGTTGCAGGAGATGACGAACCCAGTAGTCGGGGTCCACGGCGTCGGCAGGCCGGATCCAGGTGCCGGTGACGTTGGACAGATAGGGGATGCTGGGAGGGCTCAGCTTCAGAGAGCGCACCAGGGATCGCAGCTCTCCGGCCACGGGCTCCATCTCGCGGGAGTGGAAGGCGTGGGAGGTCCGCAGCGGCCGAGAGAGGATCCCCTCCCCGGCCAGGCGGCCCGCCAGTTCCGCCACCGCTTCCGGCGGCCCGGCCGCGACACAGAGAGCCGGGCCGTTGACCGCGGCCAGGGAGAGATCCGCGCCGAGGCGGGGCCGCAGCTCGTCTTCGGACAACGGGACCGCCAGCATGGCGCCCGCCGGCAGAGCCTCGATACAGCGAGCCCGCCGGGCTACCAGGAGCAGGGCCCCCTCCAGCGGCAGGACTCCGGCCAGACAAGCGGCGGTGTACTCTCCCAGGCTGTAGCCGAGCAGCGCCCGTGGCTGGATGCCCCAGGACATCCAGAGCCGGGCCAGAGCGTACTCCAGCACGAACAGAGCGGGCTGCGCCAGCGCGGTGCTTTGGAGGCGATCCTCCCCGCCACGCAGCTCCGGGCGGAGCATTTGCCGGAGATCCAGCCCACCGCCCTGCCTCGTCGGGCCGTGCTCCGGATAGAGCACCTCCCGGAGATCCAGGCCCAGCTCAGGCCGGAGGGTCTCGGCGCAAAGATCCACGGTCTCCCGGAAGACGGGCTCTCCCTGGTAGAGCCCGCGCCCCATCCCGGCGTAATGGTCGCCGAGGCCGGAGAGCAGGAACACCACGGATGGGCGGCCCGGCCCGGCGACGCCCGTCTGCAGGCGCCGCGGATCCCGGCCGTCCAGGACATCGGCCGCTTCCTGCTGGTCCCGGCAGACCACGGCCGCGCGATGCTCCATCTCCCGGCGGCCCATCTGCAGGGTGTAGGCGACGTCGGCCAGCACAGCCGGTCCATCTCCGGAGCTCCGCAGCGCGTCGGCCAGCCGGTCCATCGCCTTCTCCAGGGCGGGCCCCGTGCGGGCGGACAGCGGCAGGAGTTGCCAGGCCCGGGCCGGTGCCTTGGAAGGGAGCTCGGGAGGAGCCTCTTCCAGGACCAGGTGAGCGTTGGTACCGCCCATGCCGAAAGAGCTGAGCCCCGCACGGCGCGGCGCGGGGCCGGCCGGCCAGTGGGCGAGCTCCTTTTGGACGTAGAACGGGCTCTCGGCCAGGTGCAGCTCCGGGTTGGGCTCCTCGAAGTGGAGGCTCGGAGGCAGCTCCTGGTGCTGGAGAGCGAGGGTCACCTTGAGCAGCCCGGCGACGCCAGCTGCGCTGTCCAGATGACCAATGTTGGTCTTGACGGACCCCAGAGAACAGAAGCCCCGGCGGTCCGTGCCGGCGCGGAAGGCTTGCGTCAGCGATGCGACCTCGATGGGGTCGCCGACCTGCGTGGCGGTGCCATGGGCCTCCACGCAGGTGATCGTCTCCGGGTCCACCTCGGCGGCGAGGTGTGCCGAGCGGATGGCCCGGGCCTGGCCCTCCACCCGCGGGGTCGTATAGCCGGGCTTGGCGGCGCCGTCGTTGTTCAGCGCCGAGCTCAGGATCACGGCACGGACTGTGTCCCCTTCCGTCAAGGCGCTCTCCAGGCGCTTCAACACCACCACGCCTACGCCATGGCCGGACACCGGACCCCGGGCCCTGCGGTCGAAGGCCCGGCAATGGCCGTCGGGAGAGAAGATCCCGCTTTCGCTGTAGAGATATCCTGTCTTCTGGGGGAACGAGACCGCCACGCCACCGGCCAACGCCAGGTCGCAGTCTCCGGACACCAGCGCCTGGCAGGCCAGGTGGACGGCCACGAGCGAAGTGGAACAGGCGGACTGGACCACGACGCTGGGACCTTCCAGGGACAGCTTGTACGACACCCTCGTGCAGAGGAAGTCCTTGTCGCTCGCGATGAGGGCGTGCTGATCTCCCACGGCCTCCAGCAGCTCGGGCCGGGAGAGCAGGTTGACGACGTACCGGTTGGTCGCCACGCCGCCGTAGACGCCGATCAGGCCGGGATACCGCAGCGAGTCATAGCCCGCATCCTCCAGCGCCTCCCAGGCACACTCCAGGAAGAGCCTTTGCTGAGGATCGATCAGCTCGGCCTCGCGGGGACTGTAGCCGAAGAAGGCGGCGTCGAAACGATCCGCGTCTTCGAGCACGCCGGCGGCCCGCACGAAACGCGGATCGTCGATCAAGGTTCGGGGAACACCCGAGGCCAGCAATTCGTCGTCGGAGAAGAACGAGATGGATTCGACTCCGTCGCGCAGGTTGCGCCAGAACGCATCCAGGTCCCGGGCTCCGGGGAAGCGCCCGGCCATGCCCACGATGGCAACCTCCAGCCCCGTCCGGGGAAGGGAAGGTTCATTCGTCCCGAGCTCGTGCATCATCGTTCTCCTGCCTGTCGAGCCTTCCGTTCAGCGCGTTGCTTCAGCCGTTCACGGCCGAGGCGCAATGCCTCGCCACGGTCCGGAATCTCGGGAGGCCGAGGGGCTGCCGTGGCCTGTCCCGCCATCGCCAGGCGGGCGGCCAGGGCGCCCGCGGTCGAGATCTTCATGAACTCGACGACCGGCAGACTGACTCCGAGGCGCTCCCGCAGGCGCTCCTGGAGCGGGAGGAGCAGGCGCGAGTGCCCGCCGAGATCGAAGAAGTCGTCGAGGAGGTCCACCCTCTCGACGCCCAGGAGCTCCTGCCAGATCTCGCTGATGATCCGCCCGATCTCGTCGACCGGCGCCTGGGGCAGGGCGCCGGAATCCGTCTTCTCCCAGGGGATGCTCTCCACCCGCGGACCGGTCCGGTAGCCGGCGCGATCGAGAAGCTGCCGGCGCTCTGGCTCTGCGAGGAACTCGGCCGCGGAGATCCGGCCGTCGGGGTCCTCCACCAGGGCGCGCAGCAGATTCCCGAGAGCCTGGAGGAGGCGTTCCGCGGTGAGGGGATCGAAAAGATCCCGGTTGACCTGCAGAGAGAAGGGCAGTCCCGCCTCCGTGTTCGCCGCCATCAACATGAGATCGAAAGGAGCGCGGCACTCCTCCAAGGGGATCGAAACCAGCTCCAGATCCGCAAGGGCGACCCTCGCCTCCTCCGTCCCGAGGGCGACCTCCGCCAGGCTCCTCTCCTCCGGCCTCTGGGCTTTCTGAAAGCCGAACATCGTCTGGAAGACCGGGGAACGGCTCGGGTCGCGCTCGGGATTGAGCCGCTCGGCGACCACCGGGAAGGGAAGGTCCCGGTGCTCGAAGGCGGCGAGCAGGACCGCCTTGGCGGAAACCAGGAGCTCGCGCCAGGTGGGGTCGCCCGCCGCGGAGAGGCGAAGCGCCACCGGATTGACGAAATAGCCCATGACTCCGAGGGAAGAGGCCGCGTCCCGGCCCGCCGTCGGAGAGCCGATGATCACTTCGCCCTGCCCTGTGATGCGGGTGAGGAGGGCCTGGAACCCGGTCAGAAGAGTGACGGCGAGCGTCGTTCCCGAGGCCGCGCCGAGCGCACGCAGCCGGTCCGCGACCTCGGGAGAGAGGCGAATGCCGCGGGCGAACCCAGCATAGGTCTGGATGGCGGGGCGCGGGTGGTCCGTGGCCAGATCGAGCACGGGGAGGTCCCCACCGAGTTGCTGCCGCCAGTAATCCCAGAGCCGCTCTCCCCTCTCTCCCGCGAGGACGCCGCTCTGCCAGCGGACATGGTCGGCATAGCTGGACGGCAGAGGCGTGAGGCGTGCGGGTCCCCGGCCGGCCGCCTCGCCGTAGAGCGCCGCGAGCTCGCGGACGAAGATGCAGAGCGACCAGAAGTCGGTCAGCACGTGGTGCAGGGCGGTGAGCAAGACCCAACCGCCGGCTTCCAGCGGCCAGACGCGGACCCGCCAAAGCGGCTCCTGCTCGGGATCGAAGGGACGGTAGGCCTCGGTGGCCAGCGGAATCTCCGCGGCCACCCGTACTGCCGGCCCGACCCGGAAGTCCACGGCGAGATGCTCGTGAACGATCTGACGCGGCTCACCCAGGCGGGACGAAACGGTCGTCCGCAGGACCGGGTGGCGATCGGACAACGCCTGGAGAGCCTGGCCCAGGGCTTCCAGGTCGAGTCCGCGCTCGACGCGGACGGGCGCCGCCCCGCTGTAGGGGGGGGGCCCCGGCGCCCACCGGGCGGGGGACCAGAGGGGGTCCCGGGCGGCCGGGGGGGGGTGGTCGGCGCGC
>JACZDC010121634.1_pt1 | contig 37597 bp, 51 predicted proteins | sample 8641791 | NCBI WGS metagenome assembly JACZDC01 (sample SAMN15324613, study PRJNA640507) | soil metagenome | isolation source: intercropping peanut in the second line | place: China: Luxin town, Laibin City, Guangxi Province | collected 2019-07-25 | depth 10cm m
CGTAGGCGGCGGCTTTCTTGCCGGCAATCGCCGCATCGCGCGTCCCTTCTGCCTCGCACCGCTTCGCCTGTTCCTCTAGCTTCGCACGGCGCAGAAACATGGGCGCGACCTGACGAATCGTCTGTTCTGCCAGTCGCGACGCGAACAACTTGGCGTCCAGTTCATTAGTGCCGAGCATGGCCAGCCCGAGATCATACAAGCCATCGGCCCGCGCCTTCTCGCTTGACCATTTCGCATCGTTCAACCGAATGGCGAATCGCGCTGCAACCGGCAGCACACACGGAGACTCGGCCGCATCGGTCAGCGAACCTCCGCAGGCTAGGTTGAGGCATGCCATCACGCACGCTTTCTCTGTGTTGCCCAGACCGGAGGGCAAACCGCGTGAAAACATCTCGTCATACTTGGCTCGGTTGAAATTCTGGATCGTCATGTTGTGTCCTTTTTTTGCGGGGTTAATCGAACCGACAAGATAGTTATCGTCGATCTGTTTCCAAAACTCAAGTGAAACATGTTTTGTGTCTGCTGGTTCGGACGCACGGTGTTACCATACCTTCACCTACGTTACCTACAGCATCACATGTGGCGTTGTCTATCGGGTCGAGTATGTATTTTATGGTTACCATATGCGATAGATGTAGCATGTCGCGGTGCTCATGTGATTTCTTATTAATATGAAACCGTCCTTAGAAAGCAGGGAGGCACCAACCGAAAGGGTGGTGCCGACATGGGGGTACAACGCGGATGGTCAGTGGGTCATGCTAAATAGAGATGCGTACGTAGCTTACCGAGCCATTCTTAAGAATGGCGAGGGAAAGCGTAGACGAGACGCTAAGTTGCGTAGTTTTGTATGGGCATATGGTAGGCCGCCGTGGTTGATGAAGAAGCCAGAGTACGCCGATGAAGAATGAGTTACAATGCGTCGGTAGTTAATGAGAAACTCCGACATGTTGACTCAACAAATCGGCGTAAACTCTTTCAGACTATCATTTTGATAGGTTTACAGAAACGTTATCTTTCTTGCGATCAATTCGTTTTCTTGCTATCAAGACATCGTGAGTGACAACGACGAAATCTGTTCGCACTGCGGCACATTCGAACATCTACACGTAGATGGCGCGTGCCCGAAGGTTGTCAGTGGACTCGCCGATCCGCCGAATCTTGACTTGCCGCTGGCCGACAAGTACGCAAACGGAATCCCGGGAATGGTCGGCAAGCGCGGGCCTGGACGTCCTAAGGGATCAAAGAGCTGGGATCCCGACAGAACGCAAGTGCGCCTCGACGGCCACAACCAAAAAGTCATGGCCAGAGCGCTTGTAAAAGAGGCAAGCGAAAAGCTTGCAGGTGCATTTGAGCCGCGAATCACGAAGCGACCGAACGTCCCGAAGCGCAGTATTAGTGAGGCGAAGCAAGCCGCGTTTGACCTGCTGAATCAGCAATTGTGGAACCTCGAAGGCATCGCGGACACAATCGGCTTGACGGAATCCGAGGAACAGCGCACGATGAAAATCATGGCGGCACTTAACGCCGCGCTGCCAAAGTCGGCCGAGGAAGCACCGGAGAAGCCGCTAAGTGAAATGACCGACGAGGAACTTGCAGAGTACGAAAGGAAGCGGAAGCGATGAGCAAGAGACATTGGCTGCGGGACGTGATTGACTTCACCGGGGAGACTTGCCTTAGTTCACAGGGATGTTTTGAGCATCACCCGGACGATTGCGATGACTGCAACGCAAGCGCCAAGGAAATCGCCGATAGCCTGGCGCTATATGGAGTTTCGCTGGATAGTGCGGATCGAATTATCCAATTTGACTATCTTTATTGGGCCGCTCGCGTGGAGTGTGGCGCTTTTTGAAACATTTCGCCATGGCCCGCGCCGTTCGCTCTGCAAGCGTTTCGACGCACCGCAACTTCAAGCACGGTGCCGTTATCGAGCAGTCTGGACGCATTCTGTCATACGGAGCGAACAAGGGCGAGATTCACGCCGAGCAAGCCGCGATCTTGAGCGGCGACTTCGACGGCGCAACGCTATATTCCGCTCGAATCACCAACGGTGGACATTTGGCGCTTGCGAAACCATGCGCGAAGTGTATGATCAGGATCAGAGGCGCCGGAATTCGCCGCGTCTTCTACACGATTAGCGATACGGAGCATGGGGAGATAAGGCTATGAGCTATATTTGTAGACACGGGTGCACTACTCGAGATTGTCACAACATATGCAACATAATATGTGGTTCCGACATCGGCAATCAACCTGGCTACGAACCGCCGACGCAAGAGGAACGGAATGAATTGAAGAACGCTATTCCCTATGCGCTGTCCGGCAACTTGATTCATTTTAACCACAATTTGAAGTTCTGGATCGACGGCTTACAAGAAGCGCACGACAACTCGCTAACCGGAGAGCCATATAACAAATCTCGCGCCCAAATACTTGAATCGCTCGCCTACGACAACACGGACGGACCAAATGAATAAGCACGCATTCATGATGTCGGTCGGCCCGAACCTGGACGCTGCACTTGCCGAGTTGAAGCGCCGCGGGATCAAGTTCGTTGACTGCTACCGCGCCGAGAACGGCAACTGGATCTTTAAGGTCATGGTTGACCCGAAGCACTTCGAGCCGAAGGATCCGAATGGAACGCAAATAGACGATGGAAAATAAATGCGATAGGTGTAGCGTAACCGATTTCACAGTGCTAGTTACTTGCTTTGACGGCAAGCGAAGTTGTCGCAAGTGTTTTGCGGCATACACAGCAAACCTGAAACCGAAGGAGTCGAAGCGTGGATCTAAAGCTGGAAAATCGCAATAACCTCATCATCAACCCTGACATGTCGTCACTCGTGTTGTGCGATGATTGCCTACTAGGATACGTGCTGTCGGAAGATCATCAGTTGTACCGCGCGGGTGCGTCGTCGAAGTGCGATTGCTGCGAAGCCACGAAGGAGAAAAACTAATGGAAGCGCTTATTGCAATTCGTAACGTCGTCGGGGACGTTGCCATGGTAGCCTTGGCGTTCGCGACGATTATCGTGTTCATCGCCGGCATTGAGGCTATCTATAAGGAGCTATTCTAATGCGCGCCTTGTTTGACATGGTCCGCTTCTGCTATCGCTGGCTACGCGCGAAGTTCTTAGCGCTTCCGACCGACCCGGAGTTTGCGCAAGCCGAGATTAGCGCGATCGTGACGCAGCTTTGCATTGATTGCATGGCCACTAAGCACCGCGTGACCAATCTGGAGGCAATGCAAGAGTGCAAGTTCAAGGGAAAGAAAGCGACGTATCAGCAGATCGACGCTTGCTTTCGCAAGCTCGCGCTGGTGTCGCAGTCGTTTCGCGATGTCATTCCTGCTGACTACGTTCCGGAGAACTTCGTTCAACCAAATAAGTTCAAGGTTACGCCGCGTCTGGTTAAGATGACTCCAGCGCAGATTCAAGCGCGTAATAAGGCGCTGCGCGACAAGTGGGCGATCATGAAGGGCGGCACTTAATCTAGTGGCGTTCCGTCCTCTGCCGCAGAAGGAATTAACCGCGCTCCAGGTGGAATGGGAGGCGCGGCTAAAGCAAGCCGGCGAGGGGCCGCCGGAGATTCGATCGCTGTATCAGTCTTGCGAGAATGACGGAATGCATGTTGTCCAGTTGGCGTCGATGATTAACGACCATTCGCGCGATCCTGTCGCGGAGATGTTTTCCGAGTCTGATACGGTGGTCAACACCGACACGTTTCAGTATTGGGAGCGACTGGCCGATCGCGTTAGGGAACTTCCAATCGCTTATCCGATTTTCGCTCGCGCCTTCTTGACAGAGTACGCGCTTTGTGGTTGTATTAAGGAAGCCAGCGCCCGTGTCGGAATTAGCCGAATCACAGCCTGGCGGTACTTGCGGGAGTTTGAAAATGCCACTGAGAGAAACGACTAGGTTGAAGACGGATCCCGTAGCGGAGCCCGATCAGCCGGTGTGCTTGACGCCGCCAGAGGAAGACGACCTGCCCGACTGCATTCCGGGCGGGGTTCACCAGCCATGGTGCCGTCACGCAGGTAAGCCGGTCGGAGGCGCACCCCTGAACCCTCCCTCCGTCGCGCCCGGCCCGGTGCCGCCCGAGGGGGAGCCGGTGTGCGGATGCCCTAACAAGTCCGCGCATCGTCCATGGTGCGTCGCCCCGTACAAGCAGGAGCCGATCAACATGGACACGCCGCTCCCCGCCGCCGCACCCGCGAAGGCGCCGCTGTCGGAACGGATTCCATTGCTCGGTGTGCATGGTTTGGATGAAACAAACGCACTGCGCGCCGAAATCCGCATCCTCGAATCCCAACTCGCCGCCTCCGACGACGCTATCCGTGGCCTGATTGCTCAGCGAGACGAGCAGCGGGTGCGGGCCGAGCGGGCGGAGGCGAATTGGCGTCTATCGGAGCGGCTTCGCGGTACGCAGATGAACAAGTGGCACGCCGCCTCCTACAGCATCGGATGGGCCGACGGGGCGGAGAAGACGCGGAAGGCGGATGTTGAAGTCGTGTCGAGGGCAATGGGGACGAACGATGCGTTCGTAACGTTAAACCGCCTCCCCCTCCCGGTCTGCCCCGAGGGGCCGCCTGCGGGGACGGGCGACAACAAGGAATGAATTGCTAGTAACACGCCCAGCAACAAACGACGATTTGCCGTTTGTATTCAACAGCTTTACGCTGGAATACAGCAGGTCGATCTATGCTGACGAAATGTCCCGCGTGTCTGTTCGTGAGATGATCGTGCGCTACGTGTTCGAGTATCGCTGGAACGTCAAGATTCTCATCGACGACGAAGTGCCAGATGAGATCATAGCTTACGTCGTATATAAGGATGCGACGCACATTGCCTGGATTTACGTCAAGGGACCTTATCGGCGTAATGGATTGGCGTCGAAGCTTTTACTTGACATCGGCGCGACGAAGGGAAAGATCAAGGTAACGTTTCTAACCAACCCCGATTTCTCTCGAAAGGCAAGGTCAAAAGGATGGAACCTACTTCATCGGCCGTGGCAAACGTAGCGCCGTATTGTTACCATCAGAGCAAAAACGGCCACGTGTGTATCATGAACGCTGGTCATTTCGGAGACCATTCGTCAGGTTCTTTTACCTGGAAGCAAGACGACGCCGTAAACCATCCTCCCCATTACGCGTCGTCTCCGGCGGGAATCGAGGCAATCGACGTTACAGAGCACTTCAACTTCAACATGGGAAACGCGATCAAGTACATTTGGCGCGCTGACCTGAAGGGAAAGCCGATCGAAGACCTGAAGAAAGCCGCGTGGTACATCGAGCGCGAGATCGAACGAAGGAGCAAGACGAAGTGACTACATTAACAATCGTGGCAATGTTTGTCGGATACCTTAGTTTGGCGATATTTGCCATTTGGCTGTTTATTTGTCTTTTGATCGGTATCAGGGAGTTTTTCGATTCGTAAGCCAACGCAAGCAGAAATTGACGCCGAAAAGAAGCGTCGTGCAGCGGGTTCCAAGAAACCTTGGGATCCGCTTGCGGCGTTGTACGATGATCAGCAGAAATGTTTTCTTGACAAGCGTCGTCGTCGCGTCTTAACTGGCACGCGCCAGCTTGGAAAGTCCACGCTAGCCGCTGTTGAGCTGATCGACGCCGGGCTAAACAACCCCGGTAGCGCGTCCGTATTCTTGGACTTCGATATCACGCACGCCGAAAAGGTATTGCTCGAAGATTTCGATCGTCTTCTGTCCGAGTACACGATTCCCGCGAAGATCGTCAACGAAGAGTTGCACTTCGATAACGGATCGATCGTATACATCTTCTCGGGACGCCCAAGCGAGATAAAGAAGCTACAGGGCATGAAGTTTGCCCTGATCGTCACCGACGAATCGCAGGATAGCGAAGCGCTGGAAGAAATCTTCAAGCTCGTTAAGCCTGCGATGATCAAATACCGCGGGCGCATCCTGGCCATGGGCATCCCAGGCCACATGCGCGAAATCGGCTATTGGTGGGACATTTGCGAGGGCAAGGCCGCTCACCTTTGGGGCCAGCACCGTGGAGACATGCGGCGCAACCCGTTCCTGCCGGAAGACACGCGCGAGGAAATGATCGCGGAGGCAAAGGAGGAATACGGTGCGGAATCACCTTACTTCATGCGGCATTGGCTGGGAATCTGGCCGACGGCTGATAATTCACTGCGAATGTTCCGCTACTCACGTGAACTTAACGGATACGATGGCGATCCGCCGCCTTGTAAGTTCTATTCCCTCGGACTTGATCCCGGTGGAACACTTGACGCTGAAGCTGTCATTGTGGTTGGGCACGGCAATGCAGACGGGCATATCTGGCACGTCGACGAAGATGTAAGCGAGAAGAAGCAAGGTGGCGATTGGGATGTAACCGGCGAGCGCGTTGGTCCAATGGTACGCCGATGGAAACCAACGTGGCGAGGAATGGATTACGGAAGCGCCAATAAAAACGGACAAATCATACGCTACCAAAACGACGCGCTCATTCGAATGGAAGCCGTACCTGACAAAGATCCGGAACAGGAAGCCATGCGAATCAACATCCTGTTCAACCAACGCAGACTATGGATTAAACGCGGCTCGAAACTTGAACGCGACTTGCTTTACACAATCTGGGACGCCGACGAGCTTGCCAACGGCAAGGTTGTGCAATCTAAGAAGTACAAGCAGAACGCAGGAGATGCATTGCGCGCAGCTATGTGGGGCGTGCGTGGCTACATGCATCTGATCACGAAGAAAGAGCCGCTAAACGAGGAACAGCGCGAGGCGGAGCGCATTGAGAAGATCAAGGCATCGCGGCCGCAACCGAAGACCCTCGCCAGCGCCGTGGAGATCCTTACGCAGCAGCGGCCGCCGGTAAAGAAGGGCGGGCCATTCGGTCCACCGATGAACAACTACGGTTTGCCATGAAAACAAAACTCTACAGCGTCCCGGACTCTGATCTTAAATGGGAATACTTTCGTTGTGGCGGCAAGGGCGGTCAAAAACAAAATAAAACCGACTCAGGCGCAAGGGTAACGCACATACCAACGGGAATAGCGTGCGAGTCCCGCGAGCAACGACAGCAAATACAAAACAGACGATCTGCGCTTCAAAAACTATCCCAAAATCCCAGGTTCGTGCTTTGGTGCAAAATGCATATAGCCGCGAACTTGGAAGGCTACGAGTCAATGGCGCGCAAGATCGACGAACAAATGGACGAAAAAAACCTGCTGATAGAGACGGCTCCTGACTGCAAGCCAGGGGAATCGTTTTGTGACGTTAAATGAAACGATCTCCGTGTAGGGCGTGGGTAAACGCCGCATCGGTAGAGTCCACTGTGTAATTCCCGATGTCCAAGATCGACCGAACCTAAGCAAGCAACACCTGCGATGGGTCGGAAACTACATTGCCGCCAAACGCCCGGACGTTGTCGTGTGCCTCGGCGATTTCGCGGACATGACTTCTCTGAATTCGTACGAAGTCGGTACGGCAGATGCGGAAGGCACGCGGTACGAAGCAGATATCAAAAGCGCCCACGCTGCAATGCGCGCGCTAACGGATCCGTTTGCCCGGATTCGTGGTTACCATCCCATCCAGCATCTCACGCTGGGTAACCACGAAGACAGGATTGACCGCGAGGCGAACAAGAATCCGAGGCTCATCGGAACAATCGGCGTAAATGACCTGGAGTATGAAGACTTCGGCTGGCGTGTGTGGGATTTTTTGCAAGTCGCACGCATCGACGACATCGAGTACAGTCACTATTTCATCTCAGGATCAATGGGAAGGCCCGTTTCCAGCGCATCGGCGCTACTTCGCGCACGCCAATCAAGCGCCGTAATGGGTCACGTCCAGCGAGTTGACCTTGCTGTACATCCATTTACGCAAAAAATTGGTTTGTTCGCTGGTCTTTGCAACCTTCATGACGAAAAATACCTTACGCCGCAGGGAAATTCATGCAAGCGCGGCATTTGGATGTTGAATGAGGTAAAAAACGGCTCATTTGACCCTATGTTCGTTTCGCTTGGCTTCCTGGAACGCAATTACTCGCGATAACCATGGAAGACTGGCAGATCGTGGTCGCAATTCGCGACCTAATGAGGATAGTCATCGACGCGAAACGCTCCGAAAAGGAGCGACAGGAAGCATTGGCGCAGATTTGGTATATTTTGCAGAACGCAGCGCCATATTGAAACCAAATCCGTTACTGTTATAATGGATAGCTTACCCAAACTCCTGTCCACCCTGCGAAAGTACGGCGTCATCGACTTCGCACAGAGCAAGGACGGAAGTATTTCGGTTAAGTTTGGCGCGCTTCCGCCCGCCGACAAAGAGGAAGACGAAAAGAAGCCACCCAAGCCCGACGATGCGCTTGCGCTCGCGAAGGAGCTTGGGCTGGTTGGTGAGGCGAAGTAATGGCGGTCGCGACGCGCCCACGCAAGCCAGGCGACTATGGCAAGGGACCTACCGGGGAGAAAAACCCCAATGGGTCGAAACGCTGGTGGCAAGCTCCCGCCGCAGTGATCGGCGACATCTCCGAAGTCGGCCAGCTTCTATTTCAAGAACTTGCCATGATCGAGCGCTATCAATTGCGTACTCGATTCATGCACTACATTTCGGCGTTGCTGGTGGACGGCCGCGCGCCCGCGACGTTCGGCTTCTCCATGACCGCGCACAACTCGCGCGACTCACTGAGGATGTCAAATGCTTTTTTCCGGCCTCCCTCTCTTAATTGTATTGCTGGTATACACGATGTTCTTAAAGAGCGCGTTTGGTCTAGAGTTTCGTGGCTGGAATTCTCGCCGATCGTCAAGAGCGACTATGAACTTGATACCCGTTGCCAGGAAACGAACGCGTGGTTGTCTTCCTTCTTTGAGGCAACAAATTTCGAAGAAATGATCTCAATGTGCGGCGCCGATGCTGACACCTACGGCACGACATTGGTCAAGACAATGCCATCGCTTGACAAAAAGTCTGTCGTAAACAAGCGCGTCATGATCGATGAAATGCGCATCTTCCCCGATGCTGACTTCGCCGATCCAAAGCACGAAGGACAGGTCACATTCGAGAACCGAGAAGATCTGATCAACGCATACGCCAGCGGAAGCGACAAGAAATCGCAAGCGCTCCGAGACCGCCTGATGATTACCCCGCCGGCATTCCGTGGGTTCGGCGATCCTCCAATGAACCTGAGCGACACGATCGCGCTGGCCGAGGGGTTCCGATACGACCTTGAGAAGGACACCAAAGACGAAAAGAAGATGGGGCGCCATGTTCTTTGCCTGGCGGACGGAACTGTGCTGGTTGACGAGGTTTGGCATGAATCGCCCTATTCAGTTATGCGATACAACAAACTTTCGCGTTCTTACGCTGGGAAGGGGATGCCCGAGAATTGCCTCGGAATGCAAATGGAGCTTGATAGGATCGTTGCGTGCCGCGCTGAAATGCAGCGCTCCACGTCGTATCCTCGTACGCAGATTGACCGCGACGCCAACATCGATCCGGAATCGCTCAACGGAAACGGCGTAATCGAGTACACCAAGACGCCAGCGCGCTTTGATGTTGTCTCCGGTACTCCAAAGGATCTCGATGCAACAATCGCAGAGCTTGAAAAGAAAATCTTTGCTCGCGAAGGCATTTCTCAGAACACCAGCGGCGGGGATTTGCCTGCTGGCGTTGACGCTGCTGTTGCCATTGAGGCGTTTCAGCAGATTGCTGACACTCGTCTCTATTCACATGCAAAGAATCTTGAACGATTCATTGAAGACGTGGGGGTCAAGACTGTCAAGACTGCGGCAATAGTCAAGCCGAAGATTACCGTCAATTCGAAAGAACTTGCATGGACGTCGGTTGCCGTCGATTTGAAGAAGGCGAAGCTACAGGCGTTCCCGCTGTCAAAGCTTCCGTCGTCGCTTACCGGCCAGAGGCAGATGATCGAGGATTGGTTTAAGACAGGCGTAATCAACGCTAATCAACGCGCGCGTTTACTTGGTATCGGCAATCCTCGCGGCATTCTTCCGTTGCTAGTTGCTTCCACCAACACAACGCTTTGCCAGCTTGGCCGCATCCTGAAATCCGGCGAATATGAGCCACCTAACGGCCAGTGCGATCCGATGGACGCGTATCAGACCGCGCGATCCTACTACCTGCGTAGCTTCGCGGATGGAGTAGCCGAAGATCGGCTTGTTCAGTTGCTTAAATTCGTCGAATCCGCGAAGGCAAACGTCAAGTCACCGACTGCGCCACTCCCAGCGCCGCCAGCGCAACCACAAGGACAACCTAATGCCTCTCCTGCCGGGTAAAAACAACATCGGACACAACGTCCGTGTTGAAATTGAAGCGGGCAAGCCCAAGAAACAGGCGCTTGCTATCGCATTGAACGAAGCCGCGAAACGAAACTACGAAAAGAAGGGAAAGAAGTAACATGGCCGATACCGCCGCCCCAAACGCAGCGCCCGCCGCTGCGCCGCAGACTGCGAACGCAGACACCGCGAAGCCAACCGAAGGAAATTCTTCGGCGTCAACTCCGAAGGTTGAACCTGTCCAGGCGAAGCCCGATAACGATCTGATCAAGCAACTCGCGAAGGCCAGTGCCGCAGAACGCAAGGCAAACGCGCTTGTCAAGGAAATGCAGGCGAAGCTTGAGGCGTCAACTGGCAGCGCGACGGAGGCGCAGCAAAAGGCGGCTATGCTTGAGGAGATTAAAAAGAACCCTCGCAAATTGCTGGATCTCGGGATTACGTGGGACAATATTCTTGAGTCGATCCAGGGCAAGGAGCCCGAACCTGAGAATCCAAAACTTACCGCGCTTGAGCAACAGCTAAAGGAACTTCGCGAAGAGCGCGAGCGTGAAAAACAGGCAAAGAAAGACGAAGAGGAGAAAAAGACCAAATCCGCGCATGAGCAAGAGATTGCACGCGGTAAGGAACAAATCAAGTCGATCGTCGAAAAAGAAGGCGCGACCATTGACGCCGAAGGATTCCCCCGGTGGGCTATCGCGTCGCAGGATCCCGGCAACATCGATCTTGTAATGCAAGGAATCGTTGATTTCGTGACAGAGCAGTACACAAAAGCGAAGTCCGAGGGAAAGACTTTTTCGATCACCGACGCCGAGGCATATGAACTTGCGCGCCAGGGAATGGACCAAATCGAAAAGAAAGAGCGCGCGAAACTTGGGCCGCTTTTGAAAATCGTTCGTGAAACGTCTTCCGTGAAAGATAACAAGGCAACGGCACCGACAACGCCAATTACAGCCCCCAGGCCAGAGCTACCGCCGAAGAGAGTAACTGTCGATCCAGCCAAGCCAAGAAAAACAATATTCCCGACCACTTCCGGGAGGGGATGAACAAGGAGTTAAACTTACATGGCTACGATTGACGCATCTACTTCCGCACTTCTCAAGACTCGCGCCGACGAGAACTTCGACGCGAACGTCCTCATTGGCAATCCTGTTACCTCGCTGATCACAAAGAAGACTGGCGTTGGTGGTAAGGCATGGCAGGTTGCGCTACAGGTTGGCGCTAACGTTGCTCGCGGCAAGCGCTTCGCCGATGTCAAGGCGAACGTGGCTCCCACCAAGCGCGTTGAAATGGACTACCAGTTTCAGGAAAGCTACGTGCTGGGGTACTGCCCCGGTATCGACGCTGCCCTGGCCACTGGTGGTGCAAACTCGATCGAGGAACTTGTCGGCGTTGAGCAGGACATGGCTTACGCAACCGCCGGCTCGCTGATTGAGCAGACGATTGTCCGTGGCGACTCGTTCGGAACCATCGCTGTCATTGACTCGGTTGTCAGTGGAACCACTGGCACCGTTGTGCTGCAACTGAAGAACTTTAACGATTGCTTCTCGATCTACCTGAATGACGTTCTTGCGGTCAAGGCCGATCCGACCACGGCTTCGCTGCAAAGCGGCTTTATGACCGTGACCGCAACCGATCCCATGACCGGACAGATCACGGTTACCATGGGCGGCGGCGGCGATGCTACCAGCTACGCTGGCTATTCCATCGGCCTGCAGGCGACGTACGCCAACAGCACGTCTCCTCAGACGATGCAGTCGCTTCGCACCCTGTTCACGCGCACCAACCTTGGTAACGCTTTCGAGGGACTTGCTTCTCGCGCCTCGGATCCGGTTCGTCTTGCTGGTCACGTGTTCAGCGTTGGAACGATGGGCATCAAGGATATTATCACCCTGCTGGTAGCCTCGATCGGCAACTTCGGCAAGGCTCGTCCGGAGTACGCGCTTGTCTCTACGTCGGGTTATACCGAGCTGGAACAGGACCTCGGGGATCAGGTTCGCTACACGACCACGAATGGCAGTGGTCCCGGCGAAAACAGCAAGGTGAATATGCCTTCGATTACGTTCGAGGGTCCCCGCGGCCCCGTGAACGTGATTGCGGTGCCTACGCAGCTTGATCAGGACGTATTCGTTATTGACCCGTCGTCTCTGTTCCTGACGACCGCCGGCAGCGACATGATCGAAAAGACCGACGAGGGCGAGAGCGGGTCGGGGTGGATTCAGCTTCAGGACTCGGACGCCAAGCGTCTCGGTCTGCGAATGCTGAGCGCTTTCGGCTGTCACGCCTTCTGGAAAAACGGTCGTGCAATTCGCACGATCTAAGCACTTAAGCTAGGACTTCGCGAGCCTAGCGAGCCGGGCCGGTACCTGAAACGGCCGACCCGGCCCCAAATCTCTAAACCCACTACCCATAGATAAGGACGATCAATATGGCTTCCAAATACTCTGTAACTTCCGACACCCGCGGCTGTGAAATGATTACGCTTCAATTCACGGCAGACACCGGAGGTGCCGTTCCGGCGAGTTTTACGCGAGCGAAGGAGATTTACAGCGTAACGAAGTCAACCAATGATTACATCGTCAAACTTACGCGCGGGCGAAGCGCACTGATCGATTGGTCCGTCAAGGTTATCCAGGCTACTCCGTCTACCTCGGGCGCGTGGGAGGGCAAGGTTACCGCCGATCACGTTGCCGACTCAAATAAGAGCGTCACCATTTCGCTGTATGGCGCCGACGGAACCGCTCATCCGCTTGCAACGGGAGACATTCTTCGCGTAACCCTCTGGGTAAAGAACAGCGCGGGAGTCATCTAACATGAAATTTGATTTCAAACTTCCGGGCAAGGAGACTGCGCCGCCTGAAACTTCGGCAGAGGAAAAGCCGATGACAGAAAACGATGGCGACGAGAACGGCGAGTATACTAAGGCGGATATGGGTAAGATGGTTGCCGCCGCTGTGAAGTCCGGCGATGGCGAGGCCATCTATGAAGCAATCAAGAAATGCATGGATTCGACTCCTAGCGATGCGTAAACATGCCCGTAACCATCGAGGATCTGATCCAGGCTGGCCTAGAAGCGGCCGACTGCGAGAAGTCGAATAATTTCAGCGCCGATGAACTTAGGCGATACGCTAACGAATCTCTTTCAGAGGTTTACGACGAGATCGTAATCGCATGGGAGTCGTATTTCCAGCAATCGGCAGATTTCGCGATTGACGATTCCGGCAAGGCGAGCCTACGTCAGATCACTACCGGCATCCAGGCTCCGGACGCATTCCCGGTTGCGTCGTTGCCGATCGGTAATCCTCGCGTCGTGCTTATGCCGATTGCTGGCGTGTTTGGTTCTACTGTGTCGGCGCTGCTTACGCCTCAGTTTTTCGATGTCAACGGAACCGCGTCGCATACGACTCCGCGTCTTTCGTTCATTCCACCGGCGGGACGCATCATCCAAATCGGCGTAACTCCGAATTCCACCGTTGGGGCTCCGTCGGACGTCACGATCTACAAGAACGGGCAGCCGACAGTTGCAACCGGATTCATGTCCAGCGGCGCCAGTGGTTCGCAAAACTTCCTCGAAAACACGTGGCCCGAGCCGGTGCACTTCAACGGAGAGGACGCGCTTGATTTTGTTATTCAAGAGCGTTCGTCCGCTGCGTCGTGGGCGTTCTCGGGGATCCTTTTTATCTGGCTAGATCAGCCGGACTCGCTGTTCTACAAGGAAGCCGGGTTGATCAAGTCGGACTGTTCCGATCCGATCATGCCGCTGGACACGTATTCGCAGCGAAACAATGTCCAGGGTCCACGATACTGGATTGCCGGCGATACGCTTTCCATCTGGCCGCAGTTCCCGGGAAGCGCAACGCACGCCGGTAACTACACGCTCGATTACGTGCCCAACTGCCCGATCCTTGAATCCGGAGATACTGTGCCGCCTGAGCTTGCTCGCTGGCGCGAGTTGATTTCGGTTACCATCGCAATTAAGTGCAAGACGAAGCGAGATCAGGACATTTCGTCGCTGACAGCGCGCCAGTTGAAACTGATCGAAGGCATCACGGTCGCAAAGGGTAAGCGCAAAAAGGAAGTACGCCGAATGCAACCCATGCACAATTGGGATCAGTTCCCTCGCGGATGGTACTGGAACGGACGGGGTCGATATGGTGGTTGGTAATCCGTACGCCCGCCGTCAGATTGTTTCTGGCGATCTATCCGAGTTAAACCGAGCGTTTGATAACGTAGGAGACGCATTCGCAAATGTACAGGGACAGATCAATTCCCTGGTATACAAGGCGAGCAATTTAACCGTTCAGATTGGAGCGTTGATATCGGCGCACCGAACAGTATCGATTGGCGGACTGTCAGACAACGTAGAACACGTGTGGTTTTCCGATACCGCACAGGGTGCCCCGGGAACCGCTCCCAGCACTGCGGTAATTACGTATGGCAAGCCGATATTCGTTGACACGCCCGGCGTATTATTCCGCGTTCAGCCCATCAACGGAAAGATTGTTGTTTTCGTCGGAAATTCATCGGTTACTTACCTTAATATTCGTTCTGAATCTATCGAGCTTGACTTCTAATGCCACTCGAAAAAAGCACGATCGACATCCAGATCCGCCCGGTAAACAGCGAGGCGCCTAAGACCGCTGCGCCGGTTGGCCGATTGAAATCGATGATCAACAAGGTCGCCCGCCGATTTGAAGGCCAGGGACAGGGCGCCGTTCTTCGCGTTGAGCAACGTCCCGGTTCGCGCGCGTTAACGCAGTTGCAGCGCGACGTAACAAGCGGCGTTGACATCGGGTCTGCATTCACTAACGCCCAAATGCTGACGTCGTTCGATGACGAGTTGATCGCTATTTCTGATTCGTTTCCTCATGTGCTATCAGAACAGTCTGACAAGTGGAGCAGGTACCCATATATCTACTCTCCGACGGTCGCCAAGGAAGATCAGAAGTACAGCCAAAATGTTACGATCGCCAATCCGCACGCTGCATATGCTAATGGCGTCGTATTCAGGACATGGGGAGAACCGTTGCCGGTCAATCACGTTCCGGGTCCTCTTTATGGCATGGTGGAGGACATCTCCGACGGCACGTTGATTCGAAAGAAGTTCAAGATTGCCGACGGAGCGGACGCGTCTAATCCTTCAAACTACCGCGCGCGTGTCGTGACCGACGGAACTTACTTTTTCGTAGTATTCAATATTAACACGTCCGCCGTATGCCGCGTCTATAGCGCAAGCGGGGTGCAGCTTGCAGATAGCGGCACGTTCGATACGCTGCAATATGCCGGATCGCCGTGGGATCTTACTTTCTCTGGCGGACACGTACTATTCGTGTGCACGAAAGCTCCGTTGGCGACAAACGCCCGCGTTACCAAACTGTCATTTGATGGCGTATCGACCATTACCGCGACGACAACTGACATGTCATTCAAGGCGCAAGCCGATGTTACGGTGCAGTGGGCAGAAAACAGAGACAGCGACGGCAACGCGTACCTGTTGACTGCATCGCTTGGAGACTCGCAACTGATCTTGCGCGGGTTTCGCATTGGCACGCTATCAGGCACGCCGTCCGTAACCGGCGCGTTCTCTGTTGAGCAATCTAACCCCGATACGATGGGCATCTTTTACGAGACACCCGAGGGAGAGGGATTTCCGGATCTGCTTTTCGAACTAACCGGCGCATACGAAGCCGGAACGCTGAAGATTCAAGCATCATTCGTGCAACAATCGGACGTTCGCAAGGACAGCACGTTGTTTTTCGTTGCCACGATCGGAGCGGACACAACTACGCATACGACAATCTACTCCGTTCGTGTGGCCTCTAGGCCGTTCAAGATCGCAGGAAGAGAGACGTTCCTTGCATATTACTCGGCGCGTCCGTCCGTGGTAATTGATCAAGGATTTGGTCCGCGAGCCTACAACGATGCAGATCCTACGTATTTCCTGATTGACGTGGATAGCAATCAATGCGTCGGCCGGTTGAACTTCGGTTATGCCGAAATGGAATGGGCTCGCATCAACTATCCAGATTCGTCGATTACCAACTACCCCAACGGTGCATACGCGTTTTGCATTCCTGTGCCATTTATTGACGTAACTGGACCGGTGGCAAAAACACGCGTGACGTGCGGATTCCAGTCAGCGCAGTACACAGAGACGATTCGCACCGGGAACGATATCATTCCGTTTGTCACGAAAGTCCTTTCTTCAACCGGCGTGCAAGATTTGGTTTTCGGAGGAATTGGGCGAGCGTTTGAGTTCGGCGACCACCTACTTTTGCCAGGTGCAATTTGCACGCAATTCGACGGGCAGAAGTTCAGCGAACACGGAGTGAATCTGCCGCCGAATCAACCGTCAATCTCGGCGTCAACTGGTGGAAGCGTTGAAGTGGGCTTGCGCTCTTACATTGTCGTCGCGCAATACACCAACCTAAACGGCGATCGCGTGTTCTCCGGTGTATCAACCCCGGCGGTTATTACAACATCCGGATCACAGAACACGATCACGCTTACCGGACTAAACCTTCACATGACAACGCGCGATGATATCACGTTCATTCTATATCGCAACATCATCGAGAATGGCGTCCCCTCTCAGGTTCACTATCGACTGAATGATCCGGTTGGAAATGGAATCGCAAACGATCCTACGGCAATCACATGGACATACGTCGACACTGCCAGCGACGCCGATATTAAGACGAATGAGCCGCTTTACACGGATCAGTCGTTTTTGAGCCGCGATCCTTGTCCGGCATATTCTGTTGGCACGCGACTTGGAAAGCGTGCGTTTGTAATAGGACCTGACAATGCCATCTGGTACAGCGGCGAGCTTACCGACGGAATTGCGCCGTGGTTCAACCTGGCCCAGAGGATTCCGAAGTTCACCAACGATGAAATCGTGACAATGGAAGCGCTGGATTCGCGTCTCATTTGCATTACTCGGCGTGGCGTCTGGTATCAGGATACAAGCGGATTACTGGATGCAACCGGAAACAACGGCAATATTCCAAACGCAGTGGAACTTCCATTTTCCAACGGAAGTCTTGGGCCATCGTGTGTCTATGATAAGGGCGTGGCCTACGCATCGGTATCAGGTGGGGTTTGGGTAGTCACGAGAGGACTAACCAACGAGAGGCTAAGCGGTCCAGTTGTCGATGACATGACCGAAACCGGATTCCCACCGGTCCCCGTATCAGGAATCGTCATTGACAACGCGCAGAGAATCCACGCGGCGATCGCCGGATCGAAATTCGTCGTGTACGACGCGATCAATGCAACGTGGTCAACGTTCCAGATGATCACAACGGCAATTTCCGTTTGCGTATTCAAGGGTAACGTTCACTACTGCGATTCAACGTTCGTTCACAAGATGGATCCGCAGTACAAATTCGACACCGACGGATCCGGTGTAACACACACGATCAACGGAACCGTGGAATTTGCGCCGCTACATTTTGCTGGAATCAAGAAGTTTCAGAAGTTATGGCGCTTCAATATTGCGGGCGAAACAAAAGGCCCGCACCATGTGACGCTTACCGTTGTGTACGATCCGGACACTGCGCAAGCTCCGATTGGTGAAGTTTGGGATTGGGATGTTTCGTTGACTGATTCATGGGCATGGGAGTTTCAGCCCAAGCTAGAACAGATTGAAACTATTTCCGTTAAGATTGAGGACTCAACCGACGTGAGTTTGCCTGGCTTCAACGGTGATACTTATTGTCTTGAAGCAATGGGCGCCGAAGTTGGTTTGATGTCTGGTCTTGCGAGGGTTCCATTGGCCAAGCGAATTAAGAGCGGAGGATAACGAAACATGGCATGGTATGATAGCATTCCGGGCGTTTCGTTGTTTACCGGACACGATCGCGTCCAGGCGCAGCCAGGAACCGGAGCATCCAATCCAAATGGACAGAACACGGTAGTAAATTCCGACGGCAAGGGCGGTCTTATCAATCCTCGCACCGGAGAACCGCTAACCAAGGATCCCGCCACCGGAATGTTCTACGATCCGTCTTCCGGATTGACATATCAGCAAAACGGTACACCCGTAACAGACCCGAATCTTGCACAGCAAGTCGCAAAGAATTTCTCCCAGGCGCAAGGATTAATTGCGAACGGAAGCGCACAGGACGCTTCTCTTGACAGGACCGAAGGACAGCAAGAGGGACTTGCGTCCACGCTGACTAACGTGATCAACAATCCCAATGCCCCTTCAGTCGCAAAGACGCAACTTGCGCAAGCGCAGGACAATACGGCTAAGGCAATCCTCGGCCAAGCCGCTGGCGTATCTGGCAATAACGCATATGACGCGCGTCGCACCGCGATCCAGGCGCTTGGAAACGCAGAAACGCAGAACGCTGGTAACGCCGCGTTGCTTCGCGCGAACGAGGTACAGAATGCAGAACAGGGACTCGGTTCGACCCTGAACAGCCTGGGCGCCGGACAGCGCGCGCGCCAAGCCATCGACTACACCGCTGGAACGCAGCTTTCGGGACAGGCACAAGGCGGGCAAGAGGCACAGCAAGGGCTTAATCAGAAGGCGCAGCAGAGCAACCTTGAGCAAGATGACAAACTGACGGGCGCAATCATCGGAGGAATTGCATCTGCGGGGACGACTAAATAATGTCTGTCATCGATCCTGGCGCAATCGCTCCAATCGTTCCGGTAGTTCAGCAAGTAGATAATCCTCCTCCGCTTGCGCGGCAGTCGCCCGATGCACCTGGCGCCGTAGAAGGTCCCGTGATGACACCGCAGGATCAGGGTGTGCCGGCCGCGCCGAAGTGGTACCAGCCTCCCGCGCCAGCGCCAGAACCGTCGCAACCCGCACCCATTCTTTCTCGGCGTCCATCGATGGCGTCCGCCACGGAAGCGGCTGACAATGCGGCGAAGGCTGGATATGAAACCGCCGCCGCACAAGAGGCGGTAGGTCCAGCAAAGACATCAGAGCGCGAGGCAAACGCGGATGCGCAGCAAAAGCTGGCGGATCAACAGCGTGTAAACGCCGCTGAAATCGAACGCACGCAAGCGGCACAGCAGCAAGGACTAACGGAAGCTCGCAATCTTGCGGACAAGGCAAACGAAGAGTACAAGAATTTCAAGTTTCACGACTATTGGAGCGACAAGCCGCGAAGCGAGCATATCAAGGCGCAGATTTTCTCTGGACTGGGAGAGTTTGCCGGCATCATCAGTGGAACCGGACACAATCAGGCCGCGCAGAACATTAAGAACCTAATCGATCGCGACTTCGATCAGCAAAAGCTAAAAATGTCGTCGCTTGAGAGCTTCGCGAAGATGCGCCAGGAAGGTGTAACGTCGCTTGAAGGTCAATACAAGAGCAATCTTGCGCTGTTAGGTTTGAAGCAAGCCGCCGCTTACAATGCGGTTGCCGAGGAAGCGAAGGCGCAAGCGATCCGCAATGGCGAGACACCCGAACAAGCGGAAAACAACGTTCTTGTTAAGCAGATCCGTCAGAAGGCCGAGGAACTTCGCGCTAAGAATGAAGCCGATCTAGAGAAAGCCCGCGCGCAACTTGCCATGGCTGGAATGCGTGCGGCACCGAATCAGCCGGCCGATCCTGCGATTCTTGCGCAATTGGCAAAGCTAGCAGAGCAACCGGGCGTCACTCAGTCCGACGTGTACGCAGCGGCAGCGCGCGCTGGAATCAAGAATAGCAACAAAGAACTGCAACCGATCATTGACAACGTCAATTCGCAGGGCAACAAGAAAAACGCCGAAGAAGAAAAACTGAAAGAGCGCACGATCAACGTGGGTGGCGAAACCCTTGTGGCTCCATCGGCTCGCCAGGCGATGCAGATCGAACAGCGCGCCATCAACTATCAGGATGCAGTTGAATCGCTTGAGGCCCTCAAGGCAAAGGTCAAGGCACACCCGGCGACCGGGCGCATTCCGGCTGGAGACGAATACGATCGCGCCGTTCTGGCCGTTGCCGCAACCACCACGGCTAACCCGTCTGACAAAACCACGGCGCATGAGGCGGGAACGCTGAAAAACTGGCAAGTGGTGAGCGAAGATGCCATTGACCGAACGCTAAAGCATATCAAGGAGCGTCAAGAGAAGTTTCTTGGCGCATATCGCGCCGGCAACAAAGAAGAGTCCGCGCCGAAGGCAAAGCCAGCGTCGCATCCAGTCGGAACGATCATCAAGAGCGGCGGAAAGACATACCGAGTGACAAGCGACGACGGCGATATCGAAGAGGTCAAGTGAAACTCTCCGATCTAAAAGACGTAGAAGTTGTGTCGGAGCCTAAGAAGCTATCCGACCTAAAGGACGTCGAAGTTGTCAGCAAACCTGGAATTGACGAGCCGAATAACATCGGTCTGTCAGGTCCAGGGTCAAAGGACGAATCACCAAATGATGTCATTACGAAACCTGTTCCAATCACCCCGGCAGAGGGACTTAAGCAAGTCGGCGAAGGTGCGCTTGAGTCAGTCAGGTCATTCGGACGTGGCGTCCATACACTTTCGTCTGAGGCGTCACCTTACAATGAATCTGGCGGTCACATTCCTTTTAGTGGCCTTACTGATCCATCTAAACGCCGCGAGTTGGAACGTGGGGCTAGCGATGTTGTTACTCTCGGTGCTGCCCAGCGACTAGGCGAAGCCGTCGATCCGGAATTTAAGGCTACGGCAGAGCAAGACGCAAAGAACGCTCCTGGATACCGCGAAGCCGGTGGCGTCGCCGGATCGGCGCTTCCGAACGTGCTGGAAGCGGCCGGGCAATTTGGCAAGAAAGCCGTCAAGGGCGCGCTTTCGCGCGTTGAAAACCGCGTCGTCGATGACGTCGCAACCGGCGTGCGCGACACAAACCTGCGCCGCGATCTAGGAGAGAAGCGCGAGGTAATCAACAAGATTGCCAAGGAAGACAAGTCGGCGATTAAGAATCCATCGGACGCGGCGTCTCTCGCGGAATCGTCGCAGGCCGCGATTGATAAGCGTATGAAACTGAACGATGCAAAATACGCGGTTCACGATCTGAAGTCGCCCGGAGTTGGCGTGTCGATCGGAGAGATGCGAGAGAAGATCCTTGACGCCGCCGAGCAAGCCGCAAAGAATCCCGCTACCGTTGAAACCGTCGCGCCAAAGCTAAGGAAGCTTGCCGATAATATCATGGCGTTCGGAGATCCGAGCGAGCACGTATCGGCCCGCCAGGCGCGTCAACTTGCCACCGATTGGCAAAAGGTAGCGTATAGCGGCGCGGAAGGCGCCGAGGAGACAGCGACTCAAGAGGCGCATCGCAATGCCGCAAACGCTGTCATTGACGTACTCGATAAGCACGTTGGCGGCGATCCGGAGATCAAGAAACTCAACGAGGAAATATCCGCGCTGCTTGACGTAAACAAGGCCGCGCGTCAACGCATGCGAATTGAAGGCGAAGCGGGTAAGCCAAGCGAGGGATCACTAAAGCACGCGCCACAGATTATCAAAGACTATGCGCATGGCGGATTCGTCGGAGGAACCGCGAAGACCGCCTACCGCGCTGGCCGCGCCGCATGGGCAAATAAAGACGATGCGCTAGCTGGGATCGCGCGCATGGTTCGCGAGAAAACTCCCGTGACAGCAGAGGACATCGAAACTGCCGTCAAGTTAGGAGCAAAGGCCGCGAGCGTAAACGCGATCGTGAACGGCGGCAAGAATGATTGATCCAGGCGAAGCTTTCGCTGAAGCAATCGGCGTAAATCCGATACTTTCCAAGCGCGTCGAAAAGATCACCGACAAGCAAAAGAAAGCCGTTCTCACGCTGACAGAGCGCATTCACAAAATGTGCAAGTCATTGCTTCGCGGAACAATCGTTCCGTGGGCAACGGAGGAATGCGACTACTTCAAGGTTCTGGACCTGACGTCTGGAGCCATGGACGTACCGCAGATTGTTGAAATGATCTCTGAGATTCCAGACGAAGCGCAGTTGCCGTATATGACAGTAGCGCGCAAGATCTATTCAACGCTACAGAACAGCATTCCTAAGAGCGGCGGAAAAACCATTACTGGCGTTGACGTCGTTAAGCCAAACGAAACGGCTCTGCTTAAATTCAACGAATTGTATTCAGCCATGGATCGGCCAGTGGAGTATTCGATTGGCGCAATTGCCGACGGCTCAATCACTCCCGATATTGCGAACGCCGTGAAGATGGTTTTTCCAACTATCACTTCGTACATTAACGAATGTATTCAAACCGAGATTTCACTCAAGGGCAAGGGCAAGGCATTCGCGCTTCCATGGAAGGTGAACGCCGGCCTGTTGTCTTGGCTTGGTGCCCCGCAAGAGCCACCTATCCCTGCGCCGCCAATTCAGCCGCAAGAGAAGCCAGCTAATTCCGAAGGCGAATCTAAGTCTGACGCTGCGACCGAGATGACACAAACACAGAAGGTGGAATCTGGTGTGAAGTGAAACACATTCCGTGTCTGTTATAGGAGTTTAGCGTATGTCTATACCTGTAAATTCTGGCCCAATTCTCAAGATTTCTACCCCAGCATTCGCGCTAATCAGTGGTGCGGTTTCTGGGACCACGCCGAAGGTTTCTGGCTGGATTGAGTTGAAAGATGTTGATACATTCACTGTCGCGATCACGCAGGGCTCCGGCGTCAATGGCGTCTGGTCTGCCAAGGTGGCCACCAATTCGCTTGGACGCGATGCCAAGGATTTGCCCAATCCTCCCGCGTGGCCTAGCGGCGTCGCCGCGACTGGCACACCAACAATCACTATGCCAGGCGATGAATTCTACTTCCTGCAATTGACATTCACTCCGAGTGCCGGCAGTAGCACGGTCGTCGCGAACGCAGGTACCGCAACGTCTAAGCCGGTGTCTACCGCGAAGTCGGCGATTTGGGGAATGGGAATCTACGTTCCTGCTGCTGACAATCTGGCATGCGACTGGACGCTTGAGTATTCTCCAAACTACGACCTGCGCACCGTCGGTGGTAGCACGACATCAACTCCGCAGTTCAAGAATAGCAGCGACGATCCTGCCGTGTGGATTTCGGCGGTTTGGCCACCTGATCCAGCAACTGGAAACCAAGCTGCCGTTGCCATCCCGTCGGCGGCCGGAAGCGGACAGAAATACTATATGCGTCAACAGCACTTTGAGCCGATCGCGATTCGATTGAAGTGCGCAATCACCGGAGGGTTTGGCCATGCGCAAGCTTGGTCGAACGGCAAGGCCTAATCATGGTTATTACAGACGCATACGGGAATCCAGTCGAACCGGGAACTCCGGTGATCACTCTTTACGGATCGGACAATAAGCCGCTTCCCCCTAGAAAGAGGCTTCGGTTCGATTCAACTGTATCACTGACTGATGATCCGGCAAGTGACGCAACTGCGGTTTCGGTCGTGTCTTCCGCGCCTCCGGACGGATCGGTTACTACCGCAAAGATCGCTGATTCTGCCGTAACAGCAGCAAAACTTGCAAACTCAGGTACATCGGTCGGACGCATCGGCGCCGAAGTCCTAATTGAAAATAAGCAACTTACGTCGGCAACATCGTACGTCTCTCCGTCGTGGGCAGCCGGAACATACAGGAGACTAAGGTTTGTTGTCATGCTGGACTCCGGAACTGCATCAACGTATACTGTTACACTAAACGGACTTGTCGGAGGATACATCCTAAAGAATATCTACTACCAAGATCCTGCAATCGCAGGATCCTCTCAGAATTCATGGATTCGTGGGTGCACGTTTCCGATCGTAGTAGATGGAATGGTTAGAATTCAGACAGCGCACATGAAGTATCTTCGCCTTGATCAATACGAGCCAAACGGCGAAGGTGCAGGTTCTTTCGTTTTGTACTATGGACAGGGAATCAATCTTGACACAACGTCTGACATTACGGGGATTACAGTAGCATTCGGGGGAGGCAACGTAACGGGATCGATTGAAGTCTGGGGTCTACCGTAATGGCATTCGGCGAGCCTCCGCGGGATGCATATGGCAATCCAATAAGCATTCCTCCGCACAATCAAGTAATCATAGGCCCCGACGGGCTCCCGACTGCCCGTCGAACCAAACTGATCCTTGGATCTGGACTTACCTGCACCGATGTACCCGAGACAGACGGAACGCGAATTGACGTTGACGGCGGAAGCAACAGCATAATCATCGTAGACTCTGTTAGTTCCATTAGGTCGCTATCAAGAAATCCCGACTCAAACGTACTGTACAGAACGCGTGGCTCCATTTCTCCGTTCGATGGAGGGGGAGCTTTTTACAGGTGGGATGCATCGTCAGTTGACGATGATGATGGCGTACTGATCTTAAAGGTTATGTCGCGTTCGGCTGGACGCATGCGATATGTCAACATCGATCCGTCTAACATGTACTGCGCCCTGAGCGCTGTTCCGGCGCTAGGTGACAACACGAGATCCGTGTCATTTGACCCGAGCGGAACAATTGCAATGCGCTCAGAGTTCTACCGGGTGACAAAGATACTTAGAAACAACGGATTCTCGGGGATAACGTTTCCAAGTGGTAGATACCTGGTATTTGGCGATGAAAATGTCGGAGGATCGCTTCTTCCGAACGTTCCGTTTAGGATTGAACTACTTGGCAGTGCAACCTTCTTCAATCCAGATACCACCGGATCAAAGCAGTTTGGAATCTTCGCCCAGGGAGAAGTGCAGTTACTTACGCTTGGATATACGTCAAGGCACTGGACGCAGTCAATTACCGGATCCGCAGAGCATGTATTTTCAGGAGTTGCAGATGTAAGCGGGCTGTCAGTCGGCCAGACGGTATTCGTTAGATACGGAGCAGACAAGACAGACGCGTCGGGTTGGTGTGCGTTTTGGAGTCTTGATACTATTACCAACATATCAGGATCTACGGTAACCGTGTTAAAGGGAGCGCCGATGCCTACTCCTGTTGGCGTTGGCATAAATACGCAAAGAACACAGGGCGAACATGACATGATTGTCATGACCGAATTCCAGGACGATACCCAGATCGTTGGCGGTTACATTGAGAACATGTTTTTCACTTCTCAGGGGTCACGCAGACTACTGATAGACGTACAGACAAGCAGATCAATATCATTATTTATGAACATGTTTGCATGCACAGACATGCATTACCCAGGAACAATGGTCGTCCAGCATGCAGAGGGAAGTATAACCGCTGGAGAATTATTTGATTTGCAGTCGTGCTACAATACAAGGATTGGCGGTATTGTAATTGATTTTGCCAACAACCCGTCTCCTCAGTTGCTCGGTATATTGTCAGAGGAACTGAACTGTCACGGCACAACAATCGGATTGATTGATGTTACATGCAATCCGAATGTAGGCGCCACCGCAATGGTTGCGCAGACACCGGGGCAGGTTGATATAATCAGGATCGATCACCTGATCGTAAAGGGATTGGCAAGCGGATGCACGGTATGCTCGAACGCGTCGATCGGAACATTTGAGAACCTGTCAGGATCGAGCCAGAGCGTTCCGATCCGCATGGATCAATGTGAGCGAGTGTTGTTTCGCGGTCAGTCATATACTGGTAAAAAATCATACGATTGCTCGCTTGATCTTCCTACCTCCGGAACAAAGGTTTTTACTTTTCCGGTTTCTGGTCTTGTACGCAGGTTGACGATTAAGCCGTCTACGCTAACAGGAATTACAGATGTCCATATCAAGGGAAATGGGGCGGGAGATTCTTACGACATAACCACTGGGTTTCTAACGTCAGGACAATGGTGCGATATTAATCCGGGCGCTCTTATCTCCGTGTCAAGTCCCAATTACGATGGATATACTTCTCTGCGGATCAGTGTCACGAGCGACGGAACCACTCCAGCCGGTAGTTTTTTTGCGGTTGAAGTTGAAATGTTTGTCCCTGACTTAGTCGGATCGTCACTGGTATCGACAACGTTTCCAATGGTATTGTCAGGAAGCGGACCGCCTTCGTTTAACGCAGATTTCGTTGGGCAGGAATATCGCGACTCGGTTGGCCTGAATCTATATGACTCGGTGCAAACAGGCACGGGTTCTACTGACTGGAAGATTCGCGGTACATTTTTGCCAGACGTCGTAGCTCCCGGCGTATATGGCAACGCCGCAATGGTTCCGTTTATTACGCTTGACTCAAAGGGAAGGACTACCGGAATCAGCGGGGTGGGGATCGCTATTGCAGCCGGGCAAGTATCTGGGCTTTCTTCAATTGCCACCGACGCAAATGCCCCTGTAATACTTGAAAACACGGACTACAATTCGTCCTCACATACCGTCAACTGGACATCGGGCGCATATCGTCGCATTATCATTAGGATGGACGTGGCCGCCGGAGGAAGTGCAACCGACCCACAGTTAACGCTAACCGGAATCACGACTGGGACGTACAATTCGGTTAACGTATACAATGCCACGTCAGTCGGCGGTCAGGTACAAGTAGATCAGACGAACGCAGATTTCTACAACATGACGCTGTGTGGACAGAATTCGTTCGTGGAGATGGAACTATTTATCAGAACCGGTCCGCTTCGCGGCATTCTAATGCGTGCGTCCAGCGATCTTGGTGGTTCTTTTAGGAACATTTCTGGGTCTGGAATATCAACTGACTTCACTTCCAATGTAACCGGTTTCGTTATCACATTCGCAGCGAATACACAGGGTCACATAGAAGTAATCGGATGCCCATGAAACTAGAAAAAACAGTTGACATGATTGCAATTGCTGGACTGATTGTGGTGTCTATTGTTAGGTTTCGTGATGCATTCGCGCACCTTCACGGAGTATTGGCCTGGATTCACTAGACACGGCACATGCGGTATCTAGAGAGGGATGGCACGGGGTCATCAGGGGTGCAGTGTGTACCGTTGCCGCCGCTGCGCTTGGGTGGCACGATCACGATGTTGCAAAATATTCCCTAGGTGTAATCGCGCTCGTTGCTTCACCGGCATTGGCCAGGGCTGTAATAGCTCCGCGTCTCGCGGCGCTTCTAAAGAAAGAGGATCAAAATGTTTCAGCAGGTAGTTAAACTGATCGGTGCTATTTGCACGCCAATCGGCGCGGGACTCGGAACGGCAGCACTGGCGATGCACTCGCCAACGCTACAGGTTATTGGCGTCGTCGTCGCCGGAATCGGTGGCGGTTGCTCCATGTTCTCTCCGCAACTTGGGGGTGCAAAGTGAGGCGATTTGCACTAGTCGTTGCAGCATTCCTAGGATTGTCCGGTTGCGCTCAAACGATGACACAACTTAAAGCCGATGGACTCAAGGCGATCGACTGTCTCAAGGATGCAGAACCGAAGGCGATCGAAGAGGCAAAGGCGCGGATCGCGGAGATCGTCGCAAGCGGGGTTACCGCCGAGAACGCGAAGTCCGAGATCGAGAAATTTGCAATCGACGAGGCGCCGGAAGTCGTGGGATGCGCGGCATTCGCGACGTCCGTTTCATCGAAGGATGCAGCGGCGCAGGTGGCAGCGCAGTACATCGCGGATCACGGGCTTACGTTCACGGCGTCTCCCAAGTGAGCATTGACGCGAAAGAGGTGGAATCGGTGGTACTGGCGCTAGGCAAAGGCGTGGCGCTGGCATTTCCGGTGACTGCTCCGGTGGTCGCGATTCTGTCTGCGACGCTAACCGCATTGGATTCAATCGGCGTAATTCCGGAGCATACCGACGCTTTAAACATCGAAAAGCTACGCGCACAGGTGTCTTACGCGGCGGCACAAGCGTCTTCAGCGGTAACCCACGCAAAGGAGCACAAATGATTCCTGTTGACGTCGCCTGGGATCAGGAAGTCCAGTACGAAAAGTGCGTCGATCACCTATACAAAGACGACAAGGGGTATCCTACTGCCGGATGCGGTAACCTAATGGCGCTGGCGACCATGCTAGCGCTTCCGTGGCTTCGAAGGAACGATGATGCGCCGGCTAGCCACGATGACATTATGTCTGACTGGAATTCAATCGCGCGCTTGCCTGGCAACATGTCCGACGCGTATTACGCGAAGTTCACGAAACTCTATTTGCCAGTTGACTTGATTAAGCGCCTATTTGCGTCTCGTGTTGCAGAGTTCACTGATCAGCTTACCGGAATTTACGCCGATTTCGAGTCATGGCCGCAGCCCGCGCAACTGGCCGAGCTTGACATGATCTTCAATCTCGGTATCGGAACCTACAAGACGTTTGAGACGCATATCGAGGCACTAAAAAAGCGGCCCCCTGACTGGCAAGGGGCCGCTGCTAGTTGCCACCGAAAGAACAAAAACCCCGACGTGGCAAAGTGGGATCCGTCCGACAAACACGAGCGTCGTCAGATCATGGTGCGCGACTTGCTGCTTTCGTGCATCAGCAATGAAAGTTGATTCCGAACAAGATCGCGCCGGCTAGTGCGATCAGCACAAGAACGGCATTCATCGGTGATCCTGGCCTCTCGCAGTCGAAGCATTCGCACGAAGACAAATACCAACGTCCCGAGACATATTCGAGCTTGGCGCTGCAACGACGCTTCATTTCGAAGTCTCGATCGGAAGACTTCCGACTTCACCGAGCGCGTCCAGTAGCACCGGTCTTGCGTCGATAAAACGCGGATCGTTCGCGTACTTTTTGATCACGTCGCACGCGCGTTTTCTCATGTCGGCTTGATTGCTCGTCTCAAGCGACTTGAACATGTCGCGCACCCTGGCCAAGTCCTGTTCGCTCATCACCAGCCGACCTTGTCATCGTCGGCAAGTCCGCCGACGGCAGTTTGCTTGACTGGTTCAACTTCCATCTTCGTAGCGGTCAGGCGCTCGACCCATGCCTTGTATCCGTCAACCGTAACTTCCTTTCTGTCTTTTGACTTGAGAAGTTCCTTGTCAACGTTGCCTGTGAACGAAACGCGCTGACCCTGTTGAAGCTTGTTCATTTCCTCGATCAAGCCACTCTTGCCAAAGGCGCGCACGTCGATCTGAGATTCGCCGGATCCGTCTGCGCGAGGAACGTCAACCGTAACTTTCGCAAACTTGCCAGCGGGTGATACCCATTTGCTCTTGACGAAGCCGACCACCTTGAAAATCGTACCGTTCTGCTTATCCATTACTCTCCTCCGAGTTCTTCATACGTTGCGAGACCCAATCCAGCGCCCGGCAAAACCGAACGCACGATCAGAACGCCGCATTGCTTTCGTAGCATGTCGCGGCGATTTTTCTGCCACGGATTCCGCGTGTCCTTAACGCGCTGTCCTTTCTCGTCAACCGGTGGCGGCAAAAGCTCCTTAACGGTCAATCCAGCCTGGACGGCGTCATCGACAGTGTATGTCATCGTGACTTCGCGACCCTTTGGCCAGGACTTGCGACGGATCGCGTACGTTGCCTTCTCCCAATCGCTTTCGACGAGAATCAGGTACTCGCAGTCAGGATGCGACTCTCCGAGATGGATCACGAGATGCGCCTTTGGAGCCAGAACGCGTCCTGTTGGCAAATCCATCGGCCAGAACAGGTCAAGCGCCTCGGCGCCGCAGTAACCCATTGCGCGTCCGCGCGCCATGGCGGCAAAGATTTGCTCGGCCGACGAATACTTGCCATACAGACGCGAGTCAAACAAAACGCGCGCCATCTTGAGGGCGCCATCTGCGGTGCGCGGCTCAAGTTGCTTAGTGAATTCCGCTACTACCGTCAACGCACGCGGCTCGACGGTCGCCTCAACGTGTGGGACGGTGCCTTGCCCCACGGCACAGAAAGAAACGGCACCGTCTCTAGGGCCTAGCCCGGTTAAGGCGGATGCGAAAGTCGATCCTGTGTCCGTGGGGCTTTCCGCCTTGGCCGGCGTGGTGGCTTGTTCTGGCGCTTTCGCCTCAACCGTAACGTTGTCTGCCACCTTGTTTTCTACCTGATTGGCGGTAGGAAAGACTTTCTTAATTTCCTCGACCTTTCCGGACGTGATCAGGTTCGCCACGTCGTCATCAATACCGGACTCGTCGGATTCTGTCAAGTCAATTCCTTCTGAGAGATTTTTCATCTTCCGTTCCTGGTAAATCTGCTTGAAATCGATCGGCGCGCGCGCATCCAGCGACACGAGCTTGCGCGAAAGCATCACCTGATCAAAGCAGTCGGCCAGATTCGCGCGCATAGCCTTATTAGACTTCCAGAACGGCTCAAAGATCGTGGCGGCGTTGTGGAGGTACTTGTCTCCGTCTTTCTTCCAGGAACCATCTTCGTTCTTGGCGAGAACGGCGTCATAGATCCGCGAAATCGATCCGTAGGTGGAGATCAACTCGGCCGCTTTCTTGGCGCCAACTCCCTTACAACCCGGAACGTTGTCGGACGTGTCGCCCATGAGCGCGAGGTAATCCGTAAGCTGAAACGGAGTTACACCAAACTTATTCAAGATGTCTTCCGGTTTGGCAAACTTCCAGTCATGCGTTCGCAGAATCGTAACGTGGTCGCTGGCCAGTTGACACAGATCCTTGTCGTGACTCGCGATCACAACATCGTGACCTTCCATGACCGCCGAGTCACAGGCCGTCGCGATGATATCGTCCGCCTCGTAACCGTCGGCAGACCACAAAAGGTACCCTTCGTCTTCTAACTTGCGCTTGGTTGCCTCGAACATGCCGTAGAATGATTCTGGCTTGGCCTCGCGATGTGACTTGTAATCGGCGTAAAGCTTTTTCCGCCAGGATCCGCGCGAGTCACAGCAAACCGCGACAAGTAAATTCTTGCCAATATCGGCATTGCCGCTACCATCGATAAATTCAGACGCGACCATGCCTATGGCCTTGCGCACGCCGCCAATGGTCAACTCTTGAACGCGAGTGATGGACTCGTTTTCTGCGACCACGTGATGCGCCGCGTGGTATAAAGCGGAAAGGTCAATCAGTAAAACGATCGGCTTTTCCATTTACTGATTGACCTTTTTGATCGCCAAGCGAATAATCCGCGAGAAAATATCCCACTCGCCCTCGGGCAGTCCCATCTCGACGGCTTGCTTCTTCGTAATCTTGAGCCATTCCATGTGCGTCTTCAGTTGACACCCAATTACGCAGTTTCGCGGCGTAATCGTGGTGTGATATGTGAATCCAGAGATACAAACCAAGTGGCCTGGCTTGCTGACCCACGCGTTGCCGCTGACCCGCGCGTTGTCGCTGACCCGCGCGTTGCCGTAGACCCGCGCGTCGCCGCTGACCCGCGCGTTGCCGTAGACCTGTGCGTTGTCGCTGACCCGCGCGTTGTCGCTGACCCGCGCGTTGCCGTAGACCAGCGCGTTGTCGTAGACCCGCGCGTCGCCGTAGACCTGTGCGTTGCCGTAGACCCGCGCGTTGCCGCTGACCCGCGCGTTGCCGCTGACCCGCGCGTTGCCGTAGACCAGCGCGTTGCCGTAGACCCGCGCGTCGCCGTAGACCTGTGCGTCAATTCCTACATATGCGGTCGCATCGACGGTTGCCGTGTCTGCAACCCATCCGCCACCATTCGGGTGACGGTGAGCGGCGACGGAACCAGATCCAAAATCAAAAGTTTCCATTTTCGTCCTTTCTTGCGGGGTTAGATTCCAGGTCCGTTATCATCGCGCCACTTGGCTCGCTCGTCAAGCGTTTTTTCTTCCCACTGATCGTCAAACGTCGGTAGCAGATCATGGCAACGACATGCGCACTTCTTGTCAAAGCCACCGTTGCATTCGTAGGCGTCATCGCCATCGCACTTGCATTCGCCGCGCGACTCACTTACGATCGCGTTCGCTACGGCAGAGACGGATTCGGTTTCACTTTTCGTTAGCGGCTTCATGTCTACAGATTACCATCGGCAGAAAACGAGTCAACTAAAAAACTACTTGCGCGAAACGTTCGTCGGGATCATAGTCAGGACAACAAAGCGCCAATCACAGCGCGTCAAATTCAAGGGAGAATTCATCATGTCAGACGAGAACACCGCGACCGATGCACCGAAGAAGACTCGCAAGCCACGTGCCAGCCATTCGAAGCTTGAGGTTTTGAAGACCAAGCTTGCGAAGGCGATCAAGAGTCAGGAGTCCATCACTAAGATCGTCAAGCGGAACGGCGATACCGTCGTCGCCGCGCGCTCTGCTCTTATCCAGTGGGGCAAGCTGGCCGAGGGAAGCGATCCGACGGCCACCGACCTTGCGGCGGCGGTTGACGCCCTGATCGCGGAGAACTTCGCGCCTCCGAAGGCTCGCGTTGCGAAGGAGGAATTCGTCGCTGGCCAAGCCGTCAAGTTGAAGGCCGATTTCGAGAACGTCTATTCTATGGTTTACTCGGCCGTGGAACGTGATAGCATGACCTATGGCTTCTACGACGAGGTTTCCAAGGTCGCGATGGTGCCGACCGCCGAGCGCACCATGGCCGTCAAGCTGAAGCATATCGAGGCCAAGTAATCGGAATCTGGTTGGCGAGACCGGAGATAACCAAAACCGCATGGCAGCCCGGAAAGACGGGCGTTTTGCCCCAGCTTGGAGATTCTGAAGTCTAAATGCCGAACGGGCGAGCCATGTGCTTATAAAAAGCCCGCCGCACGCAAGAGGACGTAAGTCTGATGGGTTCGATTCCCGTCGCGGGGCGCAAATGGCATCGCGCCGCCACAACCAAGGCGCGAGAAAGGCAACATGGGCCCGTTCTCTGTCGTACTCGCCGATCCGCCGTGGAAGCTTGCCGATCAACTGCCCGGTCCCGGACGTGGGGCCGGTAAGCACTACGATCTAATGTCGGTTGACGAGCTTTGCAAGATGGAACTTCCGCCCATTTTTGATAACGCATGGCTGTTCATGTGGCGACTGTCGTCGATGGTGCCCGAAGCGTATCGCGTTGTCGAGGCATGGGGTTTTACGGCTAAGTCAGAGATGGTGTGGAACAAGTTCACGTCGAGTGGTAAGCGCCACGTCGGAATGGGCCACTACACGCGCGGGTCTCACGAGACCTGCATTGTAGCGGTGCGCGGTAATCCGATTCGAGTCGGCGCCAATGTGCTTTCGACGTTTGAGGGGATCGTTGGCGAGCATTCCGAGAAACCTCAGATCCTTTACGACAAGATCGATCTTCTTTGCGGCCGCAACACGGCTAAGGTGGAATTGTTCAGCAGGAAACCCCGCGAAGGATGGACGTGCCTCGGAAACGAAATGCCAGAGCCCACGGTGTTCTAGGTGCAATTGGGGCTTTTCGGCGGTCACGAGCCGTCAAAGAAAGATGTTCCCGCCGATGCTCCGCAGTGGAGCAAGCGCAAGTACCAACTTGACGCGGCTAAGAACTTCTTTGACCTGATCGACAAGGGCGGTCAGAAATCGCCGCTGTTTCGGATGGCAACCGGAACTGGCAAGACGCGAACGATGACGATGGGGATCATCGCGCGTTGGCTTCGCGAAAGACGCGGCCCGGTACTATGGATTGCCCACCTAAACACGCTGATCACGCAAACTCGGCGTGAAATGTCCTCCATGCTCGGAGAGTATATAGGACTTGAACAGGGAGATCGCACGTGGGAGTCGGAGCGCGTATGTGTTGCGTCCGCAGCATCGCTGTATCGCGGCTCGCGAATGCGTCGTCTGGCGCCAAGGCCAACGCTTGTCGTGACGGACGAGGCGCACCATTACGTGTCGGAGGAAAATCACGATGTCCTGTCCAAATTCGAAAGATGCATCGTCACCGGGCTTACTGCTACTCCTAGGAGAATGGACGGGATCCCTATGGGCAGACGATTCGATTCTGTCGCAATTCAATATCCGATGCGAGAAGCGATCGCAGATGGGTACTTGTGCCCTGTTGTCATCGACGTCGCAAGGATTCCCGATCTTAATTATGATTCCGTCAAGCGAAAAGATCTGACCGCCGACGCCGCCGGAGAGGTTCAAAAGGTTGTCATCAACTCGATCGTTCGCGAGGCACTAAGGCGTGTAGAGGATCGGCGTACTGTTCATTTCTGGCCTACCGTCGAAGTTGCGCATCTCGCCGCTAAAATCATGAACGAGATCCGTCCAGATTGCGCAATGGCAATCGACGGAACGAAAATGGATCCGGAGACGAAGCAAGCTCGAATCGAAATGTTCAAGGCGAGCAAGTTTCAGCACATGAATAACGTTGGTGTTCTGTCGGAGGGCTATGACGATCCAGGAATTCAAGCCGTTTGCCTTGAGGCTCCTACAGAAAGTGCGGCGACTCATGAGCAAAACATCGGACGCGGAACCCGTAATCTTTGCCGTGTTGACGACTACGATAACGCAAATGACCGTCGGGCCGCCATTGCTGCGAGTGTTAAGCCAAACTTATTGGTGGTTGATTTCGTCGGCAATAGCACTAAGCACCGGCTTATTAGTGCTATGGATATTCTCGCAGGAGACGACGTTGACGAAGAGACGTTGAAGCGCGCCAAAGAAATCGGCGAACAGACAAGAATGACCGCCGACGAGGCGGTCAAGGAAGCAAGGGAGGAAGCCGAGCGCAAGCGCGAAGAGAACGCAAAGAAGATCGCGGCAGCCGGAACGATGTCCATTGAGTTTCAGCGCGTTGACCCGTTTGGAATGCAGACAATCGAGATCAACACGAAACCAGTTGCCGAAGCGCTGTCGCTTCCGGATCCGCCCCTTGTTGCCTTCCTTGAAAAACACGGCATATCCACCGAAGGAATGTCGGCCCGCACGGCAAATAAAATGCGTCGAGAGATTTTCGCGCGCAAGTCTGCCGGTCTTGCATCGTTCAAGCAAATCAACCTAATGGCTAGATTTGGGCTTGACGTCAAAGACTGGTACAAGTATCAAGTGTCGGCACTGGTGACGCACATGAAGGAAGATCAGAAGATCAACAATAGACGTGGCTGGCGATTGCCAGCGTCGGAGATTGTTGCTACCATCAAAAGAACGGCTTCAGTTCGCGAGCCAGGAGAGGAAGGATGACAAAGCGATTAACGCGGCTTCAATACTCGGCGTACAAACTATTTTGCTCAGGGAAATCGATCCGTGAGGTTTCGGTTGAAATGGGCAAGACATACGACGCCGCAAACGCATACCTTCAATCCATTAGGGCAAAGGGATATGTAATTCCCGGGATGGAAGCGCCAAAGACTTACACCATAGAACCGCTGCGAACAAAGGAAGATTTACAGCAGGAGATCGCAGACGGAAAGCGATGCAAGCAGTGCTGGCTTTTGTTTGACGAGGATCTCGATTGCACACCATACCACTGCGCCGCCAGGGACAATGTTCTAACGGAGCAAATACATTCAATCCAGGCTCTATTTGAGCAAATGGATCACTACGAAAGGATCATGCATTGGAAACCGCTCCTGCCTGGCGTGTCTTTCAAGATCGCGGCCTAAAGCCCCGCGGCGATAATTGGGACGCTGTATGTCCGGCTCATAAAGACGAGCGCAAGAGCTTGTCGGTGCAGTTGACCGAAGACGGTCGGGTATTGCTGCGATGCTTTGCAGGTTGCCCAACTGTCACCATTGTCGAATCGATCGGGCTGAAGATGTTTGACTTGTACCCGCCCGAACAGAAAACAAAGCGCGAGGAAAAACCATTTAATGTCATCAAAGAATACATCTACACGGACGAAAAAGGCGAACCGCTCTACAAAGTCCAAAGGGGAGAACCGAAGGCATTCCGACAGCTACGAAAAACGGCCGACGGCTGGGAGTATCGTCTGGGAGATGTTACGAGAGTTCTTTATCATCTACCTCGCCTGCTTTCTAATACACGCCCGGTGTGCTTTGTTGAGGGCGAAAAGGACGTTGAATCGCTTGAAGCGCTCGGATTTATTGCAACTACGTGCAATGGCGGCGCGGGTGGGTGGCGGCCAGAAATGGCAGAGCCACTGCGCAACCGACAAGTGATCATCTTTCCCGACAATGATGCGCCGGGGCGCGAGCTTGCATGGACCGTGAAGTCCTACGTCGCGTCGTCGATGATCGTCAAGGTTCCGCTAGACGCACCAAAGAGCGATGTTAGCGACTGGATTGCAGCCGGGGCCACGGCAAAAGACATCAGGGCCGCAGTGCTGCGCCAGGCAGAAGCGAACGTGGCTGGCGCGATGGATATGTTCCTTGCTGTAGGAGGGAAGCGACCATGAGGCATTTTATAGTTTCCATTTCTTTCTGGCGTGGCGTCGCCGATCGCGTACGCCACAAAAGAACGCTTCGGCGAGCATGCGATTGGCAGTCTGTTCCATCGTGGTTTATAAATGCCACTGGACCCAAGTGCGATGATTGCCAGGCATATGTTAATCAGCTTAGGAGAATGGGAGTAACCGTATTTCAGTGAGGTTAATCATTCTCGGTCCACCAAGAACGAAGAAAAACTCAATCCGCGCATTCAAGCGAGGCGGCAGGACGATAGTCTTGCCGTCAGCTTCCGCGTGCGATTGGACGAAGTCGGCGATCGTACAGCTACGCAGCCAATGGAAATGGTCGCCCATAGAGCGACCTGTTTCCTTGAATGCACAGATTTTCAGAGAACGAAACGTAGGCGATCTTGGAAACTATCTCGCGGCGATCTGCGATGCGCTTGAATCAGCCGGCGTAGTTATCAATGACAAGTGGATTCAGTCTTTCGACGGCTCGCGACTGAGTCTTGATAGAGATAATCCACGCGTTGAGATCGTGCTTTCAGAAATGAACGAGTGAGCACTGAGTTTCGCAGTCATTGACGATCACGTACGAAACGCCGCTCTGCGCATCGGTCGCCACGAACACCGGATCTACGTATTCGCCCGGGATGATCGCGCATTCGAGCTTGACGTTTAGGTCGTAGCGTCCACACGGGACCGGCTCTGGCGGCCAGTTGTCGCCGCACCCGGAACATGCCGCGAGCACAGCGAAGATCGCTAGCGCGATTTTCATGACCGCACGTATTGCAGAGCGCCGGCCGCGATGAACACTGACGCTTGTAGTTTTCCAAGGATCGTCGCGTAGTCGATCTTTCCAGGTTGCGTGCAAGCAGTTTCCGCTTCGCGCTCTGCCGCGCGAAGATACTCGATGATCTGTTCTTTAGTGTCTAGTTTCATGGTTATTCCTCCCCGGTTGACTCGGACTTGCGAATGTACTTCGGCTTTATCTTCATTTCGATTCTACGAAGCTCGTGCATGATTCGCAGGTTCTTTTGCACACGCTCGAATCCCACCTGAGGATCGCGCGGCTTGTCTCGATCGGGCGAGATCGGCACGCCCGGATATAGCGCCTTGATCTCCTCAACTGACAGGACTTTGAAACGTCCGGGCGGGGTGATTCCGTGGTTTGACATTTACTTACCCGCCTTCATTTCGGTCAGGATTTGCGTGGCGATATTTGCCGACAGGATGAGCGCTTCGTCTCCGTATTTTTGCCGATAGGCGTAGGCGGCGTCGGCGGCGTAGGCGGCGTAGGCGGCGGCGTCGGCGGCGTAGGCGTCGGCGGCGTAGGCGGCGGAG
>JACZDC010143184.1_pt1 | contig 35143 bp, 18 predicted proteins | sample 8641791 | NCBI WGS metagenome assembly JACZDC01 (sample SAMN15324613, study PRJNA640507) | soil metagenome | isolation source: intercropping peanut in the second line | place: China: Luxin town, Laibin City, Guangxi Province | collected 2019-07-25 | depth 10cm m
ACACGATCAAGCGGGTCGACGTCGCGGCGAGCCTGCGCGGGTCGGCCGGCAAGGCACTGGCATTCCGGCAGGTCGAGGAGACGCTGGGCAGCATGGCGCCGGAACAGGGTGTCGAGGCGTTCCGCCGGATCCTGGGAAGCGTGGGACTGCCGCAGATCGCGATCTCGGTCCAGCCTCTTCCCGATGTCATCGAGCGGGCGCGCTCCCTGACCGCGGAGAGCCTGCTCGAGACGGTGAATCTCACGTCCGGCGGGCATGCCCGGCCGGACCTGGAGACTCCCTACGTGGAGCCGCGAGGCGAGCTGGAGGAGCGGCTGGCCGCGATCTGGAGGAATGTCCTGGGTCTCGACCGAGTCGGCGTGGCCGACGATTTTTTCGAGCTCGGCGGACACTCGCTGCTCGGCACACAGCTCATCTCCAGGGTCCGCGAGGCGTTCGGCGTCGAGATGCCGCTCGGACAGCTCTTCGAGAGCCCGACGATCGCCGACTTCGCGCCTGTGATCGCGGCGAAGCTCAATCTCGTCGCCGGGCCGGAGAGCCAGACCGTTCCGCGCCTGTCGCGGGACGGCGATCTGCCGCTCTCCTTCGGCCAGGCGCGGCTCAGGTTTCTCTACCAGTGGGACCCGGCGGGCTCCGGCTACAACATGTCGATGGCCTTGCGGGGACAGGGCCGGTTCGACATCGCGGTGACGGCGGCGGCGCTGGGCGAGATCGCGCGGCGTCACGAGGTGTTGCGCACGACGTTCCGGGTGTCGGCGGGAGAGCCGGAGCAGATCCTTTCCCCACATGCCGCCGTCTTCCTGCCGGTGATCGACCTCGCGAGCCTGCCCGCCGCGATGCGGGAACGGGAAACGGAGAGGATCGCCGCGGAGGAAGCGCGGCGCCCGTTCGATCTCGGCCGGGGTCCGCTGTTGCGCGCTACGGTCCTGAAACAGGGAGACGAGCAGCACGCCGTCCTTCTGAGCATGCACCACATCGTCAGCGACGGCTGGTCCCTGGGCGTGCTGGTGCACGAGTTCGGGACGCTCTACGCGGCCTTCCTGGCTGGACGGCCGAGCCCCCTGCCGGAGCTACCGATCCAGTATGCGGACTTCGCCGCGTGGCAGCGCCAGCACCTGGCGGGCCCCTTCCTGGAGGCGGAGCTTTCCTGGTGGCGAGAGCGGCTCGCCGGGATGCCTCCGGTCCTGGATCTGCCGACGGATCATCCACGGTCGGCCGACCATGCCAACCGGGCGGCGGTCCAGGAATTCGAGATCGGCCGTGAGGATCTCGCCGCGCTGACGAGTCTCGCCCGCAGCCACGGCGCGACTCTCTTCATGGCGCTGCTCACCGGGTTCAGCACCCTCCTCGCCCGCTACACGGGCCAGGAGGACCTGGCCGTCGGGACGCCGATCGCCGGCCGCACCCATGTCGAAACCGAGCCCCTGATCGGCCTGTTCGTCAATACATTGGTACTGCGGATGGGCCTGTCGGGCGACCCGCGGCTCGGGGAGATCCTGGAGCGGATCCGGGAGACGACCCTCGCCGCCTACGCCCACCAGGAGGTGCCGTTCGAGCGCCTGGTGGACGAGGTGGCGCTGGAGAGGAGCCTGGACCGGCCGCCGCTGGTCCAGGCGATGTTCGTCCTGCAGAACGCTCCGTCGAGGGTCCTGGAGCTGCCCGGCCTCACGGTCACGACCTCGGAGCTGGCCGTGGGGACCGCGAAGTTCGAGCTGACCTGCACCCTGGTGGAGACGGAACGCGGCCTCAGCGGGGTGCTCGAGTACAGCCGGGACCTCTTCGAGGCGCCGACGATCGCCCGTCTGGCCAGGCACTTCCTCAACCTGCTGCGGACCGCCGCGGCGACGCCCCAGGCGCGCCTGTCGGAAACGCGGATGCTGTCCGCGCCCGAGCTCCACCAGATCCTCCTCGAGTGGCGCCGGGACGGCGAGGCCACGATCCTGGACCGCTGGGGAGCGCCGGTCCCGATCGGCGTCCCGGGCGAGCGCGGCGGAGAACGGGCCCGCCATCGGCCGGACGGCAGCATCGAGCTTCTCCTCGCCGACAACGCCGCATCGGAGAGCCAGGAAGCCGGCGCGGCCGGTGCGAAATCCCACACCGAGGTCGAGGAGCTGATCGCCGGCATCTGGGCCGAGGTGCTCGAAGTCGACGCCGTCGGCGTGCGGGACAACTTCTTCTCCCTCGGCGGCCATTCGCTCCTGATCACCCAGGTGCTCTCGCGGGTGCGGGATGCGTTCCGCGTCGAGCTGGCCGTTCGGGAGCTGTTCGAAGCTCCCACCGTGGCCGGGTTCGCGTTCCGCGTCCGCCAAGCCATGCAGAGTGCGGCCAGGGCGCTCCTGCCGCCGATCGAGCCGATCGCGCGCGACGGCGAACTGCCCCTCTCCTTCGCCCAGGCGCGACTGTGGTTCCTCGACCAGCTCGATCCCGGCAGCTCCGCCTACAACATTCCCGTCGCCCTGCGTGTCCGCGGCCCGATCGATGCAGCCGCGATGGAAGCGGCACTCGGAGAGACCGTGCGCCGCCACGAGGCGCTGCGCACGACGTTCGCCCGGATCGACGGCCGACCGGTGCAGGTGATCGCGGCGCCGTCGCCCGTGCATCTGCCACAGGTGGACCTGCGAGGTATTTCCGAAGCGCCCGAAACGGAGGCCCTCCGGCGGCTCCAGGACGAGGGTCGCCGGCCGTTCGATCTGGCCCGGGGACCGCTGCTGCGTTCCCTTCTGCTCCGGCTGGCCGACGAGGAGCACCTGCTGCTCCTCAACATGCACCACATCGTTTCGGATGGCTGGTCGATGGGCATCCTGGTGCGGGAGATCGGTGCGCTGTACACCGCGCTGCGGACCTGCCAGCCATCGCCGCTGCCCGAGCTGCCCGTCCAGTACGTGGATTTCGCTTCCTGGCAGCGGCAGTGGCTGCAAGGGGCGGCCCTGGAGGCGGAGCTGGGCTACTGGCGGGAGCAGCTCCAAGGCGTGCCGGCGGCCCTGGAGCTGCCGACCGACCGGCCGTACCCCGCGATGCAGACGTTCTCTGGGAAGATCCAGCCTTTCGCCCTGCCGCGCGATCTGTCGACGCGGGTGCAGGCGTTGAGCCGGCGCGCGGGCGCGACGCTGTTCATGACGCTGCTCGGAGTCTTCCAGGAGCTCCTGGGACGCTACAGTGGACAGTCCGACCTGACGGTGGGCACGCCCGTGGCGGGCCGCACGCATCTGCAGACCGAGGAGCTGATCGGCTTCTTCGTCAACATGCTGGTGGTGCGGACGGACCTGTCGGGCAGGCCGAGCTTCTCCACCCTGGCGGGTCGGCTGCGCGAGACGCTCCTGTCCGCCTACGCGCACCAGGACCTGCCGTTCGAGATGCTGGTGGAGGAGCTGCAGCCGGAACGGAGCCTGAGCCGCTCCCCTCTGTACCAGGTGGTGCTGGCGCTCCAGAACACGCCGAGCGAGGCGCTGGCGGCCGAGGAGCTGTCCTTCGAGCCCGTGGCGGTAGACACCGGCATGGCGAAGTTCGAGCTGACGGTGACGGTACAGCAGACCGCCGAGGGTCTGACCGGCATCGTCGAGCACAACACGGACCTGTTTGACGACACGACCGCGCTGCGCCTGGTCCGCCACTGGGAGACCCTGCTGGCCGCCGTGGTCGCCGCTCCCGAGCAGCCCCTGTCGCAGCTCTCCCTGCTGTCGCCGGAGGAGCGGGCGCAGTTGCTCCACGAGTGGAGCAACGAGCCGGAGGGCCGGCGGATCTATGTGCTCGACCGCAATCTCGAGCCGGCGCCGATCGGCGTGCCCGGCGAGCTCTGCGTCGGAGGCGACGCACCCGATCCAGAGGCTCCGGCGGAGCGCTTCCTGCCCGATCCGTTCGGGAGCGAGGCGGGAGGCCGGCTCTTCCGGACCGGAGAGAGGGCGCGCCGGCGGGCCGACGGCGGGATCGAGATCCTGGGCGCCGGCGAGCCGGCCCAACCCGGAGAGGAAGCGGCTCCCCTCCCGGAGGTCGCTCACACCCCGGTCGAGGAGCTGCTCGCCGGTATCTGGGCCGAGGTGCTCGAAGTCGACACCGTGGGCGTGCGGGGCAACTTCTTCTCCCTCGGCGGCCATTCACTCCTGATCACCCAGATGATCTCGCGCGTGCGGGATACGTTCCGGATCGAGCTGGCGGTCCGGGACCTGTTCGAGGCTCCCACCGTGGCCGGGTTCGCGTTCCGCATCCGCCAGGCCATGCAGAGCGCGGCCCGGGCCCTCCTGCCTCCGGTCGAGCCGATCGCGCGCGACGGCGACCTGCCGCTCTCCTTCGCCCAGGCCCGGCTGTGGTTCCTCGACCAGTTGGAGCCCGGCAGCGCCGCCTACAACCTGCCGGTCGCGCTGCGCATCCGCGGCGCCATCGACGCGGCGGCGCTCGCAGCGGCGCTGAACGAGATCGTGCGCCGCCACGAGGCGCTGCGCACGACGTTCGCGCGCGCCGGCAACCGGCCCGTCCAGGTGATCGCGGCCCCGGCCCCCGTGGCCCTGCCGCAGGTCGATCTGAGCAGTCTCTCCAGGACGCCCGAGACGGAAGCTCTCCGCCACATCCGGGAGGAGAGCCGGCGGCCGTTCGACCTGGCGCGCGGGCCGCTGCTGCGCTGCCTGCTCCTGCGGCTGGCCGACGAGGAGCACCTGCTGCTCCTCAACATGCACCACATCGTGTCGGACGGCTGGTCGATGGGCGTGCTGGTGCGGGAGATCTGCGCGCTCTATCCCGCCCTGCGCGACGGCCAGGCTTCGCCGTTGCCCGAGCTGCCGATCCAGTATGTGGACTTCGCGTCCTGGCAGCGGCGGTGGCTGCAGGGGGCGAACCTGGAGGCGGAGCTGGCCTACTGGCGGGAGCAGCTCCGAGGCGCGCCGGCGGTGCTGGAGCTTCCCCTCGACCGGCCGCGCCCGGCGGTGCAGAGCTTCCGTGGCGCCCGGCACGCCGTGGCTCTGGGCTCGCCGCTGTCGACGGCGATCGCCCGCCTGTGCCGCCAGCAGGGGGTGACCTCCTTCATGGTCCTGCTCTCCGCCTGGTCGGTCCTCCTGGGACGCCATGCGGCGCAGAGCGACGTGCTGGTGGGTGCGCCGATCGCCGGGCGCAACCGGCGGGAGATCGAAGACCTGATCGGGTTCTTCGTCAACACCCTGGTCCTGCGCTCGGATCTGTCCGGGAATCCGAGCTTCAGCGATCTGCTCGGGCGGATGCGCTGGACGGCTCTCGACGCCTTCGCCCATCAGGACCTCCCCTTCGAGCGGATCGTCGAGGAGGTCGCCATCGAGAGGAACCTGGCCGCCTCGCCGCTCTTCCAGGTGCTCTTCGCGCTGCAGAACACGCCGGTGGAAAACCTGGAGCTGCCGGGGCTGGCGGTCTCGCCTCTCGACGTCGACACGGGCATCGCCAAGTTCGACCTCTCGCTCACCCTGCAGGAGAGCCCGGCGGGCTTCCTCGGAGTGCTGGAGCACAGCACCGACCTGTTCGACGGCACCACCGTGGAGCGCCTGCTGGCCCGCTTCGCGGTGCTGCTCGAAGCCGCGGTCCACGATCCTTCCACGACCGTGGCCGACCTGCCGCTCTTCCTGCCGTGGGAGCGGCAGCAGGCGCTCGTGGAGTGGAACGACTCGCGGTCCCCGTTCGTTCCGGCCTGCCTGCACGAGCTCGTGGAGGCGCAGGTCGACCGCTCGCCGGACGTCATCGCTGTCGCCGCCGGAGACCGGCGCCTGACCTACCGCGATCTCGATCTCCAGGCCAACCAGGTGGCCCACCACCTGCGCGCGCTGGGGGTCGGTCCGGACGTCCTCGTCGGCCTCTGCGCCGAGCGTTCTCCGGAGATGGTGATCGGCATGCTCGGCACCCTCAAGGCGGGCGGCGCCTACGTGCCGATCGATCCCGACCACCCGCAGGAGCGCATCGCGTTCCTGTTGCAGGACTCCGGGGTCCGCGTGCTGCTGACGCAGCCGCACCTGGTGGACCGCATTCCGCCCGCGGACCTGCGCATTCTCCTCCTGGACGGCGACAGCCCGGTGGAGAGCGCGACCGCGGAGAGGCCCCGTTCGGGTGCGGCGCCGGAGAACCTCGCCTGCGTGATCTACACCTCCGGCTCGACCGGACGGCCCAAGGGGGTCCTGGTGCCGCACGCCGGCCTGGCGAACCGCTTCCTGTGGGCCCAGAACACCTACCCGATCACCGCCGCGGACCGGTTCCTGCACAAGGCCTCGTTCAGCTTCGACGTCGCGGTCTGGGAGTGCTTCGGCTCGCTCATCGCGGGCGCCCGGCTCGTCCTGGCGCGGCCCGGGGAGCAGCGCGATGCCGCGCTCCTGGTTCGGACCATCCGGGAGCAGGAGATCACGCTCGTCCACTTCATCCCGTCGATGCTGCAGATCTTCGCGGCCGAGGAGGGGGTCGAGGCCTGCACGAGCCTGCGCTACGTGTTCTCCGGCGGCGAGGCGCTCTCGCTGGAGCTCGCCGAGCGCTGCCGCGCACGGGTGCCGGCGGCGCTGCGCAACCAGTACGGCCCCACCGAGATTTCGATCGACACCACCGACTGGCTCTGCCGGCCCGAGGACTCCCTCCGCGGCTTCGTCCCTCTCGGGCTTCCCTTGGCCAACAACGCCGTCTACATGCTCGACGAGCGCCTCTCCCCTGTGCCTCCCGGGGTGGCGGGCGAGCTGTGCGTGGGGGGCGCGGGCGTGACGCGCGGCTACCATGGACGGCCCGACCTCACCGCCGAGCGGTTCGTCCCTGACCCCTTCTCGGGCGACGCCGGCGCCCGGCTCTATCGCACCGGCGACCTGGCCCTGCGCCTGGCGGACGGCAACGTGAAGTTCCTCGGCCGCGCCGACTACCAGGTCAAGCTGCGCGGCTTCCGCATCGAGCTCGGGGAGATCGAGGAGGTCCTCGCAAGCCATCCCGCGGTGCTGCAGTGCGCGGTTCTCGTGCGCGAGGACGTCCCGGGCGCGCGCCGACTGGTCGCCTATGTCGTCCCGGGCTCCGAACCCGACGTCCTGGAGCCGGACCTCCGCGCCTTCCTGGCCCGCCGGCTGCCCGAGTACATGGTGCCGTCCACGTTCGTCCTGCTGGACGCCCTGCCCCTGAACCCCAACGGCAAGCTGGACCGCCGCGCCCTGCCGGCACCGGAGCGGAGCGGCGAAGCCTATACGCCGCCGTCCACCCCCATGGAGGAGCTGCTGGCCGGGATCTGGAGCGAGGTGCTGGGCGTGGACCGCGTCGGGGCTCACGACAGCTTCTTCGCCCTCGGCGGCCATTCCCTGCTGGCCACCCAGGTGGTGTCGCGCGTCCGCGGCGTGCTCGGCGTGGAGCTGCCGTTGCGCCAGATCTTCGAGGAGCCGACGATCGCGGGCCTCGCCCGCGTCCTGCGCGAGACGGGCGCAGCCGATCGGGAGTCCGCGCCGCCGATCGTTCCGGTGCCGCGCGATCCCGATCTGCCGCTCTCGTTCGCGCAGCTGCGGCTCTGGCTCGTGGACCAGATCGAGGCAGGCAGCCCGGCGTACAACATCCCCCTGGCCCTGCGCCTGGGCGGCCGCGTCGAGCCCGAGCTGCTGGAGCGGATCGTCTCCGCGATCGTCCGCCGGCACGAGTCGCTGCGCACCACGTTCGAGCCCGGCGAGGACGGGCCGGTGCAGGTGATCCATCCGCCGTACCGGGTCGTGATGCCGATCCTCGATCTCTCCCGTCTGCCCGCCGGGGAGCGCGAGACGCGGGCGCGGGACCTCGCCGTTGCCGAAGCCCGGCGGCCGTTCGACCTCCGGCGCGGCCCGCTGCTTCGCCTGCTCCTGATGCGCCTGGCCGACGAGGACCATCTCCTCCTCCTGACCGTGCACCACATCGTGTCGGACGGCTGGTCCATGGACGTGCTGATGCGCGAGGTCGCGATCCTCGACGAGGCGTTCTCCCAGAATCGGCCGTCCCCCCTGGCCGAGCTGCCGGTGCAGTACGCCGATTACGCGGTCTGGCAGCGGGGCTGGCTGCAAGGCGAGGTCCTGCAAGCCCAGCTCGATCACTGGAAGGGCCGGCTCGGCGCAGCGCCGGTGCTCCTGGTGCTCCCTCTCGACCGGCCGCGCCCGGCCCAGCAGAGCTACCGCGGCGCGCGGCACGCCGTGGACCTGTCCGCTCCGCTCTCGGAGGCGGTCGCGCGCCTCTGCCGGCAACAGGGCGTGACCCCGTTCATGGCCCTGCTCGCCGCCTGGGCGGTCCTGCTCGGGAGGCACGCCGGTCAGGACGACGTCCTGGTGGGCGCGCCCATCGCCGGCCGGCACCATCGGGAGATCGAAGGCCTGATCGGGTTCTTCCTCAACACCCTGGTGCTGCGCACCGACCTCGCCGGCAACCCGAGCCTCGCCGAGCTGCTCGGCCAGGTGCGCCGGACCGCTCTCGACGCCTTCGCCAACCAGGACCTGCCGTTCGAGCGCCTGCTCGAGGAGCTCGCCGTGGAGCGGTCCCTCGCCCACGCGCCGCTCTTCCAGGTGATGCTCGTGCTCCAGAACACGCCGCGCCGGGACCTCGCCATCCCGGGTCTCACGATCTCGCCGGTCGAGGTCGACCCGGGCCTGACGAAGTTCGATCTCTCGCTGACCCTGTCCGAGGGTCCGCAGGGATTCGCGGGAGCGTTGACCTACGCCGCGGACCTGTTCGACCCGGACACCGTCGACCGGCTGATGTCCGGCTTCCGAACTCTGCTCTCCGGGATGACGACGGCCGATCCGGCGGTGCCGCTGCACAGCCTCGAAATCCTCTCCCCGGCGGAACAGCAGCAGCTCCTGGTGGACTGGAGCGCGGTGGCGACCGGCAGCTCGGACCTCTCGCTCTTCGGCCTCTTCGAGCGCCAGGCCAGGGAGACGCCGGACGCCGTGGCCGTGATCTTCGAGGACGAGCGCTGGACCTATGGCGACCTGCTGCGCCGGAGCCTCCAGGTCGCCGCCTTCCTGCGCGGCCACGGGGTCGGCCCCGAAGACCGCGTGGCGATCCTCGACGAGCGCTCGGCGGAACGGGTCGCCCGCGTCCTCGGCGTGCTCGCCGCCGGCGCCGCGTACGTGGCGCTCGACCGCGAGCAGCCGCCGGCGCGCCGGGCCGAGCTGCTGGCGGACGTGGCGCCGGTCCGCATCCTCTCTCCTCAACCTTTCCTGGCGCTGGAGGAGACGGCCGACGGGGTGATCCTCCTGCCGGAGATGGAACCGGGCTCCGAGCCGCCCTTCCAGACCCCGGAAGACCTGGGATCGGCCTATGTCGTCTATACCTCCGGCTCGACGGGACGCCCGAAAGGCATCCTCGCCCACCACCGCGGCGCCGCCACCTATCTGGAGTGGATCGTCCGCAACTATGGCCTTTCGGAGTCCGACGTGGCGCTGCAGCTCGCGCCTCTCACCTTCGACGCCTCGCTGCGCGACACGCTCGCGCCGCTGGCCGCCGGAGCGCGGATCGTGATCGTCCCCGACGGCGTGGCCCGCGACCCGGTGGGCCTGCTGGAGCGGATGCGCACGCACGGCGTCACCTGCCTGCCGAGCGTGGTCCCCTCGCTGCTCCGCCTCCTGGTCGAGGAGGCGCTGGCCTCCGGCCGCGGCGTCTCGACCCTGCGCCTGATGCTGGCGAGCGGTGAGAAGCTGCACGGCGCGGACGCCGCGGCGGTCCGCCGGGCGTTCGGCGAACGGGTACGCCTGGTGAACCAGTACGGCGCGAGCGAGGCGACCATGGCCTCGACCTGGTATCCGACGACCGCGGACGACGAGGTCCTGCCGGCACTCCCGGTCGGCCGCCCGGCCGCGTCGGTGCGGATGTTCCTGCTCGATTCCAGGCTTCGCCCGGTTCCCCTGGGCGCGGTGGGCGAGATCTGCTTCGGCGGTCCCGGTGTGACCTTCGGCTACCTGGGCCAGCCCGACCGCACGGCCGAGGTCTTCATCCCCGACCCCTTCGGCGCGCCGGGCGACCGTCTCTACCGCACCGGCGACCGCGGACGCTACCGCGCCGACGGCACCCTGGAGCTGCACGGCCGCATCGATTTCCAGGTCAAGATCCGCGGCCAGCGCATCGAGCCCGGCGAGGTCGAGGCCGCGCTGCGCAACCATCCGGCCGTCCGCCAGGCGGTCGTGGCCGCGCTCGGCGAGACCGAGCCGCGCCTCGCCGCCTGGGTGGTGGCCGAAGGCCTGGAGGCCGGCGACCTGCGGGCCTTCCTGGCCGGGCGCCTCCCCGCGCCCATGGTCCCCTCCGACTGGGTCTTCCTCGACGCCCTGCCGCTCACCGCGCACGGCAAGGTCGACCGCTCACGCCTGCCCGAGCCCAGCCGCGAGCGCGCGGCGGTACAGGAGCCCCGCGACGCGGTCGAGCTGCGGCTCGTGCGCCTGTGGGAGGAGGTCCTCGATCTGCATCCGATCGGGATCGCCGACGACTTCTTCTCGCTCGGCGGCCATTCCCTGTCCGCCGTCCGCCTGGTGGCCGGCATCCGCCGGCACTTCGGCCGCGACCTGCCGCTGTCCGAGCTCTTCCGCAGGCCCACGGTCGAGCGGCTCGCCGAGACCCTGCGCAGCGGTCTCGGCGATGCGGATCGTCCCTGGTCCCCCCTCGTCGCGCTGACTCCGGGGATGGGGACTCCGCTGTTCTGCATCCACGGCGGTGACGGTCATGCCCTCACGCTGGCCGATCTCGCCAAGGCCCTGAGCGCGGCCGGCGAGGAAGGGCCGGTCTTCGCGCTGGAGGCGCGCGGGCTCGCCGAAGGCCAGACCGCGCTGGAACGCATCGAGGACCTGGCCGAGCTCTACCTGCCCCTCATCCGCCAGGCGTGGCCGCAAGGTCCCTACCGACTGCTGGGGTACTCCATGGGCGGCAAGGTCGCGTTCGAGATCGCCCGGCGCCTGGAACGGGACGGCGAGACCGTGGAGCCGCTCATCCTCCTGGACATCCCCGCCCTGCCGCGCGCCGACGCGAGCGCGGACCTCGACATCCCGGCCGAGATCCGCGCCCTGCCGGGCTTCGATCCCGAGCTGGCGGAGCGCTATCTCGCGGTCTGGCAGGCCCACATCCGGGCCTCCCATTCCTGGACCCCGGGTCCGTTCGCGGGCAAGGTCCGCCTGATGGTCGCGGAAGAGGGAACCCGCGCCCAGGCTCCGGAACCGACGCTCGGCTGGGCCGCCGTGGCGCAGGGCGGCGTCGAGGTCGTCCTCACCCCGGGCGATCACTTCACCATGGTCCAGCCGCCGCACGTCCGGACCCTCGCACGGCGGATCCGGGACGGCGCGGCGGCTCACCTGGGACGCAGCAGCGAGGACGGATCCGCCTTCGTCGCCCTGTAGGCCGGCCTCAGGATGGCCGGCAGCGAGAACAGCGCGATGATGCAGGGCACGGCGATGAAGACCAGCGGATCGTAGGGATCGACGTTGAACAGGATGCTCGTCATCGTCTTCGCCAGGCCGAGGGCGAACGCGAGCCCCGCGATCAGACCCAGGCCGAGCATCACCGCCCCCTTGCGGATGAACTGCCGCAGGATGGTCGACCGGTCGGCTCCGAGGGCCATGCGGATGCCGATCTCGAAGGTCTGCTGGCGCACGGTGTAGACCAGGATCGAGTAGATCCCGATCACCGCGAGCAGGAGCGCCGAGGAGGCGAAGAAGATCAGGAGCAGGGCGTTGAGCCGCATGCCCGCCTCCTCGTCGGCCCGCCATTCCTGGAGGGTCCTGACGTCGAAGAGCGGGATGTCCGGGGCGATCGTCCGCATCAGGCCGGCCACCTGGGCACGGGTCTGGCCGCCGTCGCCACGCGTGTGCAGCAGGACCGTCGCGGTCCGCGAGCGCATCTGGAACAGCGGGAAATAGACGTCGCGGCGGAAGTCGTGATCGAACTGGATGCGCCCGCGCTGATCGGCGTCCTCGACCACGCCCACCACCTCGACCCAGGCGTTCTGGGACGGTCCCGAGAAGAACCTCTTGCCGAGCGGATCCTGCGCCGGCCAGAGCGCCTCGGCCGTGGAGCGGCTCAGGATGCCCACCATGGGATGCCCGGCGTCGTCCTGCTCGTTGAAGTCGCGCCCCTTGAGGAAGGGGATCCCCGATTTGCCGAGGAAACCGGGCGAGACCCGGTGCTCGTAGACCCGGACCTTGTCGTCCATCGACTCGATCGACCGCCCCTCCGGCACGATCAGCCGGTAGTTGTAGGTCGCGCCGGGCAGGCTGGGTGCCCAGAGGCCCGCCGCCTCCACGTCCGGCAGGGTGCGCGCCGTCTCCAGCACCTGCCGGTACAACTGGTACACGGGCTCGTCGGTCTTGTACACCGGCGCGGGCAGCTCGAAGCGCGCGGTCAGGACGTGCTCCACCTTGTAGCCCGGATCGCTCCGGATCAGGGCGCGCAGGCTCTTGATCAGCAGGCCCGCCCCGGCCAGCAGCACGACGGAGAAGAAGACCGCCGACACCACCAGGAAGCTGCGGGTGAACGCCATGGCCACCGAGTGGCTGTGCCCCTTGCCCTCGGACTGCAGCTCCTCCTGGAGACTCACCTCCAGGCTCTTGCGCGCGGGGATCACGCCGATCAGCAGGCTGACCAGGATCGACACCGCCACCGCGGCCGACAGCGCCCACGGGTCCACCGCGAGCCGGATGAAGGCCGGCAGGTTGTAGGCCGTGGTGCCGAACGTGGCGAGGAACTCCACCGCGAGATACGCCGCCCCGACCCCGAGCGCGGCCCCGGCCAGGCAGAGGAGCGCGCCTTCGAGCACGAAGCTGCGGATCAGCCGGAACCGGGTGACCCCCAGGGCCAGCCGGAGAGCCACCTCCTTGCGCCGCTCGACCGCCCGCACCAGCAGCAGGTTGGTGACGTTGGCGCAGCCCACCAGCAGCACGAAGACCGACCCGATGAGCAGGGTGAGCACCGACACGCGCATGCGCTCGAAGTCGAACTGGTAGGTGCGCAGCGGATCGACGACCGCGGAGTAGCCCTGGTTGCTGTCCGGGAACACCTTGGCGAGCCCGCCCGTGATGGCGCGCATCTCCTGCCGCGCCTGCTCGAGGCTCGCCCCGGGCCGCCGGCGCGCGAACACCTCCAGCCAGCGCGACGTCCGGTCCTCGACGTACGACGGCCGGTGCGTCAGCCTGGACATGGTCACCGGCACATAGAGCCCGATGTCCGGATAGATGTCGCGGAAGCCCTCCGGCAGGACGCCGACGATCTGGAACCCGACTCCCTGAAGCTGGACGGTGCTGCCGACGACCGCCGGGTCGCCGCCGAAGCGGCTCTCCCAGAGACGGTGGCTGAGCACCGTCACCGCGATCGGGCTGGCCGGGTTCTCATCCTGCGGCTCGAAGGTCCGGCCCACGGCCGGATGGACCCCCAGCAGGTCGAACCAGGACGCGGACACGAAGCTCACCTTGACCCGCTCGGCGCGATCGCCGCCGGTCAGGTTGAGCTCCTGGCCGTTCGAGCTGGCGGAGATCAGCTCCAGCGTCCGGCTCTGCTGGCGCCACGAATCGATGTCCAGGTACGACGCCGGGAAGGACGAACCGTCCTCCTCGACCAGGGTCTTGACCACCACCAGGCGGTCGCCATGCTCGTACGGGATCTCGCTCAGCAGCACGGAGCTGGCGATGCTGAAGATCGTCGTCGTCGAGCCGATGCCCAGGGCCAGGATCAACAGGATGGAGAGCGCGAGGCCGGGCCTCTTGAGCAGCGAGTTGAAGGCATGGCGAAGATCGTGGATGAACATGAGACCTCGGCTCCTGGGTCAAGGCGCTCCGAGCAGCCGGTCCAGGTCCCGCGCCGCGGAGTACAGCGGATCGATGACGCGCAACGCCCCCGGTCCCTGCCGGCGCGCGAGGACGCGCTGGAACAGGTGGAGCTCCGAACAGCCGAAGACGAGCCCCTCCGCATCGTACTTCCCCGGCAGGGATTCAAGCCAGGGGACCAGCGGCTCCAGCGGTTCGTTCTGCTTGAACCGGTAGAGCGCGTCGTGCAGCCGGTGCTGGTCCTCGTCGTCGGGAAAGCGGATGCGCCCGGCGATCTCGTCCCAGAGCGGATGGCGCTCGAAGATCCGGGCGCGGCGGCTGCCGTGGGTGGCCAGGAGCACGTACGGACCGGACGCGGCCCGGATCTCGTCGACCGCCAGGTCCAACAGCGACACCACCCGCGAGCGCAGGGCCTCCGGGACCTCCGGCAGCACCTGGTGCGCGGTGACGCAGGCGATGACGATCCGGTGAGCGCCGCCCGCCACCAGCGCCTCCAGACCGGCGGTGAGCCGCGCCGAAAGCTCGCGCGTGTCCCCGGCGAGGATGGCGGTGGTGCGGTCGGGGATCGATGGGTCCGAGCGCAGGATCAGGGCCGGCGCCTGCTGCTCGGGCTCCACCATGTTCAGCCGGTAGATGGTCGCGACCAGCTCCGCCGAGGCGAGCGGGCCCATGCCGCCCAGAACGCCCAGAAGCCGGACGCCCAAGGCTCACCTCTCCCTGGGTGCGACATGGACGGCCGGGCCGGCTGCCGCGAACGGCGGTCCGAACGCGGGGCCGCCCGCCGAGTCGACCGCGTCGAGAGGCCAGGTCCGGTAGAGCTCGCGCGGCACTCGCAGCACGTCGGACTCGACCAGCAGGTAGTCCCGCTCCCTGCCGGTGAACCCTTCGGCCTGACGGCGCTCCTCCATCCTCTGCGCGTGGAAGTCCCGCACCTCCGCGTCGAGCCGCAGATTCCCGGTGCGCAGGAAGCGGACCGCGCCGTGGACGTCGCGCGCCGTCTGCACCTCGCCCCGGTTGTGGACACTGGGAGCGAAGGGGATGTCGATCAGGCCCAGGTCGAAGCCGCGCACGACCGCCTCCTCCACGTCGCCGTGGCCGCAGTCGAGAAGGCTCGCGAAGATCGCCTGCACCTCCCGGCGCAGGATGGCGACCTCCGCGGCCACCCCCGCGGGCATCTCGCGGTCGCGCGCCGCCTCGATCCCCGACCGGGTCAGCAGGAGGCCGCGCACGTTGTCCTCGACCGTCGGGATCATGCGCGACTCGGCGGGCGTCTTGGTGATGACCCGGGTCGCCCGGGCGAGGCCGGCGGTCACCGCCGAGCCGAAGATCAGCTCCTCGGCGCGCTCCTCGCTCTGCGGGAAGGCCGCCATGTACTGGTTGAAGACCGTGTGGACCGCGACGTCGCCATGCCCGAGGCCGGCGAGCACCTCGCGGCTGAAGCTGTCCATCACGCGGATCGCGGCGATGTCCTGGGCGCGGTTGCCCTGCTCGGCATAGCCGAGCGAAACGCACTTCACGCCCTGCTGCGCCGCGAGCACCGCCTCCAGGAGATTGGTGACGATCGCGATCGACGGCGGGATGAGCGTCGCGGTCAGCACGCCGAAGTACTCGCGGTCGAGCGGGATGCCGAAGCGCTCGAAATAGATCCCGGTGAGGCGGTCGACATACTTCCAGGTGGCGATCGAGTCGCGCAGGGGATAGTTCTTGTAATAGGGGACGTTGTAGCAGATCGGCCCGCCCTCGAACGCCGTCACGCCGCCGGCATAGGAGATCTCGGCGAGCAGCCGCGGGTCGCGGGTGCTGTGGCGGCTCTGGAGCGGCACGCCGATCTCCGAGACCAGCCGGCGCAGGGCGCCGACGCCGTGGTTGATGACCGGAAAGCCGTTGAGCACCTTGTGCCCGGTCCGCGCGCTCGTGGCGATGGCCTCGGCCGCGTCGGCGTAGCGGTTGTTGCGGGTCAGCGAGTCGACCTGGTACGAGAGCGCCTGGGCGCCGGCCTCGCGGAAGCGGCGGAACAGGGCGAGCTGTTCGTCGACCCCGGGCACGCCGGAGCGCGGCTGCACGACCATCGGCAGGCGGCCGGACTCGACTCCGGCGAGCAGCTCGGGGAAATTCGGCTGCGCACCCAGGAACGCCGCGTTGTCCTCCAGGGACTCCGCCTCGCGGCCCGTCGGCCACATGGCGAGGACCTCCCTGCGCTGCTCGAAGAACGGCTCGTCGCCGAGCCGCTTCCCGGCCGTCCCGGCAGCCTCGAACGGGGCCGGCTCGAGCGCCTCGAGGTCCTTGGCCAGTACGGCGAGCACCGTCGCAAGGTCCACGAACTTGACGAACACGCGGTCGAACCCCTGCCGCTCGAAGCGGGCCTGGTAGCCTTCGGGCTCGCCGACCGTCAGGTTGCCGCCCAGAAACCAGAGAGTCCGGCGGCCGGGCGCGGCGGGAACCTGAAAGCCCTTCAGGTAGTGCTCGGCATGACCATCCATGTTGGAGATCATGACCACGTCCGCACCGGGAGCGCGGCGCGTGAATTCATCCAGCGTGTTCTGGGTGCCCAGAAACTCGACGCGATAGCCGTGCGCCGCCAGCGCCTGGCGGAGGATATGGAGACCCACACTGTGGGAATCGCCACCCAGGCCGCCGAGGAGGATGCGATAACCCCTCGTTTTGTCCATAACCACCTCGAAGGCTACCCTCTTCAAGGGTAGATGAAGTGAACGGCTATAGAAGCATATCACCAAACACGAATCTCTGCCACGAGCTTTTGCCCGGCTTCCACGGCTCCAAGTGGCGCAGGATCTCCTCCGCGAAGAGTTTCGCGGTCCTCTCTCGTTCAATTCCGTCGCGAAGACGCCAAACTTTGCGACGCTTCGCGACGGTTCAGTCTTTCTCCAGCCCGGAGTCGTCGCAAAGCACACCCACTTCGCGACGCTTCAAGACTGCAAGGCCGGAGATAAGGTTACATCGTCGCGAAGTAACCTTCTATGGGCCAGTCCAAGAGAAAATCGTCGCGAAGTGGATGCAAACCGTCGCGAAGTCTACCTACTTCGCTCCGCTTCGCGACTATTTCGCGACGACTCATCATGAGATCGCGACGACTTCGCTCCACTTCGCGACGAAGTCAAGATATTTCGCGACGGATCGTCTTGATCCGTGGCGAAGCGGAGAAACTTCGCGACGGTTTTCCGGCCCGAGCCGACAAAACCGAGATCCTGATCCTGCCGAAGACCGGCTTCGCGACGGAATTCCGCCTGGACCGGCTGCGGCAGGGAGAAATCGTCGCGAAGATGCTCTTCTTTGCGACGACTTTGCCAGGGATCACGACGATCCCGTCCATTCCGTCGCGAAGCTCAGTTGAAAAGCCGCTCCCAAAGCTCCGGTCGGACCTCGTCAAGGCTGTCGACGAGAGCGTCAGCCACGGCGAGCCGGGGATCGGCTCTCAAGGCGGGCTCCGGCACGACGATGCACTTCATTCCCGCCGCCTGGGCGGACAGCAGACCGTTCGGCGAGTCCTCGATGGCCAGGCACGCCTCCGGCGCCACCCCGAGTTTGCGCACCGCCGTCAGATAGACGGCCGGATCGGGCTTGCCCCGCTCCTCCTCCTCGGCCGAATGGACGACCTCGAATTCCAGGTCCAACGCTCCCAGCACGGCGCGGATCACCCGGTACGACGACGAAGAAGCCAACGCCATTCGCAGTCCCCGGCTCCGCACCCGCTCAAGGACCGCCTCGACTCCCGGCATCATCACGCCCCGCCGCTCCACCAGATCGACGAGGCGGTCGAGGATCGACTCCACCAGCCGATCCCGGTGCCGCGAGAGCTCCGGATGTCGATCGCACCAGTAGCCGACCGTCTCGTCCACGCGCAGCCCGGTCGTACGGAGGCAGTCCTTGGGAGTGAGGCTGAGCCCGACCTCCGCAAACGCCGCGATCTCGGCCTCATGCCACAGCGGCTCGGAGTCGATCAGGACTCCATCCATGTCGAAGATGACGGCGAGCGGGAGCGGCATGGGAGGCGCAACTTACACCATGCCTCAGACGATCCGCCAGCGCTTGGATATCGATATCCCGGCTGAACGTTGGGCCGCGGACACCGAATCCATGGCGCCAATTTGCCAGGAATGGCAAATTACTGCAACGAATCCGGGTTCTACCGCCGCGTGAAGATCACTTTGCCCGGATTGCCCTGGACGATCGAATTCTCGGGGATCTTCGAGGAGACCACCGAGTTCGGGGTCAGGATCGAGCCGGCGCCGATGTGGGCGCCGTCGAGAAGGACGCAGCCGGCTCCGATCCAGACGTCGTTGCCGATGCGGATGCCCTTGGGCGAGACCTTCTCCTGGAGACGGATCGGGACGTCCAGGCGGTCGTAGCGATAGTTGTTGCCGATGATCGAGACGTTCGGGCCGATCAGGCAGTCGTCGCCGATCACGGTGCCGGAGGTGTGCGAGGTGATCACGCAGCCGGTCGCGATCTCGACGTTGCTGCCTACCGTCAAGGGGCCGTCCGTGGCTTTGACCTTGGTGAACGAACCGATCACCGACTTGCGGCCGATCGAGAGGTGGGAGGTGATCTCCACCTCCGCTTTCGGACTGATCAGGCAGCCGTACTTGAGATAACCCCACAGGGTCACCACGAAGCCGGGCAGCAGGAAACGCCGGACGACCGTGCCGGGCTTCATGCCGACCGCAGGCGCTCGGCGACCTTGCGGCGGACGTCGTCGAAGCTTTCCATCTCCCCCACCTCTTTCATCGTGAGCTTGATGCCGAACGTCTCTTCGAGCGCGGAGACGAGCCGCAGGTGGTTCATCGAGTCCCACGCCGCGGCTTCGTCCTTGCGGAACCCGCTGTCGATCTCCGCGGCCGGGACGTCGAGCACCCCGGCCATCACGTCTCTCACCCGACTATCGAGCTCCGACAAGCTCATCGTGCACCACCCGGATCCAGTCGCAGGGCTCCAGCCTCACCTCGTCCCGGCGCAGGCCGTAGAGTTTCTCTCCGGACGGCGCGCTTTCGAGGAGGCGGAAGCCCTGCTGCTCGTAGAAGGTCTCCACCGGCTTGTTCTTCGGCGTCGGCAGGTAGCGGCCGCGCAGTTCCAGGCCGCTCCTGTCCTCGATCAGCCGGTGCTTGATGTGATTCATGATCGCGCTCTCGATGCCGCGGCCCATCGCGCGACAACTCAAGAGGAAACTGTCGATGGTCGCCATGCGGCCGATCTTCTTGAGCAGGACGACGCCGATCGTCCCGAGGTCGCCGAAGCGGTCGCGCGCCCGCGCCACCCACAGCTCGCAGGCCGGCGAGGTGGCGAAGCGTTCGACCTCGGCCTGCGAGTAGCGCTCGGTGGTCAGGTTGAACTGATTGGTTTTCGTGAAGAGCTGGTGGACCCGCGGCAGGTCCTCCTGACGCGCCAGGCGGATCTCGACCTCGGTGCGCAGGCTCGCCAGGTAGCCGCTCAGATCGCCCGCAGCCATTTCGGCCATCTGCAGCTCCTGGCGCTGCCGGTTCTCGCGGTACTGATCGGTTTTCCGGCGGTCCTCCTCCAGGATCCTGGGGCGCTCGAAATCGTTCATCCGCTCCAGCAGGCCGGCGAGCTCGGCCGGGTCGGGCGGCAGCAGCACGGATTTGACCTCGGGCATCATCTGCTGCACGAGGCTCACCTCGGCCGGGTTGTCGTCCATGAAGACCAGGCTGTCGGTGCCGATGTTGAGCGCCGCCGCGATCTTCCGCAGGCCTTCGTGCTTGGGCTCCCAGCCGATCTCCAGGGCCGCGAAGTCGGTCAGCCGCAGCGGCATCTCGGGCCGGCTCTCGAAGACCTCGACCACGTCGGACGGGTTGTTCTTGCTGCACACGGCGAGCAGCACGCCGCGGTTCTGAAGGGCCTTGAGGCGGTGCTGGAATTCGAGGAACGCCTCGGATTCCGGGTCTCCCGGACCGCACTTGACGCCGTCCGGACCCTCTTCGCCGCAGACGCCTCCCCAGAGGGTGCCGTCGAGGTCGAGGACCAGGCACTTCTTTCCCAGACCGCGCACGGCCTTCACGTGGCGCACCATCTCGCCCGCGACCAGCGGCAGGAAGCCCGGGCTCCACTCCATGCGCGCGAGGTAGTACATCTTGGGATCGAGGATGCGGTCCTTGCCGTAGCGCGAGGCGAGGCGCTCCAGGTCGAACAGCCGCACTCTCGGATTGTCCCTGAAGCGGCGCAGCAGCTCCAGGTTCAGCTCAAGGTAGAGCTCGGCTTCGCTGTATTCGGACTTCATGTCGGCCACGCCGGCGAGCGGCCAGACCGGGGCCGGGAAGTTGCCGACCAGCACGGTGGCCGGGAAGCGCTCCGCCGTGCGCTCTGCCCAGGACTCCAGGTGCGAGACGATCTCGTCGCGGAAGCTCCGGCGCTCGGCCGCGGGCATGGAGCTGAGGGCGGCCATGCGGTCCGGCTGGAGCAGGCGCAGCGAAAGGGCCAGGAAGATGACGTCCGGCTGGAGGTCGACGAGCGGCGAGGCGTCGTCGAGCACCTCCTGGACGTACTGGCCGAACTTTCCGACGTAGCAGGAGGTCCGCAGGCCTTCGCGGGCGAGGCAGACGTCGACGTAGCGCGGCAGCAGGTCGAGCGTGAAGTTGCCCAGGAAGGCCACCTTCACATCCGGCTCTCCGGGACGGGACTGCAGCGCCCGGGAAAGGAGGCTGTAATCGTTGGCGCAGAGCTTGTCGAGATCGAGCGACGCGAGCGCCGCCCGGAGGGTATCGGAGCCAGCGGCGCCGATGTGCTCAGCGATGGCCTTGATGTCCAGCCTGGAGTCTCGCGGTCTGTCCATCCAGTCTCTCCTGTCGGATCCTCTCCGCAATGGAATCGTAGAAACGCAGCAGCTTGCCCTCGAACGCCTGAGGCGTGAATTCCCTCCGCGTGAGGTCGCGAGCCGCCGCGGCCAGACGCTCCTGCAGATCACGGTCGCGCAGCAACTCGGCCAGCGCCCTGCCCATGGGCTCCGGCTCGGGCTCCACCAGCAGCGCGACGTCGTCGGTCAGCACCTGGGTGTGCGTCGGCAGACGGGTGGCGAGCACCGGCCGGCCCGAGTCCAGGTACGAATAAACTTTCATTGGAGTATTCTCTCCAAAAATGCGAGGAGATACCAGAGCCGTAGCGCGCTTCAGGTAGGCACCGAGGCGCTCGACCGGCCGCGGACCCAGAAATCGGACGGCGTCCGCGAGCCCGAGATCCTCGCAGCGGCGTCGATAGTGGGCGATCGATTCATCATCACCGCCGATCACCACCAGTCGCGCGGCGGGCAACTCGTTCGCCGTGTGGCGGAAGGCCTCCAGAAGCAGGTCGATACCCTGGTAGCGCTGAAGGTTGCCGACGTACATGGCGATCGGGGTCCTCGGGTCGGTGCCCGCGGGCAGGTCGTCGACCTCCTCCTCGGAATCCGCCAGCAGGCTGACGTCTTCGATACGCGCCACGATGCCGTTCGGACACCAGGCTCTGGCCATGTCCTCGAGCGAGCGGCAGACCGCGAGGGTCCCGATGCTGCGGCGCACGGCCGCCTTCTCGAACCCTTCGAGGAGACGGCGGACGCGGGCGAGGACGGGAAACCGATCGATCATCTGCCGCGCCAGCCCGGAGTCCATGTCGTAGACATAGGGCACGCGGAAGAGCCGGCGCGCGAGGAGGCCCATGAAGGCCGACTCCTCCACGGCGTGGATCAGGTCGTAACGGCCGCGGCTCACCAGGCGCAGGCAGGACAGGAGCATGACGGCGTCGCTCGCCAGCTTCTTGAGCGAGAATCCGGGCTGGATACCGCGCGAGAACGGGAGCGCCGGGATGCGTTGGACCCGGCAGCCCGGGATGCGCACCTCTTCGCCTTCGGCGTAGGTGAGGACGTCGATCTCGTGTCCGTACCGGGTCAGGACCTCCAGCATCATCCGTTCCGCGATCGGCGTCCCCCGCTGCTGGAAGAACGGGTGCGGCGCGAGAAGGAGGATCTTCACGGCGTCGCCTCCAGAACGGGGGAGACCCGCGAGCGCAGCAGATAGACGACGCCTCCGGTGACCGCCTGGAGCAGGACGAGGCCGTAGTCGAGCCAGGCCAGCGCCACCCCTTTCGAGGCCGCCACGCCGAACGCCGCGAAGAAGAAGGCCCAGACGTTCTCGCGCACGCCGATGGCGTTGATCGAGACCGGTACCATCATGAGGAAGACGGCGAGCGGCACGATCAGAAAGAAGGTCGGCAGCGCGATCGGCACGTGCAAGGCCCTGGCGAGCAGCCAGCCGTTCAGCACGACGAGCGTCTGCAGCGCCAGCGACCAGGCGAAGGCCTGGGCCAGCACCCGTCCCTTGCCCTGAAAGGCAAAGACAGCCTCGGTCCATTTCTTCCATTTTGCGGGAAGTTTACCGGAAAGACGCGACGGAAGGAAGAGGATCGCGGCCGCTACGAAGAGCACGACCGCGCCGCCCGCCACCCAGCCGTAGAGAGCGGGCACGCGGTCGGTGAGGTGGCCGAGTTGTCCGGCGACGAGAAGGCCGGCGCCCGCGAAGAGCATCAGCGCCAGGAGGCCGATGAAGCGGTCCACGGCCACGATCGCCATGGCCGCCGCCCGTCCCACGCCCGAGCGCGCGGTGTCGAAGGCCCGCACGGCGTCGCCGCCGATCGTCGACGGCAGCAGGTTGTTGAAGAACACGCCCACCAGGAACGAGCGGACCAGGAACCCGAACGGCGCGTCGCCACCCTGGCTGCGGATCAGCAGGCGCCAGCGCGACACGCTCGCCCAGGTGCCGAGCGGCGTGAGGGCCAGGGCGAGCAGCACGAAGCGCAGGTCGGCGTCGCGCAGCGCCTCCCTCACCTCGCCGAGCGGAGAGCGGTGCAGCACCCAGGCGACGAGCGCCGCGGAGATCGCAACCCGCAGGATCGTCTTGAGACGGCTCATCAGGTCTCCTCAGGCCGCCGAGCCGAGGCGCTCCCGCAGAAGGCCCGAGAGGTCTTCCAGGGCCTCGCCGCGCACGAACATCCGGTACCACATCTCGACGTTGAGGATCAGCCACAGGCGCACGTGGTGGTCGGCCTTTTGCGCCAGGTGCTCGCCGAGCAGCCGCTCCATGGGCTCGCGCCGGAAGATCCCCTCCTCCACCAGCACCGACTCCGAGAGCAGGTTGCGCAGGAGAGGCAGCAGCGGACCCTTCATCCAGTAGCCGAGCGGGAACATGAAACCCTGCTTCGGCCGCTTGAGGATCGAATCCGGCAGCCAGGTGGAAGCCGAGCGCCGCATGAGGTACTTGAGAGTCTTGCCGTGGAGCTTCAGGTCCACCGGCAGCGTCGCCACCCACTCGGCCAGCCGGTGGTCGAGGAACGGCGAGCGCGATTCGAGGCTCTGCGACATCGTCATCCGGTCGGTGAGCATCAGCGAGTGCTCGGGCAGCCGGGTGGCGATGTCCGCGGCGAGCATCCGGTCCAGGTCCTCGTCCGCGAGCGCCTGCTCGAAGCCGCGCACCACGCTCTCCATGGGATCGACCCCCGCGATGCGCGCGGCCATGCGGTCGGTGTAGAGACCGCCCTTGCCCTCCTGGCCGAAGCGGAAGAACGCGGTGGCCTGGGCATAGCGCCGGCCACCTTCATGGAAGGCCAGCTCGTGCAGCCAGCGCGCGCGCTGCGCCATGGTTTTGTAACCGGCCGTGTCGGGCAGCGCGTAGATCGCGGGACCGAGCAGGTGGCGCCGAACGGCCTCGGGCAGCGCGGCGTAGAGCCGGATCCAGCGGAAGCCGAAGTAGCGGTCATACCCGGCGAAGATCTCGTCGCCGCCGTCGCCGGTGAGCACCACCTTGACGTGGCGCGCCGCGAGCGCCGCCGAGTGATACATGCAGGCGGCGATCGGATCGGACGGCTCGTCGAGGTGGTAGACCATCTTCGGCAGGAGCTGCACCATGTCCGGGTTGACGATCTCTTCGTAATGATCGGTACCGCAATGCTCGGCCATCTGGCGTGCGTAGGGCAGCTCGTTGAAGTCCTGCGCCTCGACGCCGATCGCAAAGGTTTTGAGCCGTCCCTCGCCACGCTCGGCCATCAGCTCGGACATGATCGCCACGACCAGGCTCGAATCCATGCCGCCGGAGAGGAAGGCGCCCACCGGCACGTCCGAGATCATGTGCGAGTCGATCGCCTCGCGGATGCGGGCGCGACCCTCGTCGATCGCGTCGGCCTCGGAGATGCGCTGCTTCGGCTCATAGCGGAGCTGCCAGTAGCGGCGGACCTCGATCTTCGGCTCGCTCCCTGACGTGTCCAGCACCAGGAGGTGAGCCGGCGGCAGCTTGTGGATGCCGGCGAACATGGTCCGCGGACTGGAGATGAAGCGCAGCGTCAGGTACTCGTCGAGCGCCCGCAGATCGATCTCGGGCCGGTCGGTCACCGCCAGGATGGCCTTGATCTCCGATCCGAACAGGAACCTTTTCCCGTCAAACGTCCAGAACAGCGGCTTCTGGCCGAAGCGGTCGCGGGCGAGCAGGAGCTTGCGCCGCCGGGAGTCCCAGATCGCGAACGCGAACATGCCGCGCAGGTCGTCCACCACGCGCTCGCCGCGCTCCTCATACAGGTGGAGGATGGTCTCGGTGTCGCTGTCGGTCCGGAAGTGATGTCCGCGAGCGATCAGATCGCGGCGCAGCTCGGGATGGTTGTAGATCTCGCCGTTGAACACGATCCAGACGGTCGAGTCCTCGTTGGCGATCGGCTGGTGGCCGTGCACCAGGTCGATGATCGAAAGGCGCCGCATGGCGAGGCCCGCCTCGCCCAGGAGGACGAGGCCTTCGTCGTCCGGGCCGCGATGGACCAGGGCGCGGTTCATCCGGTCCAGGGAGTCCTTCTCCGGACCGAAAGGATTCCATTCTCCGCAGATGCCACACATCGTGATGTATTTCCCTCAGGAGGCCGTGGCGGCCTGCTTGCTCTCGGTGCTCTCCGACTCGGGCCGCGCCACCTCGCGCGGACCACCGGCACCTCGAATCACTTCGGCCACCTGGTAGTCCCTGACGCTGCGGGCGTGCGTAAAGATGATGATCTCGCCGATCAAGCCGAGCGAGAGCGTCTGCACGCCGAGCACCATCAGCAGGACGCCGAGGAGCAGGATCGGCCGGTCGGCCAGGCTCTGCTCGCCCAGGGCGCGCTGCACGACCGCGATCAGATCGATCACGAATCCGAGAAAAAAGAGCGCCGTGCCCAGCAGGCCGAAGAAGCGCAGCGGCGTGCGCGTGAACCGGGTCAGAAAGAAGACGGTCAGGACGTCGAGCAGCCGGCCCAGGTAGGTGCCGGTGCCGTGGTAGCGCATGCCCCGGTCCTCGTCGCGCTGGCGGAGCGGGATCTCCTTGACCGTGAAGCCGCGGCTCAGCGCCAGCAGCGGGATGAACCGGTGCAGACCGCCGTAGAGGTTGAGCTCGCGCGCCACCCGCCGCTTCATCAGCTTGAAGCCGCAACTGATGTCGTGAAACCGCGTGCCGGTCAGCCGCCCGACCACGGAGTGGAAGAGCCGCGACTGGAGGCGGTTGAACTTCGAGTCGATCCGCGGGTGCCGGCGACCGACGACCATGTCGACTCCGCCGTCGATCAGCTCAAGCGCCGCGAAGGCGTCGCCCAGGCCGCGCGGGTCGACCTGGAAATAGGAAGCGAGCGTGAGAATCCTTTCGCCGCGCGCCTTTTCCATGCCGAGAGTGAGCGCCGCGGACTCGCCGAACGCGCCGCCCAGCGTGACGATCACGATCTCGCCGCCCGACTCGGCCTGGAGCTGGCGCAAGACGGGAACCGCGCCGCGCTGGCTGTCGTCCACCACGAAGAGGAATTCGGCCGACCGTCCCAGCCTCTCGAGCTCGGCTGCGAACTCGGTGTAAAGCTGGCGCAGATCCCCGTACCGCTCCACGACGGGGATCACGACCGAGACGTCAGGCTCCCCGTGCAGCCTGGTGATCCGCATGATGACCTCCGGATTCGACCGTGGCGAGCACGGCCTCGACTTCCTTGAAATCGCCGACCTTGACGACCAGCTCCGCCAGGAACCCGATCACGATCAGGTGCGCGAAGGCGAAGGCGAACAGGATGGTCGCCGACGGGAAGACCAAGGGATATTCATTCTGGGGCGTCCAGACAAAATGGATGTACACGCTCGTCGCCAGGGCGAGCAGCGTGCCCATCAGGAAGGGCAGGCTCAGGATGGCAAACCACCGCGCCGGCCGCGTGGTGAACCCGAGCAGCATCTTGATGGTGAGCAGGTCGAGAAAAACCTTCCAGATGCGCGAGATGCCGTACTTGCTCACCCCGAATCGCCGCGCCCGGTGGTTGACCACCACCTCTTTCGTGCGCGAGCCGGAGAGCGACATCATCGGCGCCAGGAAACGGTGCATCTCGGCGTAGAGAGTGGCCTTGCGCACGACTTCGAGGCGGTAGGCCTTGAGCGTGCAGCCGTTGTCGTGGATCGGGGTTCCGGTCAATCTTCCGATCAGCCAGTTCGCGGCCATGGACGGCAGCTTGCGGCTGATCATCCGGTCCTGCCGGTTCCTGCGCCAGCCGGAGACGACGTCGTAACCCTCGTCGATGTGTTGGAGCAGCAGGCCGAAGTCGTTCGGATCGTTCTGGAGATCGCCGTCGAGCGTGATCACGACCTGGCCGCGGGCCTGGTCGAAACCGGCCTGGAGCGCGGCGCTCTGGCCGTAGTTGCGGCGGAAGCGCACGACCTTCACGCGCGGATCGCGGTCGCAGATCGCCCGCAGCTTCTCGGCCGTGCGATCGCGGCTGCCGTCGTCCACCAGGATCAGCTCGTACTCGCGCCCCAGCCTTTCAGCAGCAGCCGTGACTTCGGCATGGAGAGCGTCGACGCTCTCCTCTTCATTGTAGAGAGGGATCACGATGGAGAGATTCATGGGATCCGCCGGATGATCCTCGGGCCCACGAGACGCGTGACCGGCATCGGCAGCCTCTGCCACACCTTGATCAACGCGTGGTATTTCGGGTTCGCCGGGCTCACGTTCGGCAGCTCGCGCGCCTTGACCAGATGGTACTGGTAGGCGAGCGGGACCTCCTCCATCCCCCACCGCGCCTTGAAGGCGTGCGCGCCGGTGCCGCGCTTGCTGCGACCGAAATCAAAGGTGCGGAAGCCGTGGTCGCGGCCCCACCTCATGATCGAAAGATAGAGGTAGTCGTCCACGCCGCGGGGTCTCAGGGTCCGGTCCGCGCCGGCGTAGAACGGCATGATCACGTCGTGCCACATCAGGTTGAGCACGCCCGCCACCGGCCGGCCCTCGTGATAGACGAAGAACAGGTTGGTGTCCGCGGGATGCCGGTCCAGGATCTCGTGCAGGAAGAGGCGCGGATACACGGGCGTTCCGTGGTGCCGCATGCTCTGGCAGAAGAGATCGTAGAAGAGCGGCAGCTCCTCGATGCCCGCGACCCGGTGCTCGAAGCCGGCCTTCGAAACGTAGGTCATCATCTGCCGGCGCTTGCGGTCCATCCGCTTGAGCAGCGCCTCCTCGCCTTCCGCCAGGTCGGCGCGGAAGGTGACGTAGAGATCCTTGGTCAGCAGCTTGTCGGAAACCGGTTTTTCGGAACGGAGCTCCAGGTAGTCGACGCCGCGGTCCTTGGCCAGGTCCTTCGCCTGGTCGAGCAGAAGCGTCGCCGTCTCCGGATCGTCGGCGACGATCCCTCCCCCGATCGCGTACGGGATCGACACCAGGGAGTGACCGAAGAGCCGGCTCTTGAGCTCGAACAGCGGCAGCACGCCGGTGATCCGTTCGCCTCTGCGGGCCATCAGGTAGTGGGCGCGATGCCGGAAGACCCGTTCCACCAGCCAGCGCCAGCCGAGCTGATGGAAGAAGGTCGAGCCGGGGTTCTGCCGCAGGTAGCGGTCCCACTTCGCTTCGAACGCTGGGCGCAGCGTTTCGAGGACGAGCGGCTCCGGTTTCGCCGCGGTGCGCGGAGCCTGCAGGACCTGGTTCCGGACGAGAGGCTCGGCGCTCATAGGCCCAGCACCTCCCGGCACGTGGAGAAGGTGTACTCGGAGAAGAGCCTCGCCAGGCGGCCCTCGGTCTGCTCCAGGTTGCGGTAGTGGCGCATCCGGGTGAGCCAGCGCACCGGCTGCCGCGGCTGCTCGGGATCGAGCTCCCACGGGTGGATGTAGAGGATGGCCGGCCGCCTCTCGAAGGCGTTCAGCCTCTTCATGCCCCAGCGGATGAACGACAGCGGAAAGTGGCGCAGATAGCCGCCGCCCACGAACGGCAGGTTCATGCCGGCGAAGCGCACCGTGGAGATCGGGAACTCCTGGAGCGCCGCGCCGTTCGAGCGCCGCACCGGCCGCGGGAAGCGCGGGAAGTCCGGGATGCCGTAGCGGTCGTGACGGATCGGGAAGACGCTCGAATCGTAGCGGAAGCCCTCTTCGAGCAGGATGTCCATGGCCCACAGGGTCTCGCGCACGATCGAGTAGTTCGGCGCGCGGTAGCCGATCACCTCGGCGCCGGACACGTCCTCGATGGTCTTCTTGGAGCGCCGGATGTCCTCGCGGAACTCTTCCGGGGTCATGGTGGTGACCCGGCGATGGTCCTGGCCGTGGGTGCCCAGCTCGTGGCCGGCCTGGCGGATGTCCCGCACCAGCTCCGGCCAGCGCTCGGCGACCCAGCCCAGCGTGAAAAAGGTTCCCTTGACTCCATGCTTCGCGCACAGATCGAGGAGCCGGCGCGTGTTCCGCTCGACCCGGGGCTCGTACTGACTCCACCGGTCGCGCGGGCAGGCCTGCTCGAAAGCTCCTACCTGGAAGTAATCCTCGACGTCGACCGAAAACGCGTTCAGCAAGATTCCACCTCTCCCAAAGCGACGGCAACTCCTTGTCGTTGCTTGATTCGTGCCACCAATTCTTCGACGCGGCGGGCGTTTTCCTCCCACAGATAGCCCCGCTCCAGGAGCGCCCGGCGCGCTGCCGCGCCGAGGCGCCGCCGCAGCTCCGGATCGCGCGCCAGACGGAGCACTCCGTCTTTCATGTCCTCCAGGAGCAGCGCCGTCTCGCCGTCGACGAGCAGCTCGCGCACGTTGTCCGAGCCAGGGGCGACGATCGCCAGCCCGGCCGCCATGTATTCGATGACTTTCATGGGACACGCGTACGGCGTGACCGCGGGCTGGACCGCGATGTCGAACGACGCCAGCGCCGATTCCACCTCATCCCGCGGCACGGTGCCGCAGAGGTGGACGTGCCCCTCCAGGCCCAGCTCGGCGTGCAGGGCGCGCAGCGCCGGCATGGCCGGACCGTCCCCGGCGAGGACCAGATGGACGCCGGCCGCGCGCCACTCCGGAGTCGCCGCGGCTTCCAGCATCCTTTCCAATCCGTGCCAGGCGCGGAACCAGCCGACGAAGCCGGCGACCACGGCGTCCGGCGGGATGCCGAGGCGGCGCCGGAAGGCCGGTCCGTCGGCGCCGTCTCCAAACTCGCGGCGCACGCCGTTCGGCATGACCACGACCTTGCCCGCGGGCACCCCCTCGTTCTCCAGGATGCCGGCCAGCACGCGCGTCACCGCGATCGTCACGTCGGCTCCCGTGCACAGCCGGCGCTCCACGGAACGGGTGAGGCGCTTGAAAAAGAGTCCGTCGTGCTCGGCCTTTTCGAGCGCGAGCGGCGCGTTGACCTCCAGCACGAACGGCACGCCGTGGCGGCGCGCCGCGGCCAGGCCGGCGAAGGTGTTGGCGGCGTAGCGCTCGTAGACGAAGTCCGGCTTGAGCCTGCGGATCGCCTGCGACAGCCGGCGGTAGGCCACGGCGTTGTAGGCCAGCTCCATGGCTTCCCTCAGGGGCAGCGGCAGGGCGCCTGCCAGGCGCGACGCGAGGCCGGCCAGCCCGCGCGCCGAGCCACCCTTTTCGTCCGCCCGCGCCTCGGCCCCGGCCTCGACCAGCGCCACCTCGACCACCTCATGGCCGCGGTTGCGGAACGCGCGCTGGATCTCCGCGATATGGATGCCCTGCGCGTCGCCGGCGCGGGTGCGGTGGTGGTAGAGGATCCTCAAGACCTCACCCCCTGTCCCCCTCTCCCGTCTCCCGCCCACCCGACCCCGGGAGAGGGCGAACCCCTGCCGGCCGCCTTGCCGAGATCGAGCCGATCCGCTCCAACCGCGTTCCCCCTCTCCCGGCGGGGGCCGGGGTGGGAGATGGGAGAGGGGGCCAGGGGGTGAGGTCCCAACGCCGCCCGGACCTCTTCCATCACCTCGCGCCCCACAGCCGTCCACGTCCGCGGCTCGATGCGCGCCCGGATCGCCGCGCGGTCCCAGTCGCGGGAGAGCGCCTGATCGATCGCCGTGGCCAGGTCGGAAACCTTTCGTTCGGCCACGATACCCACGTCCGGAGTCACCAGCTCGGCCACGTTGCCGACCGGCGTGGCGACGATCGGAGTGCCGCAGGCCAGCGCCTCCAGCACCACGTTCGGGCAGCCTTCGTGACCGCTCGCCAGGACGAAGAGATCGGCGGCGCTGTACCAGGAGGCCAGCTCGGCGCGGCCGCGGGGACCGGCGAAGATCACTCGATCTTCCACACCGAGCCGCGTCGCGAGCGCTCGCAGCTCCGACTCCATGGCCCCTTCGGCGCCGTCGCCGCCGACGATCGCGAAACGCAGGTCCGGACGGAGCCGGGTCATGGCTTCCATCACCAGGTGAAAACCTTTCCGCGGTGAGAGCGTGCCGACCGAAACGAGGAGCGGACCGTCCTCCGGCAGCCCCAGCGAGCGGCGCGCCTCTTTGCGGTCGAGCGGCCGGAACAGCTCGGGATCGATGCCGTTCTCGATCACCCTCACCCGATCGGGATCGATGCCCAAGCGCACCGCGTCCTCCTTGAGCGATCTCGAGACCGCGACGATCCGCGCCGCCTTGCGCAAGGCAAAACGGAGCTGCGGCCGGCGCAGGCGGAAAGGGGCCAGAAGCGGCAGCATGCCACGGAGCGTGACCAGCACCGGCACGCGAAAAACCTTGCCGAGCAGCACCGCCGCGAAGCCCTCGGGATAGACGAAATGCGCGTCGATGGCGTCGAACCGGAACTCCTTGCGCAGGCGGATCAGCGCCGGCAGCGAGCCCAGGAAGAGCAGCACTCCGTCCAGGCTCTTGGCGAGGCCCGGAATCGAAAGGAACCGCGGATGGAGGACGCGGACGCCGTCCTGGACCTCCTCCCGCGGCACCTCGGGACGGAAGCCCGGCCGCAGGCCCGAGACGAACGGAAACCACGGCGCCGGCGCCACCACGCGGACCTCGACGGCTTCCGCCAGGCCCGGAAGACCGCGCATGCGCTCGCGCACGAAGATCCCGTGGTGCGGCTGCGCGGTATTCGGGAAAACTGTCGAGAAGACGAGAAGGCGGACCGGCTCAGACGACACTCGCCACCTCCAACTCCGGGAGGGCAGGCCGAGCCACTTCTCTCCCCCACATTTCGAGCATCAGCAACGTCCAGATCGCCCAGCCCGCGTCGAGCCGGCCGGATTCGTGATCGCCGAGCAGCGACGCCACCGCGCGGCGCTCGAACAGATCGTTGGCCATCGCGTCCGGCCCGAGCAGCAGATCGTGCGACAGGTCGCGCAGGTCCTCGCGCAGCCAGCGCGACACCGGCGGCGCGAAGCCGCGCTTCGGCCGCGACAGGATCTCGCGCGGCAGCTTCCTCTCCGCCACGCGGCGCAACAGGATCTTGGTCTCGCCGCCGTCCATCTTGAGCCGCGACGGCACGCGCGCCGCGAATTCGACGACCCGGTGATCGAGCAGCGGGCAGCGCACCTCCAGCGCGTGCGCCATGCTCATGCGGTCCACCTTGACCAGGCCGTCGTCCGCGAGCCACGTCTTCAGATCGAGATAGAGAGCGCGCGCCAGAGGCTCCCGCGGCGCGCGGGCGAGGTGCGGCTCCAGCGCCACGAACGGATCGAACCGCCGGCGCCGCTCGCGCAGCTCCTCACCGAAGAGCCGCTCCTGAAGATGCGGCGGGATGTGCGAACGATCGTGAAAATAGGCGCGGTCGCGGTCGATCGAAACATTGTCCAGAAAGCCGCCGATGCGCAGAGGCCGCGGCAGGCGGGCCGAGCGCGGCCAGTTCCTGGCGATCGGCGGCAGCAGGCCGCGGCGGACCGGTCCCGGAATCAATCCGCGCACCCGGTCCTCGATCAGCGCCCGTCCGTAGCGATTGCCGTAGCCCGCGAACAGCTCGTCGCCGCCGTCGCCGGAGAGCGCCACGGTCACTCGCCGACGCGTCTCGCGCGACACGTACCAGGTGGGAACGGCCGACGGATCGGCGAACGGCTCGTCCAGGTGCCAGGCGATGCGCGGCAGCACGTCCTCGAGATCCGGCCGGACCTCGGTCGCAATGTGATCGGTGCCGAGCGCCCGCGCCACGGCCGCGGCGTCCTCGCGCTCGTCGGTGCCGCGGTCCGAAAACCCGACCGTATGCGTCATCACCGGCCTGTCCAGCCCGCCCATTGCCGTTCCCATGAGCGCCACGATCGTGCCGGAGTCGATGCCACCCGAGAGGAACGCTCCCAGCGGCACGTCGCTCTCCAGCCGCGTCTCCACGGCGTCGGTCAGCAGCGTCTCCAGGTCCGCGACGAGCCGCTTGTCATCGCCCTCCTCGGGCCGCATCTCGAGATCCCAATACCGCTCGACGCGCATGCCTTCGCTGGAGACCATCGCGAGATGCCCGGCCGGCAGCTTGCGGGCGCCGCGGAAGATCGTCCACGGCGTGGGCACGTAGCCGAACGAAAGATAGAGATCGAGCGCCTCGGGATCGATCTCCGGACCCGCGAGCCCGGCGTTGCGCAGCGACTTGAGCTCGGACGCGAAACCGAGGCGGCGGCCGTCGTCCGCGATGTACAGCGGCTTCTTCCCGACGCGGTCGCGCGCCAGGAGCAGCTTGCGCTCGCGGAAGTCGGCCACGGCCAGCGCGAACATGCCGGCGAGCTTCTCGACGCAGCCGGCCCCCAGCTCTTCGTAGAGGTGGACGATCACCTCCGTGTCCGAGCCGGTGGCGAAACGGTGGCCGCGCCGCTCCAGTCCGCGGCGCAGCTCGCGGTGGTTGTAGATCTCGCCGTTGCAGACCACCGCGAGCGAGCGGTCTTCATTGAAAATCGGCTGGTGGCCGCCGTCGAGATCGATGATGCTCAACCGCGCGTGCGCCAGGCCGAGCGGACCGGAGAGATGAAACCCCTCGTCGTCCGGACCGCGATGATGCAGCGGTCGGATGAGCTTCTCCAGCGTTTCGCGGCGGGCGAACCCTGTTTCCGAGTAGAGGAAGAACCCGGCGATCCCGCACATGATCTAGATTCTCCCCATGGCTGGAGTCTGCGGTCGCTTCCACCACGGCACGTCTTCCACAACCGATTTCTCCGGGACGGCTTCGACCGCCTCGGCGACCACCTCGAGACAGACCGTCAGGCCGACGAGGTGATAGATCACCTCGTTGTAGGCCATGTTCAGGAACATGCTGCCCGCGAGATAGCCGAGGATCGAGATCTGGAACATGCGCGCCTGGGTTTCGATCCACCGCTGCGATGACTGGGTGGCCTGGCGTCTCAGGCGCTGCATGCGCCAGAGCGCGGCGCCGATGGCGCCGAGAAACAGCAGGAGCCCCGGCAGACCGCACTCGGCGAGAAGCTGGAAATAGGCGTTGTGCGCCACCCGGAAGCGGCCGGGCTCCGGCGAATAGCGCTGGAACACCGCGGCCAGGTTGTTCGGCCCGACGCCGAAGACCGGGTAGTCGAGAAACACGTACCAGGACGTCTTCCAGGCATTGATCCGGCCCATGGCCGAGCCGTCCTGCTCGTAATTGTTGAGGGTCTCGGCGCGCTGCAGGTACTTGTCGGTCACCGCGCTCGACGTCAGGGCCACGACTCCCACGAGCGCGAGCGCCATCACACCGCCCACCAGCCAGCGATTCTTCGAGCGCCAGATCAGCAGGCCCGCGACGAGGCAGAGCGTGAGCAGGCCGCCGCGCGAGAACGTGAAGAAGATCGTCGGCACCGTGAGCGCCGCGAGCACCGCCGCCGTGGTCCGCACCCAGCGCCGCGGGTCCGTGGTGGCGATGCCCACCAGGAGTGGCAGGCTCATGTTGAGCATCAGCGCGAAGCTGTTGTTGTCCGCCATGAAGCCGCCCGGACCGTCGTTGTACTGCGCGCCGCCCTGTACGAGACCGAAGAGGCCGCGCTTGGCGCCGAGGAACCCGAGCGAGAAGGCGATCACGATCACCAGCGTGCGCAGGCGCTCGCGGTCGCGCACCAGCCCGGTGGTGAGCACCGCGATCAGAATCCCTTTCCAATAATGGCCGTAGACCTCCTTCGCCATCTCGGGCATCACGGCGGTGAGCACGGTGACGCTGATCCACGCGGCGAGCAGCGCCATCAGCACCGTCTGCGGCCGGAAAGTCGCGAGGCGCTCGCGGCCGAGGGTGACGACCAGGCCGAGCAGCATGGCGAGCGCCACCCACATCGAGAGCGGCAGCGTGCGGCTCATCCCCCAGGCCATGTCCTGCGGCCGCATGTAGGCCAGCCAGGAATAGACCACCAGGCCCACGAACGGCCGGAACAGGATCACCGGCAGCGAGGCGAAGACCACGGCCAGGACGATCAGATCACGCACGGAGGACGTTCCTTGCGGCCGGCCGGCGGGCGGCGGCGGTGAGGAGCTCCTCGAAACGATCCATGTTCGTGTTCCAGCGATAGGAGACCGCCAGCCGCTGGCGCGCGCAGTCGGCGAGCTCGGCGCGCATCCGGGCATCCTCCAGCACGCTCGTCAGGCAGGCCTCCAGCCCCTCGTCGTCAGCCGCGGCCAGCAGGTCGCGGCCGTGGCGGAAGCCGCCTTCGGAGAGACCCGCGAGCACCCGGTCGGTGCACACCACCGGCAGGTTCATCGACATCGCCTCGAGCACCTTGTTCTGCACCCCCTGCGCGATGCGCAGCGGCGCCACGAAGGCCCAGGCGCGCTCCAGGAACGGCCGCACGTCGCCCACCGCGCCGGTCACGTAGACGCCGGGCAGCTCGCTCAGGGCGCGCACCGCCGGCGCCGGCGAGCGGCCCACGATCAGCAGCTCCAGGTCCGGGAAGCGCTGGCGCAGGCGCGGCATGACCTGGCGCGAGAAGTGGACCATGCCGTCGATGTTCGCGAAGTAGTCCATCTGGCCGGTGAAGACGAGCGCCGGATGCGGTGTCTTCGGCAGGTCCATGGGCTGGAAGAAGTCGAGGTCGACGCCGTTCGGGATCGTCGCCGCCTGGGCGTCCGGCGCGAAGCCCTTGAGCAGCCGGGTCTCGTTGCCCGTGGCGAGCACGATGCGCTCGAACCGCTCCGCGAGCGACGCCTCGTAGGCCTGCAGCCGGCGCGACTCCAGCGCGTACACCGGACGCATCGCGAGCGACGCGAAGCGCGAGTACTGCGCCCACTTGGCCGAGTCCACGTCCACCATGTCGAGCACCGCCGGTGTCCCGCCGA
>JACZDC010074264.1_pt1 | contig 34968 bp, 24 predicted proteins | sample 8641791 | NCBI WGS metagenome assembly JACZDC01 (sample SAMN15324613, study PRJNA640507) | soil metagenome | isolation source: intercropping peanut in the second line | place: China: Luxin town, Laibin City, Guangxi Province | collected 2019-07-25 | depth 10cm m
GGGCGCGGCGCCGCGCTTCGCGTCCTACGACGACTTCGTGGCCGCCGAGCGCTCTTCGAAAAAAGGTCGCGCCCAGGAATATTGGGACCGGAAGCTGTCCAGACCCGCGCCTCAAATTCCTTTCTATGGCGGCCGACCGTCGACGACGGAGACCGCCCGGCTTTCGATCGAGATCGGTCCGGAGGCCCGCACCACCGCCGCCGCGATGGGTTTCTTTTCGCCGTCGGTCGTGTTCGCCACGGCCTTGTTCGCTCTCCTCCACCGGCTGAGCGGCGAGACTCATCTGAGGATCGGCACCCCGTTCGCGAACCGGCCCGAGCGCTTCCGCAGCACTCCCGGTCTGATGATGAACGCCGTGCCGCTCGACGTGGAGATCGATCCGGGCGAGACCTTTGCCACGCTCGCGCGCAAGGTGCAGAGGGAGACGGTCGAGGTCTCGCGCCACCAGGGCCATCCGGTGCGCAACCCCGAGGACGCCCGGGTCTACGACGTCTACTTCAACTACCAGAGCGTGGCGTTCCGGGAGCTGTGCGGCCTGCCCGTGCGCTTCGAGCTGCTCCACTCCGGCCACTCCCTGGACCGGCTGGACCTCCAGGTGAGTGACTTCACGGGCCAGGGCCGTTTCCGGCTCGACCTCGACTTCAACGTGGACAGCTTCAGCGCCGACGAGCGCGAGCGGACCCTCGGCCATCTTCTCAACCTGCTCCGGGCCTTCATCGCCGACCCGGACAAATCTCTTTCGGACGCCCCGCTGCTCACTCCGGCCGAGCAGGAGATGCTCGCCCGGTTCAACGACACCGCCGTGCCCTACCCTCGCAGCCTCGCGCTCCAGGATCTCTTCCGGAAGACCGACGAGGTAGCCGTCGTCTCCGAAGCCGGATCGCTGACCTTTCGCGAGCTGGATGAAAGATCGGAACGACTCGCTGCCTGGCTCCGCTCCCGGGACGCGCGACTAGTCGGTATCCGCCTGAAGCGTGGTCTGGATTTGATGTTGGCGCTCGTGGGGATTCTCAAGGCCGGCGCCGCTTACGTACCGCTCGATCCCGGCTATCCCGCCGACCGGCTGAAGCTCATGGAGGAAGGTACCAATGTGATCCTTGACGGTCCGCTTCCCTCCGATCTCTCGGAGGCCACAAGGCCTTTCGATGAGGCGGAGCCGGCCTATGTGATCTATACCTCCGGCTCCACCGGCCGGCCGAAAGGCGTCGTGATTCCCCACGCCGGCATCATCAACCGGCTGCTCTGGATGCAGGACGCCTACGGGCTCACACCGGAAGACCGGGTCCTCCAGAAGACCCCGATCAGCTTCGACGTCTCGGTCTGGGAGCTGTTCTGGCCGCTGATCGCGGGCGCCCGGCTGGTGATGGCCCGGCCCGGCGGCCACCAGGACCCGGGATATCTGGCCTCCGTGATCGCCCGGGAATCGATCACCACCGTCCACTTCGTGCCCTCCATGCTCCAGGTTTTTCTCGATCAGCCCGGCGTGGAGCGTTGCTCCTCTCTGAAGCGGGTGATCTGCAGCGGCGAAGCTCTGCCTGAGACGCTGCGGCGCCGCTTCCACGACCGGATGCCCGGCGTCGAGTTGCACAACCTCTACGGCCCGACCGAAGCCTCGGTGGACGTCACGGCCTGGGCCTCTGATCCTTCCGTTCAACTCGCCTCGGTACCGATCGGAAAGCCCATCGCGAACACGCAGATTCACATCCTCGGTCCCCATCTCACCCCGCTCCCGCCGGGCATCCCGGGAGAGCTGTGCATCGGAGGAGTCGGGCTCGCCCGCGGCTATCTCGATCGGCCGGACCTGACCGCCGAGCGTTTCGTGCCGATGCCCGACGGCGAGCGCCTCTACAGGACAGGAGACCTCGCACGCTGGCTTCCAAACGGCAATCTCGAGTATCTCGGGCGCCTTGACCACCAGACCAAGATCCGGGGAGTGCGCGTCGAGCTCGGGGAGATCGAGGCGCACCTCGCCGCCTTCCCGGGCGTCCGCGAAGCGGCGGCGACCGTGCGCGACGGCCGGCTCCTCGGCTACTACGCGCCCCAAGGCCCGATGCCCGACGAGCTCCGCGCCTGGCTGCGCACCAAGCTGCCCGAGGTCATGATCCCGTCCGTCCTCGTGCCGCTCGACGCCATGCCCCTCACGCCGAGCGGCAAGACCGATCGCCGGAGCCTTCCGGACCCCGAGCCCCAGGTCCGGCCGGCCGTCTCCGGCCCCCGCACGCCGCTCCAAACGCTGGTGGCCGACGTGTGCGCCGAGGTCCTCGGCGTCGACGACGTACCCTTGGACGTCAGTTTTTTTGATCTCGGCGGCAACTCGCTCATGGCCACGCAGGTCGTGACCCTGATCCAGGAGATCCTGCCGGTCGAGCTCGACCTGCGCAAGGTCTTCGAAGGGCCGACCGTCGCCCGGCTCGCCGAGGTCATCGAAGAGGAGCGCAACGCCCTTCCCGAACGCGAGCGCCTCGCCATGGCCGAGATCCTGGCCGAGCTCGAACGGAACCTGTCCGTCGAGTGAATGAAAAATCCGGGAACGTCACTGTCCCGAATTTTCGAGCCACCCGATAATCCGGGAACGCCTCTTTCCCGGATTTTTCCGCGGCCCCGAAATTCGGGAACGTCGCTGTCCCGAATTTTCGAGCCTCCCGATAATTCGGGAACGCCCCTTTCCCGGATTTTTCCATGGCCCCGAAATTCGGGAACGTCACTGTCCCGAACTTTCGAGCCCCCCGATAATTCGGGAACGCCCCTTTCCCGGATTTTCCCGTGGCCCCGAAATTCGGGAACGTCGCTGTCCCGAATTTTTGAGCCTCCCGATAATTCGGGAACATCACTGTCCCGGATTTTCGAGACCCCCGGAAATTCGGGAACGTCCCTTTCCCGAATTTTTCCGCGGCTCAAAAATCAGGGAACGCCGCGTTCCCGGATTTCCAGATCTCCCGTTCAGTCGGACCGGGCTGCCCGCTTCCGGCTCCGCCAGCGCAGGACGATCGCCCAGGGGACCAGGATCCACCAGCAGAGGAGCATCGCCCACAGGCCGAAGCCGGGCCGGTTCGCCATCGTCAGGAACGTGTTGTTGCCGAACACGTTGTCGTTGATCAGGTAGGTCCAGGTCGAAGACGGACCGCGCAGACCCTCGCGGTCCCAGTCGACCCCGTCCGCCGTGATCTCGCCCCGTTCGAAGGTCTCGACGATCGCGTCGTCGACGCGGTCGACCAGGGCCTCGAAACCGGCCATCGCGGTGCGGTAGAACTCGGCGAACGGGTCCTTGCCGCCGAGCTGGACGAGATGGACCTCGTCGCGCACCGCCTGCATCTCGGCGATGTGGTCGCTCCAGCAGCGGTCGATCAGGATCAGGGTGATCCGGCGTTCGATCTCCCGCAGCAGATCCTCGCCGTATTCCGCGCAGAGCCGGGACCACCGCTCGGGGCTGCGCTGCTCCAGCAGATCCTGGGGCTTCCCTTCGAGCACCGCCTGGCGCCAGGCCTGGATCTCGACGCGCTGGTGCTCGAGGATCTCCCAGAAGGAGAGCAGCCGCTTGCGGATGTCGCCGTGCTGCCCCTCGACGATGCGCTGGACGCGCGACACCTCGCGCAGGATCGACGGGTGCTCGATGGGGCCGCTGTCCTCCCCGGCCTTCAGCCGCTGGCGGACCTTCGAGGGCAGCAGCCGCTCGATGCCGCAGCGCTGGAGCAGGCTGTCCTCCAGGCTGACGACGAAGCGCGTCGAGCCAGGATCTCCCTGGCGCCCGGCGCGGCCGCGCAACTGGTCGTCGACGCGCCGGCTCTCATGCCGGTTGGTGCCGAGCACGTAGAGCCCGCCCAGGGCCACCACCTCGTCGCGCTGCCGCTCGTCGATCCCGCCGAGCCGGATGTCCGTGCCGCGGCCCGCCATGTTCGTGGAGATCGTCACCGCGCCCAGCGCGCCGGCCTCGGCCACGATCGCGGCCTCCTCGGCGTCGTTCTTCGCGTTGAGCACGCGGCAGGGGATGCCCCCATGGCGCAGGTCCGCGGCGAGGCTCTCCGACTCCTCCACACTGACCGTGCCCACGAGGATCGGCCGCCCTGCGGCATGGGTGGCGGCGATCTCGTCGACCAGCGCCCGCCGCTTGCCCTCGCGCGTGGCATGGATCACGTCGGGATGATCGATCCGGATGCACGTCCGGTTCGTGGGGATCTCCTCAACCCCGAGGTTGTAGATCTCCGCCAGCTCGAAGGCCGCGCTCTTCGCCGTGCCGGTCATGCCGCAGAGCCGCGGGTAGCGGCGCAGGAAGTGCTGGACCGTGATCGATCCGAAGATCTTTCCCTCCGCCTGCCAGCGCAGCCCTTCCTTGGCCTCCAGCGCGGCGTGGAGGCCGTCGGGCCAGTGGCGGTTCTCAGCCACGCGGCCGGTCAGCTCGTCGACCAGCTCGATGCGGCCGTTGCGGACGATGTAGTCCACGTCGCGCCGGAGCAGAGCCTCGGCGTGCAGGGCGTTGCGCAGCTCGGCGTGCAGCCGGACGTTCTCGCCTTCGAAAAGGTTTCCGGAGCCCAGCAGCGCCTCCGCGCGGTGCAGGCCGCAGTCGGTCAGGAAGATGTTGTACGCGTACTCGTCCGTATCGTAATCGGCCCCGCGTTGCTTCTGCTTCGCGACCCCGGCGAGACGCCCGAGGTCGGCGCCGACCTCGTCGACCGTGCCGGCGATGACCAGCGGGATGCGTGCCTCGTCGATCAGCAGCGAATCGGCCTCGTCCACGAGCCCGAGATGAAACGGCCGGTGGACCTGTCCATCCGGATCGAGACGGAGACCGTCGCGCAGCAGGTCGAAACCGGCCTCCTTCACGGTGAGATAGGTGACGTCGCAGCCATAGGCCTGCCTCCGCTCGGCCGCGGAGAGCCCCTCCCGGATGCTGCCGACCGTGAGCCCGAGCCGTTCGTAGACCGGCCCCATCCACTCCGCGTCGCGCCGGGCCAGGTAGTCGTTGTAGGTGAGCACGTGCACGCCGTGGCCGGTGAGCGCATTCAGGACCACTGGAGCGACCGCCGCGAGCGTCTTGCCCTCGCCGGTCTGCATCTCGATCAGCTTCCCCTGGTGGAGAGCGATGCCGGCGAGCATCTGGACGTCATACGGCCGCTCGCCCAGAACGCGCCAAGCGGTCTCACGCACCAGGGCGAACACCTCGGGCAGCAGATCGTCGAGCGGCTCGCCGGCCAGGGCCCGCTGGCGGAGACCCGCGGAGCGCTCGCCAAGCTCCGCGTCGTCAGCCCGGTTCAGGTCGGCTTCAAGTCTCCTGATCGCTTCCAGCATGGCGCCTCCTGACGGGTTCTACGGCGGCAGGCCGGAAATAGTTCACCGGCCGCTGCTGGCCTGTCCCCCGAAGTACTTGCAGGCCGCGATCACCCCCTGTTGGACGAGCTTGCACTTGAGCTCCTGGGAGAGGTCGAAGTCGGTGGTGCGGACTCCCAGGTTGTCGATGACGATCGTCCGCTTCTGGTCGTCGGGGTTGTTGTTGAAGGCGTTGACCTGGACGTTCAGCAGCGCCTCGAACAGGTTCCGGGCGTACTCCGGGAAACTGTCGATCGTGTAGTCCGGATTCGTGGGCGACTCCAGGTTGGAGAGGAAGAGGCCGAGCGTCCGGGGGTTGACGCCGTTCTGATCGAACAGCTCGATCGGATAGTTGTCGAACACGCCGCCATCCACGAAGAGATCCTGCTTCTGCCCGGTCTCGCCGAACAGCTTGTCGTCGACGTAGAAGGCCTCGAAGAAGAGCGGGATCGACATCGAGGCCCGCACCGCCTGCGCCACAGGCAGGTCAGGCGAGGTGTCAAAGGAGAACACCTGGGAGCGTCGCCGCGAGAGGTCCGAGGAGACCACGAAGAGGTCGCGGAACTTCTCGGGGTCCTTGTGGAGATCGGCGAACGTGGCGTTGGGATTGCCGGTCCTTTCCTTGACCCGGCACTGCATCCAATCGAGGAAGTAATCGCCCTTGAACCATCCGAATCTCTTGAAGAACCTCTCTGGTCCGCCAAGAGAGCTGCCGTCCTCGAACTGCTGGAAGTCGAGGTCGAGCATGAGCGCCTGCATCTCCGACGGCGAATACCCGAGAGCGATCAGGGCCGCCGCGATCGAGCCCGCGGAGGTGCCGGCCGCCTTGTCGATCTTCGGCAGGACACCGTTGGCCGCCAGCACCTGAAGCGCCCCAGGATAGGCCATGCCCTTGACGCCACCCCCTTCGAGCACCAGGTTGGACAGATCCGCCGGCTGGCCAGCACCGGAGCAGAGCGGCAAAGGACAGGCTGCCGGCTTCGGCGGCGCGCAGACGAACTTCGGGTTCGCGTGGCAGCCGGTCAGGACAACGGCGGCAAGCACAGCCAACAAGGCTTTGCGCATTCGAGCCTCCTGCTCGGATAGGTGTGGCGGACCCGGGGATGGTAGCACCCGTCAGCTCCCGGTCACCCTCAACGCCAGCTCGTCCAGGAACCCAGCCTGCCCTGGCAGGATGCGACGCCGGGCTTCCTCCAGGTCGAACCACTCGGCGCGGTCGATCTCCGGGAACTCCTTCTCCCGGCCGGAGCCTTTTGGCCATTCCAGGAGGAAGGTGTTGCTCCGGACCTGCTGCGGATCCAGGTCGCCTTCGACGGCCCAGGCGTGGACGATCTTTCCTCCGGACTGCTTCCGTGGGGTGAGCGGCTCGAAGGGACCTTCGAGGTCGAAGCCGGTCTCTTCCTGGAATTCCCGGCGGGCGGCTTCCAGGGGGGCCTCCGGTTCGACGAATTCCCCCTTGGGCAGGGACCAGGCTCCCAGGTCCTTCTTCGCCCAGAAGGGGCCTCCGGGGTGGACCAGGAAGACCTGGAGCACACCTTCCCGCAGGCGGTACACCAGGAGGCCAGCACTGGTCTTCGGCATTGAGCCCTCCTTTGCTCGACATCCTATACAAAGGAACCCTCAAGGGTGCTAACCTGACCGGACCCCATGATCGAGATCCTCCGACTCATCGCCTTCCTCGCCCGCGCTTCGCGCGGGGTCCGCCTTTCGCGCGTTGCGATTGCGGCCGCCATCGTCATCGGTATCGCAAGCGGGCTTTGCAACACGGCCATCGTGGGGGTGATCAACTCCGCCCTCACCGCCGGAGACGGCCGGCAGCGGTACCTTCTACCCTTCGCCGCGCTCTGCGTGCTGGCTCCGGCTGCCCGGCTCCTCTCCCAGGTGCTGTTCAACTGGATCGGGGCTCGCGCGCTGTTCGACCTCCGGCTCCAGCTCTGCCGCAACATCCTGGGAATGCCGCTCCGCGACCTGGAGGCTGCGGGTTCGCACCGGCTGTTCGCGTCGCTCACCGACGACGTCAACGTCATCCATGTGGCAGTGGTCCAGGTGCCGACGCTCTGCACGCACACGGCCGTCATCCTGGCCTGCCTGGTCTACATGGGCTGGCTCTCCTGGCAGCTGCTGCTCGGCATCCTGGCCATCCTCCTGATCGGCATGGCGACCTACCAGATTCCGGTGGTCCGCGCCCACCGTTATTTTCTACGCATCCGGAAGGAGACGGACGTCCTGTTCGGCCACTTCCGCGGCATGATCCACGGTGCCAAGGAGCTGCGCCTCCACCGCTCGCGCCGCGAGGCGTTCGTGACGGACGTGCTGGTGCCCACGAGCACGTCCATCCGGCAGTTCACGTTTCTCGCCGGCGCCACGTTCACCGCGGCGGCGGCCTGGGGCAGCTTCCTGTTCTTCGTGGCGGCGGGCGCGCTTCTGTTCGGGTTCGGCGGCAGCAGCGAAAACTACAAGGTGCTCTCCGGGTTCACGCTGGTGCTGATCTACGTCCTCACACCACTCGAGGTGCTGCTCAACTCGCTCCCCCAGATCGCCCGCGCCGTGGCTTCCTCCTCCCGTCTGGAGCAGCTCGGGCTGTCGCTCTCGACGGCCGCGCAGGAGCCGGCCGCAACCCCTCCACCCGCTTCGTGGCGCAGCCTGGACCTCGCGGGTGTCGAGTACACGTACCACGAAGGGGAGGGACCCGGCTTCCACATCGGGCCGTTCGATCTCTCCTTCCGGCCGGGCGAGCTGGTGTTCCTGACCGGTGGCAACGGCAGCGGCAAGTCCACGCTCGCCAAGGTCCTCACCGGTCTCTACCCGCCCGACACCGGCGAGGTCCGTCTCGACGGCGTGCCGGTGACGGACGAGGACCGGGACGGCTATCGCCAGATGTTCGCGGCGGTGTTCACGGATTTCCACCTGTTCGACAGCCTGCTCGGCCTCGAACGCGCGGACCGGGACGAGGCGGCGCGACGCTATCTGCAGCGGCTTGGGCTGGCCGGGAAGGTCCGCGTCGAGGACGGCCAGCTGTCCACGGTCGAGCTGTCCCAGGGGCAACGCAAGCGGCTGGCCCTGCTCACCGCGTACCTGGAAGACCGGCCGATCTATTTCTTCGACGAGTGGGCCGCGGACCAGGACCCCCAGGCCAAGGCCGTGTTCTATTTCGAGATCCTCCCGGAGCTCAAGGCGCGCGGCAAGACGGTGTTCGTGATCAGCCACGACGACGCGTATTACGGCGTGGCGGACCGGGTGCTCAAGCTGACGGACGGACGGCTGGAGTGGGACCGGCGCAATGTCGGCGACATCGGTGGTATCGGCGATACCGCCGGCAGCAACGATGTCACCGGCAGGTCTTTCGACGGCGCCGTCAGTTCGCCCGCAGGGTGACGACCGGATCGAGCCGCGCGGCCCGCCGCGCCGGCAGCCAGCAGGCCAGCAGGGCCACCAGCACGAGCCCCACGGCGATGGCCGCGAACACTGCCGGGTCGGTCGGCTGGACCCCGTAGAGCTGCGCCGCCAGCAAGCGGGTGAAGAGCAGGCCCGCGGTCAGTCCGAGGATCAGGCCGGTCACGGCCAGCGTCATGCCCCGCCGCAGGATGAGGCGCACCACATCGCCGGCCTGGGCGCCGAGCGCCATGCGCACGCCGATCTCATGGCTGCGCTGGCTCACGGAGTAGGAGAGCACGGCATAGATGCCCAGCACGGCGAGCGCCATGCCGAGCGCGGCGAAGAGGGTGAGCACGAAGGTGTTGAAGCGCCGCTTGGCGAGGGAACCCGAGATGTGCTCTTCGAGCGTCCGGAACTCCTCGACCGGCTGCCTCCGATCGAGGTCGTGGACGGCGCCGCGGACCGCGGAGACGAGACTCATCGGCTCCACTGACGGCTTGCTTCGAGCCACCAGAACCATGTTCGGCCGCGCGCCCTGGGCGATCGGCACATAGAAGGTCGCTCCGGTGACAGTGTCGAGGCCGGAGTCCTGGATGTCCCCCACGACGCCGACGACGGTCAGCCACCGCCCCTTGGCGGCCTCGCTGGTGCGCAGCAGGCGCTTGCCGATCGCGCTCTGGCCCGGCCAGTAGCGGCGCTCCATCTCCTGGCTGACCACGGCCACCGGCGTGCCTGCGGCATCGTCGCCGTCGCCGAACCCCCGGCCGGCCTTGAGCGGGATGCCCAGGGTCTTGAAATAGTCCGGGCTGACGCGGCGGAAGTTCGCCATCCGGCTCTCGGCCGGACCATCGTCCGCCTGCCCTTCGAGGCTAAAGGTGGAGGTGATCGCGAAGTCGTCCACCGGCAGTGCGGTCGTGGCGCCGACCGAGGCCACTCCCGGCAGGCTCGCGACGCGGCGGATCAGGTCCTTCCAGAAGACGGCGGAGCGCTCGTTGTCGTACTCGGTCTCGGGGAGGGAAATCTGGGCGGTGAGGACGTTGTCCCGGTCGAACCCAAGCTTCACCTGATTGACCCGGGCGAAGCTCTTGATCATCAGGCCGGCGCAGACCATCAGGAACAGGGCCACGGCAACCTCGAACACGACCAGGCTGCTCTGGACGCTCCGCCCCCGCACCCCTTCGGTGAAGCGCCGGCCGCCGCCCGCGGTCAGCCGGCGGTAGAGGTTGGGCGTCGAGGTCTTGAGCGCCGGCAGCAGGCCCGGCAGCAGGCCCGTGATCAGGGAGACGAGAAAGGTGAAGGCGAGCACGCGCAGGTCGAGGCGCACGTCCCGGAGCAGGACGGCATACTCGTCCCCGAGGCCCGACAGCGCCCAGAGGGAGGCCTGGGCCACCGGGATGCCTGCGAGGCCGCCGGCAAGGGCCAGCACCACGCTCTCGGTCAAAGTCTGGCGCACGAGCCGGCCGCGGCTCGCACCGAAGGCGGCCCGGATGGCGATCTCGTTGCGCTGCTCGGAGGCCCGCACCAGCAGCAGGTTGCCTACGTTGGCGCAGGCGATCAGGAGCAGGAGGCCGACCGCCGCCAGGAGCAGGAGAAGACCGCCGCGGCGCTCCTTGACCAAGTGGTCGCGCAGCGGCTCGACCTTCACGGTGTAGCCAGCATTGGTGTCCGGCGCTTCGTGCTCCAGGTGCGCGGCGAGGGCGGTCATATCGGCGCGGACCTCTTCCAGGGTCTCGCCTCTGCGGAGCCGACCGGTCACGACGAGCAGGTGCTGCGGCGGCGGGTCGGCGGGGTCGAGAGCGAGCGGCACCCAGAGGTCCGCCTCCTCCAGGAAGTGAAAGCCGGGCTTCAGGACTCCGACGACGGTATGGCTCTGACCATCCAGGGTCAGTGCCTTGCCCAGGATGTCCGGATCACCTCCGAAGCGGCTCTGCCAGAGGCCGTGCGAGATCACGGCGGTACGGCTGCTCCCCGGCCGGTCGTCCTCCGCCTGGAAGCCGCGACCCTTCATCATGGTCACGCCGAGCAGATCGAAGAGCCCGGCGGTCACGGCAGCGCCGTCGATCCGCGCCGGCTCGCCTCCTTCGATCAGGTTGATCGGCTTCGGCAGCAGGGCCTCGAGGGCCTCGAACGACCGGCTGCGGGAGCGCCAGGCCAGGAAGTTGGCGCCCGAGACGTAGTACTCCTCCGTTCCGGTCCCCGCGCCCTGGTAGAAGTCCTGCAGGATCACCAGCCGCCCAGGGTCGGGATACGGCAGCGGACGCAGGAGGACCGCATCCACGACACTGAAAATGGCACTGTTCGCGCCGATTCCCAACGCGAAGCAGAGGACGATCAGGAGGGCGAATCCGCGGTGCTTCCGCATGAACCGCAAGGCGTAGATGAAGTCCTGGCGCAGGCTTTCCATAGCTCCCCGTACACGAATGAGGCAAGCAAATTTCCAGCGATTCTGAAACGAGAATCGGAGGGTGTCCTATTCTAAGCGAGGTGCTCCAGGAAGGCGCGAAGGAGCCGGTTGCTCTCCACCGGCTTGATGAGCAGGGAGATGTTGTGGCGCCGGCCCATGGCGTGACAGGGTGCGCCGGAGTAGATCTCTTTCAGCCGATCGAGCTGGCGGGCAAAGACGTTGCCCTCGGAGTGAAGGATCAGGACCCGGCCCCGCATGTCTGAGGGGACAAGTCCGGCGTCGTGAAGGTTCGCCATGAGGCCGTAGCGGGCGAGCACGCGCGGCTTGTCCAGGAGCTCGGCAAAGCGCCGCCGGAAGTGTTTCGTCACGGCCCCGGCCTGCGCCGCGTCCACGTCGCCCGCGGCCTGAAGATCGGCGACCATCCGCCGCAAGGTCCGATGCAGGTACCAGCGCAGGGCCGGCCAGGGGAGGAACCGCGGCAGGATCAGGTCGCGGCGGATGCGCTTCGCCAGGACCGGGTCCGGGAGCCCCGCATGGACCAGGACCAGGGCCTCGACGCGGTCCGGATGCGCATGCGCGAAGGCCTGGGCCAGGTAGCCGCCGAGCGTCTGGCCGACGACCACGGCCCGGCGCGCCCCGCGTTCGTCGAGCCGCCGGACGAGATCGTCGAGCTGGGGCCGGATGTCCGGAGTGTCGAGATAGTCGACGGCGATGGTGTCGTGATCGCGGCCGAGGTCTTCCACCTGCTGCCAGAGCGAGCTGGCGTCCCCGAGCAATCCGGGGAGGAGGAGGATCGTCTTCCGCGTCACGTCCGTCCGCGGCCGAAGGAGCGGCCGGGGAAGTGCAGGATGTCGGCGCCGGACCGGGTCCCGAGGAGGTTCGACTCGTCGAGGAAGTCGGCGAGGAAAGCCCGGACCTCCCCCTCGCGGCCGTTGCGGCAGAGGATGGCGAGGCGCTTCAGGCCGTCCGCGATCTTGTCCGGCGGGAAGGCGTTCAACCGGCCGATGAAGATCTTCGGGTGGCGCGTCTTGGAGATGCTCTCGTCGGAGACCGACAGCTCCTCGAACAGCTTCTCGCCGGGGCGCAGGCCGGTGAAGACGATGTCCACGTCCTCGTACGGGCGGAAGCCGGAGAGGCTGATCAGGTCGCGGGCGAGGTCCAGGATGCGCACCGGCTCGCCCATGTCGAGCACGTAGATCTCGCCGCGGTCGCCCATGGCGCCGGCCTCCAGCACGAGTTGGGCGGCCTCGGGGATGGTCATGAAGTAGCGCATCATGTCCGGATGGGTGACGGTCACCGGGCCGCCGCGGGCGATCTGCTCGCGGAAGATCGGGATGACCGAGCCCGCCGAGCCCATGACGTTGCCGAAGCGGACGGCGACGTAGCGGGTGTCGAAGCGCTGGTCGAGGTCCTGGATCACCAGCTCGGCGATGCGCTTCGAGGCGCCCATGACCGAGCTGGGCCGCACCGCCTTGTCGGTCGAGATCAGGACGAAGGCCGCCACCCCCAGCTCGCCCGCCGCCTCGCCGAGGATGCGGGTGCCGAAGACGTTGTTCTTGATCGCCTCGGAGGCGTTCGACTCCATGAGCGGCACGTGCTTATGGGCCGCGGCGTGGAGGATCACTTCGGGCCGGTACTGGGTGAGGAGGGTGCGGACGCGCGGCGCGTCCACCACGTCGGCGATGAGCGGCACGATGTCGAGGTCGGACCGCAGGCCGCGCAGCTCGCGGTCGACCTCGAACAGCGCCCCTTCGGCGCGGTCGAGGAGAAGCAGGAGCGCGGGGTTGAAGCGCGCCACCTGGCGGGCCAGCTCGGAACCGATGGAGCCGCCGGCGCCGGTCACCAGGACGCGCCGGCCGCCGAGGAAGCGGTCGAGCTCCTTCTGGTCGAGGTGCACGGGCTCGCGGCCGAGAAGGGTCTCCAGGGCCACGTCGCGCATGCGGCTGATCTCGATCTTGCCTTGCAGGATCTCGTAGAAGCCGGGGATGGCGCGCATGCGCACGCCGCTCTTGTGGCAGATCTCGGCGATGCGGCGCAGGAGCTGGCTGCGGGTCTCGGCGATGGTGATGACCACGTGGTCGATGCCCAGCTCGCGCACCAGCCGCGGGATCTCGCGGATCTGGCCGAGGACCTTGACGCCGTGGATCACGGTGCCCTGCTTGAGCGGGTCGTCGTCGACGAAGCCGATCACCTCGATGTCCATGTCGCCGCGCGCCGCGATCTCGCGAACGGCGAGGACGCCGCCGCGGCCGGCGCCCACCAGGAGCACCGGCTTCTTGCGGCGGCGCGCCCCCATGGTCTGGGTGGCGGTGCGGTCCAGGCGGTCGTGCTCGTAGCTCTCGTAGAGCACCCGCCGCAGCACCCTCAGGCTGAGCAGGCCGCCGAAGGCGAGCGGCGCGTCCATGACGATGACCGACAGCGGCACGCGCCAGAGATGGAAGCCGTCCGGCAGGCCGAAGCGCAGGAAGAAAAGGACGAAGGTGGAGATCGCGGCCGCCTTGAGGAAGGCCGGCACCTCGCGCAGTCCCACGTAGCGCCAGACGAAGCTGTAGATGCCGGCCAGGGCCAGCGCCGCGAACTGGAGCACCACGACGGCCGGGAGCTGCACCAGCATCCGGTGCGCCTCGTCCGACGGGATGTGGAAGTCGAACCGCAGCAGGTAGGCCAGCACGAAGGCGCAGACCAGGCCGGCGAGGTCGAGGAAGAGCTGGACCTGGCGATAGAGGAGCCGCGTCCAGAACGGCGGCCGGGCGAACGACTGGGAGTCGTGGACCGTCACCGCACCACCCCCTCGATCTCCTCGCGGCCGGGCTGGGCAGGCCGCCGCAGGCGCAGCACGGCGAGGACCGTGGCGGCAAGGACGGCGAGATCGGAGCCCCACGACCGGCGGGCCAGGTAGTCGCGGTAGCCGCGGAGCTTCCAGGGCAGGAGCCGCTCGCGGTAGAAGCCCTCGACGTCCGCCACGCCCGCGAGCAGCGCCTCCTCGTCGCGCAGGCGGAGGGTCACCGGGTCGGTAAGGCCGGGGCGGGCAGAAAGGACGGAGCGCCAGAGCGGGTCGGCGGCGTCGACGTAGCGCGGCACCTCGGGCCGCGGGCCGACGAGCGACATGTCGCCGCGGACCACGTTCCAGAGCTGCGGCAGCTCGTCGAGCTTGAAGCGCCGGAGCCAGCGGCCCACGGGGGTGATGCGGGCGTCGCCGGACGTGGTGAGCTGGGCGCCTTCGGGAGCGACACGCATGGTGCGGAGCTTGAGCAGGGTGAACGGCCGTCCGCCGAGGCCGACGCGCGTCTGCCGGAAGAGGACCGGTCCAGGCGAGGTGGCGGCGACGAGGGTGGCGGCGGCGAAAAAGACGGGAGAGGAGAGCGCGAGCACGGTGAAGGCCATCACGGCTTCGAGCGGATGCGACAGACCCGTCCTCTCAGCCGGACCTGCCGCTTCTTCGGCCATACCGCTCACAGATCCCCTTGACGACAGCGACAACATGTTCGAGCTCCGCATCCGTCATCGCGGGAAAGAGCGGAAGGGTCACAATGCGCTCAAAAACCTCCGTGGCAGCCGGTAGATCCTGCGGTTTCCACCCGAACGCCTCGGCGTAGTAGGGGTGGAGGTGCAACGGCCGCCAGTGGACAGAACATCCGACGCCTGCTTCCTTCAGCTCCGCGATGAAACTGTTCCTATCAATCGCTAGCTTGGCTAGGTTCAGTTTAACAGGAAACAGGTGCCAGGAGTGAATCCGGTCTTCCGGAACTGGCGGTAGCTCAAGCGCTTCCAAGCCTTGAAAGGATTCCAGGTACCGGAAGACGAGGCCTTCGCGGGCCTTCCTCATGTCCTCGGCGCGGGCGAGCTGGTGGATGCCGAGCGCGGCGGCGACATCGGTGAGGTTGTACTTGAAGCCGGGCGCGAGGATCCGGTAGTCCCAGCTCCCGCCTTTGGCGAAGCGGCCCCAGGCATCGTGGGAGAGCCCGTGGAGGGACATCATGCGCATGCGCTCGGCGAGCGCCGGGTCGGAGGTGGTGGCCATGCCGCCTTCGCCGGTGGTGACGGTCTTGTTGGCGTAGAACGAGAAGCAGGTCACGTCGGCGGTCCGCTCGCCGCAGCGCTGCCAGGGCCGGTCCGGACCCGGGCGCCAGGCCGCGGGCAAGGCATGGGCCGCGTCTTCGACGACCCAGAGGCCGTGCCGCCTGGCGAAGTCGGAGACGCGGTCCATGTCCATCATGAGCCCGGCCACGTGGACCGGGATGATGCCGACCAGCTCCGCATTCTGGATCGGGAGCCGTCCGGCCCTGAGGTCGGAGATCTTGCGCTCGGCGTCGTCGAGATCCATGTTGAGGGTGACCGGGTCGCAGTCGACCAGAACCGGCACGGCGCCGGTGTAGCGCACCACTTCAGCGGAAGCGGCGAAGGTCATGGTCGGCACCAGGACGGCTTGGCCCGCGCGCAGCCCGAGCGCCTCGACCGCCAGATGGAGAGCGGCCGTACACGAGTTGAGCGCGATGGCATGGGTGGCGCCTACGGCCTCGGCGAGGTTCTCCTCGAAGCGCTTGACCTTGGGGCCGGTGGTCAGCCAGCCCGAGCGGAGGGTGTCGACGACCTCGGCGATCTCGGTCTCGTTGAGGTCCGGACGGAAGAAGGGAACGTTCATGTGACTGGGGATTGTAAGGCCTTGAGCACGTGAGACAAGCGCCGGGCCGGCCAGCTCCGGCCCGCCGGCGTCTCCATTTCCACGATCCCCGGGTGCGCCCAGACCTTGCGGAAGAGCGACCGCCAGCCGGCGCGGCTGGATCGGAAGGAGAGAAGGCGCGCCAGGACGATCGACTCCAGGGACGCGCTCTCGACCCCACCTTCCAGCGCACGTCGGGCCGTCAGGCGCTCGGCCGGCCGGAGAGTCTCCATCAGTCGGCCGGCGATGCGGCGGTGCGGATCGGATGGCCATAGGCCTGCGGCATACTCGGCGGCCAGCGCGGCTGGCAGTTGAAGGTCCCAATCGTTCGCGAGCCGGACGACGTCCTCCACGAGCGCCGGCCGCATGACGAGCGCCAGGTCCCACACGGCGAGGAGCGGCCGGGGCCGCGGGTTGAGCCAGACGTGAACCGCGGCCACCAGCCAGGCGTGGGCCAGCGGCAGGCGCCGGGCCGTGGGGCCGAGCGCCGGATCCGGCTCCGCCGCCTCCACCAGCGCCCGGCCGAAGCCCGGCGGGACCACACCCCAGAGCCGATGGTGAACCTCTAATAGCAGGCCGGTCGGGTCCGTGGCCTGCCAGGCGTACCCCTCCTCCAGGAGGTAGGCGTCGACCCGGTCGCCGGGGGTGAGCGAGTACCAGCCGGCCGCCTCCAATGCCCGCCGCGCACGGAGGTAGTCGTCCTCGGCCACGAGGATGTCGACGTCTCCCGCCGGACGCTCCTCCGGCCGGTCGTAGACCCGCGAGCCCAGGTCGCTGCCCTTGATCGGCAGCCAGGGGACTCCGGCGGCTCCGAGCACGGAGCCAACACCGGCCAGCCCCTCGTTGATGCGCAGGTGGTGGGCGGTGGCTCCCACCAGAGAACGGCGCCAGGCGCCGACGGCCGGGCCATCGAGTCCGAGGCGCCGGGCGCGCAGGGCCAGGGCCGGGCCGACGCGATGGAGCTTCGCCAGATCGGCGCCAGCGGGGTCTCCGGCGAGGGTCCTCATTGCGTCAGGATCGCCAGCAAGCGCGGCGGCAAGCGTCATCCCAGGAATTCCGCCACCTCCGCCGCCACTCGCCGGCCTGCTCGGCCATCCCAGAGCCGCGGGCACTGTCCTTTCTTGTAGCGCCGCTCCAGGATGTCCTCCACGAGCCGGTCGAACAGCGTCCAGTTGTTGCCGACCAGTGTGCTCGTCCCCTCCTCCACCGTGATCGGCCGCTCGGTGGTGTCGCGCAGGGTGAGACAGGGGATGCCGAGCGCGGTCGACTCCTCCTGGAGGCCACCCGAGTCGGTGACGATCAGCCGCGCCTGGCAGGTGAGGCTCAGGAACTCCAGATAGCCGAGCGGCTCGGTCATCACCACCCGGGGATCGCCGGCCAGGGCCGGTTCCAGGCCGGCCGCCCGCAGCGCGCGCTCGGTCCGTGGATGGACCGGGAAGACCACCGGCAGCCGCTCGGCCGTGCGCCGCATCGCCTTCACAGACTGCTCCAGCGCTGCAGGATCGTCCACATTGGAGGGACGGTGGAGCGTCCAGACCGCGTAACCACCGGGCTCGACGTCGAGCCGCGCCGGCTGGTGCAGCTCGCGGGCGGCCTGGAGCTGGAGGGTCAGGGCGTCGATCATCACGTTGCCCACCAGCCGGACGGCGCTCTCGGGCCGCCCCTCGCGCTTGAGATTCTCGACACCGCTCGGCTCGGAGACCAGGAGGAGGTCCGAGATCGCGTCGGTGAGAACGCGGTTGATCTCCTCGGGCATGGTGCGGTCGAAGCTGCGCAGGCCGGCTTCGACGTGGATCACCGGCACGCCGAGCTTGACCGAGGCCAGGGCGCAGGCCACGGTCGAGTTCACGTCGCCGACCACCAGGGTAGCGTCCGGCCGCGGAGCGGCCTCCAGGAGCCAGGACTCGTAGCGCTCCAGGATGCGCGCCGTCTGCTCGCCGTGGCGCCCCGAGCCCACCTCCAGGTGGACGTCCGGCGCCGGCAGGCCGAGCTGCTCGAAGAAGCGGTCGCTCATGGCCTCGTCGTAATGCTGGCCGGTGTGGACCAGGAGCGGGCGCACGCCGGGCGCCATCTCGCGCAGACCGGCGAGCACCGGCGCCATCTTCACGAAGTTCGGGCGCGCCCCCACGACGCAGGCCAGGGTCTTCATCCGATTCTCCTGATCATCCCAAGATAGTGTGTATCGAAGACCCGCAGCGACTCCAGCACCGCGGCCAGGGTCCAGGAGACCGGCACGATCCGCCGGGCGAGCGGCGGGGCCAGGGTGACGCGGCGCAGGTCGACCCGGCAGCCCGGGAACAGAGTCTCGATCTCGCGCCGCCGCACGCCGCGGACGTTCGGGTTGGCAGGGTTGTCCACGAAGAAGTCATACCAGAGGATCGCCCCTCCGGGAGCCAGCACGCGCAGCATTCCGGACGCCACGGCCTGGCGCATCGCCGGATCGAGGATCGAGGAGAACACCGTGCTCTGGAGCACCAGATCGAAGCTCCCATCTGGCCAGGGGAGCACGGAGGCGTCTCCCGATCGAAGATCCGCGCCCGGGAAGCGCGACCGGCAGACGTCGACCCGGCCGGGGTCGAGGTCGATGCCCGCGAGGCCGTCCCTGCGGGCGCCGAAACGCTCCAGGATCTCCAGCCAGTTGCCAGAGCCACAGCCCACCTCCAGAAGGCGGCGGCTGGACAGCGGCAAAAGCCCGGACCTCTCCAGCGCGTCGCGGAGCGCACGCTCCTGGCCCTGGCGCAGGAAGAGGTTGGCCGGCCGGTCGAGGCTGTAGAACCCGGCCGGGATCTCGCGCTCGCGGCGGCGGTGCTCCTCGAGGATGCGGTCGGCCTCACTCATGGCGCAGGACCTTCCGCAGGAACCGGTCCAGCCGTTCCGCGATCCGCGCGCGGTCGTAGGTGGTCTCGGCCGCCTGCCGGCCAGCGGCGCCGAGACGGGACCGCAGGTCCGGATCGGTGGCGAGGCGGACCCAGGCGTCGCGGGCGCCATCGAGGTCGCCGGGCCGGACCGTCAGGCCGCATCCGGCGCGCTCCACCCGGCGGACGGACTCGCCTTCGGCGATCAGCAGGAGGGGACGGGCGGAAGCCATCGCCTCGTAGATCTTGCTCGGGACGGCGCCCAGGAGCTTCATGCCGAGGGTGGCGACCGCGACGTCGGCCGCGGCCAGGAGGGCGGGGATGCGCTCGCGGGGCTGCGCCGGCACGATCCGGACGCGGGAGATCCGCTCGCGGTCGATCCGCGCCTGGAGCGCCTCGCGGACCGGCCCCTCACCCACCAGCACGGCGCGGCCGGGAATCCCGGGAGGCAGCGAGGCGGCCACGTCGAGGATCTGGTCCAGTCCCTGGGCGAGCCCGAGCAGGCCGGCATAGAGGAAGACCGGGCCGGGCTCGGGACCGATCAGGGCGCGGGCGGCGTCATCCGCGATCCCAGGCCCGAAGCGGGCCGGGTCCACGCCGTTGGTGATCACCTCCACCGGCGTGCCCGGCGAACGGGCGGCCACGGACTCGACGATCTCCTCGGACTGGCCGGTCACGCCAGCGGCGTGGCGGTAGAGCGACAGCTCCAGGCGCTCGGCCATGCGCGTGGCGAGCCCGGGCTTCACGACTCCCATCTCGATCGCGGACTGCGGCCAGAGATCGCTCACGTTGAGAACATACGGGCACTTCCAGCGCCGCGCCAGCCGCCGGGCCGCGAAGCCGATGAAGAGCGGCGGCGACTCGACGAACAGCACGTCCGGCCGGGCGCAGAGGCGCAGCCCATGCCAGGCCGCGGACCCGGCGAAGGAAAAGTAGCAGGCCAGCCGCTTCACGAAGCCCTTCTGGGACGGCAGCAGCGGCACCCGTACGGTGCGGATGCGGCCGACTGTCTCCACCGCGGGTCTGCGGGTCGGATATCCCGGATGGACGCGGCCGGCCGGATAGTTCGGCAGGGCGGTCAGGACCTCCACCTCCCAGCCGAGGTCGAGCAGGCGCTCCCCGAGCTCGGACAGGCGCGCCTGCGGAGCGCCCATCTCCGGCGGGAAGTACTGGGTGAGGATGAGGGCCTTCACCGTCCGGCTCCCAGGCGGCTGATGACGAACCGCCGCTTGCCGGAAGGAGCGACGGGAATCTCCGCCACCGGCTCGACCTCGATCTCCAGGTCCGCCCCCTTGGCCCGCAGGGCCGCGACGATGCGCGGCGGCGTCTCCTCCGAGTAGCCGGCGGCGGGCACGACCCGGACGAGGATCTCTCCCGGGGTTTCCTGGACCACCTGGAAGCTCTCCACCTCCGGGAAGTGGTTCAGGATGCCGGTGAAGAAGTGGACGATCAGCCGGTTGCCCGACGGGGTGACGACCACGTCGGTATCGCGGCCCTGGATCGACTCCATCGTGGCGAAGCCGCGCCCACACGGACAGGGCCGGTCCGACATCACGCCCAGGTCGCCGACGCGGTAGCGGATCAGCGGCATGGGGCCGGGGTGGAGCCGGGTCAAAAGCAGATGACCGGTCTGCCCTGGAGGCACCGGACGGAGATCGTCGTCCACGCACTCCACGACCACGTCGAGGTCATGGATGTGGTAGAGGCCGTGGCGCTCGCACTGGGCGGCCACCTGCATGCCTTCGCCGATGCCGTAGGTGTCCAGCACGCGGGCTCCGAAGGCGCGCTCGATCGTCTCCCGGTAGTGGAGATAGAGGCTGTCGCCCCAGGTGACGATGCCGCGCAGCGGCCGGTTCCAGCCGCGCTCCAGCGCGCGCCGGGCCAGGTAGTAGAGGCTCCCCGGGTAGCCACGCAGATGCCTGATACCGCGCTCCTCCAGGATGTCGAGGGCGCGGTCGAGCGCCTCGTCCGAGAGGTCGAAGGCCGAGACGTAGGCACAGCGCAGCAGCCGGTCCTTGGTCCCCTTGATCACGCCGCGTCTCAGGGTCATGCCGGTCTGGAGGTGGGGCTCGCCGATCCGCCAGCCCGACCACCCGAGGGCCAGGAGGAAGGAGGCCCGGTGCCAGCCCGTAGTCTCGGGGTCCTCGCGCACACAGAAGTTGGCGCCGGTCGAGCCCGACGAGCAGCTCTCGGAATACCGCTGGCCGGTGTCGCGGGTGGTGCGCTGGGGATACCCGTCCCGCAGCGCCGCCTTGGTGGCCGGGGGGAGTTGGGCTAGCTCGCCCAGGCTTCCCCACAGATCGCGGTAGAACGGGACCTCCCGCCAGGCCACCGCGAGCAGCTCCCGCAGGAGCCGCTCCCGTTCGGCCGCGATCCGTTCCGGGTCCCACCACTGGGCCTGCCGGAGGAAGCGGAGCCGCCGCATCATCCGCTGGCCGACCAGCCGGTCACCGAGCGGGAGGGCGGCGCGCTCCAGAAGCCAGTTGTAGGGGTCCGGCAAAGGCTCGTTCCCGGCCTCAGCCTGCTTTCCTGGAGCGGCGGCGGGGAGCGGCCGGCAGGACCTGGCGCAGGTACTGTCCGGTATGGCTCGTGGCCACCGCGGCAACGTGCTCGGGAGTGCCTTCGGCGATCAGCCGGCCGCCTCCCGCTCCCCCTTCCGGCCCGAGGTCGATCACCCAGTCCGCGGTCTTGATCACGTCCAGGTTGTGCTCGATCACCACCACGGTGTTGCCCAGGTCGACCAAGCGATGCAGGAGCTTCAGGAGCTTGCCCACGTCGTCGAAGTGGAGACCGGTGGTCGGCTCGTCCAGGAGATACAGGGTACGGCCCGTGGAGCGCTTGCACAGCTCGCGGGAGAGCTTCACCCGCTGCGCCTCGCCGCCCGAGAGCGTCGTCGCCGGCTGGCCGAGGCGGATGTAGCCCAGGCCCACCTCGCAGAGGGTCTCCAGAATGCGCGACACCGCCGGGATGTTCTGGAACAGATCCTGCGCCTGCTCAACCGGCAGATCGAGAATCTCGGCGATGTTCAGGCCCTTATAGCGCACGGCCAGCGTCTCGCGATCGTAGCGCTTGCCGCCGCAGACCTCGCAGGTGACGTAGATGTCGGGCAGGAAGTGCATCTCGATCTTGATCTGCCCGTCGCCCTTGCAGGCCTCGCAGCGGCCGCCCGGCACGTTGAAGCTGAAGCGGCCCGGCGCGTAGCCGCGCATCCGCGCCTCGGGCGTCATGGCCATGAGGTTGCGGATCGGGTTGAAGACGTTGGTGTAGGTCGCCGGGTTCGAACGCGGAGTCCGGCCGATCGGACTCTGGTCGATCGCGATCACCTTGTCGAGCTGATCCAGGCCTTCGATCGTCTCGTGCTCGCCCGGCTTGTCGGTCGCGCGGTAGAAGTGCCGCGCCAGCGACTTGTAGAGGATCTCGTTGACCAGCGTGCTCTTGCCCGAGCCCGAGACACCCGTCACGACCGTAAGAGCTCCGATCGGGATCTCGATGTCGAGGTTGCGCAGGTTGTTGTGCTTCGCGCCGCGGATGATGATCTCGCTCCGGCCGCCGCGCCGGCGCTCGGGCACCGGCACCTCCAGCGCCCCGGTCAGGTACTGGCCGGTGAGCGACTTGGGGTTCTTCATGACCTCCTTCGGCGTGCCCTGGGCCACGACCTCGCCGCCGTGGACGCCAGCGCCGGGGCCGAGGTCGATCACCCAGTCGGCGTCGCGGATGGTCTCCTCGTCGTGCTCCACCACCAGCACGGAGTTGCCGAGGTCGCGCATGCCCTTGAGCGTCGCGAGCAGGCGGGCGTTGTCTCTCTGATGCAGACCGATCGACGGCTCGTCGAGCACGTAGAGCACGCCCATGAGCTTGCTGCCGATCTGGGGGGCGAGGCGGATGCGCTGGCTCTCGCCGCCCGAGAGCGTGGCGGACGAGCGGTCCAGCGTGAGATACCCGACGCCCACGTCGTCGAGGAAGGTCAGGCGGTCGGAGACCTCCTGCACCACCTTCTCGGCGATCGCCCGCTCGCGCTTGTCCAGGCCGAGCTCGCCGACCCAGCCTCGCAGGTCGCAGACCGGCAGGGAGGAGATCTCGTCGATCGCCTTGTCCTTGACCGTGACCGCGAGCGCCTCGGGCCGCAGCCGGCGGCCGTGGCAGCTCGGGCAGGTCTGGGCGGACATGTACTTCTCGATCTCGGCCCGGATGCCCGGCGAGTCGGTCTCCTTGTAGCGCCGCTCCAGCATGGGGATGACGCCCTCGAACTTTCCGGTCCAGGAGTAGCTCGACTTCTTGCCCGAGAGACTGAAGTGGATCTCCTCGTCGCCCGAGCCGTAGAGGAGCGCGCGCTTGCCCGCCTCGGGCAGCTTCTTCCACGGCGTGGCGAGCGAGAAGCCCATGGCCTTGGCGAGCGTCTCGACGGTCTTCATGCGCCAGGACTTGGAGCCCTCGGGCCAGGGCGCCACGGCGCCGGCATCGATCGAGCGCTCGGGATCGGGCACGATCTTGTCGGCGTCGACGCCCATCAGGCTGCCGAGACCGGAGCAGGTCGGGCAGGCGCCGTAGGGGCTGTTGAAGGAGAAGAGGCGCGGCGTGATCTCGGTCAGGCTGGTGCCGCAGTCGACGCAGGAGTAGCTCTGGGAGAGGGTCTCCTCGGCGGCTCCTTCCGGGGCCAGGACGACCAGGCCGCCGCTCACCTTGATGGCGGTCTCGATGCTGTCGGCGAGGCGCTTCTCGATCCCGGGCTTGACCACGATGCGGTCGATGACGATGTCGATCGAGTGCTTCTTCTGCTTGTCGAGGGTCGGCGGCTCGCCGGAGAGCTCGACCATCTGGCCGTCGATGCGGGCGCGAAGGAAGCCCTCGCGGGCCATCTGCGCGAGCTGCTTCTTGTACTCGCCCTTCTTGCCGCGCACGTAGGGGGCGTAGAGGACGAGGCGGGTGCCCTCGGGCATCTCCAGGGCGCGGTCGACCATCTGCTGCACGGTCTGGGGCCGGATGGTCTGGCCGCAGCTCGGGCAGTGCGGCACGCCGATCGACGCGTAGAGCAGCCGCAGGTAGTCGTGGATCTCGGTGACCGTGCCCACGGTGGAGCGCGGGTTCTTGGAGACCGACTTCTGCTCGATGGAGATGGCCGGGGAGAGGCCGTCGATCGAGTCCACGTCCGGCTTCTCCATCTGCTGGAGGAACTGCCGGGCGTAGGAGGACAGCGACTCGACGTAGCGCCGCTGCCCCTCGGCAAACAGGGTGTCGAAGGCCAGGGACGATTTACCGGAGCCCGAGACGCCGGTGATGACCACCAGCTGGTTGCGCGGGATCTCCAGGGTGACGTTCTTCAGGTTGTGCTCGCGGGCACCGCGGACGTAGATGGAATCCATAGAGCCGGGAATCCTATCAGATGTCGGGATCGTGGAAAGCGGGTACAAACAGAAAGCCGCGACAATCCGAGGAGATCGCCGCGGCTCTCTACAACCGGCGGGCCGGCGTCAATAATCCACGTAGCCGTCCCTGGAGCGGACCTTGATCCCCGACCGCTTCGCGTCGACCTTGATCGAGTGCCAGCGGCCGTCCTTCTTCGAGTCGGTCGGGTAGTAGCCGAGCACGTACTGCTCGCGCAGCTCGCGCATGACGTTCGCGAAGGCGTCTTCGAGCTGGCTCGCCTTGTCGATGCGCAGGATGCGGCCGCCGCTTTCGAGGACCGTCTTCTTGAGGTCCTGGTACTCGTGGTCGTTGCCGATGTGGTCGCGCCAGGCGGACGAGAAGGAGGTCTCCTTCTGCCGCTCGTCGAGCTGGATCCAGTAGATGATCGACTGGCTGGTGCGCGCCTTCCACATCACCTCGTCGATCGGCAGCACGCTGTGCACGTCGAAGCCGTCCGAGAGCAGGATGATGGCGCGCCGGCCGATGCGGGCGTCGAGCAGCTTGAGCGACATGTAGAGGAAGTCGTTGACCGCGGTGCCGCCCGAGGCCTCGGTCTCGGCCAGGGCCTGCTCCAACTCGGCGCGGTCGCCGGTGAAATTCGTGGCGCGGAGCAGGCGGTCGGAGAACAGCACCAGGCTGGCCTCGTCGTCCTGGCGCATGCCGGAGAGGAAGGTGCTGGCGCCGCGGCGCGCCGCCTCCAGGCGCTCGCCCTGCATGCTCTCGCTGGTGTCGAGGAGGAGCACGGCGGTGATCGGCACCTCGCCCTTGCCGAAGTCGGCGATCTCCTGCCGCTTGCCGTTGTCGTAGATCTCGAAGTCGCCCTGCTCCAGGTCCAGGATGCGCGGCGAGTCCGCGCCGCCGCTGCGGGTCACAGTCACATAGAGCTGGCGGAGCTGGACGTCCAACTGCTCATCGATCCGCACCGGCGCGGTCTCGAGGGTCGCCGCGGCCGAGGCGCCGGACGCGCCGTAGGCCACGACCCGGAACTCGCGCTGGGCGTTGTCGTCGCCGACGTCGATCGTGGTGCGCCACGGCGGCTGGTTGATCACCGCCCGGCGCACGCCGTTGATGAACACCTCGACGCGGGTGACGGGCTCGTCCGCGGCCACCTGGACGGCCACGTCCACCTGGCCGAAGATCGCCTGGTCCGGAGCCGGAGCGACGATGCGCGGCTGCACGGCGGCGCCTGCCACACCCGCCGCGAGCGCCAGGATGAAGAGGAAGAAGATGGCGATACGTTCAAAGCGGTTCATCGTCCACCCTCCCCACCGCCCGGCGTCGGCGCGCCCAGGGCCTGGGCGAGGACCGGCAGACGGGAGCGCGAGTTGTCTTCGAGGATGCTGCGGGCCTCGGCGAACGCCTCGGGCCGCACGCTGTTGTAGAGCAGTCTCTCGTTGTCACCCGATCCCGCCGGCAACGCCACGACCTTCTCCATCAGGGTCTTGGCCTCGCCGAAGCTGCCGCGGTGGTCGAGGACCAGGGCCAGCTCGACATGGAGCCGCACGTGGTCCGGATAACGGCCGAGGCCGGCGCGCAGGACCTTCTCGGCCTCGGCCCAGCGGTCGGCATCCGCGTGCAGGCGGGCCAGCTCCTGGTAGGCGAGCGGCGTCACCCACGAGGGGGCGGTCTCGGCGACCAGCCCTTCGAGGAGCTTGCGGCCTTCAGGCTTCTGGTCGAGCCGCTTGAGACTCATCGCCAGGCGGAAGCGCGCCTCCGGATTCTCGGGGTCGATGGCCAGCACTTCGCGCAGGGCCTTGACCGCGGATTCGTACTGCGCCGCCTTCTCGTAGACGGTAGCCAGGGCGAGCCGGGCCGGCACGTTGCGGCGGTCCAGCTCTAGCGCCTGGTAGAACAGCTCGGCGGCCGGCACCTGCTGCGCGGACTCCAGGAGCATGCCGCCCAGGCTGGTCAGCACGCGGCTCGCCACCAGGGCGGAGCCCTCGCTGCCGGACTGCTGGTTGTAGAGGATCGCGAGGTCGCGCGCCATCTGGCGGGCATGGATCACCGCCAGGGGAGCCTGGCGGACGCCGCGGGAGAGATGCCGCGAATAGGCCTCATGGTGGAGCATGGCGATCGGGACGAGGACCTCCAGGCTGGTGGCGCCGAGCTCGTGGATCACCGCCTGCTCGGCCGAGAGCAGGAGCTTGCGCGACTTCGGATTGCCGTCGGCGACCGCCGCGGTCTCCAGCTCGATCAGGTCGTCCGGCGCATGTTCGACGTCGCCCGCGACCCAGGCGGACAGGATCTCGCGGTAGCGCGTCTGGAGGCGTGAGACCTCTTCCCGCTTCGAGTTGGCCTGGGGAGCGCCCGCGTCCGGCGCCGCGGCAGCGGTCGTCGATCCTGCGGGAGCCGGAGCCGCCGCGGGCGGTGCGGTCGGCGTGGAGCCGGAGCTGGCGTCGATCACCTGGACGCCCGGCGAGCTCCAGGGATCCTGCTGCGCGGAGAGGGCAGGAGCCAATGCGAGGCACCCCAGGGCCAGTATCCAGCGATGCCAGCCGAGCGACGTTGCGCGGTCATTCATCCCATGATCCTCCAGAGACCCATTTGATATAAGAGTACAGGAGCGGCCCATTTCGTGACAATCCGGCCAAAGAAAAAAGGGTGAAGACCCTCGCGGGGCCTCCACCCTTTCGCCTCCGGAGCGGGCCGGACGGCTACTTGCGGCCGTGGCGGCCCGGCTTCTTGGTCTTGACGTCGAGCGCCCAGAAGAGGTTCTTGATCGCGCCCGGGGTCAGCGTGACCACCATGCCGTCGACCGCCGCCTCATTGGCGTCGAAACCCGCCGTCACAGCGGCAGCGGTGCTGGCGCCGAACATGAACGGATTGAGGTTGACCGCCGGGATCTCGCCGCCGAACTTGGCGTTGATGGCGTCGAGGAACAGGTTCGCGATGTAGGCGTAGCCGAACGGGGTCGGATGGACGCCGTCGTACGAGAAGACGCCGCCGGTCAGGAAGTTGCGGGTGAAGGTGATGCCGCCGACGTTGATTCCCGTGGCGGCGAGCTGGCGGAACTGGGCGTTGACGTCGACCAGAGCCGCGCCGGAGGAATTGGCGACGCTCGCGATGATGCCGTTGTAGGCCGCGACGCGGGCGTTGATGGTGTTGATCTCGTTGGCGTCGAGGATGAACGCGTCACCCAGGGGCTGGCCGTTGCCGCCGAGCTGCACCGGGATGCCGAAGCCCTTGGCCAACTCCGCCGAGGCGGTGAGGAGCACGCGGTCGTTGGCGCCGAGCGGGCCGGCGGGGCCGATGATCGCCACCGGCTGGCCGTTGATCAGCACGGGCTGGTTGGTCGCCGGGTTGACGATGAAACGCGAGATCGTGTTGACGAACGGGATCCCCGAGACGTCCGGGATGTTGGCGATGGCCATCTTGGAGCCGGTGGAACCGATGGTCGCGACCACGGTCTTGAAGTCGGCCTCGAACTGGGCCACCGGGGTGATGGTGACGCCCTCGATGACGCGGCCCGAGGTGGCGGCGCCGAGCACGTCGTTGTTGCCGATCCAGATCGTGGTGAAGGTCGGCCGCAGGAAGGCCGCCTGCTGGATCTGGGTGCCCAGGCGGCGCAGGATCAGGTCGTGCAGGCCGCCGTTGTCGGTGACCGTGGCGACCGCGTCATGGACGTCGGCGCCCGGCACGGCGAGGTTGTTGTAGGGGCGCTGCAGGTTCAGGTTGAGCGGCGCGCCGCTGCCCGACTTGGGAGCGATGATCAGCGGCGCGAGGCTGCGCAGCTCCAGGGCCGCCGGAATGCCCGGGGCGCTCACCAGCGGCTGCTCGAAGCCGGTGGTCAGACCGGTGGCCTGGCGGTAGATCAGGGCCGGGTAGCTGTTCTGCTGCGCCGGCTGGTTGAGGCTGCCGCTCATGAAGCCCGCGGTCAGGCTGTCGCCGATGGCGACGTAGCGGGTGAAATCGGCCGAGCCGGTGTCGACGGCGACCGCCGCGACAGGCAGGACGAGCGCGAGCGCCAGGGCGCCGGCGAGGGTCTTCAAGCGAAACATCGGTGATCCTCCTCTATCCCTTTTACCAGTTGATGGTCACGCCGAGCAGCCAGGCCGTGGTGTTGTAGGTGCCGAAGAACGTCGGCTCGGTGACGTCGAAGCTCTGGTCGCGGGTGCGCTCGTCGAACGGCAGGTACATGAGGGCGACGTCGAAGCCCAGGCCGCCCGCGGCCGGGTTGTGGCCGTAGCCGATGGTGAAGCCGTTGCGGTCGGCGTCGGGCAGCAGCGGCGACACCGCCTCTTCCGGCTGCGGGCTCTCGTCGTAGACGTAGCCGAAGCGCCACTGGTTGTCCGGGCTGGAATCCCAGCGCAGGCCGATGCGGTAGTTGTTGGAGTCTTCCCAATCCTCGCGGATGGTGGCGTCGGGCAGCGCGTTGCCCGAGCCGCCGAGGGTGCCGCCGGTGAAGTCGATCTTCACCTCCTTGAAGCTGCTCCAGCCCGTCCAGTTGAAGTCGGTCTCGACGAGCAGCGACGGGGTGATGGCGAAGGCCAGGCCGAGGCTCGCCTCGTCCGGCATGTCGATCGTGGTCTCGACCGGCAGGTCCTTGCCGAACGGGATCTGGGTGCGCACGATGGCGTCGAACTGCGCGTTGCCGGTGGAAACCTGGCTCACGCGGGCGTCGCCCTCATAGTCGACCGAGATCGCGCTGCGGTAGGAGAGGCCCCAGGAGAAGCTGTTGTTGACCTTGTGCAGGATGCCGGCGTTGAAGCCGTAGGCCGTGCCGAAGTCGCTCTCCAGGCTGAGGCGGCCGACGTCCGCCACCCGCTGGGTGAAGGGATTGACGGCGCCGATGCTGCGCGCCAGCTCCACGTCCGAGACGCGGGCGATGGCGCCGATGCCGAGACCGAAGCTGGGGGTGATCTGCCAGCCGATCGTGGGGTTGATGTCGATGGCCCGCAGGGCGGCCTTGGTGCTCAGGAAGCGGCCCGCGAACTGGTCCGGGTTCTCCCACTCGGTGGTCAGGCCGAACGGCGAGTTGATCCCGAGGCCGAACTTCCAGGTGTCGTTGATCGGCTGCACCCAGTAGAGGTGCGGCGGGAACTCGGAAAGATCCTTCTGCTCGGCCTTGTAGCCGGCGCCCGGGAACGGGTTGGCGCCTTCCAGCTCGGCCTCGGTGCTGGTGATCCAGGTGACGCCCGTGGAGATCTGGCGCTCCGTGACGAATCCCAGACCGCCGGCGTTGTGGAAGAGCAGCGACGGATCGTCCGCCTGGGCGGTGAACGCGCCCGCCATGCCCATGGCCTTGGAACCGTGCTCGAAGATGCTGAACCCGGCCGCGTGCACGGGGGCCGCCGACAGGACCGCCAGGAGGGCGCCCGTCGCGATCACCGCTATCCCGAAAATACCTCCTCGCCTACGCATCCTTATCTCCTCCTTAAAAATGATCGACGGCAACGTTAGTCCCAAGCGCGCAGGGTGTCAATCTCCAGCGGGGTGGGCCCGGAAGGGTGGGGCGGAAGCTGGTAGACTCCGCGCGGAGGTGACGTCCATGTTCGAGCACGCCGTGCAGGAGGAGACCTTCGCGAAGGTCAAGGAGTACCTGGGGGAGCTCTTCGAGGAGCCCTACCACGACCCCGAGAACGATCATTTCTACGTCCGGTACGGCACGACCGTCCTGGAGATCTCGGTGGAGCCCCACGGGCCGGAGGAGTCCGTGGTACACATCATGTCCTACTGCGTCCAGGACGTGGAGCTGGAGGAGGACCTGCTGCTCGGCCTCCTGGAGCTGAACCACCAGATGGTGTGCGGCGCCTTCTCGCTGGTCGGCAACGACATCTTCTTCGCCCATTCGCTCTACGGCAAGAGCCTGGAGCCGCGCGACCTGCTGCGGGCGATCACCTCGGTGGCCGAGGTGGCCGACGACTACGACGACCGCATCGTGGCGAAGTACGGCGGCCAGACGGCGCTCGAGCGCATCCAGGACACGGGCGGCCGGCGCAAGCGGGCCGGAGAGGGTAGTAATTGAAGATCGTGAAAACCGTGAAGGCCGCCTACCAGCGGCCGCCGCTCTTGACCGCCGCCTCCACCTCGCGGTCGAGCTCCTTCTCGCGCTCCGCCTGGCGCTTGTCGTAGAGCTTCTTGCCCTGGGCGAGCGCGATCTCCACCTTGATCCAGTTGCCCTTCAGGTAGACGGACAGGGGGACCACGGTGAACCCCTTGGTCAGGGTGCGGCCGAAGAAGCGGTCGATCTGCCGGCGCCGCAGCAGGAGCCGGCGGTCGCGCTCGGGCGGATGGTTCTCACGGTTGCCGTGGCTGTAGGGGCTGATGTGGGCGCCAACCAGCCACGCCTGGCCGTTGCGGAACTCCACGAAGCTGTCCTTGAGCTGGACCTTGCCGCTGCGGACCGCCTTGACCTCGGTGCCGGACAGCGCGATACCCGCCTCCTCGGTCTCCACGATCTGGTAGTCGTGCGTCGCCCGCCGGTTGGAAGCCAGGACCCGCTTGGCCGGTTCCTTGGGTTTGGATGGAGCCGCCTTCGTCGCCATGCGGGGGAGTTTACCTCACTGGTGGTGAGGTAAACTTTTCGCGTTTATGAGAATCGTCCTCGCCCTCGCCGGGCTCCTGCTGCTCGCCTCCCAGGCCCGGGGAGACGCGGCGATCCACGGTCTTCAGGTCGGTCTCGACAGCAACCGCGTGGTCGCCGCGTTCAATCTCACCGGCGCCTTCGACGGCCGCCTCGCGCGGCGCATCGACAGCGGCCTCCCCACCTCGATCATCTACGAGGTCGAGCTGCACAAGGACCGCAAGCGCTGGTACGACAACCGGATCGACCGCACCACCCTGGAGGTCGTGGCGGTCCATGACGCCGTGGCCCGCACCTACAACGTCCACTTCAAGCTCGACGGCGAGCTCGTCGAGAGCCGCACCGTGCGCGACCGCGAGGCGCTGGCGGCGGCCATGACCCACATCGAGCGCATGCCGGTCTTCACGCTCGGCGAGGACACGCCCGAGGGCCGACTCATCGTCAAGGTGCGCGCCCACCTCGGCTCGCGCAACATCCTGTCGTTCATCCCGGTCGCGATCCACACCGACTGGAAGGATTCGAACAAGTTCCGCTATATCCGCTGACGCGCTGACCCGCCGAGATGAAACTGCGCGAAAGGATCGAGCGCCTGCTCAAGAACCACCGGGTGCTGTTCGGCGGTCTGGGCGCGCTGCTCCTCATCTTCACCTCGCTCTTCTATCTTTCCCAGCGCGGCCGCGACCTGCCGGCCGTCCTGGTGACCAACCGGGTGCTGCTGTTCGTCCTCTGGTACGTCAACGTCATCCTGATCCTGGTCGTCCTCTTCGTCCTGCTGCGCAACCTGATCAAGCTGCTGGTCGAGCGCCGCCACCGCATCCTCGGGTCGAACTTCAAGTTCAAGCTGGTAGCGACCTACGTCGGCCTGTCGCTGATCCCGGTGCTGGCGCTCTTCTTCATCGCCACGGAGCTGCTGCAGGGGTCGATCGACCGCTGGTTCAACACGCCGCTCGCGCCGGTGCTGGAGCGCGGCAACGCGGTGGCCCAGGCGTTCTACGACCGGGTGGAGAGCACGTCGCTGCGCGACTCCGCGATCGCGCTGCGCGAAATCCAGGGGATCGATCTCCAGCGCGCCGAGGACCGGCCGCAGCTCACCCGCCGGCTGCAGGAGCTACTCGCCGAGCTGGGCCTGGACGTGCTCGCGGTCTATGAAGGGACCGAGTTCGTGCACGCGGTCCTCGATCCGCGGTCGGGCATCCCGGACCTGCCCGAGCCCGGCCGCGACTTCCTCGGCGAAGTGACGCGGCTCGGCAAGGCCGTGCGCATGGACGTCTCAGCCGGGCCCGCCGGCCGGCTCGTGCTGGCCGGCGTCGCTCGAGGAAAAGTCACGGTGGTGGCCGGCACGCTGCTCGATCCGCTCGTGGCCGAGCAGACGGACCAGCTCGTGCGCGACTTCCAGGCCTACCGCCAGCTCGAGGTCCAGAAGGACGACCTGCGCGCCAGCCATCTGCTGCTCTTCCTCATGGTCACGCTCCTGATCCTCCTCGGCTCGTCCTGGGCCGGCCTCTACCTGGCGCGGCGGGTCACGGTGCCGATCCAGGCACTGGCCGAAGGGACGAAGATCATCACCGGCGGCGACCTCAGCTACCGGGTGGACGTCGAGGCGGATGATGAGCTCGGCGTGCTGGTGGACTCGTTCAACCGCATGACCGCCGAGCTGGCCAGCAACAAGGAGGAGCTGGAGCGCAGCAACCGCGAGCTGATGGAAGCGAACCGGCTGGCGGCCTGGAACGAGGCGGCGCGGCGCATCGCGCACGAGATCAAGAACCCGCTGACTCCGATCCGCCTCGCGGCCGAGCGCATGCAGGTGAAGAAGGACCAGGGAGACCCAGGGCTCGGCAAGGCGATCGACGAGGGGGTCGAGATCATCGTGCGCGAGGTCGAGCACCTCAAGGAGATGGTCGACGAGTTCTCGCGCTACGCCCGCATGCCCCGGCCGCGCCCGGTCCCGGTGGATTTCGCGCGGCTGGTCGGCGACACGCTGGGCCTCTACCGCGATCTGAAGCCCGGCGTCGAGGTGGAGGCGCGGATCGAGGACGGCGCGGCGAGCGCGGTGCTCGACGCCGAGCAGATCCGCCGGGCGCTGATCAACCTGCTGGACAACGCCGTGGAAGCCACGGACGCGCCCGGCCGGGTCACGGTCTCGGCGAAGCGGGAGAACCGGGGCCTGGAGATCCGGGTGGCCGACACCGGCCGCGGCCTGCCGCCGGACTCGCGGGAGAAGCTCTTCCTTCCTTATTACTCCACCAAGGGGCGCGGCACCGGCCTGGGTCTTGCGATCGTGCACCGCATCGTCACCGACCACAACGGCACGATCCGGGTGGAGGACAACGAACCGCAAGGGACGGTGTTCACGGTCGACCTGCCATCGGCTTGATACAATCGGGCCACACATGATCGAGCGCGTTCTCGCCAACAACTACCGTGTCGTCGAGAAGGTCGGAGAGGGCGGCATGGGCTCCGTGTACCGGGCCGTGGACGTCATGCTGGACCGGGACGTGGCGATCAAGGCCATCAAGCCCGAGCTGGCCCGCGACCCCGAGATGGTCGAGCGCTTCCGCACCGAGGCGCGGACCCTGGCGCGCGTCAACCACCCGCGCATCGCCACCGTCTACAGCTTCTTCCAAGACGGCGGAGACCTCTTCCTGGCCCTGGAGTTCGTGCGCGGCCGGAGCCTGTCCAAGGTCCTGGATACCGAGGGCGCGCTGCCCTGGGACCGCGCGGTCCGTGTCCTCGGCGAGGCCCTCGACGGCATCGGCGCCGCGCACCGGGCCGGAATCATCCATCGCGACCTCAAGCCCGACAACCTGATGATCACTCCGGGCGGCTCGGTGAAGGTCACGGACTTCGGCATCGCGCGCATGGCCGGCAGCGGCCACCTGACGCGCACCGGCCTCATGGTCGGCACGCTGCGCTACATGGCCCCCGAGCAGATCCAGGGCGAGGAGGCCGACGCCCGCTCGGACATCTACTCGCTCGGCGCCGTCCTCTATCAGATGCTCACCGGCCGACCGGCCTTCGAAGGCAAGAGCGACTACGCCATCCTCAAGGCCCAGATCGAGGAGATGCCGGCGGCGCCGAGCACGGCGGCGCCGGCGCCGGGCATCCCCGAATGGCTCGACCGCGCCGTGCTGCGCGCGCTCGCCAAGAAGCCGGCCGACCGCTTTCAGAGCGTCGAGTCCATGAAGCGGTTCCTCGACAGTCGCGGCGCCTCGGACGAAGTCGAGGAGGAGGCCCGGCCGTTCCCCTTGGTCGCCGAGGACATGGAAGAGCTGCCGACGGTCGTCACCCCACCGCGGCCCGTCCCGCCACCGCTGCCGCCCCTGCCGCCGATCCCCACGCTGCCGACGGCTCCATCGGCTCCATCACCGCGGCCGGCGCCGGCAGGAGGCGACGCGCGGCCCGGCATGTCTCCAGTGGTCTTGCCGCCAGTGCCGCCGATACCGACCATGGCTTCCGGCGCACCGCCGATCAGCACCGACGTCGGCCTGTATCAACCCGTCCCGGCCCCGAAACGCTCGGGCCTCGGCTGGAAGCTCGCGATCGGCGTGGCCGCGGTGCTCGCCATCCTGACCGGCGTCGGCCTCGGCCTGCTCTCCGACGACGAGCCGGAGACCGCAGGAGAGACGCCGGCGGTCAGCAGCCCCGAGCCGACTCCGACCGACGACGCGGGCCAGATGGCCTCCGAGGCTCCAGAAGAAGCCACGGTGGAGATCTCTCCCTCGCAGGCCGGCACCGGCGTCGTCGACAATCCATTCCCCCGGCCCCGCCCCACGCCCACGACCGAGTCGGCCACGGAGGAGGAACCGGAGGAGCCGGAGCACACCACCGCCGTCTACCAGCCGCCCGTCGAGCCCGAGCCGTCGCCGGAGCCGCCAGCTCCGACGGCCTCGGAGGCTCCATTCGAGGAGCTGAAGCAGCTCGGCGGGCAGATCGAGACCGCCAGCGCCGAGCTGCTCACGACCTACCAGGCCTGGATGGAGCAGAAGGAGAACGCCGGCGGCGAGCTCACCGACGACGACGAGAATCTCGAGGAGCTGATCGAGTCCTTCGGCAGCGCGGCGGAGAGGTTCAACAAGTACATCCAGGGCGGCGGCTTCCTTCAGCGCCTGCGCCGCCGCGGCGACAACGAGGTCCGTCCCCTGCTCGCCAGGAAGATGAAGGAGCTCGCCGATCGCTCGGCCCAGGTGGACGCCCTCATGGCCAAGGTCCAGCCCAGCTCCGACGTCCGCCAGGCCTGGCAACAGCTCCGCCAGCGCGGCCAGCGCGCCGGCCGGCTCGTGGCGGCCCTGCAATAGACCCGGGAGATTCCTGATGAAGACCACCCCCTGGTGCCTCGCGCTGCTCCTCGCCGTCGCCGCTCACGCGGAGGCGCCCTACGATCTGGTGATCCGCAACGGCCGCATCGTCGACGGCACCGGCTCGCCCTGGTATTCGGGCGACGTGGGCA
>JACZDC010159344.1_pt1 | contig 33101 bp, 47 predicted proteins | sample 8641791 | NCBI WGS metagenome assembly JACZDC01 (sample SAMN15324613, study PRJNA640507) | soil metagenome | isolation source: intercropping peanut in the second line | place: China: Luxin town, Laibin City, Guangxi Province | collected 2019-07-25 | depth 10cm m
CTTGAGGTTGACTGTATGCAGCCGTACGAGAAGCACCTTGACGCCTGCCCGTATTGTGGCGCACCGACCCCAGAACCCGAGAAGCGTGGTCCGCCCGAGGTCGTGGAGGGCGTATTGTCCCTGATGGATGATGAGACCATGGCTCGGTTGCGGGGGGAGATGCCCAAGTCGATCGAGGAGTACAGCCGCGAGATGTATGCCAGTGGGTTGCCCGGTCGGTTCGCGGGGGCCAATGTCAAGCGCCACAAGGAACGGCTCGATACGCTCGATGCGCTACGGGACGCTATGGCCGTGTGGGCAGGACCAAGGCACGCTGCCGGAAGGTCCGACGCGGAGATACAACGGGAGTTCTGGCTCGTATTCGGAATCGACGTCTGGAATGCCCAGAACCTAGACAGGGTTGAGGCGGAAAAGCTATTGACAAGGGTGTCAGAAGCCCTATAGTGGGTATCAAATCAAGGAGACTGAAAATGATCGTATACGGCGAACACGACGACAAGACCATCAAGCAGATGGAAATTTGCATGGAAACCGGCTCGGCTCATTCGGGCGTACTTTGTGCGGATGGCCATCTGGGGTACGCCCACCCGATTGGCGGCGTGGTTGGATACACTGACCACATTTCCATCTCGGGCGTGGGTTTCGATATTGCCTGCGGTAACATGGCTGTCCGCTTGGACGCGCGTTACGACGACGTAAAATCGGACACTCTGACTATTCTTCAGGATGTCTCCAAGGTAGTGAGCTTCGGGGTGGGTCGGACCAACGATGAACGTGTGGACCATGACCTCTTTGATTCCGCACTCTGGAACGAAGCCGGCGTACCTGAACTGAAGTCGATGGCGCGTAGCCAACTGGGAACGGTTGGTTCCGGAAACCACTATGTCGATCTGTTCGAGGATGAAGAAGGGTTCGTTTGGATCGGCGTCCATTTCGGTTCCCGTGGTTTGGGTCACAAGATCACGACCAAGTATCTCGGGCTTGCCGGAGCTAAGGACGGGATGGAAGTTCCGCCCGCTCTCCTTGGTCTCGATACGGACCTTGGACGCGGCTACATGGCCGGGATCGAACTTGGTGGCCTTTACGCCTACGCAGGCCGTGAATGGGTGGTGGAAAAGGTACGCTCTATCGTTGGCGGAAACGTGACAAAAACTGTTCACAACCACCACAATTGGGCGTGGAAGGAAAATCACTTCGGGACAGATATGGTTGTGGTCCGCAAGGGCGCCACCCCTGCTTTTCCCGGGCAGCTTGGATTCGTTGGCGGGTCGATGGGGGACAACGCGGTTATTCTTGAGGGTGTCGAAACTCCAGAGAGCGCCCTTGCGATGTACTCCACAGTTCACGGTGCGGGTCGAGTGATGTCCCGTACGGACGCCCGTGGTCGGTTCGTCAAGAACCCGGAGACGGGTAAGAAGGAACGCCAGCCCGGTAAGGTTCGCCATGACGAGTGGCAGAAGTGGATTTCGGATAAGGGCGTAACGCTTATCGGTGCCGATCTTGACGAAGCCCCTCAGGCATATCGGCGCTTGACAGACGTTCTGGAATGTCACAAAAACACTATCAACATCCTCCACGATCTTCGCCCCTTCGGTGTGATCATGGCTGGGTCTAACGAATTCGATCCCTACAAGGACTGATCCGAGGCAAACAGGGGTTCGCCCCTCAACGGTTGTCGGTGACGATGGGTGATATCGGAACCGTCATTATTCAGGGACTAGCTCAGTCTGGCAGAGCGCCGCACTTGGAATACGGAGGTCGTTGGTTCGAACCCAGCGTCCCTGACCAACACTACCGTAGCTTAACGTAAAGCCAACTGCTCATAACAGTTTCGATGTCGGTTCAAGTCCGACCGGTAGTACCAATTTAATAGGAGGCTCCCATGACTACGCTAGACGCATGGGCCGCACGGTACCCCGACGCCGCGCGTGAACTGTTTAACATGTTCACCCTGTCGGGTCGTTCCCAACCGGACGGCCCGAGCGAGGCGCACATTCAGTCGCGCGTACGGCTCGAAGCGCCCGCCAAGGGGTATTGGCTCGGTCGGAACAATTCGGGCGTTCTGATGAACGAGGCCGGGGTTCCTGTACGGTTCGGTCTGGGCAATGAGTCCCCAGCGGTCAACAAGGTCATTAAGTCCGGCGACCTGATCGGGATGAAAACCGTGATTATCCAGCCGTCGGATGTTGGCCAGAAGTTCGCCCGCTTCACGTCCGCCGAAATCAAGAAACCCGGTGGCCGGATCGATAAGGCACAGATCGCATGGGCCGCGCTGGTCAACCAACGGGGCGGGATTGGTCTCATTATCGACAAGGAAGGAATGTTGCCGTGACGTTCAAGGTTTTCAAATCGACATGGCTTGCCGAAACGGGTCTAATGGCGGGGGGCGGGCGCGGGTATTGGCATACGACAACGGGTCCCGCCACGCTGGGCACTGAAGCCGAGGCCGCCGCGTATCTGGTCGGTTGGGGAAAGGCGCGGCTGGCCCCCGAGCGTGGGTTAGTGAGTATCGAAATGATGGGGCTTGTCCGTGTTAGGGAAGAGCTTGAATTTGTGAGGAACCTAGAATGATCCCCGCATGGGCAACACCGGGCCGCAAGGTCGTATGTATCGACGCCGAGGAAGACTGCAAGCCTGTCCCGGGGCTGGAATGGATTGGTACTTTGGACGGACTTACCAAAGGGACGATCTACACGTTGCGGGCAGTAGGTCGAGACCCGACGTTTCTGGACCCCACGGTCAAACTCGTGGAAATCGTGCGGGATCATGACAGTGACGGCGAGACAGGGTATCAGTTGCGCCGGTTCCGACCGATCATCACCATAGAAGAAGACATGTTGACTTTCCGGTCAATGATCAATACCGTCCCCACTGAACCCAAGGAGACTACCGATGCGTAAAGAACAAATCCTCAGCGCGGCCATGCAGCTAGCCCGCGAAACGCACTACCACAAAGTCAACCGCGCCGATGTGGCCCAGCGTGCCGGCTGTGGCGCAGGGACCGTAAACCTCTATTTCGGTGACATGGAAGGGCTACGGGACGCCGTGGTTCGCGAGGGCGTGGCTGTCGGTGATACCGATATTATCGCTCAGGCCATCGTGTCGAAGCATCCCGCGGTGAAGGGCAAACGGGTACGAGTGGAGGACTGACCGATGGAACTAGGAGGGGGTCAGTTCCTCAACGGGGGTTGTTTGGAGTTAATGCAGACGATCCCCGATGCGAGCGTGGATATGGTTCTTTGTGACTTGCCGTACGGAACGACTGCGTGCAGTTGGGACTCGGTAATCCCATTCGACGCACTCTGGGAACAGTACTGGCGAGTTTGCAAGCCGAATGCGGCTGTTGTACTGACTGCTCAACAGCCGTTTACCGCCGCGCTAACAATGTCTCAGATCAAATATTACCGCCACAATTGGGTGTGGGACAAAGGTTACTCAACCGGTTTCGCTAACGCCAACAAAATGCCAATGAAGGGGTTCGAGGACGTTCTCGTTTTTTACAAGAGCCTCCCCACGTACAATCCACAAGGCCTAGTCGATACTGAGCCAAAACTAAAGAAACGACCCGCAGGTGGCGCGGGGGCCGTAATGGGTCAGAATGGTACAGAAGGAAAAGAATACGTATCGACAAAAACCAACTACCCTAACGGTATAATTCGTACGACCAAGGAGAAGGGGTTCCACCCCACGCAAAAACCCGTGGCACTGTTCGAATACCTGATTCGTACGTACACGAACCCCGGCGAAGTTGTGCTGGATAACACTGCCGGTAGCGGGACGACCGCTATCGCTGCGGAAAATGCTGGCCGTCGCTGGATTTGTATGGAACGCGACCCCGAATACTACGCTGCGGCCCTCGGGCGCGTATGGGACCATATTAATGTTTGACCACCTGATCGCCATTCACCCGGAACCCGGTCACCCGATCCTGTCCGTCGCGCACGACCAGTTCGAACAGCGTAACGGCGAGGGGTTCGGCGTATATTTCCACGTCAATACCGTACGTCCGGGTCTCACTACCAAAGCGACGAAACGGGACATTACTGCCGTACGGTTCGCGCATGTCGATATCGACCCCCCGAAGTCCGGTCCGTGGGACAAACCCGCTGTCCTCGCTTCCCTGCTCGCTCAGGCGCCGTCCGTGGTGATCGATTCAGGAAACGGCCTTCAGGGGTTGTGGGCACTGACCCCCGGAGCGACTATAGATCAGGTCGAGACGATCAACCGCGGTCTCATCCAGCGGTTCAACGCGGACAAAGGCACGTGGAATGTTGACCGCGTGTTCCGTATGCCCGGGACGATCAACTGGCCGAACGCACTGAAAATCGCTGCCGGTCGCGAACCGTGTCTGGCGCAACTTCTCCATACGTCCGACGTGGTGTATGATCCCGCGACCCTTCTTGCGCACTTCCCGTACGTTGCGCCGGTTCAGACGCGCGGCGCTGACGAAATCGACGTTATCCCGTTCGAGATTATCGACCTGCCGGCGCGGGCCTCCGCTACGACCCACGACCTCGTGTACCGGCCAGCGGGTGCCGACCGGTCCGTTGACGTTTCCCGTGCAGTAACGTCTATGGCGCGGGACGGATTGTCCGACGCGGAAATCATGGGCGTTATCCTCAATCCGGCGCTGCCTATCAGTGGCCACTGTCTCGATCAGCACGACCCCGAACGCGCGGCCCGTCGCAAAACGTCCCTAGCCGCAGCGCACCGTTTCGACCCGGACGCGGCATTCCCCGACGATATGCCCGAACTGCCCGCTGCGGCACTCCCTGAGCCCCCGGCGCGTACGAAAGCGCGGGTCGGTGGGTACGGGTTGCGCGAACAGGCTCAGTTCGTCGGTATTGCCGATCAGATGGACCATTTCAAGGGGTGCACCTACATCATCCAGTCCGACAAGGTTCTCATGCCCGACGGTATGGAGATAGGACAGTCACGGTTCGACGTTGTGCGAGGTGGGCACCTGTTCGCTATGGACGACGTAAACGACAAGACAACGAAGAGCGCGTGGGAAGCGTTCCTGAAGAACTCCGCGTATTCCCCACCGACGGCCCACGCGACATGTTTCCGGCCCGAGATGGACCCCTTTGCGCTCGTTCACGACGGGACATGGCACCTCGTCAATACGTACCAGCCGATTGACACACCGCGGATCGCAGGGGACGCCGGCCCGTTTCTGCGGCACATGGAAACGCTCTTCCCGGTCGAACGGGACCGCATGATTTTGATTTCTTACATGGCAAGTCTCGTGCAGAACCCGGGCAAGAAATTCCAATGGTGGCCCGTGATTCAAGGCGCGAAGGGTAACGGTAAAACGCTACTCCTCAACGTTCTGACGTTCTGTGTTGGGGAACAATACTCCCACCTGCCCAACACGTCCAAAATGACCCGCAACGGGATTTCGTTCAACGGCTGGCTTAAGGGCAAGCTGTTCCTTGGAATGGATGAGGTGTATTCCAGCCAGCGCCGGGACTTCCTTGAGGAGTTCAAGCCTTACGTCACGAACCGTCGTCTCCCCATCGAATCGAAGGGCGTTGACGAGTACACTGGTGACAATCGCGCCAACGGAATGATGCTGACCAACCATAAGGATGGCGTGCCGGTCGATAAGGACGAACGGCGTTACGCGGTGTTCTTCACCAAGCAGCAGACAGCCGAGGATTGTTTTGCCGACGGTCTCACCCCGGATCACTTTCAACGCCTCTGGTCGTGGCTGGACGCGGAGGGGTTCGCTATCGTGAACGACTACCTGCGTTCGTTCGTACCAATGGTTGAGTTCGACCCGGCTGGTCGCGCTTCACGCGCTCCTCGCACGTCGAGTACGGACCACGCGATCATTGCGAGCCGTGGACGGGCCGAGGTAGAAATCCTCGAAGCTGTGGAGGACGGGCGCCCGGGGTTCAAGGGCGGGTACGTCTCGGCAGGCATGTTGCGCAAGCTTATGGAGGAGAAACGCATCAACCTGCCTATCGTGAAGTACAAGGACACGCTAGACGCCATAGGGTATGTGCCGCACCCGACTTTGCCAGAGGGGCGGACACCCGGGATCGTGCTGCCCGATGGGGGGCGAACTAAGCTATACGTTCAGAGGGACGCCGTGATCGTGGCGGGAAGTTCGAGCGCCGTGGCAGATGATTACACCGAAAAGCAGTTGGGGCCCTAGCGGGCCCCTTTCTTTTACTCAGGGCATTCAATAAATTTTCCGTCTCGACCTACATAAAAACCTGCGGGATTCGTGGAGACTGGACGGGGCTTACCCAAGGTGTTGTAGCACCCCAGACATAGCCGACGGGCCGAACTGAACGGACCTTCCCCATGGATCGGACAATGACCAGTGTAAGACGAGTCCACAGGGGCCTTGCGGGCACATTTGGTACACCGGCCCGATACGGTATGAAAGGCCGTTTCTCCATGCTCAGGACAGGTCCATTCGTACATGTCGAAGTGGAGGTGACGGGCCCGGTCCCGGCGCATAGCATGGTTCGCCTCAGGTGGTTTCTGGGCGAATTGGGCTCGGAGGTCCGACAGGAACGCACCGGATCGTATGACCCAAGGCGATGGCAGGCCGGTTCGGGGGTCTAGTTTTAGTTCCATCGGGTTGTTTTGGAACGGGTAGTCACCCGTCTTTAATTTTACAGCAATTGTTTCAATGGCACTCATGTCGTCTCCTTTGCGTTTTGTATACCTATACGGGTTATACATATATGTCAAATTCCACGAGGCTCCACGAGCTTCCACATGCATTATGGAAGGGTTTTCATGTGCCAAATCAAGGGGTTATAGGGTGCTTCCATAATCTTCCACGATAAAGGCGAATCTGTCCTTATATGTGTGCGTAATATATGTATAGGTCATTACTTACCGCTATTGATTTATAGTTTATTATGGAAGATTATGGAAGATAGGGATAAGGTACTGATTTTACTAACAAAAACCCTTCCATAATGAGCGATTTTATCGTGGAGGATCGTGGCGGGTTGTGGAAGCCTTGGCAAACGGTCCGTGCGGCCCTATACTGAGCCCATGACACTCGACCTGAATAAAGCCCAAGCGGCCCTCACGGAAAAACAGCGCAACTTCGTGGAGTTGTGGCTGCGGCACCGTAACGCGCATATGGCGTATAACGAGGCTTTCGACGCGAAACGGATGAATCCGGCCACATCGTATCGCAATGGACATCGGATGCTTAACCATGCCAAGATCAGGCCAATCATCGACGCCCGTCTCGAACAGTTAGGCGAAACGCTAAGTGATGAGACCGAACTCACCGTCATGCGCGTGCTGCAAGAGTTCATGACACTGGCAACGGCTGACCCCGATGAGGTGACGGGCGTGCGGGTCGGTGCGTGCCGTCACTGCTGGGGTGTTGACCATCAGTACCAGTGGACGCCGGCTGAGTTCATGGAGGCTACCCGGAACGCAGAGAGGGCCGAGAAGGACCTCCCGGACCCCGCGGGCGGCATTGACTTCGACCGGACCGCTTTGCCCAACGGTGACTGCCCTGAGTGCCGCGGAGAGGGCATCCTGCGTCAAGTGCCGGTCGATACGTCCAAGCTGTCCCCCGGGGGCCGTGCTTTGTTCGCGGGCGTGAAGCCCACAGCGCACGGTATCGAGATCAAATTGCGCGACCGGGACAAGGCGATGGAGAACGCCGCAAAAATCGTCGGGGCCTTCAAAGAAACTATTGACTTGAACGTCAAGGCTGCGGTAGACGTATCGAAGGTTACGCCGGAAACGGCTGCTGAGGTCTATAAGGAGATGCTGAAATGAAAATCGAAGTAGGGAAGTTTTACAGGACTCGGGACGGTCGGAAAGTTGGACCCGTGACCGATGTTGGCGGCGCGAAACGTAACGGCCACTGGATTGCTACCATCCCCGAGGGCCTCCCGAACCGCTCTAGTTGGTGGACGAATGGCCGGACTCATCTGGAATACGTGTCTCAAGAGGATATTGTTGCCGAATGGTCCGATGGGCCCGTACGGGAAGTCGTCACGACTCGGTGCGAGATTGTCCCGGGTGTGTACGGCGGCCTCGTAGTGGACCTGTCCCCTGCCAAGGGTTACGTATCGGTCGGGATTGGTAGGGACGCACGAATTTGGACCGCACCGGAACTCCGTGCCGCAATCGACGTACTGACCCAGCTTGCCAATGTCCTCGAACAGTGAACTCGAAGCCGTTATAGCCGACCAGATGGCGGCTATTGACGACCTCAACGAACGCCTCGCGGCGGAAAGACACGACCCGTATTGGGAAGGCGTCTATGACGATATCCGCTAGGCGTTCGAAGCGTTCGCCATGGTGGAGCTTGGACCGGCCCCTTGGGACCTAGCGGGCCGGCCTGAACTGAAACGCCTTTGGGAGGCTGTGAAGTGAAAAGAATCCCGATTAATGCGGCAAAACAAATCGCCAAAGATTACGGGTACGATCAGGTGATAATCTATGCACGGGTGTGCCACGATTCGCCCGAACCGCACGGGGAACACATGACTACCTACGGTCGAAATCGAGAACATTGTGGCGCTGCGGCCAAGATTGGCGCTTCACTTAGGCGGTTCATGGGTTGGGAGTGCGATTGATGAAGACCGCAGTGCTATTCGTGTTTATCGCCGGGGCCAGCATTGGTTTCATTGGCGCACTGACCGTTCTGAAACCCAATGTCGATCACTGGCGCTCGGCGTACAAGTCCACATCGGCCCGCGAACTGTACTATTCGGACGCATTGATCGACAGGGGTCTCATTACCCTATGTGACCGTAGCGGGGAGACGGGCGTTTGGTTGATCGAGGAGTGTGACGAATGACCCCGTACTGGTGGTTTGAACCCACACTGTCCGGAGCGTACCGTAAGACCCCCAACTTAATACGCGATTCTGACTTCACGTTCTGGGCGTCGGGGTGCTATCAGCCGTTCATGATGGTGCATTCGTTCCACCTCTACGAAATGTCGATCAATCATAACAAACACTGGTGGACCCCGTGGCGCCCGACATGGAAATATACGGGCAATGCGTGGTTCGGGGACCAGCTTGCCCCGGCTGGCTTCCGCGTGATACCGTCCGCGCGTGACTAGACCCGAATCCAACTTCGACTTCAAGAACCCCGTATACGGCCCGATTTTCGAGGCACGGGTCCAGCGGCTCGCTAAAATCCGTGAGAACCCCGAGATGCTTCCGGGGCTTTTCGCGTATTATCGGGATAACCCCGCGGACTTCATTACGGACTTCGGGACCACATACGACCCCCGCAACGTCGAGCGGGGCTTGCCGGCCACCGTTCCGTTTATCCTGTTCTCCAGACAACGCGAGTGGGTCGATTGGGTCCTAGAGCGTTGGCGCGGTCAGGAACCGGGCATAACGGAAAAGACGCGGGACATGGGTATGTCGTGGCTGTCGGTAGCGCTGGCCTGTACCCTCTGCAACTTCAATGACGGCATGTCGGTAGGCTTTGGCTCGCGTAAAGAGAACTACGTGGACAAGCTGGGCGACCCCAAGTCCCTGTTTTGGAAGGCTCGCATGTTCATGGAGGGTCTACCCCCTGAGTTCCGGCGAGGCTGGACGCGGGATCATGCGCCCCACATGCGGATCAAATTCCCCGAATCGGGCAGCGTTATCACGGGCGAGGCGGGCGACAACATTGGTCGTGGTGACCGTGCCTCCCTGTACGTGGTCGATGAAAGCGCATTCCTCGAACGGCCCATGCTGATCGAGGCTTCCCTATCCGCCACGACCAATTGCCGTATTGACATATCGACACCCAACGGCAATGCGAACCCGTTCGCTCAGAAGCGGTTCAAGTTCCCGGCTGAGCGCGTGTTCTCCTTCTCGTGGCGTCAAGACCCGCGCAAGGACGAGGCATGGTACGCCAAGCAGGTGGCCGAACTGGACGCTGTGACCGTCGCGCAGGAAATCGACATCAATTACAGCGCGTCCGTCGAGGGCGTACTAATCCCGTCCGAGTGGGTCCAGAGCGCCGTGAACGCGGACCGTAAGCTGGGCTTTACGATCACTGGGGCCAAGCGGGCCGCACTGGACGTGGCGGATGAGGGTAAGGACAAGAACGCACTATGCATCGGTCAAGGTATCGCCGTCGAGCAGGTGCCCGAATGGTCCGGTAAGGGTAGCGATATCCTAGGGACCGTTCAGCGCGCCTTTGCCCTGTGTGACGAGGCGGGCGTAACCGACATGCGGTTCGACTCGGACGGTTTGGGCGCTGGGGTCCGTGGTGACGCGCGGGTCCTCAATGAGAACCGGGAAGTCAAGCTCCGTGTGTCCCCATGGCGCGGGTCGGCGGCTGTGGCATTCCCGGACAAGGCTATCCCCACGGCCAATCCGGGGGGCCGCAAGGATAGGTCGAATAAAGACTTTTTCAGCAACGCCAAGGCTCAAGGATGGTGGGAGTTGCGCGTACGGTTCCAGCGGACCCATCGGGCCGTCCATGAGCCGGATTACAAGTACGACCCGGACGACCTGATTGTGTTGCGTGAGGGTCTTGGGGGCCTATACTCGGAATTGAGCCAACCAACCTACACGGTCAATACGGCGGGTAAGATCATCGTGGACAAGGCACCAGACGGCACGCCGAGCCCCAACAAGGCGGATAGCGTGATGATCTGGGCCGCACCTCGCCAAGGCGGCGCGTACGAGATGAATTTGTAAAAAGTGCAAATTAGGTGTTGACGGTCGTGTCAGGGTATGCGACAAAGGGTCAACAACAAGGAGATACCAGATGACCAACGTTTTTGCACTGAGCGCCGAACTCTCCACCTCTTACCTGAATCTCAAGTTTGGCAAGGTAACGAAGGCCGCTTGCAAGTCGGTCGTGGATCAGGCTGCGAACGTTCTTACCGCAATCAAGGACGCAAAGTCCGAAGTTTACGTCAACGGTCCGAAAGTTCACGGCGCTCGTCAGCAATCGCGTCTCGATATGCTCGACCAGTGGGAAATGAAGGCTTGTGCGGTTTTCGACAACGCAAGCGACATGATGGTAAAAGCGGGGGCCTAACGGCCCTTTTGCTTTATAGTTGACGGCCCGGTCGGCGCGTGCTAGTCGTTAGACAAAGGAGATGAAGATGTTTAAAGTAGGCGATAAGGTTCGGCGGAGCAGCGGAATTGATGATCTTGACTTGCCGAAGGGCTTCGAGACGACAGTAGTGGAGGTTTGTGACGAAGGGTTCTTTCGCCACTATGACGCAGCGGGGGACATCCGTTACCGTCACTCTGACGAGTATGAGCTTGTCGCCCCCACCGGACCAGTCGTGACCGAGACTGTCACCAAGACCCGTATCGTGCCGGGTGTTTATGATAGGGTGAGTGTATGGGAGCGTGATGACGGATTGTTCGGGATTGACTTTCATGTGAGTACTACCACAGCCGACGAACTCGACGCCGCCGCTGCCGTACTGTCCGCACTAGCCAAGGGGTTGCGTGATGAATAGTTACTGGTGGGGCGTAATGGCCGGCGTGGCACTATTGAGCCAGTGGGTCTTGTTTCAGGTGAACCCCGCATTGACCGTCCCGCCCGTTTACTGGGTGATGGGGGCCATTGCGTTCGTTGGGCACATTTGGTTGTGGTGGAACGATGTGGACTGACCACAACGGGACGGGCTTCCCGCCTATCAACCCCCTAACCCTCGTGTTCGTTGAGTTCCGCGACGGGACCAAAACCCACGCGGCTGAACAGGTGTCCTACTGGTACCCGAATTGGGTATGGGACCGCAGGTTCCCCGGGGACAGTGAGATCGTAGCTTACAAGGTGGTGACGGCATGACATTCGGTCAGTGGCTCAAGAAGGTCTTAGACATGATCCGTAACGGTAAATGTGGCAAGGTGGTGACGGCATGATCCCGCTGTCCCCGATGGGTTTCCATTATCGCTTCACCCCAAGCGCCCCTGCAAACCAGCGCTTGACCCGCAAGAAGCCCGACGACAAGACGTGGTGTGTCGGCCAACCACTGTTCGACATTCAGTCTATGTCCCCGGGTGAACTGCGTTTCGTGGCTGGGGTGATCGACGCGGCATTGGACGAATACGCCTCGCGTCCGAGTATCGCCTAACCCTGAGGCCCGTGTTTGACCGCACGGGCCTCCTCGTTTATCATGCGGCCCATGACAATCACCGTAGACGGCTTCGCCAACTTCGCCACAAACCTTGGCGCGACTAACCCCGCCGCTCAGGGTCGATACATCCAGCGCAATTTCAATCAGGGCGAAGTCGAGGCCGTTTACGACGCTTCGACTTGGTTCGGTAAGATCGTGGACATCCGGGCCGACGACGCAACGCGCGAGTGGCGTTCATGGAAGGCCGATCAGGACGATATCGAGAAGCTCGAAGCGCTCGAATCCCGACTGCTCGTACAGTCCAAAATCAATCAGGCGTTGAAGTGGGCGGACATTTACGGCGGTGCGGTCCTCATTCCCGATTTGCCCGGTAACTCCGCAGCGCCCTTGCGTGAAGACGCCGTGAACGGCTGGAACATGCGGTATCTGACCGTACTGCACCGCTGGCAGATTACGCCCGAGGGGCTCATTCGGAACCCATTGGACCCCAACTACGGGAAGCCTGAACGCTGGCGCGTACCCGTCACAAACGGTCTACAATTGACGCTCCATCCGTCACGCGTGATCCTCGTGAATGGTCGCTCGAACGGTTTCCAGCACGACGTATGGGGCAAATCCCTCTGGGAGCATATGGCCGATTCGGTCCTCGCGTCCGATGGGGCCGCCGCTGCAATTACGGCGCTCCTGAAGGAAGCCAAGATCGACGTGATCGGCGTTGAGGACCTGATGGACGGTCTCGCGAACGACAAGTACGAAGCCCAACTACTCAAGCGCTGGCAGATCGTGGCGCAGTTGAAATCGATTGCCAACGTGACGTTGATCGATAAGGGCGACGAGTGGAACACTAAGACCGTGAACTGGTCGGGCCTCCCCGCCGTGGTCGAACAGCTTCTAACCATTATGGCCGGCGCTGCCGATATTCCCGTTACGCGTCTCCTCGGCACGTCTGCCAAGGGTCTGAACTCGACGGGTGAAGGTGACCTGCGCAACTACTACGACGGTATCAAAGCCAAGCAGGATTTGCGTCTGAACCCGTCGCTGGCCCCGCTGAACGAAATCCTCATTCGCTCCGCACTTGGCACGCGCGACCCGAAGGTCTGGTACGACTGGAAGCCGCTCTGGGTACCGGACGAGAAGACCCGCTGGGAAACCGAAAAGCTCCGTACCGAAACGTTCGAGATTGCCCTACGGACAGCAGCGGTTGACGAAGAGGTTCTGACCAAGACGTACCTCAACGGGTCGGTCGAAACGGGTCTGTACCCGGGCATCGAACAGGCCATGTCGGATAGTGCGACTGAGGGACTTAGTGATGATCCCGAACGGGCACCAGAAGACCCGAATGCCCTTGTTGGTGCCCGTTCGGTAACAGCCGATGCCGCACCGCGCACCCTGTACGTTTCTCGACGCCTCCTCAATACGTCGGATGTGCTTGAATGGGCCCGGGCGCAGGGCATTCCTGACCTCCAAGACGCGAACGAACTCCACGTGACGATCACGTACAGCCGCAACCCGGTTGACTGGTTCGCAGTGGGTGCCGCATGGGACGAAGAACTCACGATCCCCCGTGGCGGCCCGCGTATGGTCGAGAAGTTCAACGGCGGCGCTATCGTCCTGTCGTTTGCCAGTAATATGCTCCGCTGGCGCAACGAGGAAATGCGCGAGGCCGGCGCGAGCTACGATTTCCCGACGTACCAGCCCCACGTGACGATTGCCTACAACGAACAGTTTGACGTTGATGGGATCGAGGCGTACCAAGGGGAGCTTCGGTTCGGTCCGGAAGTATTCGAGGAAATTCGTGACAATTGACCTTCCCGCTATCCTACGAGCGCAGGGGCGTAAACGGCCCCTGACGTTCCGCGTCCAGCAGACTACCCAAGCCCAGATGCGCGCCCTATATCGGCTCTACACGCCTGTTATGGACGTATGGGCCGCGGGGGCTCGTGACAGGATCATTCCTGAATACGCCCGCACGCTTGCGACGTTCACGGGGGACAGTCCCGCCGACATCGAAGCCGAGATCGCATCGGTGGATGGCGAGGCCGTTCGGGTCACGTTTGATTTCCGTGCGTTTCTGCAAGAATGGGCCGCAGCGCTTCAGCTTTGGCACATTAACCGTATCGGCGCCCAACTGACCTATGCGACCGGTATTGACCTATCGACTCAACTGGGGCCCGCGACCGGTACGATTGAGGATTTTCTCGCGCGTAATACCGCATTGATTCGTGACGTCTCGGACCAGACGCGCGGGCGAATTGCGGACATCGTGTTCCGTGGCGCCCAGCAGCGTACCCCAGTTCGCGATATCGCCAAGGAGATAGACAAGGCTGTTGGTCTCGGTCGGCGCCGTTCCCTGAATATCGCATCGGATCAGACGGTTAAACTCGGGGCGGCACTGGACGCATTGCGCGGGGCGGAACTCGGGGCCAGCGGTTACGAATGGCAGCACTCGGGGAAACTCCACTACCGCCCGGAACACTTGGCACGCGACGGGAAGTATTTCGAGTTCGGTTCGACCGTTGATAGGACCGACCCTCCCGGGTATGCTCCGTTTTGTTTCCCTTCAGATCAGCCAGTCGCATTCCACGACGATGCAGTGATGCTCTGGCGTCGTGCGTATAGCGGCGAACTGTTCACGTTCGTTACGGTATCGGGAGAAACTGTACGTTGCACACCGAACCACCCTATTCTCACGGACTCCGGCTGGAAGGCTGCAAAGCTCATTAATGTGGGTGATAAGTTGATCCGCAGTAGCGAATGCGGCGTCGATGCTGCGTACGTTGATGTAGAAAAAACTCAAGCCCGCATCGGAGATTTGTTTGAGGCGAGCAAAGCCGTATTCGGTTCGGTAACGGTTAACTCCACTGGTTCCGAGTTCCACGGCGACACGGCCCCCGACGAGCAAATCGAGACAGTAGATTCCCAGCGGGGACTGCGCGATCACTTCGTGTCCCTCCATTTCGAGGATCATAGCAAACTCCTCCTCGAAATGACCCTTTCCGGCGCTTTGGCTGTTCGCGCGCCGCAGCTTTTCGCTGAGGGTGGCGACTTGTCCGGCCCGGGCGCTGTGCGCAGCCTCCGTCTGCTGGAAGCGTTGCTCTGGGCTGAGCTTCTGCCACTCGATAAACCCAGCCTCGCTTTGGTTTCGCAACTTCACTCCGCGCTCTTTCAAGATTTTGATAAGAGTGGGTCGGGATACTCCGACACGCTTCGAAATGGAATTCGGACTCTCCCCTCTCTCGTAGGCGAGAATGGCGTTCTCTACGTTGAAATGCTTGGTATTGTGTGCGGGGCGCTTGATAGAGTTCACATCGAACCCGCGCCTAGTGCGGAGAGCCTTGGACAAGGTACCCGTGGTTGTACCGAGCGTTTCAGCGGTCTTACGCAAGGAATTGTCGGGGAGCAGCAGGAGAGCCGCGTCAAGAATATCATCGTGGAGCCGTGGAGCGGGCATGTGCACAACCTTGAAACTAAGTCGGGGTGGTATTCTGCGGGCACTATAGCCGTTAAGAATTGTGGATGCAAGAGACGATTGAAGTTCGATGTATGACCGCGAAACGCCACTCCGACAGACTGAAACGTATTGCTCAACGGACCCCGCGGCAAGTTGCGGCGAAACTGTACGAAGCGGGCCAGTTGATCGAACTGGACGCCGAACGCTCAATTACCGCTGGGTCCGTGTCGGGCATAAATCACGTGCCCTCCGCTCCCGGCCAGCCGCCGAATGCCGATACACGATTCCTTGATTCGAACATTGAGACGCGTGTCGGTGGGCCCGGTCTGGTCCTTGTCGAATCGGAAGCCCCGTACAGTGCAGCGCTCGAATGGGGTACGTCACGCATGGCGGCCCGTCCGTTCATGCGGCCAGCTACGGAACGCAACCGTCGCAAGGTCGTGGAGCTTGTGGGTGATGCGGTGAACATTTCTATCCGAGGGAGTTGACAGCCGGAATTACCCGCGCTATCCATACTGACAACGGGGACATGCAAACCCCGGGCGGCGAGTTTTTCCAAAGTCCTCCCGCCTCTCTTACGCCGCGCCTAATTTCCGACCTCGGAAGAGGTGGCGCGCGCCGCCCGGACCGAACAGTTGCCCCTCCTCTTCTTGTTCGGTCCGGGCTTTTAGTTTCATCGAGTGGGACCTTTAAAGCCGAGGGTGTTAAGGCGTAGTCTCAGCGAACCATGCGTACCGGCCCGCTCGGCCCTCAGGGGTTTGATATCCGGTAATGCTTCGCACACACCACTAATTCGCCCGATGGGCGTACGAAGCAGACCCGGTGGCGGGTAGAGATGGCGTAGGGACAGAAGCGCATTTCGCGCAGATGTGGACCGGTACGCGCTCCGGGTGCAGAAATACCCCGCCAATTTGACAATACCCACCCATCATGGCTATATTGCCCGCGATGATTAATTTCACCGACCGGGCCCCCCTTACCTCGACTAAGCGAACGTCTGACGGCTACCTCACTACGGTCGCCCGTGCAGTGCGTACCGGTGTGCAGCTTTACACCGGCTCCGAAGTCGGTCGGCCCGATCTTGCCGTGGTGAACGTTTACCGCCCGGCTAGTGAAGTTCATTCCGCTGATTCCCTTCAGTCGTTCTCCCACGCCCCCGTTACCAATAATCACCCGACTGTCGCCGTTACGGCTGACAACTGGCGTGATTTCGCTGTTGGTGAAGTCTCTACGGCGGCCCGCGTGGATGACGACGGTTGGGTGTCTCTCCCTCTCGTTCTCAAGGACGGTGCGGCCATTGCTGCCGTCGAGTCCGGTAAGCGCGAACTGTCCGCAGGTTATTCCTGTGAACTCGTCTGGGGTGACGGTGTTGCTCCCGACGGTACGGCCTATCAGGCTACTCAAACGAATATTCGAATCAACCATCTCGCGGTGGTAGATAAGGCCCGTGCTGGCGATAAGGCCCGCATTGGCGATAACTACAGTTGGGGCGTAAGCCCTATCCCCACAACCGATCAGGAGTCCGTACCCATGGACAAAACTGTAATGGTGGATGGGCTCTCTGTCGTCACGAACGACGCGGGCGCACAGGCCATCAACAAACTGCTCGCAGTCGGCGCCGCAACTGCCGCAGCGCATGCAAAGACCGTAGCTGACCTCGAAGCCAAGATCGCCGTATCGGACGCCGCGCTCGCCAAGGCCGAAGCTGCCCGAGACGACGCCGCTGCCCGCGTTCTGGACGCCGCTGCCCTCGACGCCCGCGTTGCAGAGCGTGGTAATCTCGTCGCCCGCGTGAAGTCGCTGGCCCCAACGGTCGTCGTGGACGGCAAGTCCGATCTTGACATCAAGCGCGCCGTCCTCGTGGACCGCAAGATCAATCTGGACGGCAAGTCGGACGCGTACGTTGAAGCCCGCTTTGACACCCTCGTGGAAGACGCTGCCGGCGCTGACCAGACCGCCGCTTCGCTCGCTGGTGCAACCACCCCCGTCACTGACGCCGACGCAGAGGCCAAGGCCCTCGCGAAGGCCAATGACCACAACGCTTGGAGGGCTGCATAATGCCCATTACCTACGCTGCCAGCCAGCCGGATTACGCCGTCGGCCAGATCATCAACATGGAAGAGTGGAACGGCATTAGCCGCGTCCTCAACGGCGCTACGCCGATCCTGTTCGGTGCTCCTGCCATCGCTCACGCCACTGCTGAGTATGGTTGTGGTCCACTTACCGCAGCCGGCGAGAACGTTCTCGGTATCGCTCGCCTGAACCACGTCCTGTACCATACGGGCGACCAGTATCAGGAAAACGACACCGTTTCGATCATCACGGACGGCGTTGTCGGTGTTCGTCTGGGTGCCGCCGTTACCAAGGGCGCTCAGGCTCGCTTCAACGTCACTAACGGTACGTGGACCGGCGCCGCCGCTTCCTCGACCGTCCTTACCATTCCCGGCGCTCAGTTCGAGTTTGCCGGTGCCTCGGGTGCCATTGGCGTTGTTCGTTACAAGCGCCCTGTCCCCAGTCTCTCGGTCGGAGCATAACACATGAACCAGCTTCTCGTTTCTGATGCCGCCGCGCTGGCCTTTGTGCAGCTTCAGGCCCGCAACATCAATACGCGCGTCTACGAAACCCGCTACCCGGAATATGATTTCGGCCGGCTGATTTTCGTAGACACCTCGGGCAATCCGTGGGCACCGGGCGTTATGACCTTCACGACCAGCGACTCCGGTAAGGCTCGTCTTATCACGTCGCACTCGAAGGACATGCCCAAGGCTGAAATCGGTCAGGACAGCGAACTCCGCACGTTCCAGCTTGCCGGTATCGGTTATGACTACAACCTCGAAGAAGTGAACACCGCGCTCGCTGTCATCGGCGGTTCGCTGTCGGACCGTAAGGCCCGTGCTGCCCGTCGTGCCTACAACAAATTCATGTTCACCACTGCGATTACGGGCGTTCCGGACCTCCCGGGTTCCACTGGCCTTGTGAACTACACGGGCGTTGGCGCGACTGCTGTCCCCGCTGACGGTACCGGTGGTGTTCGTACTTGGGTTGATGCTGCTGGTATTGGCACCAAGACCCCGGCCCAGATTGTCCGAGATATCAATATCGGTATCATGGGTATCTTCGGGGACACCTACCAGAACGAACTGGCCGATACGGTCATGCTGCCACTGGCTGCATACACCTACATCGCTCAGACCCCGTACAGCCTGACCACTCAGGAAACGATTCTTACGTTCATCCAGCGTACCAACCTGTACACCTTGCAGACTGGTCGCCCACTGAACTTCATTGTCCCCCCTGCTGGTGTTCTCGAAGCTGCCGGCACCGCCTCGGGTGCTACCGGTACGGGCCGTATGGTCGTTTACAAGAACGATCCCGAGTACGTCCGTCTGCACCTGCCGATGCCGCACCAGTTCCTCCCCGTCTATCAGGACGGTTGGGGTCACTGGGAAGTCCCGGGTATCTTCCGTACGGGCGGTGTCGAACTGGTTTCCCCGCTGTCGGTCCGCTACCTCGACGGTATCACCCCGGCGCCGTAACACCAGACCGGGAAGTGAATGCAGTAGGGGCCCTTGCGGGCCCCTATTTTTATTTGCAGGAAAGGCGATAAGCTACGATGTCGTCATCAGCGTTGTCTTTCCGCCAGAAAGCGCCTTTAGCCTGTCGATGCGAGCCGGGTGCGTGTTCACCCGCAGGTACGCGATTAAGTACCATCCCATCACGGAAACGTACGTCAATAATCTTACCCTTTGAGACAGGGGAAAAGTTCGGCACGGATTCATAGGCCAAGCCGTCCCATTCGATCCAACCGTCATCGTCCGTGAGCGCCCCGACAAACTGGGGAACGGGCGGCAAGTAATCGGAGTCCGCCAAATCTTCGCGAAGTTGTTCCGCTGCCAGACGTAGGACAAGTGCGTCCCCGAGCGCAATTCCGGCGCGCTCGGACATTTCCTTGAGTGCAGTGGCGAGTTCGTGGTTCGTCGGGTTCATTACGGGTCTCCTTCAGTTACACACCATATCTGACCCAATCGTCAAAACTTGTCAAGCTATAATCGGTGCGTTATTCTCACTGCATGACAAAAATTCGCAATTTGACCGGTGCACCCTACGATATCGCCCCCGGCGTCATTCTCCCGGCGTTCGGTGAAGTTGATACCGACTTGCCCGGGTATATCGTGGAAATCCTCGCACTGTCCGCAGCCATTGAGATTGTGACGATCACGGCGGACGATGACCCGCTTGACCAGTGGCGTGACCTCTACAAGGAAGCCACCGGCAAGGACGCTGACAAACGTTGGTCCGAAAAGCGCCTGATCGAAGAGATCGAGAAGGCTTCCGGTGAATAAGGACCTCCTTGGGATTGGTGGCGATGTTCCCCCGGGTCAAGAAGCTGTCAGGCTACTCGATCCCTCCGGGACCTTCGAAACTAGCGACCCGTATCTGCTCGTGGACGCCCGTTCCCTGATCGATCCGATCCCATTCGAACCGACTGTGGATAACACATACACGTCTAGCGATGGTTCGTTGCAATCCTCATGGGGCGCACCTCCTCCGGTAATGCCACTACCCCCAGAAACCCCAGTTAACGCCGTAACGCACATAGGTTCGGTTGTTACGTATAACGGAGCAATCGTTACCAATGGCTGAATTATCGACACTCGGGGCCACTATCAAGACGGCGTACGAATCACAGGCCAACACGCACGCTTTCACCGACGCGGCTAAATACGCCGTGGACAATATGTTCTCCGGTGCGTATGCGGACCTCACAGGTAGACCCACGCTGTCCCCCGCGGCTAGTAGCGGCTCGTACGATGACCTGATCGCCAAACCCGCACTGGATTTCGTTCCGCTGACCCAGAAGGGCGCTAAAAAGGGCGTGGCGCCACTGAACGCCGTTTTTACCGCCCTGTCCAATATTACGGTGGAGTTGTTCGAGGCATGACACCCGCAGAGTTCAAGGTTCTAGACATCGGACAGATTAGGAAACTGATCATTTACGACCCTCTTACAGGAATGCTGACATGGTTGCCACGTCCCGTCGAAATGTTTCCGTCAGAGAGGTACGCAAAGATATGGAACACCAAGAACGCAGGTAAACCAGCACTCAACTGTGTCAGGGACCACGGGTACCTTGGGGGGAATATATTTGGTAAGTTTCACTACGCCCATCGGGTAGCATGGGCTATTGAGACAGGTGAATGGCCCGAACAAATTGACCACGATAATGGGGATCGTACCGACAATAGGTGGGTGAATATGATTGAGGGGAACCAATCGGGCAATATGAAAAACTCTGCACAACGCTCAGATAACCTCAGCGGCGTAACGGGGGTGTCATGGGACAAGAGACGTAAGATGTGGTATGCTCGGGTAAAAGAACACGGCAGGAATAGGAATCTTGGGTACTACCATTGTATCGCGCATGCCTCTATGGTCCGCCATCAAATCGCCCGTGAAATGGGTTTTTCCGAAAGGCACGGTTCTTAATGGTGACACCAGCAGAGTTCAAGACTGCCAAACCCCAGTTCGCGGACGTACCTGACGAGACGGTACAGATGTACCTTAACATGGCGGCGCGATATGTGTTCGACCCTGAAAACGACGACGCGGTAATTAGTTTCTCCTGCCACCTGATGACGCTCGAAGGTCTCGGCACGGACGCGGCGTCTGCCTCGTATCGAACCGGGGAGGCGTCCTACCAGTCCATCAAGTCTGGTCAACTCACGCTCACCCGATTCCAGCGGACCGCGGGGGAGGGGACCACGTTCACGTCATGGTTGAGTCAGACCCCGTGCGGCAAGTTCTACGCCCTGCTGCTCAAAATGGAACGTGGCGGCCCCCGGATCGTTTCTGGCGGCGTAGGCCATTGCGTTACTGCCTACTCAAAGGACCTCTGGGGTTGGCCACTTGACGGTTGGGCGCAATCGCTGTAGCTTTCCATAGCGCAACAAATTCATGGGACACCCTCGGCTAATAACCGGGGGTGTTTTGCGTTAGAAGGTCCTCGACTTCGGTCAACTCCGCATCAAAGTCCGAGCGGTCCCTACGATCCTCAATTCGCAGACACGCCTCGTAAACTAGCCGGCGCGACACCTGCATGACCTCTGCCGTCACTGATTGACCGTACCCTAGGCTGACCGCCACGACATACAGCATGATATCCCGGCCAGTTGTGGACACGCCGAAACGCGGAACAACGATGCTAGCAATCCGAGCGACTTCGGTTTCATCGGGCCGCGGGTTAGTTTTGAACCTTCCCGGTAGGTCCTGTCTCCGGTCCCGCTTGCCGGATTTTGTCAGCTTCAACGGCTTCGAGGTACTGGTCATAGGCGTAGTCATCCCGTTTGTCTTCGATTAGGTGGCAACTGTGAGCGATGGTGGGAGGCGTTCGACCTACCCGCCGCGCCGTTTCAGATATCCCAAGATTGAGAGTCACCGCAAGGATATATCGGGCTTCATGGGGTGGTAGGTCCGAAACCAAGCTAATGTCCAAATCTGGACGAAACGGTACGCGCTTGGGTCGAGGGTTGCGGTTCCTGTAGACAATACCCGCGACTGCGTTTTTCGTTCGACCGATAGCCTTGGCGATTTGATCGTACGTCTTGCCGCGGGTGAGGAGTCGGTCCACACGGGCGCGCAATTCTGGACTAACGGGTTGCATAGTGATATTCTCCCCTCATGGGTCTTCTTGATGGCGGTATTGCCAATATCTTCGCGTCCGTTTTCGGACAGTATTTCCTCGACGGCGAGTTGCGTCAGAACGCCGTATGGGTCCCCGACGGTCAGGGTGGTGGCGCCTATGCCCCGAACGATCCCGTGGACATTAAGTACCAAGAGGATCAGGTTTCGGAAGAGACGCGCGTTGCGGGTGGTTACTCCCAAGACGATGTTCGTTTCCTCATTCTTCAGGTCCCGGGCGTCGTCCTCAAGGGGGACGCTGAGATCACCGTTGCCGGGGGTCGGACCTATTTGCTCCGAACTCCCCGACAGGACCCAGCGAAAAGCTACTGGGAAGTATGGGGAGTCCCGAAGTAGCTACTCGCCGTACTTCGCTTTGAGTGCAGCTAGGGCAGCGCGTTCCTGCTGTTCCCGACGAGCCGCAATAACCTTAGCGGTGTTCTCGCGTTCGAGCCGTTCTGCCTCAAGCTCCTCTGTGGTCTTCGGGCGTTCGTACCATATTTTGAGTTTGTAGTTTTCGTCTTCATATCCATCGTCCTCAAACTCAAAACGTACCGACGGCAAACGGTCAGCAGGGACCTTCTGTGCCAGTTCGTTCAGCTTGGTGATAGCGCCAATCAGTGACCCGTCACCAAGGTTCTCACCGTAGCTGAGTGATTCGTTCCAAAGCTCCACGCGTACAAAATCTGACATTTGCCGTTCTCCTTGCTTCTGTGATACCCTTTTCGCAACGAATGACACAGGTGTCAAGCATGAAAATCACAATGCTCAAAGATTTCGATTGGCAAGTACCGGGCAAGCGCTCGTGGGTTGCCTTCAAGGCCGGTTGGTCCGGTCGGGTAACGCGTGCACAGGCGGCGGATATGCTCGCGGCGGGAGTTGCGAAGCGTGGCTGACCTAGACCTGACCCTTGAGACCCGACAGTCCATTGTCTCCCACCTCGGGCCGACACTGGGCGGCGCGACCGTTTACGGAGAGTTTACCCCGGGTGACGTACCGTGGCCATTCATCCGATACGGCAGCACGACGACCCCGTACGAAGACTCGTGCAGGGACGGTTCGCGTATCGCTGTCGATTTGCATGTGTTCGCTGACGGCCCGACTACCGATGCGGTTCTAGCGCTCGCCAAGCAGGTAATTGCACGCATGGCCACATGGACGGGTGGTGATGCTGACTGGCTCGGGAATATCGGACCGTTGGCCGACAACCCCGAAGCCTCGAAATGGCACGTCGTCGTGCAGTATTCAGTTCTCAACGTCGATTAGACGGTAGCGCAGGATATCTTGGATGTCCGGGTACTTCGAGTGCATCCAAAGGTTGTTCTCGTCCTTCTCGTCCCAGAACGAAACTACCCGCCCGCTGCACTTTGAACCGTCGCGGTACTGAACCTCGATTTGGTCCTCGGGGTGCGCTTCTTCCGGCCATGATCCGCCGTCATGTTCGTGCCAATGGGTCATGGCGTAATGTCCTTCATGTACTGAGGGGCCGTCGCGCGTACCCCAGCTTCGGTTGGTATTATGACGCCCGTAAACCCGTCGCGGGCGAGAAGACCCTCGGTGGCCAGATCGGACAGGACTTCCACCGGCACCGTAACGGGAGCGCGTACCCCGACCATGATCTCAAGAGCCAGCATCATCTTAGCTGTGATTATTTGCATGCGAGGGCCTTACTGACCGCACATAGCAGAATATGCTCGATGCTGTTGTATTCGTTCCCCATCTGGTCGAGGTAGTAGCGCTGGACGGGGGTCTGGATTGTGCGGATCGGTCCGAGGGGTGCCATGGGTCAATCTCCTATGCTATACGCCACATGCGGCGGGTTCTGCTTTTGTGGTCGAGCTTACTTTTGAACCTGTAGCAAGAACCTTGCCTTTTGTGTCCCCAGTTGTAAATGGACTGAACTAATGAGTTGTCCATGGCGTCCTTTTCGGGCATCACAAAACTGTCACCCACTTCCAAACCTTCAAGCCAATCCAAGGACCCCATTCGGGAGAGGGGGACGCCTTTTTCTATTTTATACGGGGGTTTCGTCACGGTACGTATCTCCTGTTTTGACCCGTTTGTCATGAATGGACAAACCGACAATGTCAAGCTATTATCTGCAACCATGTTCAACTTTTCTCACGGGAACCGCTGATGGCCTCGGCAATCACAGTAAAATTTGGGGAGCAAGCGCTTCTCATTGGTGACGGGGCTGACCCCGAAGTTTTTTCCGCTCCGTGCGGGATCACCAGTCTGACCAAATCCACCTCGACCAACACGTCCGATGTGGACATTCCTGACTGTGACGATCCGGATGTCGTCGTTTGGCTCGGCATTGACGAAGTGTCCAAGCGCATGACGCTGACCTTCTCGGGCACTATCGCACAGCAGTCACTTGCTCTTTGGCAGGCGTGGGAATTGGACGGCGGGCTCCGCAACGTCCGTTGGCTTCGCAACCTGACCAATCTGGACCTTCGCGGCCATCTGTCCGGACCGGCGCTTCTGACCGAGTTCGAGGAAACCGCCGAATCGCGTGGTCGTTACACCTTCACCGGTACGATCATTTTTGACGGTAAACCCGTCTGGACCCCGCTGCCGGCCGCGCCAGTCAACACCGTCGCCCCGACGTTTACCGGTACGCTGGCGGACACTGAAGTTCAGACCGCAGTTACTGGCACTTGGACCGGTACGCCGACGTTTGAATACCAGTGGGAGCGCTCTCCGAACGGTTCTTCTGGTTGGGCTTCTATCAGTGGCGCCACGGCCAGCACGTACACCGCCGTCACGGCTGACGTGGGTAACTATCTGCGTTTCCGCCTGTCCGGTACGAATGGCGGCGGCACGACCGTTGTGTACTCGCCTAGCCGTGGTCCCATCACCGCATGAGCCTGAGCGCACAAATCGAACTGAAGTGGGGGCCGGGGGTTTACACCTTCGGCCTTCCGGCGCGACAGATCGAAGAGCTTGAACGTTTCTGCAAAGAAGGTATCGGGCGTATCTGTATGCGCGCGTTCGCCATGGACTACACGTACGGGATGCTGCGCGAGACGATCCGTTTGGGTCTGATCGGTGGCGGTCTGGCCCCAGTGACCGCTAAGGAACTCGTGGACAGCTATGTGGACGGCCAGCCCATCGACGCACCGAACGACCCGTCTAGCCCACTCAAGACCGCAACCGCCATCCTGAAGGCCGTTCACTTCGGTTGGGAGGAATTGCCAGCGGCTACCGCGGGGGAGCCCTCCCCGAAGAAGGCGACGGACGAATCAACTTCGGATTGATCCGCTCGGCTTTCTTCAAGTCGGGTATAGACCCCCGCGCGTGGGAAACCATGAGCCTCTACGAACTCGAAACTATGTGGCGCAATATGAACCCCTCGAAGCCGAAAGAACCCACCGATCAGGAATGGGCCGACGGCATGGATTTGATCGCAGCGGCAACTGCCGCAATGCCAGACGTGAGGTTGTAGCATGGCCGTCACCGCCGATACCGTTCAGGTCCGTCTACAGGCTGAGACCGCGGAGTATAATCGGAAAATTGCACAGTCCGCCACGGTATTCGATAAGGCAGCGGGGAGCATAGCGAATAGCTCTGCACGTGTGAACGCTGCGACGAATAATCTTTCCCTCAATACCGGCAATATCGCCGCGCAGTTTCAGGATATCGGCGTCACGGCAGCGGCGGGTATGAACCCGTTGATTATTGCTTTGCAGCAGGGTACGCAGCTTTCCGCCGTACTCAATGAATCCGTGTCCAGAGGCGTAAGTCCCGTCCGCGCGTTGGGTGGCGCTTTCCTTCAGATCATTAATCCGATCTCTCTGGCTACCATCGCCACGATTGCGCTAGGGACCGCCGCGATTCAATATTTCAGTACGCTCGTCGCGGAAAGCCAGCCGGCCAATGAGAGCCTTAAGGAACAGAACGACCGTATTCGGGACGTTGCTGATCGTTGGGGTGAAGCTGTCCCGGCATTACGCGCGTATGTAGATCAGCTTGAAGCTGCGGAAAATCGCAGTCAGTTGGAAACCGCTGTTGGGGACGTGGTTGCTCGCCAGTTTGACGATCTGCGCGCCCGAATCCCCGACTTGCGCGCAGAACTCGCCGCCGCACGTATTGATATTCAGGCCGTGGGTGGTGAAGCGTCCGAGATTGACGCGCTTCAGTCTGCATTCGATCAGTTGGCCGACAGGGTGCAGAATAACACTGCTACTGCCGCGGACCTTGAAGCGGTAATGAAATTGCTGGCAGGTACGACAGGCGCACAAACCGTCCCCACGTTAATCAACCTCCAATCTGTTCTATCTGGGGTTTCCGCCGCGCTCGCCAACGCTGCCGCACAAGCCGCGACGTTCCAGCGTGATTTGATTAACCTGAACGCTGCGAGAATTCGGGCAAACGCGCAAGAAGCGTTCAACACCCGTGAATTTGTCGCAGAACAGGAGCGGCTTAACGGACTCACGGCGGATCAACTTGCTCTTGAGAATGAAGTCGCGCGGGTAAAGGCAAATGCAGTCAGAGAGGGTGCTACGGCACTTACGGACGCTCAGGCCCTCGCTGTAGCTACGGACAATCTAGCCGCCTCCGAACGTCGCCGTGCCGATGCTACGGCGGCTAAATCCGGTGCTAAGGCACTCACCGACGCTGACCGAGAACGGCAAGCTGTTGTCGATATGATCGAGCAGCTTGAATTTGAGTACCGTCTCATCGGGGCTACGAACGTAGAACGCGCCGTCGCTAACGCCCTACGTGAAGCGGGGGCCGCAGCCACGGAAACGCAGCGGAATCGTATCGAAGAACTTACCCGCGCGACAATCGAAGAACAAGACGCTATTGACCAACTCAACAAGTCGAGTCAGGAGTGGGCCAACACGATCCAGTCGGCCACACGCTCGTTTATTGACGACCTGATCGAAGGAAAGTCCGCAGCCGAGGCGTTCGCGAACGTTTTGTCCAGTATCGGTTCTAAGTTGATCGATGTTGGACTAGGTTCACTCTTCGGTTCGTCGGGGTTCAATCTGTCTGGTTTGCTCGGCGGGGTCAGCACACGCGCAACGGGCGGTGATGTGTACACCGGCAACCCGACCATGATTAACGAGCGCGGACAGGAAATCTTCGTGCCGTCCGTTCCGGGCAAAATGATCCCCGCGTCTCAGGTCGGCGGGGGTGGGTCCGTTACGTTCGCCCCGGTCATTGACGCACGGGGCGCCGATGTGGCAGCAGTTGCACGATTGGAACGTGTCGTGCAAGATATGTCCGTACAGATCATACCCGCCATTCGTCGCGAGATGGCAACCGCAGGAAAGAAAGGTCGACCACGTGGATAAGACCCAGCCAGAAAACATGGATGTGGAGTTGGGGCGTGGATAACTGGCCCGGTTGGACCACACAGTTCGAACTCCTGTTCCGTCAGGAGCAGTCCCGTCACGCCAGCGGGCGAACGCGCGTGAAGGATTTCGGTACGCCCATCTGGCGCGCTGCATACCAGACCCGGGCGCTCCGTCCTAACCTTCTGGACGAGTGGCGGGCCCGACTGGCCGCACTGGGCAATGGTCTCGATACATTCCTCGCATGGCCGCTCTCCCGTTGCTGGCCGATCCTGCACCCGAACGGCGTTGGCGCGGTACCGGGCGAAGTCGGGACCATCGGCGTTGATAACAAGTCGCTGTCAATCATTTGGGACGGCGGCACGACCCAGCTTTCCGTCGGGGACTACATTCAGGTCAATGGGCGTTGGCTTCACCAGATCAGCGGCGTGGCGTCGGGTCCCGTCTATTCCGTCGTGCCGAATTTCTCCGTCGGTGCCCTCTCGGGTCAGTCGGTTGTCGTTCACAGGCCATCAGTTGAAATGACGATTGACCCCGGTTCCGTGTCGTCCACGTCGGGCCTCAACGGTCGGGCGATTATCTCATTCACTGCCACGGAGGCACGCGGCTAGATGCGCGCTATCTCTATCTCGAACCAAGCGGCCCTTAACGCCCGTGCACTCGTCGCCCGTGACTTTCTTTGGATCGTTGCGCGCGACCGTACGACCGGCGCGCCCGTTCCCGTTGGCTTCTGGTCGGACATTGAGAACGTGTCCTCCGTACCGGTCACGAACCCCGAAACGGGTCTCACGGTCACTCGGAGCTATTACGGCGCGGGCGGTCTGATCTCGATTGACGATATCCCAGCGGTCAGTAACGTGCAGGTGCAGGATATCCACATCCGCATGTCTCAGCTTGACGAGCAGGTTGCCAATGCGGTTCGCGGGTACGACGTGAAGCAGGCGCGCGTAGAAATCCATCGGGGCTTATTCGATCCGGTGTCGCGCCAACTGGTCGATCCCGCGTTCGTTCGATTCGCCGGCTTCATTAACTTCATCGAAATCAAAACCCCCGTTGAGGGCGGCGACGGTTACGTTGACATCACGTGCGTTAGCCACACACAGGAATTGACCCGTGCGAACCCCTCGACCCGTTCGCACGCTGACCAGCAGTTGCGCGCCCCCGGGGATGATTTTTTCGTTGATGCTGCCGTGGTTGGCGACTGGAAGAAGACGTGGGGTGAGACTCGTGGCGCCCAGCCGGTCCAAACCCGTCAAGGTCTGTTCGGCTGGGGTAATTTTTTGGGCTTCTTGTAGTCCCGGGCATAACGTGGGCGGAAGTGGTTCATGAGTTTTCCAGTTTCACGATCCATGTGCCCGCTGATACCATAGGCATCATGGGCGAAATTGAAATCATCCGCCGAAAGAAGCGCTTCAAGATCAACGGGGGCATTTCCGTTAACACCATCCGCAGCAAGAATGTCCATCATGAAACTCATTCTTCCTCCCGCCCGATGAACAAAATCTGCGTCTGCACGATCCGCGATTTTGGCGGCGATGTAAGTCTTGTTAGAAAAATCAATCATCCGTCGTCTCCTTTTTGATGGCTCTTTGTCGCACGAATTGACTATCGCGTCAACACCCTATTTGCACTTTTCTCACCGGGGACGTATTTTCCCTGCATGCACCCCGTAAAGCTCCTTCTCGATTTCCACGCCGCGACCGAACTACCCTTTCCGGCAACCGCGCAGTGGGCGGACAAACTGTACCAGACGGCCCGCACGAACCCCGATTGGACCGCTATCGAGCGTCCGGGTGGTATCCTGATCGGTATGGTCGGGCCTTCCCTCCTCGGGCCGTTTCGGGTCGCTCAGGAAATCGCATGGTGGGTGGACCCCGCGCACCGTGGCGAATCGGTCGGAATGTTGCGCGCTTATCAGGACTGGGCTATAAGTAAAGGCGTGTTCGCAATCGAAGTTAAATCCCTCGCAAAATTCCCCCGAACCGAAACCCTGTACGAACGTGCCGGGTTTTCACGCATGGAGACAAGCTGGGTGAAGTGGGTCAATAGCTAATGGCGTTTTTCTCTGCAATCGGCGCGGCGGTATTCGGCGCGGGTACGTTCCTCGCCACGCTGACCGCTGGTGCGCTTCAGGTCGCTACGGGTATCGGTCTCTCACTGATCGCCAAGGCCGTATCGGGTGAACCGGAACAGAACCGCCCCAAGTTCGGTGTCCAATCGCAGTTGCAGGGTGGCGATGACGTTCCCCGCTCCATTATTTTCGGTCTCGCCTGTACTGCCGGCTCCCTGACCTACTGGAATACATGGGGCGTGGTGGACGGCACGAACAACGGATACCATACGCGCGTCGTGGCGTTGGCAGACTACCCAATCCAGTCGCTTCAGCGCGTGTTCGTTGAGGACAATATCGGTACTCTGCTTTTCGCTCAGGCACATCCGTCCTTCGGCTGGCCAGTTCAGGAATTCCGCAAGAACGGCGTGGATCACCTGTGGGTGAAATTCTACGACGGCACGCAGATCGCCGCGGATTCGTTCCTCGTCAATTCAGTGAGCAGTTCGGACCGTCCGTATCAGGCGTCCCGTGTGGGTCGCGGTATTCCGTATGCTATCGTTACGTGCCGTGCGCCAGAACGAGAGGACGGCGAGCCTCGACCCCTGTTCAGCAGTGGCGCCCCATCGATCAAATTCGAGGTTATCGGTGCGCGTCTCTATGACCCTAGCCGTGACTCTTCGGTGGGTGGCGTGGGTTCACAGCGTTATGACAACTCCGCGACGTGGGGCGGCGACGGCGATCACTTGCCAGTCGTTCAGGCGTACAATATTCTGCGCGGTATCCGATACGAGGGCACGTGGCTTTACGGCCTTCAGTCGCTCAACGCGAACCGTATTCCTGTTGCGGACGCCATCGCACAAATCAACAAGTGCCGTGTCCAGTTCCAAGGTCCGAACGGTCTCGAACCCCAGTACCGTTCCGGTGGCGAACTTCAGGTTGCGGCACAAATCCGCGTGGCTATCGAAGCTCTCCTGACTGCCTCGCAGGGTCGTCTTATCGAAACTGCCGGCACGTACAAATTCCGTGTGGGCGCCCCTGACGCCGCGGTACTGGGCTTCACTGACGGCGATATTCTTTCGACCGAAGAACAGACCTTCACGCCGTTCTATGGGCTCGAAGACACGATCAACGGCATTCAGTCCACCTACCCGAACCCCAACGAGGGATGGGCTACCAAAACCGCGCCCCCACTCCTCCGCTCGGACCTTGAGGTCCTAGACGGCAATCGCCGGCTCATGGCGTCCGTGTCGCTCGACATGGTGCCGTACGTGGGTCAGGTGCAGCGCTTGCAGCTTTCCGCCCTTGAGGAAGCCCAGCGCGCCCGTCGCCACACGTTCGTACTCGGACCCGAGTTTTGGGCGCTCGAACCGGGCGATATCGTCCAGTGGACCAGTGCGCGCAATGGGTATGTATCGAAGCTCTTCCGCGTGGATGGCGTTGCGGATCGTGCGGACCTCGACATTCTAGCTGATTTCACTGAAGTCGATCCCTCCGATTACGCGTGGGACTTTGACGAGGATTTCACGCCTGTCGTAGACGGTCCGCTCGTGCTTGTCGATACGCCGCCCCTCCCGGCCATCGGCTGGCAAGCGTACGGTGTGGAAGTTCTCGACTCTGAGGGCCGTGCGCGCCGTCCGGGTATCGAAGTGGCGTATCAGCCCGGTTTGCAGAACATCGAGTTTGTCCGCATTCAAATCCGTATGCCCGGTGAAACCAACCCGTTCATTGACGTGGTGGTGAACTACGGTTCCCCGTTCCGTACGCAGATTGCGGGCAATTTCATCAACGCGACGGACTATGAGGTTCGGGGAATTTACGTCACGTACGACCGTGCACCAGCCGAATGGTCGGACTGGCTCACCGCGACCACGCCAGATACGAAACTGACCCCGGGGCTAGACTTCGACCCGTTTGAGGGAGTTGTCGGGTTCGATCAACTTGGCGACGATCTCGCCGGGTACCTGACTTGGATCGGCCAGTCACCACGCGAACTCCTCGAAGCTATCCAGAATGTCGACACGCACGCTGCCGATCAGGAAGCCGCAAACGCCCTCACGTTCAAGGACATTCGTCAAGAGGTCGCCGTGTCTGTGGGCGCCGTACAGGCGTCGTTCACCCAGACGATCACCGTTGCCATTGTCCCGCTGCAAAACTCCGTGGCGGCGCTCGCTGACTATCTGACAGAGCTTTCCGCGGGGGACGGGTCTGACGTGTCCACGGCACGGTTCCGCATGACGACCCTGAGCGGCCCGACCGGCTATAGCCGCATCGGTGCGGAGACCCGTGTCGATACCGAGGACCCGCTTGCATGGCGGGGCGCCGCTTGGTATCTCGACACACCAACGAACCCGGCGCTCCCTACGCGATTTCTGGTCAACGCGGATCAGTTTATTGTGTCGAGTGGGGCAGTAGAAGCCCAGTTGATGGTTTTCGACGGTACGGCGTTGCGCGTCAATAATGCATTGGTGCGTACCGCTTCTATTGCCGATGCTCAGATCACGGGCGCCAAGATTGTAGACGCAACTATCACTACGGCCAAAATCGGAGATGCTCAGATCACGGGCGCGAAAATCGCCAATGCGACTATCGGTACGGCACAAATAGCTAACGCAGCGATCACCACGGCGCAAATTGGAAATCTTGCGGTCAACACTATTCAGATTGCGAATGGTGCTATTGCTGACTATCTGAATGGTGCCAATAACCCCTCATCTGGGTTTTGGGTCTCTTCCAGTTTTATAGGAGGAAACTACCCGACAACCTTGGCAGTAATTGCCAATACATTCGTAGGGGGCGGCGGGTCTAGCCCGTCAAGTGAAGTGGTTTTCGGGCTAGAAAATTTAACAACCTCGGCGTTCGAACGATTTTCACAAACAATTAACAGCGGGGTGTTCAGATTCTCTACTGTTGATTGGCTGACCCCGGGTCAAACATATAGGTTGACCCTTCAGGCCATAACGGCAGGTACGGATTCTGCATCGATAATCGGCACACCCGCATTTCTTATAACCATCCCCAAAAAGTAGACAAAACCTAACCTCTCAGATAGAGTGCCGACATGCCCGTACCAACAGACATTACCGCCGGAACCCTCACGATCACGAACGGCTCTACCGCCGTCACTGGCACGGGGACCGCTTGGCTCGCTTCGGACCTTCGACAGGGTGACATCATCCTCTGGATCGAGGGGGGCGACGGCTTTCAGACGCCAATTCTGGCAGACGTGCCGGCGAGCAATACCGCCCTAACGATAGTTGAGCCGTGGGAAGGTCCGACACTTACCGGCGTGCGTTACCGCATTCGGTACCAGTGGGACTCCAGTCGGGTGTCGGCCCAGTCGCGCCAGCTTATCGAGATGCTGGACAACGGGAACGTGTTGGCGCTGTCGGGTCTAACTGGCCCCGGCGTGCCGGTGTTCGATGGTCCGCATTCCATGGTGGTCCGTCCAGAACAGGACTTTATCAACGGCGTGGCGTACGACGTTCAGGTGGACACTCTGGCCGACCGTGCCGCGTATGACGGTCAGGCCGAGGGGTTCGCAGTTCTCGTATCCGACGTGGGC
>JACZDC010011498.1_pt1 | contig 32443 bp, 29 predicted proteins | sample 8641791 | NCBI WGS metagenome assembly JACZDC01 (sample SAMN15324613, study PRJNA640507) | soil metagenome | isolation source: intercropping peanut in the second line | place: China: Luxin town, Laibin City, Guangxi Province | collected 2019-07-25 | depth 10cm m
GCGCCTCCTGGGCGACCATGCGGAAGGGGACGATCGCCAGGGCGGCGACGAGGAGGATCAGGCCCACCCATCCCAGGGGGAGCCGGCGGTTCTCGGAGGACTGTTCGAGCATCTGCAATCTCCTTTTCAAGGTCTGGACGGACGGCGCGGCTCCCGCGGCGGCCAACGCCGTGGCGCGCGGGGCGATCCCCAGGCGCAGCAGCAGACGGCCGTACGCCAGGGGCTCGGGATCGAGGACGCGGAGCACCTCCGCGTCGCAGGCCGCCTCCCGGGCGAGCGCGTACTCCCGGGAGGCCAGGCGGACCAGCGGGTGGAACCAGAAGAGGCGCTGCGCCAGGGCCGGTCCCCAACCCCACCAGAGGTCGGCGCGGCGGACGTGGACCAGCTCGTGGCAGAGCGCCATGGAGAGATCGGACTGAGAAAGCGGCCGGCCGGCCGGCAGCAACACCACCGGACGGATTAGCCCCAGCACCTGCGGAGCTTCGACCTCGGACGACAGCCGCAGGGAGAGGCGATCTCCGAGCCCCAGCTCGCGGCGCAGCTCCTCGAAGCGCTCGATGGTCCAGGGATCGTCGACCGGCAGGGAGCCACGGACGAGTCTCCGGGCCTGAGCGAGCTGGCGGCCGGTGAGGGCGAGCTGGGCGAGGACGCCGGCCAGCCAGAGAGCGGCGAAGAAGCCCTCACCCCCCCAGCCCCCCTCTCCCGCCTCCCCGCCCCCCTCCCCGGGAGAGGGGGGAGACGCGCGCTCAGTGCTGTCTTCGGGCGAGCGGGGGCGCCCCTCTCCCGGGGAGGGTGTGCTTGGGTGGGGCGGGAGAGGGGACGGGGGTGAGGGCCTCACGGCCGCGACCGGGCTCTCCGCCGGCAGCCACGCCAGCTCGACCGGCGACGCCAGGCCGGCCACGATCTTCAGACAGGCCAGCCACCACAGGGCGCAGCGGACGCCGGCCGGCAGCCTGGGGAGCAGGCGGCAGACCGCCCACACCGCGGCCACGAACAGCGCGCCTTGGACGGAGGCCCGGATCAGCGCGTCGAGCAGCGGCCCGCTCACGAGTCCTTCCTCCGCGACCTGAGGCGATCCACGAGCTGCTCCAGCTCGGCCAGTTCCTCGTCCGAGACCTCGGAGCGCTCCGTCAGGTAGCTCACGAAGGGTGACACCGACCCGGCCAGCGTCTTCTCGACGAAGGTGCGCACCGCGCCCTGGAGCAGCTCGCCCGGCGAGCTGGCCGCGCGATAGCGGTACACCCCCTCGACCAGCTCCCGCTCCAGGTGCCCCTTCTGCCGCAGGCGCTCCATCATGGTGAGCACCGTCGACCGCGCCAGGCCGCGCGGCCCGCCGTAGGACTCGAACACCTCGCCGACCGAGGCCGGCCCCGCCTCCGCCACGTGCCGGAGGAGCGCCAGCTCCTGATCCCCAACCGTCTTGCCGCTCATCGTTCCTCCCGTGACGACAACTGTAGTCAGACTACTCCTGACTACACGTGTCGTCAAGCCCCTGATACGGGGTGGGAGGACGGAAGTTTCAGCGCACGATCAACACGCCGTCCTTGAGCGTCAGGTCGAGCAGCTCCCCGTCGGCGTTGCGGGCGAAGGTCAGATTGCGGTCGAGCGTGAGAGCGGTCCGGCCGCGCGGGGCCTGGCGGGAGACCGGGAGCCGCACCTCGAACAGGTCACCGGGGACGCGGTTGAACGACTTGTCCGGCGACTGGAAGACGATCGACACCAGCCCGGGCTTGTCCGTGTCCACCAGGACCGTGGCTTTGCCGTAGCGCGGGTCGATGCGGACCGTCGGGCGTCCCGAGACCAGCTTCGGGTCGTAGCGCAGCGCGATGCGGCCGCTGGCGAGGGCGACCGGGGAGCCGGTCGAGATCCTCACCGGCGCCACCTTGCCGGCCTTCACCTTGCCGGCGTTGCCCGCGGATACTTCGATCTCCAGCTCCTCGTCCTCTCCTCCACCGCCGTCCCGGATCTCCAACTGGCCGGGCTTGGACTCGATGGCGATCCTCTGCCCCGAGCCGTCGAACAGCGTGCTCTCGCCGACGTCGACGGAGATCTCGTAGACCTCGCGGTCCGCCACCTGGTTGGAGAGCCGGAAGTAGAGGACGGCGAGCGGGCCGTCCGCGGCGTTGATGGAGCCGGTCGGCGAGTTGAACTTGAGTGTCGCCTCTTCCGCGTCGAAGCTCACCGTGAACCGGGCGTCGCCCCGGGCGCTGAACACCTCGGCCCGTTCCAGCTTCACGAACGGACTGTCGACCGCCGCCGTGGAGACCGGGGCGACGGACCGCCCCCGCGGCGGACGCTTGCGCGTGCCGATGCAGAGCTGGCCCTGGCCGATCGGCCGCGAAGCGTAGGTGCGCACCACCACCGCCACCAGGTCGCCCGGCCCGCCGCGGGCGTCGTTGACCCGCAGGGTCAGGGTCTTGGCGGCGGAGGCCGGCTCCGGGATCAGCGCGAGGAGCGCGAGGGCCGCGGCGGCGAAAAGTCCACGGGAGGCTGGGTGAGGCATGGGGTCCTACCTTGTCGTGACGGTGAACCGGACCGGCTCCGAAGCGGCGAGCCGCTCGCCCCGCGCGTTCAGGGCTTCGACGGTCCAGGTATAGAGCACCGCGGGATGGAGGCCGCGGGCCACTTCCTCCGGCAACCGCGCGGCGGGCCCGGGCTCCGACGCCTGCCACAGGACAGTGTCGTCCACCGCGCGCAGGGTCACCCGGTACGAAGCCGCTCCAGCGATTGCCATCCATCGGAACTCGCGCGGCACCTCCGGGAATTCCCCGGACGGCTGCAGATCGTGGATCTCCGCTCCCCGCAGGACCTCGTCCCGGCCCGGCTCGGGCAGCGTCGGCGCCTGCTGGCCGCGCAGAAACAGGCCCAGGCCGACGAGGAGCACCACCAGGGCCGCCAGGCTGCCGACCCATCGGACCATCGCGGGCTTGCGGGGACGGAACTCCAGCGGCCGTGGCTTCTCGTGCAGACGGAGCGATTCCAGGCGTTCGACCACGAAGTCCACATCCTCTCCCGGCTCCGGTCCGGCCACGAACGCCCGGGCCAGCTCGCGCTCGGCCGCGCAGGCCGGGCAGCGTTCGGCGTGCGCCTCCAGGCGCCGACGCTCTTCAGGCGCGGCTTCGCCGGATTCCAGGCGCAGGTAGTCCTCGGGGGACGGGCAGTCGTCATGGGACATCGCCTCGCGGAGCGACTCGCTCAGGCTCACGATGTGACCTCCTTGCTGATTCCGAAGCGGCGCCGGAGCTTGCGCGTGGCGCTGACGATGTAGGCCTTGGCCCCGGAGCGGTTGTCCAGCCGGAGCAGGTCGGTGATGCGGGGCAGGGTGAGGCCGTCCGCGAAGTGGAGATAGAGGACCTTCGCCTCCAGCGGCTCCAACTCGGCCAGGGCGGAGCGCAGCTCGCCGGCGGCCTGGGCGCGGGACAGGATCTCCTCGGCGTCGGGCAGCGGATCCGTCGCCTCCGGCGCCGTGTCCAGATCGGTGAGCGGTCCCGAGTGACGGCGCGCGGACTCGCCGCGGTTGATCGCCACGCTGCGGGTGACCTGGTAGAGCCAGGTCGAGAACCGGCTCTCGCCACGGAAGGTGGCGAGCCGCGAGTGGACCCGCAGGAACACCTCCTGCGCCAGGTCCGCGGCCTCCTCGCGGCTGCCGCACACCCGCAGGCACCAGTACGCGACCTTCGCGTGATACCGACCGTAGAGCACGCCGAGGCACTCCGAAGAACGGGCCGGCTCGCTCCGGGCCTTCCCGACCAGTTCCTCGTCGCTGAGCTGTTCCAGGCGCACCTCCGCTAGCGTATAGGAAGACGGTCCGGCCGTCAGCGGAAGGGGCAGGCTCAAGGCGGTCATGTCTCAGTGAGACAGCAGACCGCACTGATTGGAACAGATCTCTACGCCGCCACGGGCTCGGCCGGGATCGACACGCCCTGGGACATCAGGTTCTCCCGGACCGTCTCCGTCAGCTTGCGCTCCAGCGCCTCGCGGTCGCGGAAGAGGGTCCACGACTCCTCCTCGTCTTCCGGGGCGGGCCGGACCGTGGCCGTGAGGGCCTGGGTCCAGCGGAAGCGGTCCACGGGCGAGGGGTGGCTGTCGTAGGGCGACGGCTCGCGGTTGAGCGCGGTCTCGAATTCGGAGGCGACCTCCACCGCGTCCGGCTGGGCGGTCGGCTGGTACGAATAGAGGTTCGCCAGCGCCGCCTTGGCCTCCATCACTTCCTTGATGGTGGCGTTGGCATGGGCGTCGAACAGGATGCTGCGCCGGATCACGTGCCGCAGCCCCTGCTCGAAGAACGCCGGTCCGTACGCGAAGGCGGCCCAGCGGTCGGCCAGGACCTCCTGCAGCCGCGAGGCGCCCTGCGAGATGCGCAGGAACACCCGGTTGAAGCCGATCACGAACAGCCACGCCGGGTTGTACCAGGCCGCCGCCCCGCCCTGCGCGAGGTGGACCGCCATGCGGTACTGCGAGCGCCGCACGTTCAGCGCGAAGCCGCCGCCCGCCGTGTCCTGGTTCGAGAAGTGGCCGTACTCGTGCGCCAGGATTGCCTTGAGCGGCCCGATCTTGAGGCCGTCCAGCACGCCGACGCCCAGGATCAGGCAGCGCTCGGACGCGCCCCGGAGCTGCTGGAGCATGCCGCCGCGCTCCATCACCGCCAGGTCGGTGCCGGGGGTCAGGTAGACGTTGTCCACCGGCCGCGTGCCGATCCGGCCCGCCACCTCGTGCAGCAGGTCGCGCAGCCGCGGCTCTTCCGCCGGCGTGAGCTTGAGGCCGGGATCCTCGTCGCGGCGGCGGGCGAACAGGCTCTTGACGATCGAGGTCAGGGTGACGCCCACCAGCACCACGATGATGACGACAAGCTTGATCGGCACGTAGCCCATCGCGAAGATGCCCCAGATCAGGCCGCCGCCCACCAGGAGCACGAGCAGCGACACGAGCGGAATCGAGAGCCAGTAGTACAGGCAGGAGAGCCAGAGCACCCCCTTGTAGACGCGGCGCAGCGCGAGGTCCGAACCCGCGGCCTCGCCGGTTCCCTGGGACGGCATGCGGGCGGCGGCGCGCAGCGTGGCGCGGCTCAGGAGAGCGCCCAGCCCCAGGAGCAGCAGCAGGCCGCCGACCCAGATCAGGACGGTCTCGACGATGCGGGGACCATAGCGCTGGTACCACGGCCGCGAATCCCGGACGGCCTGGAGCATGGACTGGTACTGCCCATCGTCCAACCCCCGCTTCCGGGCCTCCTCCAACGATCTCTCCGCGTCGCCGAAGTCTTCGTGGGCCACCTGCGAGATGGACTGGAAGAAGTAGCCCGAGGGCTCCTCCGGGTGCAGGGTCGTCATCCGGCCGACGGCGGTGTCGAGCGGCGCCAGGTCCTGGTTCAGGATCGCGGCCTGGGCCTGCGCGACCTGGGCCCAGTAGTTGTCGGGCTCCGCCTCGGTGGCCTGCCGCGCCCGCTCCAGAGCCTCGACGCGCTCGGCCTCCGGCACCTCGCTGTTCGCGGGAGAGGTGGCGAGGACGAACGAGAGGCTGCTCAGGTTGTCGGCCGACGGAGCCTTCGCCACGGCCGCGCGGGCCAGCTCCAGCGCGCGCGGGCGGTTGTGCAGGAGGAGCTCCTCCATCGCCTCGCGCCGCACCGCGTGCGGCGAGTCGGGCACCAGCGCGCGCACCTCCTGGTAGAGATCGCGGGCCTTGGCATGGTCCTCGCGCTCGCGCGCCTGGTTCGCCTGGACGAACAGGTCCGCGGCCTGCGGGCTCACGGCCCGCAGCTCCTTGTCGACCCGGGCGTCGAATTCGGCCGACTCCTCCTTGAGGCTCTTGGCCGACGCCGGCACTCCCACGAACGCCGCGATCAGGACGATTGCCAACGCGCAATGGATCTTCACAGGGCTCCTCCTCCACCGATCCGCCAATAATCCTGGAGTGGCAAAGCCCTCCGATCCATTTCAGATCAGGACGGCGCGGGACCTTGGACGCAGGTGGTGTAGGAGAAAGTATAGGCCCGCGTGCCGGGCGTGAGGAAGGTCAGGCGCACGCGGCGGCGCCGGAACTCGGGAGAGACCAGGAGCGAGACCATGCGCGGGCGCTCCCAGACGGCGATCGTCCGGCCGTCCCTCTCGATCACGTCCGAGCCCCGCTCCTCGGGCGGCACGGGCCGGCCGTCGACCTCGATCTCCACCTCGCCGCCGCCCCGGTCTTCCGCCCCGACCACCAGGTTCATCCCCGCGGCCTCGTTGATCAGCTCCAACCCCGCCCCGGCCTCTCGCACCTCCAGATATTCGGCCTCGTGCCGCCAGAGGCCCCGGGCTGAGAACATTCCCGGCTCCGGCAACTCCGCTCGTTCCTGGTGACTCACCTCCTCGCCCGGGCGGTAGCCCTCGTCGGCCAGCAGCCGGCCGCGCAGGTAGCCGATGTAGGTCTCGCGCGTGGCCGGGATGCAGACGGCGCCTGGCCGGTCCTCCTCGCGCATCGGCGCCAGGATTGGCGGCATGGGCCGGTCGTCGCCGGCTTCGATCAGCAGGCGCTGGATCCACTCTTCGGTGTGGGCGTAGGCTCCTTCTCCCACGTGCTCGTAGCGCAGGTAGCCGCGGGCGTCGGCGAGGTACTTGGCCGGCCAGTAGTGGTTGGCGTAGAGGCGCCAGGTCTCCCGCGAGTCGTCGAGCAGCACGGGATAGGGGATCCCGAGGTCCCGCACCGCCGCGACCACGGTTTCCGCGTCGCCAGTGAAGTCGAACTCCGGCGTGTGCACGCCCACCATGACCAGGCCGCGCCCGGCGTAGCGCTCGTGCCAGGCCTTGAGGTAGGGCAGCGTCCGCAGACAGTTGACGCAGGTGAAGTCCCAGAAGTCGACCAGCACGACCGAGCCCCGCACCGCGGCCATGGCGACCTCGGGACCCTGAATCCAGCGGCCGGGACCGAACGGGGGTGCGTGCAGGGGAACGGTGATCGGCGGCACACAGGAAGTATAAAAGGACCCGAAGGACTGCAAGGACCTCAGGGACGTGAATTCTGGTCCTTGCGGTCCTTCAGGTCCCTTCCTATGATTACCCCGTTCCATGACCGAGCCTGAAACCCCGATTGTTCCCCTCGAGGGAGCGCCTCTCGAAGCGGCGCCCGAGGCACCGCCGCCGCCCCGATCCCGGCGGCGCCGGCTGATCCTCATCCTGCTCGGCCTCTGCCTGCTCTGGCTGGCCTGGGAGGCGCTCACCTGGCCGGACATGGCCGCCCTCGCCAAGAACCAGCCGGAGACCACCGCCTTCATCGAGCGCTACCGCCGGGGGCCGTTTCTGGGGCTGGGACCGGACCGCGAGGTCGAGTGGAAGTGGGTGCCGGGCTCGCGCATCTCCTCGAACCTGAAGCGCGCCGTGATCGTGTCCGAGGACATCGAGTTCTTCTCCCACAGCGGCTTCTCCACCCGCGAGCAGCGCGCCGCTCTGGAGGACGCCTGGGAGGACAAGAAGCTCCCGCGCGGCGCCTCGACCATCAGCCAGCAGCTCGCCAAGAACCTCTGGCTCTCCCCCTCCTACAACCCGCTGCGCAAGGTCAAGGAGGCGATCTTCACCTGGCAGCTCGAACGCACGCTCTCCAAGCGCCGCATCCTGGAGGTCTACCTCAACGTGGTGGAGTTCGGCGAGGGGATCTACGGCGCCGAGGCCGCGGCCCGCCACTACTACGGCAGGTCCGCGGCCGGCCTCTCCGAGCGCCAGGCCGCCGAGCTCGCCGCCAGCCTGCCGCGCCCCAAGTCCTGGCACCCGGGGGCGAAGAGCAAGTCCTACGAGAGGAAGATCCGCTCGATCCAGCGCCGCATGGCCAAGGCGAGCTGGCTGCGCCGACGCGTGTGATGTAGGGGCAACCCTTGTGGTTGCCCCTCGTGGGAAGGGCAGGCACAAGGCCTGCCCCTACGGCCGTCAGATCGTCGGGTCAGTGCGAACGCAACCCCGCGTCGGCCTGGCTCCAGGCCCGGTCCCGGCGCTCCAGCACCTTCGCCGCCTCCATCTCCTTCTTCTGCAGGCGCAGCGACTCGGCGAGGCCGGTCAGCGCCCAGCCGTTCTCCGGGTGGCGTCGCAGCGCGTCCTCCCAGACCTTCTGCGCCTCCGCTCCGCGGCCGGCCGCGTTGAGCACCATGCCCAGCGAGTGGCGGACCGGGAGATACCAGTCCGGCGGCTCGTTGTAGCGCAGGCCGTCCTCCTCCTTCACCGCCGCCTCCAGGCTGCGCACGGCCGCGTCGACGTCGCCGCGCCGGGCCGCCATCTCGCCGTCCAGCAGGCTTTCCGCGATGCGCAACAGGGCGTGCGCCGAGTTGAGCCCTTCCGCGGCCTCGGCCGGGACCAACGCGTCCGCCTCTCCGAGCTTCGCGCGCTCCTGGGCCGCCTCGTCCAGCCGGCCGAGGCGCGTGAGGGCGATTCCCCGCGCCGTGTGCCAGACCGCCTTGGCGTAGGGGAAGCCCTCGGGCGGACCCGGCTCCTCCAGCGCCTCCTTCCACTGGCCGAACCAGACGCGGCTCCAGACCGGGTACTCCAGCACGAAGTCGAAGCCCGGCATCTGCTTCAGCATCTCGATCGGCGATTGCTCGACCACGGCGCGGGCGTTCTCCAGCGCCTCGGCGCTGCGTCCCTCCATGGCCGCGGTCTGCCAGAGGAACTGGTAGTTGTGCGCCGCGTACATGAAGTAGAGCGCCAGGCCCTGCGCCTTGGCCAGGTAGTCGCGGTCGACGACGATCGCCTTGCGGTTCGCCTCGGACGCGTCCTCCCAGCGCCCCACCCGGGCGTAGATGTGGGAGGGCATGTGGACCATGTGCGCGGCGCCCGGCACCAGCTTCGCGATGCGGCCGGCGGAGACCAGCGCGCGGTCCGGGTCCGCCGAGGCTTCCACGGCATGGATGTAGTAGTGGTTCGCGCCGGGGTGGTCCGGGTCCTTCGCCAGCACGCCTTCCAGAAGACCCACGATCTCGGCCGTCCAGGGCTGCGGCTTCTCGTCGACCGTGTACAGGTCCCAGGGGTGCAGGTCCATCAGCGCCTCGGCGGTGAGCGCGGAGACGTCGAGGTCGTCGGGGAATTGACGATGGACGCCGCGCATGGCCTCGGCATAGGCGGTGTCCAGGGCCGATTGGGCGTCCGGCGTGTAGGCAGGCGGATCGGAGTAGCGCTTCGTGAGCGCCTCGATCAGCGCCTTCTCCGCGGGAGTAACGGTGCCGGCAAGCGCCAGCGCCTTGCGCGCGGCCTCGTTCGCGGGCTTCGTGCGGTCCGGCATCCCCGGCAGGTTGATGTGCGGACCGAGCGCCATGCCCACGCCCCAGAAGCACATCGCGCACCCGGGATCGGCCTTCGCGGCCTGCTCGAACGAGCGCTGCGACTCCTCCAGGTTGAACGAGTAGAGCAGCCGCAATCCCTGATCGAACCAGCGCTGGGCCTCGGGCGACTTCGTGGTGATGCCGCGGTGGTAGGACCCGAGGTTGTCGAACAGGGCCGCCGAGGCACCCGTCTCGTGATGCTCATGACCGGACGGCTGGCCGACTGCCGCTCCGGCGGCCAGCAGCAGGGCCGCGCAGGCGAAGAGACGACTCGGACGCATGCAATCCCTCCTTTTCCGTTCTGAGACCGCTACGGCTACTCCAGTACAATACGGCGCGTCCGTCAAAACGGCTCACTCCGGAGGAGATCCCGATGCGCCTCTTTGCCTTTGAAGGTATCCGATACACGCCCAAGGCCGGCGACGGCGGCGAACTGGCCGCCCCGCCTTACGACCAGATCAACGATTCGCTGCGCGACCGCTTCCACGGCCAGTCGCCGCACCAGTTCGTCCACCTCAGCAAGCCCGTGGCGCCCGAGGGCGGCGACCCCTATCGCTTCGCCGCCGCGCTCCACCACCGCTGGCTGGAGGAGGGCTTCATCGGCCGCGAGAGCAAGCCCGCGCTCTACCCGTACGTCATCGAGCTGGCCGGCGGCGGCCGGCGCCTCGGCGTGCTCGGCCTGGCCGGCCTGGAGGACGCCAAGGTCATCCGCCCGCACGAGCAGACGCTCGACAAGCCGCTCGCCGACCGCCTCGCCCTGCTCTCGGCCATGCACGTGGACCTCGAGCCCGTCTTCCTCCTTTCCGAGGACGGCGGCAAGCTCGACGCCCTGCTCGCCCAGGACCTCGCCGGCGCCCAGGAGCTCGTCCGCTACCGCGACGCCGAAGGCAACGACCACGTCCTCTACAAGGTGGGCGACCCCGGCCGCATCAAGCTCTACCAGGAGGCCGTGGCCGGTCCCGCCGCCATCGCCGACGGCCACCATCGCTACAAGGTCGCCCAGCGCTTCGCCGCCGACCGCGGCATCCGCCCGGGCACCGCGGCCTCGGCCAAGCTGGCGGTGGTGACCAGCATCGCCGCGCCGGCCCTGACCATCGAGCCCATCCACCGCGCCCTCCGCGCCGAGCTCGACCGCGCCGCCCTGGGCCGCGTGGCGACCCTCGCCGGCACCTTCTCGGGCACGAGCGGCGCCGAGTTCGCCAAGGCCGTGGCCGACGCGGACAAGCCGGACCAGCCCGTGATCGGCATCTGGCAGAACGGCGGCGAGCCCGAGATCTGGCGCTTCGACTCCCCGAAGCTCGCCGTCGAGCTGCTCCACGACACCCTGCTCGCCGGCCAGGGCTACGCTCCCGAGTCGGCCACCGACGGCACGGTCGTCTACCGTTCCAATCCGGACGAGCTCTGGGAGCAGGTCGAGAGCGGCGAGCTCAAGACCGGCCTCTGGCTGCCGCCCATGCGGCCCGCGGCCTTCGCGGCGGCCATCGCCGACGGCCAGATGCTGCCGCCGAAGTCGACCCGCTTCATGCCGAAGGTCATGTCAGGCCTCGCCTGGGCCGACCACGACTCGAAGATCGTGTAGGGCAGGCCTCGTGTGGGGCAACCACAAGGGTTGCCCCTACACCCGCCCGCGGCGCGGCCTCAGGCCGGAGGCGCGGAGGGTTCCGATGGGGCCGCCATCGGCCTCATCTGGCCGGACATCGTGCTCTCCAGGTCGGCACGGCGCTGCTCCTGAACCTCGCGCATCTGGCTGACCACCTCCTGGCCGCTGTAGAACAGCGGCCCGAGCTGGTTGCCCGGGTCCGCGAGCGCCTCGCGGTCGGTCTCCGCGGTCACCAGGCCGCGCGGGGTCAGCACATAGAAGCGCACCTTGCCGGGACCGGGCGTGGCCTGGCCCGTGAAGCGGGCCATCTTCGGCAGCGCCTTCTCCGCCAGCGCGATCAGCTCCTTCACGGCCTTGCGCACGCTCTCGTGCGCGACGCCGCCCTTCATGCCGCCGCCCGTCTGGTAGTAGACCCCGGCGTCGCCGTTGGCGAAGCAGGCCAGCATCACGGCCGAGTCCGAGATCCCCATTTCCATCACGAGCCCGTACGGCTCCATGCGGTTCACCTCGCCGGGGTCGCCCGGCAGGCCCAGGGTCTCGCGCGGCGTCTCCAGGATCTTCTTGCGGAAGTTCGCGTACACCACCTCCGGCGGATCCTTGGGCTTCACCACCCTCTCGACGCCGGGCTGGGGACTGGCCCCTTTCGGCCCGGCCGTGGCTGGTGGATTGCGCTTGCGCCGCATCCACCAGAGGATCACGCAGAGGATGACTGTGGGGACGAAAAGATAGGGATCGACGTGCATCGTTCAGACAACCTCATTATTCGATGGTTTTGTTGACTGAGCGTATCACCGCTGCCCGTTCAACGGGCCCCGATCCGCGCCCGCTTGCGGACGTGCCAGACCACGAGGAACTGCGCCAGGCCCGCGACGAACAGGAAGTTCTCGGCCACGCCGCGGAAGAGGTCCGGCAGTTGCAGACTGCCACCCGGCGCCAGCGACGCCGCGGCATCGTAAAGCAGCCAGCAGAGACGGCTGGCGGTGACCAGGGCCCAGGGCCAGAAGAACGTGCCTCCCCGCAGCGCCACCGCCGTCAGGAGGAGGGGCGTGATCAGGCACAGGCTGACGATGTCCACCAGCGCGGAGGTCACGAGGATCACGTCGTGCGTCCGCAGCGCCTGGACCGCTCCGGGGCCCGCGACTCCGAGCGCCACCACGGCGGTGATCACGACGATGAAGATCATCCGCGCCCGCCCGCCCGTCCCCTCGGGAGTCACCACCCGCCAGGAACGGGCGAGCATCCAGATGCCGGTCAGCTCGGTCAGGTTCGAGAGGACCCCGAGCGCGATCAGGAGCTCCGCGGCCTGCGGCGCAGGGTGCGGCGCGAAGACGGCGGAGAGGCGCAGGAGATCCCGCACCAGGATGATCAGCTTGCCGACGCCGAGCCAGAACCAGGCGCGCCGCAGCCGGTCGCCGGCCGCGAACGCCGAGGCCGCCGCGTAGCAGCCCGCGAGGGCCAGGAGGCGCAGCAGGATGCGCTGGCCGGCCACGAAGCCGCCGTCCTCGCTGGCTTCGATCCCCAGCGTGATCGCCAGGAATGCGGCGGCGTAGACCAGCGGGTAGAGAGCCAGCCAGCGCAACCGCATCACCGCACCTCCTGCCCGATCTGGGCCAGGAGATCGTCCGCCGTCCCCCGCCCCATCAGCGTCTGAAGGAAAGGCCGCAGGCCGTCCAGCAGCTTCGCCACGTGCGCCCGGGTCAGCTCCTCGGGCCCGATCCCGATGTCGCGCCGCGACACGGACTTGATCCACATCTGCGCGTTGAACGCGCCGATGTAGGGTGCCAGCCGCGTGGCGACCTGCTCGGACACGGGCGAGGAGAGGCTCGTCAAATCGGACTCCTGTCATCCCAGGACTTTGGGCGCCAGTATATCGGATCGGCGTGGTTTGCGCTCCTGGTACAGGGTTTGCCAGAGTCTTGGGATGGAGCCATGGCTTCAGGAGCTCTGTAAGGGGGTGCCGCGCGATGACGAACGAGACCGTCGAGACCCGGGAGTCCTTTCCCATCCTTGCCACAACCACCCGGCTGGACGAGAGATACCGCGTGCTCAAGCACGGCGAGAGCTTCGGCGTCTTCAGCCGCAACGGCGAGATCCGGCCGGGCGGCGAACAGGGCCTCTACCACGAAGGGACCCGGTTCCTGAGCCAGCTCGAGGTCCTGCTCGAAAGCCAGTCCCCCCTGATCCTCAGCTCCACGGTGCGCCAGGACAACGCTCTCGTCGTCGACCTCACCAACCCGGATCTCGTACTGGAAGGGGATCGCATCCTGCCGCGCGACACCCTCCATCTCTTCACCACCTGCTTCCTCTGGGAAGAGGTCTGCTACCTCCAGATGCGCCTCCACAACTTCGGCGCCGAGCCCGTCGACCTGCGGCTCCAACTGCGCTTCGGCAGCGACTTCGCCGACATCTTCGAGGTGCGCGGCACCCCGCGCGAGAAGCGCGGCAAGCTGATGGAGCCCGACTGGGGCCGCTCCGAGGTGACGATGGACTACGAGGGTCTCGACGAGATCCTGCGCCGCACCCGCGTGCGCTTCGCCCCCGACCCCGACGAATTGACCGGGCGCTCGGCCCGGTTCCGCGCCGCCCTGCCCGCCCGCGGCGAGGCGACCTGGACCGTCACCTTCACCTTCCAGACCGGCAGCCGGCAGCCGCTGGTCCTCGACTTCGGCGAGGCGCTGGAGCGCTCGGGCGCCCAGCTCCAGGCCCGGCGCCTGGGCGCGGCCTCCATCCACTCCTCCAACGAACGCTTCGACGAGTGGGTCGGCCGCTCCCTTTCCGACCTCCACATGATGATCACCGAGACCAACCGCGGCCCCTTCCCCTACGCCGGCATCCCGTGGTTCTCGACCGTCTTCGGTCGCGACGGCATCCTCACCGCGCTGGAGATGCTGTGGCTCGACCCGGCGCCGGCCCGCGGCGTGCTCGGCTACCTCGCCGCCACCCAGGCCGACAAGGACGATCCCGAGCTCGACGCCGAGCCCGGCAAGATCCTGCACGAGATCCGCCTCGGCGAGATGGCTCGACTCGGCGAGGTCCCTTTCGGCCGCTACTACGGCACCGTCGACACGACGCCGCTCTTCGTCATCCTCGCCGGCGCCTACTGGCGGCGCACCGCCGACCGGCCGTTCATCGAAAGCCTCTGGCCGCACGTCGAGCGCGCCCTGGAGTGGATCGACCGCCACGGCGACGAGGACGGCGACGGCTTCGTCGAATACCAGCGCCGCGCCTCCCGCGGCCTCGTCCACCAGGGCTGGAAGGACTCCACCGACGCCATCTTCCACGCCGACGGCCGCCTCGCCACGCCGCCCATCGCCCTCTGCGAGGTCCAGGGCTACGTCTACGCCGCCCGCCGCGCCGCCGCCGCGCTGGCCCAGGTCCTGGGGCTCCCGGACCGCGCCGCCGAGCTCGAACGCCAGGCCCGCGATCTCCAGAAGGCGTTCGAAAAGGCCTTCTGGGTCGAGGACATCGGCACCTACGCCATGGCCCTCGACGCCTCCAAGCGGCCCTGCGCCGTGCGCGGCTCGAACGCCGGGCACACCCTGTTCACCGGCATCGCCTACCCCGACCGCGCCCGCCGCGTGGCCGAGGCCCTGATGGCCGACACCTCCTTCTCGGGCTGGGGCATCCGCACCCTGGATGCGCGGGAGCCGCGCTACAACCCCATGTCCTACCACAACGGCTCCATCTGGCCGCACGAGAACGCCCTCCTCGCGCAGGGCCTGGCGGACTACGGCATGAAGGGCATGGCCGTGCAGGTGCTCTCCAGCCTCTACGACGCCATGCTCCACTTCGACCAGCAGCGCATGCCCGAGCTGTTCTGCGGCTTCCACCGCCGGCAGCACGAAGGCCCCACGCAGTACCCGGTCGCCTGTCTGCCGCAGGCCTGGTCCGCGGCCGCGGTCTTCCTCCTGATCCAGGCCTGCCTGGGTCTGGAGGTGGACGCCCCGGGCGGGCGCGTCCTGCTCCACGGTCCCGAGCTGCCGGACTTCCTGAGGACGGTCCGCATCCGCAACCTCATGGTCGGAGAGGCCTCGGTCGATCTCGTGGTGGAACGCTACGCCCTCGACGTGGCCGTCCACCTGGAAAGGCGGGAGGGGGACGTGGAGGTGGTGATCGTCAAGTAGCGTCGATCGCGGAGCCCTCGGCCGACCGCCTCTCCACAGCCCGCGTGTGGCGGCGGGCGATCAGGCCGTTCCATTGGCAGAGTGGCCCCAGGAGGAGGTACAGGCAGCCTGCCAGCGCCGGGCTCCCTCCGGCCAGGACCACGGCCGTGGAGAGAGCGCCCAACCCGACGTGAATCAGATAGTGATAGGACCAGAAGCGGGCGTCGATGCGGCCGACCTCGTCGAGCTCCAACTCGTCCGCCTTCGCGTACGCCCGCCGGTAGAGCAGGGTGAAACAGGCGAACACGGCGACGAAACCGATCCCATAGATGGCCATCAGGTCCGCCATCTCGCCGCGGCTCCGGAGCATCGGCACCGCGCCCGGCTCCCCGAGCCCGAAGAACCGGTCCATCAGGGCAGTGGCCAGGAACTTGAGCGGGTAGATATAGAAGAGGACCACGAACAGGAGGATCGAGTTGACGGCGATCGTCCAGGGGTCCTGCAAGCCGTATCGTCGGAAAAAACCGTTGTGCGCCACCCAGATCAGGATGAGCATCGTGAACGTGAAGGCGAACGGCACGAAGCCGAGCAGGTTGGCCATCAGCTCGGGGAGGGTCCGCGGCACCTCCAGCGACACCACCAGGAGCGTCGCCGCGAACCCGAACACGGCGTCGGACAGGGCCTCAAGCCGGCTGACTTCCCGCAGTTGGCGCCGATCCCGGATGATCATCGCTCCCCTTCCACGTTGCGAAAAAGGATAGCACCCACCGTAGTACGATCCCGCCATGCCGACCCGCTACCTCGACGACGAGACCCCGGTGGTCCAGTTCGACCCCCAGCTCGAAGTCTCGCCTTTCATCCTCTTCCGCCGTCTCAAGGAGAACCAAGCGCCGATCCTGATCGACGTCCGACCCGAGCCGGGACGTCTCACCCTGCAAGGCGCCATCCCCTACCCCGGCCCCGACTGGTCGCCGCCCGCGGACCAGGACGTGGTCCTCTTCGACGACGACGGCGCCGTGGCCATCGACGGAGCCCGCCACATGCAGGCCGCCGGCTACCCGCGCGTCAAGGCCCTCTTCGGCGGTCTGGACCTCTACGAGTTCTCCCTGGACCCCGACGTGGTGGGACAGGAGACGTTCCTGATCCGACGGTAGGCTTATCCTTTCATCTTCTCGTCCAGCAGATCCCCCATCTCCACCGTCCGCTTCAGCGCCGCATCGATCGCGTCGGTCAGGATCGCCGCGAACCGTCCCTGCTGGAGCACGTGGAGCGCGCGCGACGTGGTACCGCCCGGTGACGTCACGCTGTCGATCAGCTCGGCCGGATGGCGGTCCGACGACATCATCATCTCGGCCGTGCCGACGATCGTCTCCAGAACCGACTGGCGGGCCAGGGCGCGGGGCTCGCCGATGAAGTTCGCCGCGTCCTCCAGCGCCTTCACGAAGTGGGCGATGATCGCGGGCCCGGTGCCGTTCACCGCCGTGGCGCGGTCCACGTCCAGCTCGTCCGAGACGTAGATCTCCTTGCCCATGGTCCGCAGGATGCGCCGCACCTCGTCGCGCGCCTCGGCTCCGACCTCGGACGTCGCGGTCCACACCGTCATGCCGCGGCGGATGCGGCAAGGAAGATTCGGCATGCAGCGCACGATCGCCGGATGACCCAGCGAGCTGCCGATCACCTTCATGCGGGCGCCCGCGATGATCGACATCACCAGGTGGCCCTCACGGATGCCCTTCCGCACCTCGGGCAGCACCTTGTGCAGCGTCTGGGGCTTGACCGAGAGCACCACCAGATCCGCGTTCGCCACCGCTTCCAGGTTGTCCGTGGTGGCGTGGATGCCGTACGCCTGGCGCAGCTCGGCGGCGCGCTCCTCGCGCGGTCCCGAGGCCCAGATGCGGTCCGGCTCCGTGCCCCCCTGGCTCAGGAGGCCGCTGATCATCACCTCCGCCATCACGCCCGAGCCGACAAAAGCGATGCCTCCCGCGGTCATTCCTTCACTCCGCAGCCCAGCTCGGCCACCTCCGACCAGGCGCCGCGGCCGTCGCGGTCGCGCACCTTGAACGAGATCTTCTGGCCCGGCACGCAGCTCACCGCCTGGGTGAACGGCCCCTCGCCCGGCGCCTCGCCCGGCTGGAAGGCGTCGTTGTTCACGCCCCAGTACGGCAGATAGCTGAGCTTCCCCCGTCGGGCCGCGCCCGTGCACGTACCGGTGCAGTGCGGCTCCTTTCCATCCGTGCACTCCCACTGGCAGTCCACGATCTCGGCCACCGGAGCGCAGGAGATGGGGAACGTCTGCTTCACGTATGAAGAGCGGTTCAGGCAGTGCACCTGACTGACGCCCTCCTGGACATACGGCACCGCGGTGACCCGCAGCGTGTGGTTGGCGCAGCCATACCCGTCAAGATCCTGGGACATGTGCCAGCTTCCGGACGGCCCGGCCTGGCCTTCGCTCTGGAGCCGGTCGCTGTCGAAGCGGTATTCGAGGATCACGCCGGCGGCGGTCCCTCCGGACTGCCAGGCGCCCTTGGCCTCGACCAGCGAATCCTTGACCGTAAGCTCCGCGATCGTGGCCGAGGCGGTCGCCTTCGCGCACAGATCGGAGGAGGCGGCGGCCACGGGCACAGCCATCAGGAACAGGGAGAGAAGAATCCCCTTCAGGTTCATGCGTCGATTCCTTCTTAGAGAGTGACGGTCCTGGGAGCCTCGCGGATCATTCGCGCGAAGCTCTGCCACCCCAGGAGCGCGTCCACCGAGGCCTGCACCCGGGCCATGTCGAGACCGAGCAGCCGGGCGGTGGCGCTGCAAGCATAGACCCGGATGAGCCCGTCCTCGCGCCCGGGCAGCAGCAACTGGGAGAGCGGCGGCATGTCGAGAGCCGCGAGCCGCTCGGCCGAGACCGGCGGCTGCGGATCGAGCTCGTCCCACCGGCCGTTGGCCCATGCCTCCAGCGCGCCGAAGAACAGCGCCACGTCCACCCGGTCCCCACCCGCCGCGGCGCTCGCCGCCAGCGAAGAGATCTGGAACCGCATGTCCCACGTGCCGCCATGGGCCAGGATGAGGAGATCCGCCATGGGACCAGCCTAGCAGAGGAGAAGCTGAAACGTTTCAGTCATGACGGACACTATACGGTGCACCTGCAATTGCACATGCAAAAAAGAAAGGAGTAGCGCTATGGTTCGGAGAGAGAGACTCGTCGGGCTCGTTCTGATCCTGCTGCTTGGCCTCCCCTTCGCCGTTCTGGGGGATGAGAGGACTCCTCTTGCTCGTGTCGCTGTGCAACCCACCCGGGTCGAATGGCTTCCGCTGGCGGATCGCGGTCCCCTGGTCCTGACCGTCGCCGGCCCTGACGGCTTCTATCTCGAGCGCGCCCTTCGCCCCGAGGAAATCCCTTCGTTCAGCGCTCTCGATTTCCGGGACAACAGCCTGCCCGACGGCATCTACGCCTACGAGCTGCGTACAGAGGGAGCGGCGACGCAGTCAGGTCACCTCTGGATTCAGGAGGGACATTTCGTCGACCAGCTTCCCGCGGACGTGAAGCCTCCCATCCGCAACATCACGGCACTGGAAGAGATCATTCCTGATGACCTCATTGTCCAAGGCCATGCGTGCATCGGCGGTGACTGCGTGTCAGGAGACGCCTCCGGCACTACGCCCCTGAGGATCAAGGGGGAATTCGCCAACCGACAGATCCTGTTCGACGGGAGCTGCTGCTATCCCACCGAGCGTGACTGGGCAATCCAGGTCGTGGACCCCAGCAGCGGCCCCAATGGAGACTTCGTGATCCGCGACCAGACGTCCTCCACGACTCCATTCAAGATCGGCGGCGGTGCCCCGGAAAACTCCTTGACCATCCTGTACAACGGCAACATCGGCCTGGGGACCTTGACCCCCAGCGCTCAGTTGCATGTCCGCGGCACCGATACAGGCTTCCGCAACCGCATCTTCGTGGAAAACGCCTCGGGGACGACCACTCCCCGCGAGATGCTGGAGCTTCGGAACAATGGCTCCCCTGTCCTCATCCTCAAGGACACCTCCCTCCCCCAGCGATGGGGGGTTGGTATGAACGGGGGCACTTTCGTCCTCGACAATCAGGCGAACGCCGGAATCGAATTCACCCTGGGCACCACGGGCAACCTGACCATTGCCGGGACGCTCACCCAGAACTCGGACCGCACCACCAAGCACGACATCATGCCGGTCCAGCCCGAAGAGATCCTCGGCAAGGTGCTGAGCCTGCCCATCGCCACCTGGGTCCGCGATGGCGACGAAGCCCGCCACCTCGGCCCCATGGCTCAGGACTTCGCCGCCGCCTTCGGCCTGGGTGAGGACGACCGCCACATCGCCACGATCGACATGGCCGGCGTGAGCCTGGCGTCGATCCAGGCGCTCAACGCCCGGATCGCCCAGAAAGACGCGGAGATCGAGACCCTCCGCCAGAAGAGCTCCGACCTTGCCACGCGAGTGGAAACCCTGGAAAAGCTGATCTCCACCTTCCTCCAGGAAAACACCGCGGCGGCTCCCACCCCGTAGGTTCGCGAGCACACCTGCGGCCGGCCGTGGGGGACTGGCGGCCCAGCCAGCCCCCCACGCTTCCTACAGACACATCGATCGTCAAGGAAACCCTCTACAGCCTTCCAGCACTCCACTTGTACGTGCCAGACGGCCGATGCGTCTATCCAAGACGAGTCAAGCCGCTCCATCGCGACGCAACCTTATTTCTCCGCCGCGATCCTTACTTTGTCGCCAACAACTTTCCGTTGTCGCCGCGAACCTTACTTTGCCCCAGAGAATCCTACTTTCGAGAGAGAGAACCTTACTTTGTCGCCGACAACCTTACTTCACGCTAGAGAACCTTAATTTGCGCCGGAGAGCCTTACTTTACCGCTGAGAACCTTGCGTCGTCTCCAGTAAATCCACTTTGCCGCCAGGAATCTTCCTTTTGCCGCCCCGAACGTTACTTTGCCGTAAACAACGTTGTGTCGTCCTGGAGAACTTTGCTTTGCCATAAACAACCTTGCGCCGCCTTGGAAGAGCTCTCCACCCCCTCCACCGTCTCCATGGACCGGGCCCGAGTGTCCTCTTCTATAGAGAGGCCGCTGGCCCGATTTTCAGGACAACAAGACCCAGGCCAAATCCATGCCCGTTCAGAGGGGGGTAATTTTGAGAACTTTTTCCCAATTTTGAAGGGGCCCGCTCCAACCGGAGCCGACCTGTGTACCATCGGCAGCCTTGAAGCCGGACCGGGATCTCCAAGTTGTGGAGGCCCCGACCGGGCCGTAGTCATTGACAACCTACTGGAGCGGTGGCCACCGAGCCCAAGGCCGCCACCGCTCCGCCCCGGAGACCCGCCGTTCGGGGGAAGGCGGGGCCCTGCCGGAGGTGTGCGGAGGCTGGAATGCTCCGCACACCTCGGGACCGGGGTTTATCCGCCGCGATAAGATCCAAACATGTCCTCTCCCCTTCCTCCCGGACAACGGGAACGCAAAGATTTCCCACGATTCGGTCTCACTCAATTCGCAAGCCGGTATCCCCGCGAGCTGTCACCCAAGCTCGATATCGTCGGGGGTGTTGATCACGAGCTTCACCTGACGGACCCGCTCGGCGATCTTCCGCGGATCGAGCAGGTTTGCGACTTCCACTGCGTCACGACGTGGAGCTACCGATCGCTACGTTGGGGTGGCGTTCGCTTTACCGATTTCTACGAACGGATTGTCCTGCCTCAAGCATCTCCGCATCCGGAAGCCACCCTGGTCGCGCTTCGTGGACAGGACGGCGCTCGGACCGGCATGCTCCTGGAGGATCTCCTCGCCCCGGATGTCCTGATCGCCGACACGCTCGACGGTAAACCTCTTTCGGTCGAGCATGGCGCTCCCCTCAGGCTGGTCCCCCCTGGCCACTACGGCTACAAGTCCGTCAAGTATCTTTCGCGGCTAGAATTCAAAAACCCCAAGGACGGCTATCAAGTCTCCGCGTTCCGTTTCATGGACCATCCGCGCGCCCGCGTACGGTTCGAGGAGCGCGGCCGCGTCGCGCCCGGCTGGTTCCTGCGCTTCCTGTATCGTCCACTGATTCCCAGCACGGTGGCTCTGTTCGCCAGGGCGCTCAAGGAGCACGATCAGGCCTGAAGCATGGATCACGATATGCTTGATGCAACCGCATCCTCGGAGGTCTCCATGATCCGACTGGAACGACGCCTGTGGCTCCTGGTCCTACTGATCCTTCCCTGCCTGGCGGCAGAGGCACATGCCGCGTCTCCCCGTATCGTTTCGATCGAGGCGGCGCGCCGGTTGCCTCTGGATACGGTGGTGACGGTGGCCGGGGTGGCTTCGACTCCCTCCGGCGTCTTCGAGTCGAGCTTCTTCGACAAGGGGTTCGCCGTTCAGGACGGCACCGGCGGCATCTTCGTCAGCCTGCAGACGGATCTGCACGTCCTGCCTCGCACACGGGTGGTGGTCACCGGCGTGCTCAAGAGTTCCTCGGGCCTACTCGTGATCGCTCCGTCCTCCATCTCCGCCGTGACCCTCCGGGGTCTCGGAACCAGGGTCGCACCTCTCTGGGTGTTCACCGGCTCGGTGAGCGAAGAGACGGAAGGGCTGATCGTGACCGTCGTCGGCCGCATCACCCAGGAAGTGACCGACGATCTTCCTTATGGCTTCAAGCTCGCGGTGGACGACGGCTCGGGTGAGGTGGTGATCTTCCTCAACACCCAGACAGGGATCGACCCGAGCAGTCTCAAGGTGGGCGATCTCGTGCGGATCTCCGGCTTCAGCAGCCAGTTCGACACGCACTACGAGATCGATCCGCGCGGCCCGGACGACATCGCCAGGCCGGCGCGGTGACGCTCGGAGACTTGGCCGCGGTGGGGTGCTATGCTGTTCTCCACCACCCCTGCTTGAGAAGGAGAACCTCGATGAGGACAGGACAGGCGTTTCGATGCGCGGTGCTCGTCTTACCGGTATTCCTCCTGCTCGTGAGCGCGGCACCGGCGCCGCCGCCGATGTCTCCCCATGAGAAAGCCGCGCGCGAGGTCGTCAAGCTGGTCGGCGGCCCGGATCTCGCGATGCAGGGAGTCACCATGATGTTCGACATGTATGGCAAGGATGCGGAGCCGAACCCTTATCAGGACCAGTTCCAGGGTTGGTTCCGACAGGTCCTGGCCGGAAGCGACCTCCAGGAACAGATGGTCAGGTTTTACATGGACGCCTTCTCCGAGAAGGAGCTGCTCGAGATCGCAGCCTTCTACAAGACGGCCGCCGGCCGGAAGGTGATCGAGACCACGCCGAAGCTGATGAAGTGGGGCTTCGACTTCGGCGTGAAGCAGTTGCAAGCGCACAGCGCCGAGCTCTCGGAGATGGAGGAGAGGGCCCAGGAGGAACGCGAGAACCAGCCCGCGGCCACGGATGCGGAGGCCCAGAAGCGCACGGTCGCCCACATCCGGAACGTGGGCACGGCCATGTTCAGTTGGCTGACCGATCAGGTCGGAGCCGCTGCGGCAGGACAGTCTCAGACGGAGCATGTCACTCCGCCCATCGATCTCAAGGACTATCCCCCGATCTCCCATGAGGAACTGACGAAGCTGCTCGTGCCCCAGTACATCACGAAGATCCCGGAGAAGGACGGTTGGGGGAACCGTTATGAATACTTCCTCAACGTCAGCAACCCCCTGGCGCAGCAGGTCATGACCATCCGCAGCGCGGGCCGGGACGGCAAGTACTCGGCGAGGATCTACACGGTCACCTCGTTCGATCCGGACGACGTCGACGAGGACATCGTCTGGGCTGACGGCTTCTTCATCCGCTGGCCCCAGAAGCAGGAGGAGAAGAAGGAGGAGTAGGACGGCGGGCCGGAAATCGAACCCGCCTGTTACCGACTTTGTCACCGATGCCCTCTACTCTCGTGGAGACGAGGACGAGAGGAGGACATCTCATGGACCCGAAGAGCCCTGCGTGTGAAAGCCCCTATCTGAATGTCCTGGTGCAGCGCGTGCAGTTCGCGGCGCGCCGTGCCGAGCCGGAGACCGTCGCGGAGCGTGTCGCGGCGGTGCTCCGGCCTTTCCTGGGCAATCCCGACCTTCTGCTTCCGTCTCAATGCGAGCCTGACCCCGAACGCTATCGCCAGCATGTCCTCTACGTTGCGGACGACGGCAGCTTCTCGATCGTGGCCCTGGTCTGGCTGCCCGGGCAGTCCACGCCGGTCCATGATCACGTCTCCTGGTGCGTGGTCGGCGTCCACCAGGGCCAGGAGCTGGGCATCCAGTACTCGCTGGCCGACGTGGAGGGCGTCCACTGTCTGCTCCCGGCCGGCGTGTCGCGCAACGGCGTCGGCACCGTGGAAGCGCTCACCCCGCCGGGAGACATCCACTGCGTGGTCAATCCCGGTCCGGGCCTCGCCATTTCGATCCACGTTTACGGCGCCGACGTGCGGAAGCTCGGCTCCAGCATCCGGCAGCGCTACGAGGTGGGTGTCCAGCCGGTCGAGCCGGCCCGGATCGTGGCCCAGGCGTCCTGAGACGGGATTTCCGCGGATGCCGGGAAGGAGACCGCGATCTGCGAGTGATCGTGTTCAGGAGATGGCCGCTAGCAAGGGGGCGTTGGGCGAGACGTCGACGGCCAATGCCCGCCGAGCAACTTCGAGCTCGCTGTCCAGTTCTCCCGGTTGCACCATGGATTCGAGAATCACCGGGCAGTCGTTCGGAATGAGCTTGGCAACTCGACGAAAACCACAGAAAGCGGCGAAGCTTATGGAGATGTGCCTGCCCTGAGGGTCGACCTCGCTGATATGAACCTCGCGGAGTCTGTCGTGAAATCTCTGCAGGAGTCCGATCGCAATCCCCATGGTGGGGTCGACCTGCCGCGCATGCCCGATGTCGAAGCAGAAGGAGGCGTCCGGCAGGCTGCGGAAGATCGACTCCAACTCCGACACCGTTCGCCCTACCGCCTTGCGCTGATCCATGTTCTCGATACAGAGCCGGTTGCCAAGGAACCGCCACTGCTCGAAGTCGACGATGACATCCGGATGCTGAATGATGAGCCAGGATGCAGGCAGGCGCTTCAATAGCTCGACAAGCTCCCGTTCGGAGGTGCCATTCCGTTCGCTCGGAGCGTGAACGGAAATGTGCTTGAAGCCACGGAGATCAAGGTCTTGCGCGGCCTGAAGCAAGGGGATCAGCTCGCCAGAGCGGAGAGCCGAAAGCTCGATGGCTTGCACGTCCAGGCGCCGCTGCATATCGAGCCCGGCCCGGAAATCTCCCTTCGCCAGGGCACCCGTCGAGAACCCGAAAGGTCTCATCAGAACACTCCGTATTTGATGATCATATCGCGCAATGCGGTATCGCCTTCAAAAAAGAGGGTGGTCAAACCTCGTTGGAAGCGTTCACTGAGGCTCGTGATCCTCTGGAAGAGAGGATCTCGCCCGGCATCCTCGAACTTCACCATCTCCAGCTGTTTCCGAGTCGCTTCATCATCCAGAAGCTGGAGGAACAGGTCGTACGAATCCATGATGTCGGATACCACTTCGTCATCCCCGGCCTGAAGCAAGGCCTGAGCAACCAGTTCCAAGGGAGTCAATCGCGTCTGGTCCAAGAAGAATTCCGCCAACCTCGGAGGAAGTGTATCTGGATCTGCGAGGATCTCGTCGCGGTCTGGAGGCGGAGTGAGCTCAAAGTTGAAGCACATCAGAAGACCGGCGGCAAAAAGGAGCTTACGCGACATTCTCAGCTTGGCGTTCCTGAGAGCCCACTTCCTGTCGGACTGTTCCCAGCGCTTGGCGGCGTAGTCGACAGCCATGGTACGCCAGAAGCGTACGATGTCATTCAGGAGAAACCTGGGAACCACTACTGCGGGCTTTGACCCCTGGGCACTCCAGGAGACACTCGCTCCGGAGATGATGTATCGGTTCAAGACACCCCGAACCACTCTCTCATAGACAAGAGGGTTCGTGACGGAACGGGCTTCAAGCAACAGCAGGACACGGCGCGTCATGTTCTGATTGGCGTCGCGGATACCTCCAATCAGATGGATGAGCTCGTGGCTGCTGGCCAGAGTCCCGAACGTCTCGGTAGCTCCAGGGCGGAGGAGGCCCAGCTCGGAAAGAATCCGGTCGACTTCCTGGGCAACGCGAAAATGCTCTGGATCGGCAGGGCCGTCGATCAGGAGCGACCAGTCGACATCACTCCCTGAGGTCAGCTCGCCGCGAGCGAACGAACCGAAGACGACGATGGTCGTATTGTCCGACTTGAGCCTCTGGAGAGGCTGAAGAGCCTGGAATTGCTCCTCTGTGAACTGGCGCGCCCTCAGGATCGCAGGCCATGTCCTCGCGTGCTTCTCGGCGAGGCGTTCGAGAGGGGAAACGGCTTCCAGGCTCTTCTCCATCCAGTCTCAGCTCACGGCCTGCGCTTCCGGCACCACCCAGGTGTCGCCGGACTTGAGGAGGTCCTCCAGCTTGCCGACGCCCTTGCGGTCGGTCTCCTGGCGCATCTGGTCGTTCGCGCGCTCCTCGTAGCTCGGCGCGTCCACGGCGCGGAAGACGCCGAGGGCGGTCGGGAAGTGCGGCGGCAGGAGTTGCGCCGCGAGGAACGCCGTGGCCGGGTTGTCCAGGCTCTCGTCCCAGACCAGGCAGTCGTCCGCGGTGAGACCGTTCCCGAGCTGGATGACCTCCATCTGGGTGCCGTTCATGCGGATGCCCTTGTCCTTGGCCTTGCCGTAGACCAGGGGCTTGCCGTGCTGGAGGTAGAGGACGTTCTCGTCCTTGGCGTCCTTCTCCGTCATGTAGGTGAAAGCCTTGTCGTTGAAGATGTTGCAGTTCTGATAGATCTCGACGTAGGCCGTGCCCTTGTGCTGCGCCGCGCGGTGCAGGGTCTCGCGCAGGTGGGACTGGAAGATGTCCACGCTGCGGGCCACGAACGTGGCGCCCGCGCCGAGGGCCAGCGAGAGCGGGTTGAACGGGTAGTCCACCGAGCCGACCGGGGTCGACTTGGTCTTCTTGCCCAGCTCGCTGGTCGGCGAGTACTGGCCCTTGGTGAGGCCGTAGATGCGGTTGTTGAACATCAGGATCTTGACCCCGACGTTGCGCCGCAGGGTGTGGATGAGATGGTTGCCGCCGATCGACATGGCGTCGCCGTCGCCGGTCGCGATCCAGACCTCCAGCTCGGGGCGGGCCATCTTGAGGCCCGTGGCCACCGCCGGGGCGCGGCCGTGGATCGAGTGGAAGCCGAAGGTGTTCATGTAGTACGGGAAGCGGCTCGAGCAGCCGATCCCCGACACGACCACGAAGTTCTCCTTCGGGATCCCCAGCTCGGGGAAGACCGACTGCACGGCCGACAGGATGGCGTAGTCACCGCAACCCGGGCACCAGCGCACCTCCTGGTCGCTCTGAAAGTCCTTCTTGGTGAGCGTCTCAGTGGACATGGGCGTTCAGCTCCAGAATCTCTTGAATCTTTTGGAAGATCTCCTGCCGGTGGAAGGGCTGGCCCTGGACCTTGGAGTAGGAGATCACGTCCTTGAGGTAGCGCGCCCGCAGCAGCAGCGCGAGCTGGCCGAGGTTCATCTCCGGCACCAGGACCTTGTCGAAGCGCGACAGCACGTCGCCGAGGTTGGCCGGGAACGGGTTGAGGTGGCGCAGGTGGGCGCGGCTCACCTTGAGGCCCATCTTGTGCGCGGTGTTGACCGCGCCGGTGATGGCGCCGGAGGTCGAGCCCCAGCCCAGGACGAGCAGCTCGCCGCTCTCGTCGCCGTGCACCTGGATCGGCGGGATGTCGTCGGCGATGCGCGCCACCTTCTCGGCCCGCAGGTGGACCATCCGCTCGTGGTTCTTCGGGTCGTAGGAGACGTTGCCCGTGACCTCTTCCTTCTCGATGCCGCCGATGCGGTGCTCGAGGCCTGGAGTGCCCGGGATGGCCCACGGCCGCGCCAGGGTCTCGGGATTGCGCTGGTAGGCCTTGAACCCCTCGGGGTTGGTGTGGAACTCCATGCGCAGATCGGGCAGGTCCTCGACCTGGGGCAGCTTCCACGGCTCGGAGCCGTTGGCGATGTAGCCGTCCGAGAGGACCGCCACCGGCGTCATGTACTTGATCGCGATCCGCACCGCCTCCATGGCCATCTCGAAGCAGTCCTTCGGCGACGACGGCGCGAGGATCGGCATGGGCGACTCGCTGTTGCGGCCGAACATGACCTGCAGCAGGTCCGCCTGCTCGGTCTTGGTCGGCAGGCCGGTGGACGGACCGCCGCGCTGGATGTCGCAGACGATCAGAGGCAGCTCGGTCATCACGGCCAGGTTCATGGCTTCGGACTTGAGCGCGATGCCCGGGCCCGACGAGGCGGTCACGCCCAGGGCGCCGCCGAAGGAGGCACCGATGGCCGCACAGACGGCCGCGATCTCGTCCTCGGCCTGGAAGGTGACCACGCCGAAGTTCTTGAACTTCGCCAGCTCGTGGAGCACGTCCGAGGCCGGGGTGATCGGGTAGGCGCCGAGGTAGAGCGGCAGACCGCTGCGCCGGCTGGCCGCCACGAGGCCGAGGGCCAGCGAGGTGTTGCCGGTGATGTTGCGGTACAGGCCGGGCTCCAGGGCGGCCGCCGGCACCTCGTAGCGGGTGTGGAAGGCCTCGGTGATGTCGCAGTAGTTCCAGCCCGCCTTGAGGACCTTGACGTTGGCCTCGGCGATGTTGGGCTTCTTGGCGAACTGCTGGTTGAGCCAGGCGATGGTGTTGTCGAGCGGCCGGCTGAACAGCCAGTAGCACATGCCGAGGGCGAACATGTTCTTGCAGCGGTCCATCGACTTGGTGTCGAGGCCGCTCCCCTCCAGCGTGCGGCGGTTCATGGTGGTCAGCGCCACCTGGAACACGCGGTAGCTCGACAGGCTGCCGTCCTCCAGCGGGTTGGAGGTGTAGCCGGCGCGGGCGAAGTTGCGGTCGTTGAACTCGTCGGTGTTGACGATCACGACCCCGTTCGGCTTGAGGTCCTTGAGCTCCTTCCGGAGCGCCGCCGGGTTCATTGCCACCAGCACGTCCGGCGCGTCGCCCGGGGTGTGGATGTCGTAGTCGGCGATACGGACCTGGAACGCCGAGACTCCGGGCAGCGTGCCGGCGGGCGCGCGGATCTCGGCCGGGAAGTCGGGCAGGGTCGACAGATCGTTGCCGATCATCGCCGATGTGTTGGTGAACTGGGTGCCCGTCATCTGCATACCGTCGCCAGAGTCTCCGGCGAAGCGGATGACCACCTCGTCGAGCTTCTCGAGGGCGACGTCACGTCTCTCGTTTTCTGCGACCGTCGTACTCATGATCCTCTCTTCTGGGTATGGGAATGGACCAGACCCTTACAGGGAAACAGGAAAAACCCGGAGCTCTATTGCCGGGATCGCGGTGCGATCTTACCAGACTCGGGGGGCCGGACTGCGCCACCCTGGAGGGTGGGACGCGGTAAAAGGCGGGTCCGAGGCGGTTTGTGACCGCCCCGGGAGGTTGGTGGGCTCAAGGAGGGAGTTGCGTTCAATCAGAGATACGCAACTCCTGAGACTCACCCGCCACCTGCCCGAGCAGCGAGGAAATCCACGCGCGAGTCCGTCTCTCTTTTGAGAAGTACGGAGGCGCCTACGCCGTGGACGAAACGAACAAGACCGAACCGGACCTGGGCAGGAGCGCTCCGACGCTCAAGGCTCGCGAACTCCTGGCGCGGCACTATTCGGACCGGTTCTGGTCTTCTCTGTCCAGCACCGGCACAGCCTTGTTGGCCTGGCTCGCAGCCCTCCTCTTGATCTGGGCCAGCTACATCCTTCCCCTCCCCCAGAAACTGGCACGCCTGGCGTCCACCAGCAAACAGGTGCAGGACGACAAGAGCAAGCTTGCGGCGTGGAATCAGGCCTGGGTGCAAACCTCCAAAGCGGATGAGCTCGCGAGGAGATTGGAACCGGCCGGGACCGTGGCGAGCGTGCAGGCGATCCAACCCGAAGCGGTGGATCTTCAGGGGGATCTGAACGGGATCGGCATTCCACCCGAGACCATCTACGGGGACAAGTTACGGAAGCTCGTGACCGAGCAGACGCAAAAGGCCAATTTTGAAAGGAAGCTGCAGGAGACCGAACGCGCGGGGGAGGATCTGACCGAGGATCTGGACAAGATCGACACTCCGCTCGGGACTCTCGAGATCAACAAGAAGTTCGTTCCGGCGCTTTGGGCCCTGCTCTTTGCAGGCCTGTTCACCTTCTATGCGCAGCGCCGGGTGCTGCTTCTGGCGATGATCGGGCGCGCCATCGGCATCCACACCTCCCAGTTGGGGGATCGGATCGAGGATCTCGGAGGACTGGGAGCCTGGGCTCCCTTCTGGCTCGCCCCGCTGCCACCCGCCACTCGCGACAGCCGGGTGTCTCGCGAAGAGATACGCACGGTCCTCGGCTGGGGTCCCCGGGACGGATGGCGCAGTGTCGCAAGCGGCTTGGTCCTGGCAGGGCTCCTGGGCCTGTACATCTACGTCCTATTCGTCTCATGGACCATCATCGACTTGGCCGGAAGAGGCGACGGGCAGTTCCGCGTCCTGACCTTCGTGGTCCTCGGGCTGTTGTACTGTCTCGTGCTGGCCGGCCTGCAGTGGCGGCCGATCTGCTATGACGGTTTCCCTGACCGGATCCTCACCGAGCTTCCAGGCCGGCGTGCCTTCCTGGGGGCGATCGGGACCGTCGCGCTCGCAGGCTTGGCAATTCTGGCGAGCCCCCGACTCGTCCTTTCCGCGCTTCTCCCCGGGAAGAGCCTGCGCGCGCCGAGGTATCGAAAGCCGACGATCCGAAAGCGCCTGGAGCCGCTCACAGCAGCTCATCGGGACAGCTTCCGTCTCAATCGAAGCTCCAACATCGTCCATTATGTCGATCAGGAAGGCTGGTCCGCCGGTGCTGAAGCAATGGTCGAGCGAAATCTCTCTCCCGTGGAGCGAGCACAGGCGGGAAAGCTCCTGCTCCTCTACAAGCCGAAGCCGGTCGCCGCAAAGGGCAACCTGAGGGAGAACGGGAAAAGCCGGAAACAGGAGGAACGGCTGAACGAGTGGCAGACCGGGGCGATGGCTGAACGGCTCGCTCTGGAGGCCGCCCGACAGGGCAACCTGGGCCTCGCCCTGGACCTGCTTCAGAAGGGCATCGAGCATGACAGGGCTTTCAAGCGCCTGAACCTCAACAAGCCGAGCTACCGCCTCTATGATTTTTACGCCCGCCTCAGCGTCCGAGCCGGCAGGCTCGGCTCCAAGGACTGGCAGAAATTCCTCCAGTCGGTTCGCGAGCAGTCGCCGAGGGACGCTACCCTCCAGCAACGGCTCGCCCGCTGGGAATCGTTACCGGAACTGCTCTCGCGTGATCGTCGGCTGAAAGAGAGGTGGACTGGAGAGAAGCTTTTGTGGAGTCTTCCCGAGAAACGACCTTCGAAGAGATCCTCATCCAAGATGTCTGAAAACGGGCCGCCGGTCTTCTAAAGTTCAAGATACCCTTCGTGGAGATGGGCGTTCAAATCGCCCCCGGGCCCTCCCTAACCCCGTCCTAGCTCCGACCCTCAGATGCCCGCCACCTGCTCCATCCGCGCAGCAAATTCCGCGAGGGTGGGGTAATCGAAGACATCGCGCAGCGACAGCTCGAGGCTCATCTCGTCGAGCAGCCGGGTGACCACGCGGCCGGCCATCAGCGAGTGGCCGCCCAGCGCGAAGAAGTCGTCGTTCCGGCCCGGCGCTTCCACCTTGAGCAGGTCGCGCCAGATCGCCGCCAGCCGGATCTCCATCTCCGTCCGGGGAGCCAGGTGCTCGCGCAGGCCGGAGCTTTCGCGGTCGGGGTCGGGCAGGCGGTCAAAGTCGAGCTTGCCGTTGAAGTTGACCGGCAGAGAATCGACCACGACCAGCGCGGTGGGCACCAGGTGCTCCGGCAGGCGGCGGGCCAGGAAGCTCCGTAACGCCGCGCGGTCGAGCCCCTCCCCCACCACGTAGCCGACGAGACGGTTCTCGCCCGCGGCGTTCGGCCGCACGGCCACGTGGGATTGGCGGACGTCCGGGTGGGTCGCGAGCACGGCCTCGATCTCGCCCGGCTCGATACGGAAGCCGCGGATCTTGACCTGGCGGTCCTTGCGGCCGAGGAACTCCAGTTCCCCATCGCTCCACATCCCGAGGTCGCCCGTGCGGTAGAGCCGCGCTCCGGCAATGCCGCTGAACGGATCGGGCACGAACGCCTCGGCCGTGGCTTCGGGCCGCGCCCAGTAGCCGAGAGCGAGGCCCGCGCCGCCCAGCAGGATCTCCTCCTCCACCACCCGGACCTCGGTGTCCGCCATGGCCCGGCCGATGGGTACGCTCAAGGCTTCCACGGGCACCTCTTTCACCAGGTACCAGGTCGCCGCCACCGTGATCTCGGTCGGGCCGTAGATGTGGACCAGTCGATCGGGTCCGCCGCTTTCCAGCACCCTGCGCACGAGGCGCGGGTTGGCCGTCTCGCCGCCGAAGAAGGCGTCCCCCACGCCGCGGAAGGCGTCCGGCGCCTCGACGGCAACCTGATGGAAGAGCGCCGTGGTCAGGAACATTTTGCTGATCCGCTCCCGCCGCAGCGCCGCGGTCAGCTCGCGCGGCGCCAGGCAGACCTCGCGCTCCAGGCCCACGACACAGGCGCCGTTCAGCAGGGCGCCCCAGATCTCGAAGGTCGACGCGTCGAACGCCGGCGTCGCGGCCTGGAGCACCCGGTCGTCCGGGCCGAACGACACGTAATCGGTCCCGACCACTCTGCGGACGATGCTCCGCTGGGAGATCGCCACGCCTTTGGGCAACCCCGTCGAGCCCGAGGTGTACATCACATAGGCGAGGTCCCCGTCATCTCCGACCGGCTCCGGCCACTCCGCGCTCTCCATCTCGAGATCGATAAGATCGAGCCGCACGCGGGTCAGGCTGGGCGGCGCCGCTTCGAGCGTCCCCTCGTCGACCGCCACCCGCACGCCCGTGTCGTTCAGCATCCAGAGCATCCAGCGCAGGCGCTCGGCCGGGGAGCCGGGATCGATCGGCAGGTAGGCCGCGCCGGTCTTGAGGATGGCGAGGAGGGTGACGATCAGTCGGGCCGAGCGCTCCAGGCAGACGCCCACCAGCGCTCCCGGCCGTACGCCCAGACCCGCCAGATGGCGGGCCAGGCGGTTGGCGCGGCGGTCCAGCTCAAGATAGGTGAGGCGCTCGGCGCCGAAGACGACCGCTTCGGCGTCGGGCGCCCGCTCCACCTGGGCCGCGAACAGCCCGGCGAGCGTGGGATCGGGATCGCGGGGCGTCACTGACGGCCGGCCGCGGTCTCTTCCAGCTCCTGCGCGCGCTTGGCGGCGGCCACGATGTCGAACGCGTCGCGCCGCATCCGGGCCCGCTTCGCATCCTCCTCCGGGAACCGCGGGCGGTAGCCCAGACGGTCCTCGTCGAAGGTGAAGGGCTTCATGAGGTCGCCCTTGCCGACGATCGACTGCTCGCGCGTGAAGTAGGCCATGTCGTA
>JACZDC010092369.1_pt1 | contig 30819 bp, 23 predicted proteins | sample 8641791 | NCBI WGS metagenome assembly JACZDC01 (sample SAMN15324613, study PRJNA640507) | soil metagenome | isolation source: intercropping peanut in the second line | place: China: Luxin town, Laibin City, Guangxi Province | collected 2019-07-25 | depth 10cm m
CCGCCAGGCGGCCCGGCTGCTGGAGTCCCTCATCCAGGCTGCCGGAGTGCCCGAAGACGAGCTGGAGCGCCGGCTGGACGTATCGCCCGGCTACCTGGGCCGGCTGCTCTCCGGCGAGATCGAGCTGAAGCTCCGCCATATCCTGTCGATCCTCCGCGCCCTGGAGGTCGAGCCTTCCCTGTATTTTGAAAGCCTCTACCCCGCGCAGGTGTCGGCCGGAACGATTCGGATCGAGGATCTGCGCCAGCGGATCGAGAGTCTCGGCCTGGGTGAGGTGTCCGAAACACCCGAGGTCGTGGTGGACGACCTGGAACGGCTTGTCCAAGGCGCGGTACGGGCCGCCCTGGGTCGAAAGGGTAGCCCCTAGGCCGCTAGGCGACACCCCGCCGGGTCGGCTCGTTGAAGAGCTTGTCCAAGGCGTCGGCGGCGGCGCGGAGAAGTGCCGCGCTGACGCTCTGCTGCTCGACGGACTCCCGGATCATGAGCAGCGTCGCGATCGCCTCGCGCTGGATGCCTCTTGTCTGGAAGGCTGTCACCGTCTCGTCCAGAACGTTCTGAATCTCCTGGGTGCGACCCTGTTCCAGCCAGATCTCCGCAAGCTCCAGAGAGACCAGCGCGATGTCATAGGTGACGCCGACCTCGGCGAACCCCGTCCGAACCTCCTGGAAGGCCTGTTCCGCCTCGGCGAGATCGCTCAGCCGCAGCGCGATCCGGCCCTCGAGCCAGCGCGCCTTGAGCTGATTGACCGCCCCTCCGTAGGCGGCGTAGAGAGGACGGCTCTCCCGCATCAAACTGCGGGCCTCTTCGAGACGCTCCTCGTCGACGAGGTGATAGGCCAGGTTGTGGACCACGGCCAGGACGAGGTGAGGATCGCGCTCGGTATCGATGAGCGTGAGGCCCAGACCGAGGAGCCGGATCGCTTCCGGCAGATCGAGGGCATAGGAGGCCGCATTGCTCTTGCTGATGAGCGCGCGTCCCGCCTCGTGCCGCTCGTCCAGCTCCATATAGATCGAATGGACCCAGTCGAGAAGTCTGTAAGCCTCTTGGAGACGCCGTTGGTCGATGCACAGCGAAGCCGTGAGGTCCAGCAGGCGTGCCAGGAGACGCGGCTCCTCCGTCCCGGTGCTCGCTCGTTCCAGCGCCTGCTTGAGGTCGGCTTCAGCGTGGACCAGATCGTCGGCTACCCGCTTGGCATTGCCGCGCTCTCCAAGCGCCAGGGCCTGCAGATCCGCGAGAGCCCGGGGGCCTCGAACCTCTGGAAAGATCCTTTCGGAGAGGGAGACGGCAAGGGAGGCGGCGGCAACGGTGGCGGGAGGGTTGCTGTGGCGCAGTTCCTGACATCGGGCCAGGAGCTGTTCACATCGCTCCCAGTCCCGCTGGCCGCGTGCAATCGGGTCGAGCGGCCGCGGGGCCGGCACCTCGTGGAGAGGAACATCCGCCTGGTCCCGTTCCTGTTCATACCGCTCCCGGGCGAGGGAGGCGGCATACCGGCGACCGGCGGCGAAAGCCTTGAAGAGAGGGAAATCGTACTGCGAGCCGACCTCCACCGGGCCATCCGGAACCGTTTCCGGCTGGAGAAGCACCGAGGCCAATGGCTTCATGTGCCGGCTGCACAGCTTGCAGCCTCTCAGGAGGTGGCTGATCACTCTCGCCGTGTCGGAGCCGGGCAGATCTCCAAGCAGGAATCGCTCCAACTCGGCAGGATGGGGGTGTTGGATACGATCTTCGGCCATCATCCCTCTCCCAAAAGAAAAAAAAGACCTGCCTATTGTCGCACAGATCGAACCGCCTTGTCTCTGCAAGTCCTAGAATTCACCCGGGGCGACCCGAGGCCGCCCCGGGCTCTCTGCCTATCGGCGGCCACCTCCATTGGGATCGATGAGGGCGCCCCGATCGAGCGAGGTCATTGAGTCGTCGTGGTCGACCGCCAATGTCGGCTTCGGACTCTCCGGGCTGAATAGTGACCATAGGGTGTCCACCCAGCTCTGGACCCATGAAAGGGCCTCCGGAACCCGGCGTGGCTGCTCGACGGCGGACACCGGCAGCGACAGGGCCAGCAGGGCGATCAGGACGAGGGCGGCCGAAAGACGGGACGACGTGCGGGTCATGGCATAACCTCCTCTCCGAGGGGATGACGGAGTCACTATTGACCCCGTGCCCGCGGAAGAACACAGGCGCGGAAGGGCCTCAAGGGTGGGCGCGAGCGGAAGGTTCCAGAGAACGACCATGACGAGGCGCGGCGCCATCGTCGCGATCGAAAAACAAGTTATCGCTATAGAAAATAGCATGAACATTCCTCTAACCAGAAGGTGTCGGAAGTGAGTCCCAGCGGGAAAATCACCTCCCTGCAACCTGCTGGCGGGTTCTGCGTAGAGAAGACGATTCGAAGAAATGAGGTGACTCATGGCCCGATTCGCTCCCTGGCACTTCCCGATCCTGATGGGCCTGCTGATGGTTCCGCTCGCCGCCGCGGCCCAGACCGAGCCGCCCAGGGAGCTCACCGCGCGGCACTTCGAGATCCATCGCGCCACCTCGTCAATCAAGGTCGACGGCGTCCTCGACGAGCCCGCCTGGGCTTCCGCCCTCACCTACGACCTTCCCTATGAATGGTCGCCGGGCGACAACGTCCCGCCGCCCGTCCATACCGATTTCCTGGTGACCTACGACGACGACAACCTCTACGCCGCATGGCGCGCCCAGGACCCCGATCCCGCCGCCGTCCGCGCCCATCTCATGGACCGCGACGAGATCGACACCCTGGTCCAGGACGACCACGTCGTCCTCGTGATCGACACCTTCAACGATCAACGCCGTGGCTTCCAGTTCCGGATCAACCCGCTGGGCGTGCAGGCCGACGCCGTGTTCAGCGAAAACGAGGGGATCGAGGATTTCTCCTTCGACATGATCTGGGCCTCGGCCGGCCGCATCACCGCGGACGGCTACGTTGTCGAAATTGCAATCCCGCTCAACCAGCTTCGCTTCCCGCGCGTCAACGGCGCGCAGGTCTGGGGCTTCGACGTCGGCCGCTCCTACCCGCGGAGCATTCGCCACCGCATCACGGCCGCGCCTCGCAAGCGCGGCTCCCAATGCCTGCTCTGCCAATCCGACAAGGTGAGTGGCTTCGAGGACCTGAAGCCGGGCCGCAATCTGGAGCTGACTCCTACGGTCACAGCCAATCGGACGGACGAGGTCCGCACCTTCCCGGGCGACCTGGAGACCGGCGACGAGGACGTGGACCCCGGCCTGACCGCGCGCTGGGGCATCATCCCGAACGTCACCCTCAGCGCCGCCGTGAACCCCGACTTCTCGCAGGTCGAGGCCGACGCCGCCCAACTCCAGGTCAACGAGCGCTTCGCCCTCTTCTTTCCCGAAAAAAGGCCGTTCTTCCTGGAGGGGATCGATATCTTCTCGACCCCCATCCAGGCGGTCTTCACCCGCACCGTCGTCAACCCCGAATGGGGCGCCAAGGTCACCGGCAAGGAGCAGCGCAACGCCTTCGGCGTGTTCGTGGCGAGCGACGAGGTCAACACCCTGACCATCCCGAGCAACCAGGGATCCGCCGGCATCGTGCTCGACGAGCCCGTGGACAGCGGCGTCGTGCGCTACCGCCGCGACGTGGGAGCAGCTTCGAGCGTAGGCGTCCTCTTCACCGGCCGCGAAGGCAACGACTATCACAACCGGGTCGCGGGGCTCGACGGCTTCTTCCGCTTCGGGACCAACGACTCCGTGCGCGTCCAGGCCCTGCGCTCCGACACCCTCTACCCGGACCAGGTGGCGCGCAGCTTCAATCAGGACCTCGACGCCTTCCAGGGCGACGCCGTGCTCTTCGACTACGATCATTCGAGCCGCGACTGGACGTGGTCCGTCTCCTACGAGGACCGCGACTCCGCCTTCCGCGCCGACAGCGGCTACGTGCCGCGGGTCGACGTCCGGGACTACGGCGCCAACGCGCTGCGCCAGTTCTACGGCGACAAGGACGACTGGTGGAACCAGGCCACGGCCGGGCTCTTCGTGAGCCGCATCGAGGATCACACCGGTCAGCTCACCGACGAGAGCTACGACCTCTATGGCAACCTCTCGGGTCCGCTGCAGTCCTTCTTCGAGATCTCCATCGAGCGCAACCGCGAGCTCTTCGGGGGCGTCCTCTATGAAGGGATGAACCGGGTCCAGGCCTCCTCGTCCGTGCAGCCGAGTGGCGCGGCGCGGCTCGCCATCTTCCTCGACACCGGCGACGCCGTGGACTACCAGAACAACCGGCCTGCGGACCTCCTGCTGCTCAACCCCTCGGCGGAGCTCAAGCTGGGGAGCCATCTCAACGCCCGCTTCAACCACCTCTTCCAGCGCCTCGACGTGGACGGCGGCCGGCTCTTCGAGGCCAACCTCTCGCAGCTCCGGCTGGTCTACAACTTCAACGTCCGCATGTTCGTGCGCGGCATCTTCCAGTATCTCGATCTCGAGCAGGATCCGGACCTGTTCACGTTCCCGGTCGACCCCAAGACCGAGACCCTGTTCACCCAGCTCCTGTTCTCCTACAAGCTCAACCCGCAGACGGTCCTTTTCCTCGGCTACTCCGACGACCGGCTCGGGCTTCAGGGCATCAGCCTGGACCAGACCTCCCGCACCTTCTTCTTCAAAGTGGGGTATGCCTTCGTGCTCTAGCGCTACCGCTTGACAGGGCGCTTGACTGCGGGTAGAACGGGAGCCACGTCAGCGCCGAGCAGTCGAGGCAACCACGCCCGGGAGGACTCCCGTGAAGATGGCCCGTCTCAGCGTCCGTGCCGTTCAACTCGCCGGTACCGCCCTGGCCTTCATCCTGGCCAGCCGGCTTTCCGAAGCCTTCAGTCTGCCCAACGGGCTCTCGTTTCTTTTCCCGGCCGCGGGCGTCTCGCTGGCGGCCGGCGTCGCGTTCGGCGCCTGGGGCGTGGCCGGCGTCGTGCTCGGCGTGATCGGATTGCCCTGGGGCGCTGCGGACAGCTTGCCGGCCCTCGTCCTCTTCAGTCTTGCCAACGGTCTGAGCGCCGCCATTCCGGCCTGGATTCTCCGTCAACCGCGAGGCGGCAGCGGACTGCGCCTGCGACGCGCCTTCGACTTCGGCGCGCTGCTCAACAACCTGGTGTCGGCCGTGGTGGGCAGTCTGACGCTGGCATGGCTCGGCCGGCTTCCATGGGAGCTGCGGCCGGTGGCGAACAGCCTCCTCCTCTGGTGGGCCAGCGACCTCGTTGCAGCCCTGGTGCTCGGCCTGCCGCTGCTTCTCGTCCTGCGTCCCGAGATTCTCCTGACTCCGCAGGACCAGGAGATGATGCGCGCCTGGCTCCGCGAAGGCCGTGTGCCGCGACGCTGCGCGGTCATGGTGACCCTCTCCGCCCTGGCCATCCTGGGCGTGGATCGGCTCGGCCTGGGTTTCCCGCACTGGCTCGCCATTCCCCTGGTGATCCCGATCGGGCTCGCCGCCATGGAAGGTGGAGCCGGTCCGGCCATCCTGGTCAGTTCGTTCGCCTGCGCGTCCTATCTGACGGTCCTGGTCCTGGGGCGCTCGACAGGCACCGCCTACCTGGTCGGCACGCTCGCCCCGGCCTACACCACCGTCGGCATCCTGACCCTCTTCTCGCTGACCGGCGGCTGGCTCGGTGGCCGCAACCGCCGACTCCTCGACCGCGTGCGCGCCCACGAGGAGCAGCTCGAGCGCGACTTCGAGCGCACCGTGGCCTCGCTCGCCGCCGCCATCGAAGCCAAGGACCCGACGACCGAGGGTCACGTGCAGCGGGTGGCCCAGTTGGCGGTCCTCATGGGCCGCAGGCTCGGCTACGACGAGCGGCGTCTCCGCATCCTGCGCTACGGCGCCATGCTCCACGACGTGGGCAAGATCGGCGTGCCCGAGGCCATCCTCAACAAGCCCGGCGGCCTCACCCCGGACGAGAAGGAGGCCATGGAGCAGCACGTGGAGATCGGCCTGCGCATCATCCGGGACGTCGAGGTCCTGCGCGAGGTCGACCCTCTCATCCGCTACCACCAGGAGCGCTGGGACGGCGCCCGGACCGGCGTCAAGTATCCGGGCTACTTCGGCCTGCGCGGCGAAGAGATCCCGGAAGGCGCCCGCATCCTCTCCGTGGTCGACGCCTTCGACGCCATCACCCACGACCGACCCTACCGCGCCGGCAACACGGTCGAAGTGGCGGTCGCCGAGTTACGCGAGGAGGCCGGCCGCCAGTTCGATCCGCGGCTCGTCGAAGTTCTGGCCGACGTCCTGCGGGAAGGGGAGTGGCTGCTCTCCGAGCCTTTCGCCGCCACCTCGCACGCTTTGCGGACCGCCGCGGCCGGCTGAGGGGCCGATCGGCAACAACCCCCTCCATGACTCTTGTCCTTCCGGGAAGGACAAGTTTGAGCCATCCTGTCCTTCGTGGAAGGACAGGATGGGCGCTCGAACCTTATTGAGACCCTGATCTTACATCGTCACAAAGAACCCTGGGCTGTGGCAAGACAGTCCATGTCGTCACAAACAATTCCACCTCTTCACAAAGAAGCTTACGTCGTGACAAGGAAGCGCTATGTCGTCACAAAGGACGTTCCACTGGTACAACTCAACCTTGGGTTGTCACAAAGAAGACTGTGTCGTCACAAACAACCCTAGGTCGTCACAGAACAACCTTGACTCGTCACAAATAAGGGTGTGTCATCACGAAGTAGTCTTATCTCGTCATAGACTGGTCGATGTCATCACGGACGAATCTGACTTCGTCGCAAAGGGCTTTATGTCGTCACAAAGATGCTGACGCTGAGACGACTCAGCCTCACGTCGTCACAAAGAGTTCTACATCGTCACGAACGTCACCCTGTGAACCTCAAGCTGGTTTTGGAGTGGTACGCTCTTCACAGAAACGAGCTGACGAGGACTGGCAACGGAGGGTCCTGTGTTCGGATCTCTCCGGGATCTGGAGCTGTTCAAGCGCTTCAAGATCGCCTGCCACACGCTTGCCTGGGACAACGGCGCCGACTTTGCGCCGGAGTTCCTTCGCGAGCATGTGCAGGTCGCCGCCGCCTGACCGCGAACGTCACCCCGTGAACTTGTACCCCAGCCGGTGGACCGTCACGATGTGCCGGGGATCGGCGGGGTCGTCCTCGATCTTCTTGCGCAGCTTGGCGATGTGCATGTCCACGGTGCGGGTGAAGGGGATGGCGTTGTAGTCCCAGACCTCGTCGAGGAGGGTCTCGCGGGAGACGATCTCCTCGCGGTGGCGGATGAAGAAGCCGAGGAGCTGGAACTCGCGCGGCGAGAGCTCGATCGGCGCTCCGGCCTTCTTCGCTTCGTGGCGCTTGAAGTCGAGCGTCACGTCGCCGAAGCGATAGAGGTCGGGCGGCGCCGTGGTTCCGCCGCTGCGCCGGAGGACCGCCTCGGCCCTTGCCAGCAGCTCCATGAAGCCGAAGGGCTTCGTGATGTAGTCGTCGGCGCCGGTCTTCAGGCCCAGGACCTTGTCGATCTCCTGGCCGCGGGCGGTCAGCATGATGATCGGGACGTTGTTGCCGCCGTCCCGGAGCTGGCGGCAGACGTCGAGGCCGGTCATCTTCGGCAGCATCACGTCGAGCAGGATCAGGTCGGGGCGCATCTCCGACGCTGCCGAGGCCAGGTGGAGACCGGCCTCGCCGTCGTTCGCCACGGTCACGTCGTACCCCTCGTAGGAGAAGCCGTCTCGCAGCGCGACGGACATGGCTTCGTCATCCTCGACGATCAGGACTCTTCGCATGGTCAGGCCTCGGAGGCTTGGGGGGCGCCCGCTACAGCTGGCACCGCCAGGCCCGGCGCCTCGATGGGCAGGTGGATGGAGAAGGTGCTCCCTTCGCCGACGCGGCTCTCGACGGTCACGCGGCCGTGGTGGGCCTCGACGATGTGCTGCACGATCGAGAGACCCAGGCCGCTCCCCTTGACGTCGTGGACCAGGCCGGTGCTCACGCGGTGGAAGCGGTCGAAGATCTTCTTCTGCTCGTCGCGCGGGATGCCGACGCCGTGGTCCTGCACCGAGATCACGACCGCGTCGCCCTCGCGCCGCAGGCCCACGCGGATCTCCTTGTCTTCCGTTTGGTGGGCGCTTGTATGAGAGTACTTGACCGCGTTGTCGAGGAGGTTGCTGAGCGACTGCGCGATGGCGCCCGGGTCGAGCCGCAGCGGCGGCAGCGAGCCGGTCTCGCCTTCGAAGGTCACGCGGAATCCATCCTGGCGCAGCCGCACGCCGAAGGTCTTCAGCGTCTCGCAGACCAGCTCGCGCACGTCCACGCATTCGAAGCGGTAGCTCTTGCGGCCGGACTCGATGCTCGCGAAGTCGAGCAGGTTGTTGATGAGCTGGGTCAGGCGCCGGCTCTCGGTCTCGATGTAGTCGCCGTACTCGCGGACCTTGTCGGTGCCGTCGAACCGCCCGAGCCGCAGCAGCTCGCCGAACACGCGGATCGAGGCGAGCGGCGTGCGCAGCTCGTGCGAGACGTTGGACACGAAGTCGCTCTTCATCTGCGAGAGCTTCATCTCCCGCGAGGCGATGCGCAGGGTGAGCAGGAGGCCGCCCAAAAGGGCCGCCGCCAGGGCCGCCGACAGGCCCATGTTGACCAGGAAGTGGCTGCGCGCCACCTGACCCGCGGTGGCATGCCGGCTGGCGAGCGCGATCGTCCAGTCCGTGAAGACGAAGGAGAAGCGCTTCCGGGCGTCGGTCCGCTTGTTGAACAGCTCCGGCTTCTCGGCCGTGGTGAAGACCATGGAGCCACGGTCGTCCCAGACCGCCACCACCGGATCGTACCTCGGATCGTCGGCGTAGAACTTGGGCAGCGACGCCTCGATCGCCTCCGGGAGCAGCTCGTCGCGAAAGTAGCTCTCGTCGAGGAGGATGCCGGCCACGCCGACCAGCCTGGAGGCGTCGTCGGTGATCGGGTTGAGGATCATCCGGTATTCCGGGTAGCGCTGATCGACGAGGATCTGGACGGGCTCCGGCACCCGGCCCCCCTTGCGGGCCAGGGTAGCGAGGGGAGAGACGGCCACGTAGACCGCCTGCAGCTCCGGCGACCAGAGCGGCGGCTGGAAGGAGGAGCAGGTCCGCTCGAAGTAGTAGACGTGCCCGGGGTGGTCGTTGACGAAACTGACCACGAACAGGCGCCTGGCGCCGGTGACGCCCTTCTTCTTGAAGAACTTGGCGGCTTTTTCGAGCCCGTTCTCGGTGAACAGGACCGGCGGCACGTTGAGCAGCCGCTCGGCATCGTTGCGGTAGCGGGTCTCCACCTTGTCGGCCACGGCCTCCAGGTAGTTGTCCGAGGTGGCTTCCTGCGCCTTGGCCGAGGTGTGGTCGAGCTTGACCAGCCAGTTGTACTGGAGGCCGAGCAGGATCACCAGCGGCAGCAGGACCGCCGCGAACCCCACCAGGAGGGTGTGCTTCCGGAGCGCCGTCGCGGGCTTCATGACGAATGGATTATGGGGCAAACCGGGATGCCGGTGGAGAGGCGGGAAGCGGCTTTTACAGATTCATTACAGCGTTTTACGCCGGATTGAGGAGTTTTACAGAACGCCTCTCTACGCTGGAAGCATGGACGGCGGCGAGCTGCCGCCAGCTTCCAACAGGAGGTCCCGCAATGACTCGGAAGGTATCCACCCTCGCCCTCGCCCTGATCCTCTCCATGGCCGCTCTGGCGTCCGCCGGCGGCGACAAGTGCGCCAAGGATGCCCAGGCCCACGCCGCCCATGCCGCCAATACTGCGGTCGCCGAGAAGGCGAAGCACGGCTGGCTCGGTCTCGATCTCGACAAGGGCGCGTTGGGCTATGTCGTGACCGGTGTCGCGGCCAACAGCCCGGCGGCCCAGGCCGGCTTCCAGAAGGGCGACGTGCTGGTGGCCTTCAACGGCATCGCGCTCACCGACGCCAACCACGATGCGCTCAAGAAGGCCAAGGCCGGAATCGCGGTCGGAAGCCGGGTGACCTACACCGTTTCCCGCGGCGGAGCGCAGCGCCAGATCGCCGCCACGATGGCCGAAGTGCCAAAGGAGGTTCTCGCGCGCTGGGAGAAGGAGTACGATAGGCCCGTGGCGGTCGCACAGACCGACAACTAGACCGATTTGCCGTGGGGACGGTATCCATCTCTCCCCGGACCCACGGCCTTTTTTGATCCCGTTCCCCCCTCCCCGGCCCTCCCCCCGCGCGGCGGGTGGAGGGAGATTGATCCCGTTCCCCCTCTCCCCCGTTCCGGTGGAGAGGGAGCCAGAGCGCCAAACCTTTTGCTGCCAAGGTTTGTGTAAGTCTCCCCCTCTCCCGGGGCGGGTGTGCTTGGGAGGACCGGGAGAGGGGGCCGGGGGGTGAGGGCTCCTACCGGATCGCCACCTTTACGCAGGCCCGCCCGAAGTAGATCTCGTCGCCGTTCTGGAGCTTCACCCCGCGCGTGTCGCGGCTGCTGACGTCGATCGAGCGGCCTTCGCGGAGGAGGCGGGTGCTGGAGGCGCCGTGCTCGGCGCGGAGGCGCAGCTCTCCCGAGGCGTCGTCGTAGAGGATGCGGGCCTGCTCGCGGGAGACGGTCTGGTTGATGTCTCCCTCCTCCAGAAAGGCCACGTCGTTGCGTCGACGCACGCGGCCTTCGTTGTCTACGATCTCCTCCATGCGGCCGAGGTTGAGGCGGCCGGCGGGGAAGGAGTAGACCTTGCGCGTGGCGGTGCCCTTGAGGACCGTCAGCTCCAGGGTCGGTCGCTCGCCCGAGGAGGTGGTCATCGGCACCTGGACCGTGCCGTTGCCGGGTGGGGGGGACGATGGAGCGCTGGCGTTCCTCTCGACCCTTTCGAAGTCGACCCGGAAGCGGCGTTCGCCGTACTCCGGGCCGCCCTGCTCGGTGACCTCGACGTCCACCCGCAGGTCGGACGGCACCGGGCAGCCGCACTCGGTGAGGCGCTCGCGGATCTCGGCCGGCAGGTCCCAGACGTCGCGGACCACCGCTTCCAGCTCGACCTTTTCCCGCGGACCGGGCGCGAGCAGGAAGACGCGCAGGCGGTTGAACGGGAAGACCCGCTTGCCGCCGCCGGCCGAGACGATGCGCGACTCCACCTCGTCGAGCAGGGCGCGGCGGATCTCCATCGGCTCCGTGCCCGTGGGCCACGGCTTCGTGAAGCGCTTCACCGCGTCGAACAGCTTGTCCATCTTCATCGGTCGGTCTCTCCGGTCGCTGCCGTCGGCTCGGTCGTTTCGGATTGGGGCGCCTGTTCGGGTTCGGGACGGAAGAGGCCGAGCGCGGACGCGGCCTGGATGATCTCGCCGCTCGCCTGCGCGGCCAGCCGTCCACCGTAGCCGCCGTGCTCCACGATCACCGCGAAGGAGATCCGGCGGCCCCCTTCGGCCACGGGATCATACGGCGCGTAGCCCACGAACCACGAGTGCGAGCGTTTGCCCTGGACCTCGGCCGTGCCGGTCTTGCCGGCCACCGGCGGCTCCATGCCGCCGAGGATGCGCGCCGCCGTGCCCTGGGTCACCACCTCGCGCATGGAGCGCGCGATGAACGCCGTCGATTCCGAGGAGAGGACCTCCACCGGCTCGCCCTTCTTCGGTTCGCTGTCGTCGCCCACCCACTGGCCCTGCGGCATGGTGCCACCGCGCGCCACGGTGGCCACCACGCGCGCCATCTTGAACGGCGTCGCGAGCACCTGGCCCTGGCCGTAGGAGGCCTGCGGCAGCGCGTCCTTGAGATGCTCGGCCGTGTTCGGCCGCGCCGTGGTGATGCCCAGGAGCTGCGCGGTCTGGAGCAGCTCGTCCGCGCCCACCTCGTAGGTGCCGAGCTGCGCGAAGTAGGCGTTGCAGGAGACCACGAGGCCCTTCTCCAGGTTCACGTCGCCATGCGGTGTCTTGTCCTGGACGTCGTCGCGGATCGGCTTGCCCCAGCCGCGCACGCGGTTGCCGACGCGGCCGTCGGGCAGCGCCGTGCATTGAAAGGCTTTCTGCGCCACCGACGGGTCCTTGCGCAGCGCGGCCATGGCGGTGACCAGCTTGAACGTCGAGCCCGGCGGATAGACGCCGTAGCGCGCGCGGTCGATCATCGCCTTCGCGTTGTCTTCCGTGGCCCGGACCGGCGTCTTTTCGGGCCAGGGATAGGTGACGCTCGCCAGCACGTCGCCGGTGTCGGGATCGAGGACCACCGCCGCCGCCCCTTCCTTGATGCCGGCCTCGCGGGCGTACTTGCGGAGGATCTGCGCCACCCTTGCCTGGAGGCGGGCGTCGATCGTGAGCTGGACGTCCCGCTTGCGGTTGAGGATGCGCTGGACGTCCTTGTGCTCGGGCTGCCAGCGGTGGCGGAGAAGCGGCACGATGTCGGTGTAGTCGCGCCGCACCTGTTCGGTCACCGAGCCGTCCGGCTGCTTCACCTCGACCAGCTCCGCGAAGTCGTCGTAGCCCTGGAGCCGGATGCGCGAGTCGCGCTCCACGTAGGAGCTGTTGCTCGCCCCCCAGTTGGTCCGCGTCCGCAGGTCGCCGAGCAGATGGAACGTCATGCCGCCGAAGGGGTAGTAGCGCTCGCTGCGGTCCGGGTGAGGACGGCCCGGATCGGTCACGGCGCCCAGCGCGGCGAGGGCTTCCTTGTGCTTCTCCAGCTCCGCCGGGTCGCTGGTGGCGAGCGGCAGGCCGTTGCGGTCGTAGATCGTGCCGCGCGGGATGGTGTCGGCGATGGCTTCGAGGCGCGGGTTGTACTGGAAGCGGCGCAGGCCGTCGCCCTGGATCGTGAGCGCGCCGCGGGTCAGGAACTTGTTCGGCTGGAGCACCTGCACCTGCGCGGCGCGCAGCAGGATCGCTCCAGCCACCACCGCGAGACCGATCGCCGTCCAGCGCACGGCGCCCGCGAACCTCTCCGTGCGCTCGGCCGGACCGGGTCTTGCCGAGAGTGCCAGCACGATCCCGAACAGCAGGAAGTTGGCGAGCATCGCCGAGCGGCCGAAGCTCAGGAACGGCGACACCACGCCCGACAGCGGCAGCAGCCCGACCACGCCGCCCGCGATCAGCAGGATGTGGAGCGCGGTGAGCACCGCGAAACCGAGCGCCAGGAAGAAGCCGTAGGTCGTGCCCGCGCGCCGGGCGGTGCGCAGGCCGCGCCAGACCAGGAGGGTGTAGATCGTGGCCACCGCGAGCAGGCCGAGGAAGCCCAGCTCCTCGCCGATCGCCGCCAGCACCATGTCCGTGTGCGCGGCCGGCACCTGGCCGGGATCGCCGAGGCCGAGGCCCGTGCCGGTGATCGAGCCGCCGGCCAGCGACCACAGCGACTGCGCGAGATGGTCGCCGCCGCGGAACGAGTTGTCCCACGGCGACAGCCACATCTGGATGCGGCCGGTGACGGTCTTCGGCACGCCGAGCTGGTAGCCGGTGTAGAAGCCGGCGCTGATCACCAGTGCACCGAGGATCAGCATCACCGGCCGGTTGCGCGCCACGCAGTAGAGGATGAGGAAGAGGAACGCCATTACCAGCGCGGGGCCGAGGTCGTGCTGGAAGAAGAAGAAGATCAGCACGGCGCCCATGGCGAGCATCGGCGGCAGCGCGTACTCCACCCGGGGCAACCCGAGGCGCGAGAGCACGCCGGGCAGCCGGCGCTCCTGCAGCTCGCGCAGGAACTCCCAGCGGTCGAAGAAATAGGCGGCCAGGAAGAAGACGATCAGCACCTTGATCGCCTCGACCGGCTGGAAGCCGAACAGGTTGACCTTGGCGTCGCTGCCGGCCGGGCCGCTGCCGAGCGTGATCAGCAGGACGGAGAGCGCCAGCGCCGCGAGCAGCGGCGCGAAGGTCATGCGCCGCAGCGGCGAGCGCTCCCAGTCGATCTGGCTGGCCACCAGGAGGAGCCCGCAGCCGATCAGCACGCCCTGGACGAACGTCGCGAAGAGCGTCAGATCGCGCAGCGGATCGCGGACGCAGATCATCACCATCAGCCCGATGCCGGTGAGGATCAGCAGCATCGGCAGGATCAGCTCGTCGCCCGGGAAGCGTCGGAACCGCCAGGCGAGATGGACGGCGACGAACCCGGCGAGCATGAGGCCGGTCCACAGCCAGAACGACTTGCGGAACTGGACCGGCGTGCGCACGATCAGGTGCGGCTTGAGCGCGCGGAGCTGCGCCGTGGTGAGCAGCCGGACCGAAACCCCTTCGTTCGGATTCGTCTCGCCCTTGCGCAGCTCGGCCAGGCGCTCGCGCAGGCCGGGCAGTCGGCGCTCCTTGTCGATCTCCGGCGCGGGCACGCGGATGCGGGCCAGCTCGCCGACGTTCGGCACCCCTCCGTCCTGGGCGCGGCGCCAGATCTGGCGCGCCACGAACATGCGCTCGGTGGGCTCGGTGAGGAAGTCGAGATACGGCACCACGTCCTCGGGCTGCCGCATGTCGTTGAGGTTGAGGACCGTGCCCGCGGCGAGCCCGGCCTGCGTGGGCTCGAGCGGCTTGACCATGGCCAGATAGGCCAGGAACAGGCCGAGAAGGACCGCGGCCAGCGCGCCGGCGAGCAGCGCGGCCTCGCGGTTGCGGAAGCTGCGGGCTCCAGGCTGCAGGCCGGGGATGCCGGGCATACCGGCAATATTGCTGGCGCCGCCGGCGGCTTCGCGCTGGCGGCGCTCCGCCGCGGTAGTGCGGGTCACGGCCATGGACGGGTCTCCGCGGGCCGGTACAGGTCGGTATCTGGGAGGTTGGAGACGCCCCGGCGTTTCGGGACCCGGTGAGGTCGGAGTAGACGGACTGGGGCGTCTCTACGGGACCGGATTGCCTCCGGGCGAGGGTGAGGGTTTCTCATCGCTGCTGCTTCTCGATCTGGTGGAAAATCTCGTCGATCTGGTCGAGGAGGTTGGGCTCGTCGTTGTTGTTCGCCGGCCGGCGCGGATGCAGGCGCTGGTCGATCTGGCCCAGCCGGCTCGCGGCCTTCGCCCGGTTCGTGGCCACGTCCGCGTAGCCCGCCGCGTCGTCATAGAAATTGATCGCCTGGAGCAGGGTGTCCCGCGTCTGCTCCAGCAGCTCGGCCTCCGCATCCGTGCCCCGGGCCTTGACCGACCGCGCCCAGAGATCCTCGGCCTGCCGTCGGTAGCCGTCGCCTTCCATCGCCCGCTCCTTGCGGCCGAGACGATAGCCGCGGCGCTCCAGCTCGGCGAGCGCGCGCTGGAGCTTCTCCAGGTCGGGCCGCTCATAGGCGTAGACGCGGGCCAGGCCGAGATAGGGGTCCGGCCACTCCTTGTCGCGGCGTGCCGCGTCCTCGAACTCCGAGACCGCGGCCTCGACCTTCTCGTCGGCGGCCGGCTTGTCGTTGTTCTGGCGCAGCGTCTGCGAGGCGATGCGGTCCAGGTGGCCCTTGGCGTAGATCATCTTGGCCCGCGTGCGGCGGTCCAGCAGGTTCAGCTCCATGGCCCCCTGAAGATAGTCGTACGCCTGCTGCCAGTTGCGCTCGCGCACCCGCGGATACTCGGCGTGGTAGGCCTCGATCACCCGGTCGGCCGAGTGGACCAGCGCCTCGCGCAGCTCGTCGCGCACCGAGCCCACGGTCGGATTGAAGATGCCGAGCCACGAGAGCTTCCGGTAGCGCGCCAGGATGCCGGTGAGGTCCGGGTCCGTGTCGGTCACGAGGTCGTGCTGGAGCTCGCTCGCCTCGCTCTGCACCCAGACCTGCGCGATCCCGAACAGGACCACCAGGACGCCGAGCAGCGCCAGTCCCCAGCGCCGGCGATGCCGGCGATGGGGCGGCTTCGCGTCCGGCGGCTGCGGACCGGGCACCGAGTCGAGCAGCGATCCGGGAGCCGCCGGCCCGGGAGGCGGAGGCGGCACGATCACCGGCTGGCCCGGCTCGGGCTCGTAGGTGCGGCGGGTCGAATCGAGGTTCGCCGGCGATATGGGCGATATGGGCGATATTGGCGCGGAGCCGTCCGTCCGCCGCGTCTCGCCGCCGGCCCGCGAGTCCTCCAGCGGGTGGACGGTGCGCCGGGTCGCGCTCAGCTCGGCGGCCGCCGGCCGTTCCGGGGCCTCCGGCCCCTCCTCGGCCAGCTTGCCGTCGCGCCAGGCCTCCAGGTCGGCCCGCAGCGCCGCCGCGGTCGCGTAGCGCCGCGCCGGATCGAAAGCCAGCGCGCGGTAGAGGATCTTCTTCAGGCCCGGCGAGGACGTCTGCGGCAGCGGCACGGGCGGATCGCCCTTGCGCAGCCGGTTCTCGAGCTCCTCGGGCTCATGGCCGGGCCAGGGCGGATAGCCGGCGATCATCGTGTAGAGGGTCACCGCCACGGCCCAGAGGTCGGACTGCGGATCGAGGCGGCCCGTGTTCAGCCGCTCCGGCGGCACGTACGGCAGGCTGCCGAACAGGTTGACCGTGAACTTGCGGGTCTGCGACAAGTGCTTGGCGATGCCGAAGTCCAGCACCCGCACGCAGTCGCCGTCCTGGAGGCGGATGTTCTCCGGCTTGAGGTCGCCGTGCACGATGCCGCGCCGGCTGTCCGTACCGGTGGAGAAGTCGTGGAACATCTCCAGCATCTCGCAGAGCTGGAGCGCGATGCCCACGGCCCGCGTCTCGCCCAGGGGGCCGGAGCGCTCCATCACCGCCGCCAGGTCCTCGCCGGCGATGAGCTCCATGGCCACCCAGAAGAAGCCGTCGTGGTCGCCCTGGTCGTAGACCGCGGCCACCTGCGGCGCGACCTTGGCGATCGCGGCCTGGAGCGAGGTGCCGTTGCGCTCGGCGGCCAGGGCGTCCTGATCGATGCCGCGGGTGCGGACGAGCTTGAGCGCGACCTCGGAATTCCGGTTCGGGTCCCAGGCGAGATACACGTCGCCGTTGGCCCCGCGGCCGAGGAAGTCGCGGATCGCGAAACGTCCGACCTGCGCCTGCGTCAACATCGTTCTACCTTCCCGGCCCCGGAGTGCCTGTCGGGGTCTGGGTCTGCTTGGGAGCGACCTGCACGGCCTTTGCCCGCGGGGTGCCCTCGAACCGGTTCCAATCGAAAACCTCGTCCCGGCGCTCCGCGGTCGGCAGCCAGACCCCGGCCGCGGCGTTGCCCGTGAACTGGTTGTCGCGCAGCAGCGGCCGCGCGTCGTCCCGGATCTCGACGCCCGGCGCCTTCGCCGTCTTCGGCTTCTTCGGCGTGCCGTTCTTCGAGATCAGGTTGCTCTGGATCTGGGTCGCCGCGCCGCCGGACACCACGATCGCCGGCCCCGGATTGTCGTGCAGGAAGCTCGACGCGATCGACGACCGGTCGGGCCCCGTGATCTCGATCGCCGCCGTGTCCGCGCCCGTGATCTCCACCTCCGCGACCTGCACGCGCGACCCTTCGAGCCGCAGACCGACCGTCATGGGGACGTCCTTCTCCGGCGCGATCTTGAAGCCCGAGATGCGACCGTCGACGCCGCGCGCCGTCAGCACCGGAGCCGTCGAGCCGGCCGGCGGGTGGAGGATCGCGGCGCGGGGCTGGAGACTGACCAGCGACACCCCCTCGGGCAGATCGATCGTCTCGCGGTACTCGCCCGGAGCGACCTCCACCGTCTGGCCCCGTTCGGCTTCCAGGAGCGCCTCGCCGATCGTCGCGAAGTCCGTCTCCCCGGGGCCGACCCGAAGCGTGGACGAGGCGTCGGGCGTGGGAGTCGGCGTCCCTCCAGGGATCTCGATTTCGCCAATCCCCCCCAGAATGCCGCTCAGGACCCGCTCGCGCAGCGACGGCACGAACCAGACCGCCGCCGCCGCGGCCAGCACCAGCAGAACCACCGTCCACGGCAGCAGCCGGCGCCAGAGCGGCACCCGCACGCTCGCCGCCCCGAACTGGCGCGTCGCCGACGTCGCGGAGGCGGCGGGGCCGGGACGCGACGCGGCAGAGAGCCCGGACATTCCGGACATCCCCGACATCCCCGACATCCCCGACATCCCCGACATCCCCGAATACCGCTCGCCCTCGACCAGCACCACCGAGATATTGTCCTTGCCGCCGGCCTCGTTCGCGGCCGCGATGAGCCGCTGCACCGCCGTCCGCGGATCGCCCGCGTGCGCCTCGACGATCTCGCGCATGCGGGCCGAGGGGAGCATGTCCGACAGGCCGTCGCTGCAGAAGAGCAGCGCATCCTCCGGCCCGAACGGCACCTCCTGGATGTCGATGAACCCCTCCTCCTCGGGCTCGTGCGGGGCGGAGCCGACGTCGCGGAAGATCTCGTTGCGCCGCGGGTGGCGCATGGCCTCTTCCTCGGACAGCTCGCCGGCGTCCTCGCGGGCGCCCACCGGCGAGTGGTCGCGCGTGACCTTCTGGATCGAGCCGCGGCGCAGGCGATAGAGCCGGCTGTCGCCCACATGGCCGACTGTAGCCTTGTCGCCGTCGAGGATCGCCACCGTGAGCACGCACGACATGCCGGAGAGTTGCGGGTCGGCCTGGGCGCGCTCGAAGATCTGGCGGTTGGCCTGCGCGATCGCCTCGCGCATGAGACGGTCGAGGTCCGTGGTGCGCCGCGAGAGGCGGGCGCGCAGGATGTCGACCGCCGTCTGCGCCGCGACCTCGCCGCCGGACTCGCCGCCGACGCCGTCGACCACGCCGTAGAGGCCGCGGTCGGGCTCGAGGAGGATGCGGTCCTCGTTGTTCTCGCGCTCCCGGCCCGGGTCCGAGTCCCCGGCGGAGACCAGGCGGGAAGACTTCACGGCGGCCGTCAACTCGGCACTACCTCTTCCCTCGGTCGGCGAACGCCAGCCCGGCCAGGGCGGCGGCCACGAGGAGGAGCACGGCCAGGAACGCGAGCCGGGCCCAGAACAGCGTCGTCACGAACCCGTCCTCTCGAACTCCAGGCTGATCACCCCGGCGAGCGCGATGCGGGCGCGGTCCGGCAGGTCCACCCAGCGGTCCATGTCCTTGGCCTCGCCCTCGACCACCTGGAGACTGGGGGGGAGAGGAGTGCTGTTCACCGTCGTGCCCAGCTTGCTCAGGTCCTTGATCCGGAACGTGCCGGCCGGCGTGCGCTGGAGCCGGGCGTGCTCGCGCGACACGTCCGGGAACGTGTCGAGCCGCAGGTCCACCCAGACGTAGGCGTCGCCCGCCTCGCGGCCGATCACGATCTCGTCCTTGGTCATGAAATACGTCTGCGCCCCGCGGTTGTCCGTGAACGTGATGCGCGCCCAGGCCGGCGACTCCTCGCGGCGGGCCACCGTGGCGTCGCCCGACTGGCCGAGCCGCCGGGTGGTCGAGATCCGCCGCGTCTTCGAGCCCGAGACGTAGGCCGCGGACGGCGGCTGCGCGAACTCCGACACCACCTCGATGTCGCCCGGCTCCAGGACGCCGTTGGGGTCCTCCTGAAAGCGGACCGACCAGCGCCCCTCGGCGTTGACGTAGCGCATCGAGGGCTGCGCGGGCTCCTTGCGCCGGAGCAGGCGCTGCGCGCGCTGGGCGAGCGGGATCGCGGCCTTGTTCAGCTTCTCGAGCTCCTCCTGGAGCAGCTTCTCGGCCTCGGCCTCCAGCTTCGGGAACAGACTGCGCAGATGCTCGAAATCGTCCCCGTGCAGATACACCTGGTACAGGCTGGGCGCGACCGTCTCGGTGACCAGCGGCTCCAGGCTCTGCAGCATGTTGTCGCGGATGGCGAGGACTACGTCCCTGCCGGTCGCGCGTTCTCGGGTGGTCGTCACACGGGCCTCCTGGGCCGTCCCGGTCCGGGGTCCGGCCGGGATGAGTATATCTGTACGCAAGGCAAGCCTGCCGGGTTCCAGAAAGCCTGCCCGCCGAGGGGAATTATTCCCGCTTTGTAATTTTTCCCTGGGCTGTTTTCCGCTCCGGAAAAGGGTAGAATCTGGCCATCAAATCGGGAATCCCGGGTGTGGTTAGTGGGTTATAACCCCTGACGAAGCACGACGTACCCGAGCGACGACCCTGCCCCGGCAGGCCAACCAGTAGGAGTTGACCACGAGTGAAGATCGAACGCTCGCTTAGCCGCCGCCTCCGTGTCCCCGTCCTTCTCCTTGCCACCACCTTCACCGTCGGCCCCCGCCTCCACCTGAACGAGGTGCGGAGCGCTGACGCCGCGCCGATCAAGCCCGTCAAGGCTCAGCCCGTCGCAGCCACCCCGGCTCCGATTCAGGCCGTCCCGGCCGTGATGACCCCGGCCAAGGCCACGCCGGTCTTCGCCAAGAACGTGGACGGGCTCTCGCCGAAGGTCCTCGCCATGGCGCTCGACGCGATGGCCTGCGCCAAGGCGAAGGGGGCTTCCGGAAGCGACGACCTGCTGACGATCATCGACTACTCCCTGCCCTCGACCCAGCGGCGCCTCTGGGTGCTCGACCTGAAGCACGGCGACGTCCTGTTCCACGAGCTCGTGGCGCACGGCCGGGGCAGCGGCGACAACTACGCCACCAGCTTCTCGAACCTGGACAACAGCCACCAGACCAGCCTGGGCCTGTTCGTGACCGGCGGCACCTACACCGGCGGCAATGGCTACTCGATGATCCTCAAGGGCCTGGACTCCGGAGTGAACGACAACGCGGAGGCGCGCCACATCGTGATGCACGGCGCCTGGTACGTGAGCAACGACCAGATCCGCAGCCAGGGCCGCCTGGGCCGGAGCTGGGGCTGCCCGGCGCTCTCCCAGGACATGGCGCCGCGGGTGATCGACACCATCAAGGGCGGCACCTTCGTCTTCTCCTACGCCGGAGAGGCGAGCTGGCTGAAGAAGGCCTCGAACAAGACCTGCGGCGGCTCTGAGGCGCCCAACACTGCTGTCACCGCGGCGGCCTCCGTCGTCGGCGTCGCGAACTGAGGTCCCTCCCAGGAATTGCCCAAGCAATACGACATGGGCGGCCGCGCCGCCCCCTCCGCTCCTTCCTCCGGTGGATCGGGAGCGCCGGCTGAAGCGCCCCGGTCCCTGCGCGAGCGGTTCACCGCGCTGCGCAACCTGCCGCCCTTCCTGAAGCTCATCTGGCAGACCAGCCCGAGCCTCACCGTGGCCGACCTGGGGCTGCGCCTCGTGCGCGCCTTCCTGCCGGTCGTCACGCTCTACGTCGGCAAGCTGATCATCGACGAGGTGGTCCGGCTCGCCGGTACCTCCGGTCCACCCCGCAGTCTGAGCGAATGGCTGGCGAGCGGTCTGCTGCACCGGCTCGGCTGGCTGCTGGCGACCGAGTTCGGCCTCGCCGTGCTCTCCGACATCCTGGGCCGCATCGTCTCGCTGGCCGACACCCTCCTGTCCGAGAAGTTCACCAACGTCACCAGCGTGCGCCTGATGGAGCACGCGGCCACGCTCGACCTGGAGGACTTCGAGGACAGCGAGATCCAGGACCGCCTGGAGCGCGCCCGCCGCCAGACCTCGGGCCGCGTCGTCCTGATGAGCCAGCTCTTCGGCCAGGCCCAGGACATGGTGACCATCCTGTCCTTCGCCGCGGGCCTCGTGGTCTACGCCCCGTGGCTGATCGCCTTGCTGTTCGTGGCCCTGGTGCCGGCCTTCCTCGGCGAGGCCCACTTCAACGCGAGGAGCTATACGCTCAGCTACTTCCGCACCCCGGAGCGGCGCGAGCTCGACTACGTGCGCCAGACGGGAGCGAGCGTCGACACCGCGAAGGAAGTGAAGATCTTCGGCCTGAACGCCTTCCTGATCGAGCGCTACAAGGTCCTCTCAGCCGCGATCTACGACGAGAACCGCCGGCTCGCGGCGCGCCGCGCGAGTTGGGGAGGCCTGCTGACCGCTCTCGGCACCGCCGGCTACTACGTGGCTTATGCCTTCATTGCCTGGCGTACCTTGCAGGGGACGTTCAGCATCGGCGACCTCACCTTCCTGGCGGGCTCGTTCCGAAGGCTGCGGACCCTGCTCGAAAACCTTTTGATGGGCTTTTCGCAGGTGGCCGGGCAGGCGCTCTATCTGGACGACCTCTTCTCCTTCTTCGAGATCGAGCCCGAGATCGTCTCGCCGGAAACCCCGATCCCGTTCCCCAAGCCGATCCGCCAGGGTTTCACCTTTGAAAACGTAGGCTTCCGCTATCCCGGAGCCGAGCGCTGGGCCGTGCGGCGCCTGAGCTTCACCCTGAAAGCCGGCGAGGTCCTGGCGCTGGTGGGAGAGAACGGGGCCGGCAAGACCACGCTCGTCAAGCTCCTGGCCCGGCTCTACGATCCGGACGAAGGCCGCATCCTGCTCGACGGCCACGATCTGCGCGAGTACGACCTGGAGGAGCTGCGCGCCAACATCGGCGTGATCTTCCAGGACTTCGTCCGCTATCACCTGACCGCCGCCGAGAACATCGCCGTCGGCCGCATCGAAGCCCGGGACGACCGGGAGCGCATCGTCGAAGCGGCGGAGCGGAGCCTCGCCGACGAGGTCATCGAGAAGCTGCCGGATGGCTACGATCAGATGATCGGAAAGCGTTTCCGGACCGGCGTCGACCTCTCCGGAGGAGAGTGGCAGAAGATCGCGATCGCCAGGGCCTACATGCGCGATGCCCAGCTCCTGATCCTCGACGAGCCGACCGCGGCCCTCGACGCCCGCTCCGAGTTCGAAGTCTTCCAGCGCTTCAAGGAGCTGAGCGAAGGCAAGACCGCGGTCCTGATCTCCCACCGCTTTTCGAGCGTCCGCATGGCCGACCGCATCCTGGTCCTCGTCGACGGCCAGGTCGAAGCCATGGGCACCCACGAAGAGCTGCTCAGCCAGGGTGGACGCTACGCCGAGCTGTTCGAGCTGCAGGCGGTGGGGTATCGGTGAGCAAGTCGGAAACGAAATGTCGGCGGTAATAGATAGTATCGCCATGCACAAGGGCGCTAAATTATGAAATTCCGCTTGCCATGATTACCGCCGGCTATTCTCAGGATACCAATCCCAATTTACACGGTATACGCTACCGCTGATCGGTTGACTTACGGTCCAGAGCAACTCTGGCTGCCCGCTTATAGTGTAGGCCTTTCCATCGAAAGGCACGCTCTCAATGCTGGCTGCGGTAGGATAACGCCTGAACGATGGATTCTCGAAGGGTAGATTTCGCGGGAAAACAATCCGCATTGAAATGCGTTTCGTTTTGTTCTGTGCTATAGCTCCAAGCGTCCAAGCTGCGCGATTTAAGAATGCATCATCAAGCCGCATCTGAATTACGATAATGAATGGTTCTTTGACGGGGACTCGTGCGCAATCGATTAAGCATTTATATCTAATTAGAGTTGACGGCCTACCTTCGGCCGTGGATGCCTTTCTCGGTGTCTGCCCAATCAACTTAAAGGCAAGACGGGAATCTCCTCTACCTGTCCAAGCATACACAGGCCCAGCCGCTTCAACGCTGAAAGCGTATGCGTCAGCAGTTGCATAGTCTCGTCTAAGATCAATGTATCGAGTCATATAGGCCGGGCCGACAATAGTTCCTTTTGTGGGAGACACCATGAGAGCACGCAAGTCCCAAAGTCGCGCCTCCTGCGTAACAGTAAAGCCTGGATTTGTCGGTCTCTCGCCCACTTCACCGGTTATTAAAGGGATTGCCTTAGCCTGTGGAATGAGGCCGAGCGGTCTCTCTCGGATCTCATTCTCTGCTTCTGTCTGAAGCACGGATAACTCGAAGAGTGCGCGATTTGCCTCGAATGCCTTGAGGCCAAAGAGGCCGGCAAGAACAAGAATTGTAACTAAGTTGATTATTGCTACAGGGTCTTTCCAGGATATGAGTCCTAGTTGAAAGCCGGACCTGGATTGGATGTGCCGAGCTACTGCCGAGGGAAGAATCTTGGAGTGTTCTGGTGGTACAGTTGAAGTATCGGTGATGGCCCATCCTAATTTATCTTGTGCGGAGAGATATCCGTAATAGACCAATTCTTCCCTTTCTACAGCGTCGAACTCGTTAAGATCGGTACGTATCTGCGAGAGTTGGCTGTAAATAGGAGTTCGAAGATCCTCTCGATCTAGATTTACTGCTGCCTCCTGTTCAATGTTAATTAGAATAGTTGGTCGTCCATTATTAGCGGAAATATTTCTATAATGGCCGCGGCGAATTTGAGCCATCATCAATTCCATTGATCTCAAGCCCGAGGCTAAGATGCCGAAGTGTAATGTGGGTTGTGAATCGGTGCTGGCACTCGCAGCATCGCTTATGATGACCATCTCAGCTTCTTTATCTGAGAGAATTGTTTGAAGGCCCTGATTGTCAATTACTCCTCCATCGCTATGATACTGAGTGCCGTAGGCTGTGGCCGGAAGTAAATCTTTGTCTGACACGGCTACAGGTGGAAAGAAAGCGGGATAGGCAGCAGAACAAGCCACGGCTAAATGAAGTGGTACGCTTGTCCCTCTCCACACGTCTTCCTTGCCGGACATGTGACGACAGACGACTCGGTCATTTTCGAATGCAGTAATGCCGGGGTGCGTAAGATTTGTCGCAAGGAGAGATAGCTTCGGTGAACTTGGCGACAAAATGGGAAGATCGGCCAGGTTTATATTTGAGTAAAATTTGCGCAACTCGCGCATTAGGAGATCTGTAGTGGACCGTGGCAGAAACTGTAGGAGCGGTACAAACCGAGGCATGAACCACCAGATCATTATCCAGGGAACTCTTCGGAGGATCCGTCCTCGAATGTTGCGAGCTGTAAATGCTAGCACTTGATCGGAAGCGCTGAGGAACTCTTCGAACGATCCTGTATACAGGTTCCAATTGGCGGCAAGGTGAGCGGCAAGAATGCTGCCGCCAGATACTGCTGCGATGTGTCGGACATCTTTCAGCCGGTTTGCTGTTCTTAGGTACCGAATGACTCCTAGATGAAAAAGGGTAGCACGAAAGCCACCTCCAGATAGCGCCAATGCAATCTTCGGGTCAGAGCCACTCAGATCCATTGAACCAGCCTCCCCTTGACTGTGCGTGTCACTCTTCAGTTGCTATTGATGCTGGAAGTCTATAGAACGAATGTATCTAGGTCAACTCGAATGAGGCTGCCTCAGTAGGATATTGAGTAGGAGCGAAATCTCGTCATATTCCTCGCGTGATTGCCCCCTTCTTTCTATTCCTGCTGTTCTCTGCGGCTACCTTTATAGTTGTGGCCGAAGGCTTGCCGAGGTAGCTATAGAACGAGGACTCATGAAGTAGTCGCCTTGCTCGCTGATTTCGAGGCGTACCCGGTGCGGTCTATGTCTTTTTTCCCGATCCCGACCGACCGCATCCTGTCCTCGTCGATGGCGAGAACTGCTGCAACAAGACAGTCGCTACGAGCTGTTCGAGCTGCAGGCGGTCGGATGCCGGTGAGGCTTGAAGACGAGACGGCGTTCCTCCATAATGGAGGCGTTTAGGAGGAATGCCATGGCGACTCTCAACATCAAGAGCTTTCCGGACTCCCTGTATGAGGCCCTCCAAAGGCTGGCGGAGCAGGAGCATCGGTCGGTTGCCCAGGAGGTTATCCACCTTCTGGAGCATGCGACGAAGCAGCCTCCTCAGCACTCGATTCTCGAGCTTCGGGGCCTGGGCAAGGCTCTTTGGGAGAACACCGACGCGGCGGCTCACGTCCGGGCGGAACGCGATTCGTGGGAATCCTGAACGACCTGGGGGAGGGGCCGGTCGCACTCGACACCGCGACCTTCATCTACCTCGTTGAAGAGCACCCGGTCTACCTTCCCCTGATCATCCCGGTCTTCGTCGCCATCGACCAGGGGAAGATCCGGGGTGTCACATCCGCACTCACCATCCTGGAGACAATGGTTGTCCCTCTGAGGTCCGGTGACGAAATGCTCGCCCGGCGCTATGAGGCTCTCCTGACGAACAGCCGCGGCCTGACCCTCGTCCCTCTCGACCTGGATCTGTTGCGGGCGGCGGCACATCTTCGGGCTGTCACCCGTCTAAAGACTCCGGACGCAATTCAACTTGCCGCCGCGCTCGCGGAGGGATGCACGACGTTTCTTTCCAACGACCATCGCTATCCTCAACTACCTGGGATTCGCATCCTGCAACTGGACGACTACCGGGGTTGAGCGTATACAGCCAAAGGAGGAACCTTGAAGAAATCACTCGCAACGTCAATCCTCGTCCTGTTCCTGACCGGCTGCTCGCAACCTTCCGCAGCACCTGCCTCTGAAGCGCCGGCAGCCCCCGAAACTCCCTCGGCCCCGGCTCAGCCCGCGGCTAAGCCGGATTTCGTGAACCGCGTCTGGTCCGTCGAGAGCTCGTCGGCCGTGGCACCCGGCACGCTCTACGTCTTCCTGTCTGAAGGCACTTTGGTGATCGCATCTCCGCAGTCAAAGCCAATGCTGGGCTCATGGAGACGCTCCGGCGAGGGGCTGATCATGGTGGAGGAGTCCATCGAGTACCCCACCGACATCCTCAAGCTCGACGCTGGCTCCTTCGTCATCCGCAGCCACAACCCAGGGACGCCCGTCGACATTTCGCTCGTCCCTGCGGACCGGTAGCCTGATCAGGAGGGGGGATGCTTGACGACCGGGAAACCCGGCTGGCCGGAAGCGTCCGGCGCGCTGCCGGAAGGAGAAACCGGTCGACTTCCACGTCGGGCGGATTGCTGGAAACGTCCAGCGTTCTGGTCGACACGTCCAGCGCGCTGCCGGAAGGAGAAACCGGCCGACTTCCCCGTCCGGCGGACTGCCGGAAGCGTCCAGCCGTCTGGCCGACACGTCCGGCGCGCTGCCGGAAGGAGAAACCGGCCGGTTTCCACGTCCGGCGGACTGCCGGAAGCGTCCAGCGTTCTGGTCGACACGTCCGGCGCGCTGCCGGAAGGAGAAACTGGCCGACTTCCGCGTCCGGCGGACTGCCGGAAGCGTCCAGCGACTGGTTGACGCATCCGGCGAGCCGCCGGAATCATCCCGCGGCTCGGTTGAAGGAGCCGGCGCAGGGCCGGAAGTAGGGAACGAAACGTTCCCTCTGGAGGAGCGGAGATGAGTACCAACCAGGAGGCCCAGGAACAGGACGACCTTCGCATCCGTCGCGCAACGGCTGCGGATCTCGCGGCCATTGGCCGGCTGGGCGCACTCCTTGTCCGTACGCACCACGACTTCGACCCGGACCGGTTCATCGCGGCGACGGCGCAGACCGAGCACGGGTACGGGTCGTTTCTCGGCACGCAACTCGAGAAGCCGAACATCGTCGTCCTGGTCGCCGAGCGCGACGGCGAGGTGGTGGGCTACACCTACGCCGGGGTCGAGGGGAACGACTGGATGTCGCTGCGCGGACCGGCGGGTGTGCTCTACGACATCGTGGTCGACACGGCACACCGCGGGCAGGGTGTCGGCCGGGCTTTGCTCGACGCGACCTTGGAGGCTCTCCAGGCGAAAGGCGCGCCCCGCGTGGTGCTCTCGACGGCGGAGCGGAACGCGGCCGCGCAGCGCCTCTTCGCCCGCGCGGGTTTCCGGCGAACGATGATCGAGATGACTCGGGAGTTGGAGGGGGCAGAGTAAGAGAAAAAGCTCCGGACGCGAGCACGTGCTATTCTTGCGCCATATGAAAAGCCGGCGCTTTTTCTTTTTGATCGCCCTTGTGGCAACTGGAAGTCCTTGCGTCGCTCAGGTCCCCGCCGCTCCGGCGGCTCGCAACGCCGTTTTTGTGGAGCTGCTGGGGAACGGGGGAGTCTACTCCGTCAATTACGAGCGCATGTTGACGGACCACCTCGGGCTTCGAGTTGGATATGGAGCCTGGAACAGTCCGCTCCTGTTTGAAGGAACGCCTCCGGATCGATACCAGACTCTTCCAGTGTCGATGAGCTATCTCCTGGGCAACGGAGAGCGGAAACTGGAGCTTGGCGGCGGCATCACGTTTGGCAAGGGGACGTTTGACCGATCCTTCGATACGAAGAGAGACTCCTCCTTCCGCAGTGTGACAGCCATCGTGGGATACCGGTCCCAACCCCGGGACGGCGGTTATCTCTTTCGTGTTGGCGCGACGCCATTTTACTCGCTCGACGAAGGGGAGGAAGCCTACCCGGATCCGGGCTTTTCCTTTTCCGCGGGAGTCAGCTTCGGGTACCGGTTCTGAGGAGCAGGTTCCCGACGTACCGTCCAGTCCAAAATGCGCCGTAGTAGGACCAACGATGAGTGAACGAGGCGAGACAGTGAATTGCCAACCCGAATCCAGCTTACCCTCTTCGTGCCGCAATCCCTTGCTCCTTACCTGGAGCAGGCTCGCCGAGTCCTTGATCCAATCCAGGCAGCTTTGATTCCTGCCCATGTGACCCTTTGCCGCGAGGATGAGCTTCAACATCTGGATCTGGACGCGCTCGGATCCAGGCTTGCTGCGTCCCAGGTTGCTCCGGTCACCTTGCGCTTTGGCCCACCCGAAACCTTTCACGAGCACGGGATCCTGCTGCCATGTGTCGAGGGCGAAGAGCAGTTCCAGGCGCTCCGTCGCCGGGTACTGGCCTCGAACGTCGTCCGCCGCCAGCCTCCGCACATTACCCTCGCGCATCCCCGCAACCCGAAGGCTCCGGGCAACACCCCTGAGAACCTTCGCCGGGTCGCCGGAGGGTTGACGGCCACGTTCACGACGGTCAGTCTCATTCGGCAGGTCGAATCCTCGGCCTGGGAGATCCTGGATGCTTGGCTGCTGTAGATGTAGAATCGAGTGGCTAACCAGAACGGCTGAAGGCCCCCTCATCCCTGTCCAGCCATGCAACTCCAAACAAAAAACCTCATCCTGGTCCTGCGCTCCCCCGACGAGGTGCTCGCTTGGATCGATTCGCTCGACGCGGCCACCCGGGCAGAGATCTCGCCTGATTGGCTGGCGCATGTGAAAGCCTCCACCTCGCCGGATCCATGGACGCACGGCTTCGTGATGATGCACCGCGATCATGGAGGAACCGTCGGGAGTTGCTTTTACAAGGGGTCTCCCGATCCGGAGGGCGTGGTCGAGATCGCCTACGGAGTCGAGCCGGAACACCAGGGGAAGGGCTATGCGACGGAAGCGGCGCAGGCGCTGGTCGATCATGCCTTCGGCAGCGGTCAGGTACGCATCGTAAGGGCGCACACGCGGCTGGATGGAGAGGCATCCATGAAGGTGCTGACCCGGTGCGGGTTCGAAAGGATTGGCCAAGTGGTAGATCCGGAGGATGGGTTGGTCTGGCGCTGGGAAATCCGCCGATGAAAGAGCCTTTGAGCGGGGCGCTGTAACGTTCTGTGGCTCGACGGAGCCGTTAAGAGCCGTGGTAGCCTTCCAGGCGCCGTTCACAGGTTCTACGGCAGGTGTGGAGACGCGCGGGGAGTGCGTTCTCTCGTCTGGTCGAGACCATCCGTAAACCGCAGCACCTCTGCAACAGGAGGACTGTATGGACCCACGGCAGGCCGTTCAGCCATCGCCCGCCTTTGAAATCCGCCGCTTCCTCGTCAACGGCAAGGAAAGCTCCAAGGCGGATCTTTCCGCTCAACCTTTCATCGTCGCCGGGACGGGCCTGCCGGACGACCGCACGGCCTACGCCTTCAGCAACGAAGAGGCCTTTTACGGCTGGGCGGCGGGGACCCACCACGCCCCGGAGATCGGGCGCACGGTCGGGATCATGAAGCTCGGCCAGCAACTGGAAAACACTCCGGTCGGCAACCGGGCGGTCAAGCGCGCCGAGGCGACCCTGGAACGGCTGACGAGAGAGGTCGAAGCTTTGAGCAAGGAGACCGGGCTCCCCATCGGGACTCCCGAGCTGCTCTTCGAAACGCACTGCTCGCGGTCCATCCTGGAGCCGCCCATCCTGGGCTCGGCCATCCTCTTCGACAAGGTTTCGGGCTCGCTGCTCAATCCGGATTTCAGCGGGTCGTTCTTCCCGTTCGCGCTCGCGTTCCCCACCTTCTTCGGTTTCAACGACAAGGCGAGCGGAGCCCTGGTCCTGGGCATCTGCACCCTGTTCGACAAGACGTTCTACCGCGGCGCCGCCGCCTTCATGATCGCCGGCGGCACAGGCGGAAGCACGGGCTTGAAGTTCATCCTCGCTGATCTGGGATTCGACAATCGAGCGGCTTCCGGGATCGCCTGACGATTCCTGCCGATGAGGAGGCCGGGGAACAGGCCGGCCTCCTCACGAGGGGGCGGAGTAAGTGCGGGTTCGAAAGGATTGGCGGTGCTCTCGACAGCGATGCCTCGATGAACCCATCTCTTTGATGAGGTCGTGCCATGAACAGGTGGCGTATCCTTGGCATCAGGCTGCTGGCGCTGGGTCTGGCTGTGTCGCTCTATGGATTTGCTCTCGTCGGGGCGGCGTCGCTGCCTTATCAGGATCCTCCTCCGGAGCTCCTGGTCAAGCAGGCGCGCGAGATCCGCCAGGCGAAGCTCGTCTTCGGTGGTGGGATTGCCACGCTGGTCGCCGGGATGGGTGTGTTGCGATTTGGCCGTTCGGCCAAGAGGGCGAACAGCCGATGAAGAGGCTTGGCGCGGGGCGCTGAAGGGCCTTCAGTCCCTAACCAATCCTTCGTGAGAGGTTGGCAAATCGACGCTCGTCCCGCAACGAATCGAAGCCGGGCTCGACTCCGAGGAAGGCCATCCAGGGCGAGCCCTGGGCGCGCGCTTCGTCGAGGAGCGTGAGCGCCTCCTCCCGGTCGCCGAGAGCGGCATGGACGAGAGCGGGGAAGACCGGGCTCGCCAGTCCGCGGCGAGCGGCATGCCGGAGGGGCAGCAGGACCCGAAGGGCATCCTCCCGCTGACCTGTCAAGGCATACGAACGGGCGAGCCAGACGCGGATCCACGGCGCGTCGTCCAGAGGCAGCGTCTTTCGAAGCTCCTCCAGAGACTCATCCGGCCGCCCGCCGCGCTCCAGGGTGCGCGCCAGCTCCACGCGTGACAGGGCGCAGAACGGATCGAGATCCAGAGCTTTTCGCTGGTGATCGATCGATTCTTCCACAGCGCCTGAAAAGTGATGGTAAAGACCCAGGTCTCCCTTGACCAGGAGGCGGGCCGGATTGAGGTCGACGGCGCGCTCCAGGATCGGCAACGCCTCGCGGAAGCGCCGCCG
>JACZDC010007405.1_pt1 | contig 30689 bp, 22 predicted proteins | sample 8641791 | NCBI WGS metagenome assembly JACZDC01 (sample SAMN15324613, study PRJNA640507) | soil metagenome | isolation source: intercropping peanut in the second line | place: China: Luxin town, Laibin City, Guangxi Province | collected 2019-07-25 | depth 10cm m
CGCCGATTCCAGCGGCGGCAACTGGAACTCTTCGGGCAGCAGGAAAATGTCGGCGAGAAACGCCGGCAGCCGTTGCCCGGGCTCATGACCCAGCACCGTGCAGCGTCCCTGCTGCGGGAAGCTCAGGCCGGACATGAGCTTCAGCAGCGTGCTCTTGCCCGCGCCGTTGGCGCCCAGCAATCCGCACAGCGTGCCCGTGGGCAGTGTCAGGTTCAGCTGCGAGAACAGCGCATCGCCCTTGCGTGAGTAGCGAAAGCCGAGGTTCTGGATTTCGATCATCGGTCGGTCTCCCAGGCCCGAATATCGGGGTGGAGGCAGATTACTACGTTACTAGTGTACTAGTAAAGTAGTTTGTGTAGGAATCTAGAGGCCTCGTATCGAGGCTTCCGGAGCAGGATTGGCGCTGGACAGGGCGATACCATGGCCCTCGCATGAGAAGCCTTGCTATGGGAGTGGCCACCCTGCTGGTCGGGGGGTGCGCGGCAATGCGCTACGAACCGCCGCCGGCGGTTGCTCCACAGCCGACGCCGACGACCGCTGACGCCGTGGTGGAAGCGGCGCGCGCACCGCCGGCGCCATCGACTCCGGCCACAAGCAGCTTCGAACGCTATCGACCCACCACCCGCTCCGTGCGCGACATCCGCGATCAGAACGCCGCCGCCGGACCGCCACTGGACTTTGGACAGCGCCTCGACGAGGCGCATGACCGCGTCTACACGTGGACGCAGGGCGTAGTCGAATCCACCGACCATCGCCTCGCTCCGCGTGATCGCGAACTGCAGCCCGTGCCGGCGGCGCCGTTTCGCATCGGCCTGGCGCTCGAGACACTGGATCGCAGCGGTGGCATGAAGTTCAAGCTCGAGGGCGAACTCGACATGGCGCTGCAGCTGCCCAATACCGAGCGCCGGCTGCGCATATTCATCACCAGCGACGATCCGGACGAATCGCCGCGCAATGCCGGTCACCGGTCAGCATTGAGTGCAGGCCTGCGGCACGAGCTGGTGCGCGACCTGGATTTCGACCTGGGCGTGCGCATCGATGCGCCGCCGGTGGCATTCACTTCCATCAAATGGTCGCGCGAAATTCCGCTGGGCGGGATCAGCTTCTATCCCTTCGCGAAGGTGTTTGTCGAAAGCACCGATGGCTTCGGCGCATCGGCCGCTGCCACCTTCGACCACTGGTCTGGCCGCACCCTGCTGCGTGCATCCAGTTACGCGAAGTGGACGGCCGACGGCGATCAGAAGAACTGGACGCAGGCGCTGGTGTTCGCGCGCGCGCATGAACTCATCGTCCCCGATCGCTATGGCTCCTATCTGCGCGCCAATGACATCGGGCGCGGCTGGGGCGTACGGCTGCAGGCCACGGCCGAGGACTCGAAGCAGATTTCCTACTATGAATCCGCCGTGTTCTATCGCCGCCGCACGACCAATCGCTGGCTGTACTGGTTCGTCGAGCCGCTGGTGCGCTGGGACCGCAAGTATGACTGGAGTACGGATCCGGGCGTGCGCATCGGCATCGACGCGCTGTTCTGGGATCTGGCGCGCCCGGCGCGCGCGCGGTGATTCCATTCACTCGTAGCGCAGGGCCTCGGCCGGGCGGGCGCGAGAAACCATCAGCGCGTGGCCCGTGACGGTGAGCAGCGCGATACCCAGCGCGAGTGCGCTTGCGAGCGCAAAGGCGAGCACTCCCAGATCGATGTGATACGCAAAGCCCTGCAACCAGCGATGCATGAAGAACCATGCGGCCGGCCACGCGATGAGGTTCGCGAGCAGTACCGGACGCGCGAACTGCCAGCCGATGAAGCGCAGGATGTCGAAACGGCTGGCGCCCATGCACTTGCGCACGCCGATTTCGCGCGTGCGGCGCTCGGCGGTGAAGATGGCCAGGCCCAGCAGGCCCAGCGCTGCGACCACGATGGCCACGGCGGAGAACACCGCGAACAACTCGGCTTGTCGCTGAATGTCGGCATACAGCTCATTGAGCAGCTGCGTCAGGAATTGCCCGCCAACCATGGGCCTGCCGTCCGCGGCCTGCTTCCACGCGGCGGTGAGCCGCCGCATGGTTTCGGGTATCTGCTGGCCATCAAGCTTCAGCAGCAGCACGTAACTGGTCTGCGGGTCGATGTAATAGGCCGCGGGCTGGATGAGGTTGCGGATGGTGCCCACCGTAAAGTCGGGCACGACGCCGACGATCTGCGATGGCAGCGACGGCGTGCGGCCGAACTTGCCATCGGCCATCACGCCACTGCGGCTCCAGTAGGGCGATTTGCCGACGGCATCGGCAGGGTTGGCATAGCCCAGTGCTCGCGCGCCCGACTCGTTGACGACGATGGAGGGATTCACGACGGTGCCCGGCTTGCGCAGGATGTTGTCTTCGCCGTGCTCACCGTCCAGGAGCCGACCTGCCACCGGGGCAATGCCGAGCGCGCTGAAGAAGTCCGTGTCGACCGGGCCGGCGTTGACGTTGATGCCGCCGCCACCGGGAAGCGTGAAGTGGGCGGCGCCCAGGTCCCGTCCCATCGCCTCGTCCGACGCGCACGCAGCGGCGCGAACGCCTGGAATTCCGCGCGCGATGTTCTGGAAGGCCATTTGCGCGCAGGGCGCGCGCATGACGAAGACCTGATCGCCCGGCACGCGCAACTGGTCTTCGATCGCGAACCGGGTCTGCCGGTGGATGGTGATGGTGCACACGATCAGCGCCACGAGCACACCGAACTGCAGCACCACCATTGCGTTGCGCAGCCGCCCTGTCCCGCCCGGCAGCGACAACACACCCTTCAGAACGGTGACGGGGCGGAACATCGACAGGACCACCGCTGGATAGGCACTGGCCGCCAGCGCCACCAGCGACCACGTGGCCACAAGCAGCGCGCCGAGCGCCGGATGTCGCAGATAGTCGAAGACGATGTGTCGATTCAGGAAGCCATTGAGCCCCGGCAGTATCAGTTCCACGGCAACCAATGCGATGACCAGGGCGAGGCCGGTGTAGAAGACGCATTCACCCATGAACTGCATGACGATCTGGCTGCGCGTCGCCCCGACGGCCTTGCGGACGCCGACTTCGACGGCGCGCCGCGCCGCGCGCGCCGTCATCATGCTGACGAAGTTGCTGCCGGCGATGAACAGCGTCAGCAGCCCGATGATGGTGAAGGCCTGCACGGTGCGCCGGTCTGAGGGCGCGTTCATGTCGGTGATCGATGGTGGCAGGAAGTGGATGTCCGGCAGCGCGGTCAGTTTCAGGTCGATGATCTTCCAGGCCGGCTGGTCACCGATCATTTCCGACACGTGACGACGCGTAAACTCCTGCAGCGCGGCGCGCAGCTTCTGGATGTCCGCGCCAGGACGCAGCCGCACGTAGGTCAGCGCATTGGTCCTGTCCTCGGGCTCCCCCACGGTGGAAGAAAGAACCTCGAAGCTGAAATGCGTGTTGGACGGTAGATCCTCGATCACCGCGCCGATGTGCATGGTCCGCGTGCCCTGCAGTTGCAGGTCCACCGGCAGCCCGACCACGTCTGCGCGCCCGAACACCCGCTGTGCGAAGCGGCGCGTGACGACCAGTGTGTCCGGCTGCCTCAGCGCATCGGCGGGTTTTCCCGCCACGGCGCGTGGCGGGAACATGTCGAAGAAATCCGGGTCCGCGCGGCGGTAGTCTGCCCATACCGTGACGTCGCGGTATTTCAGGTAGCCGCTGCCTGGCTTGAGCCGCGTCGCGAATTCCACTTCCGGAAAGTCCAGTTCGATCGCCGGCCCGAACCGGCCATCGGCGTTGCCCAGCGACGTCGTTGCGGGACCCTTGATGTCCATCGAGAGGCGATAGGTGCGATCCGCATGCGGCCACATCCGGTCGTAGCTGAGTTCGTCGCGCACGAAAAGCCCGATCAGGATGGCGGCAGTGAATCCGATCGCCAGGCCCAGGATATTGAGCGCCGCGTAAGCGCGATTGCGGAACAGGTTGCGCAGCGCGGCCGAAAGATAGTTGCGCCACATGATCAAAGCTCGGTGTGATCGACGAAGCGGCCGTCGAGCATGTGCGCCACGCGATCCGCCCGCGCGGCATGCTGCTCGGAATGCGTCACCATGACGATGGTCGTGCCCGCCTTCGCGACGCCGGTGAGCATGGTCATCACCGCATCGCCGTTGGCGCTGTCGAGATTGCCGGTGGGCTCGTCGGCCAGAATCACCTTGGGATCGGACACCAGCGCGCGCGCCACGGCAACACGCTGCTGCTGGCCGCCGGAGAGCTGTCGCGGCATGTGCTTCGCGCGGTGCGCGAGATCCACGCGTTCCAGCGCGGCGGCGACGCGGCGCCGACGCTCGGCGGCAGGAACACGTCGATAGATGAGCGCAACCTCCACGTTTTCCGCGACATTCAGATCGTCCACCAGATTGAAGTTCTGGAAGACGAAGCCCACGCCCGCGCGACGTCGCAGCGTCAGGTCCTGCTCCGAACACCTGGCGATGTCCTCGCCCATGAACCAGTAGCTGCCGGCGGTGGGCGAGTCGATCATGCCCATGATGTTGAGCAGCGTGGACTTGCCGCAGCCCGACGGACCCATGATGGCCAGGAACTGGCCTTGCGGCACCTCCAGCGAGATGTCATCCAGTGCGGCGGTCTGCACCTCGGCCGCGCGGTAGGTCTTGGAGATGTGTTCGAGCTTCAGCATGGTCTCTCCCTGGAATCGGTCAGTGGCTCAGAACGATGCGGTCCGCGCGGTCGAGGCTGGTGTAGTCGGAGATGAGCACCCGATCCCCTGCAGCCACGCCGCCCAGAATTTCGAGTTGTTCGCTGGTGCGGCGGCCCACCTTGAGGGATCGGCGCTGCGCGGACTTGCCGTCCTTGTCGACGACGAAAATCCAGTTGCCGCCCGTTCTTTCGAGAAAGGCGCCCACCGGCATGATGAGCGCGGAGGAATCGCCGCCGAGTTGCAGCCGGCCTTGCGCCGTTTCTCCTGCCACGAGGCTTGCTGGACTCTGGCCATCGAAGTCCAGGACGATGGTGAACTGGCCATTTTTCACTTGCGGCGATACACGACGCACCGTGGCCGTGACCGCGGCGCCGTCCACCTCCACCGTCGCGCTCTGGCCCGCGCGCACGCGTGCGAGATAGTACTCATCGACATCGGCGGTGAGTTTCATGCCGGCCTCCGGCGTGACTTCCGCCAGCCGTTCACCGGGATTGCGATGCTCGCCCGGCGTGAGATCGATGGCCGTCACCACACCTTCGACCGGCGCACGAATGATGAGCCCCGCCAGCTTGCTCTGCACCACATCGAGGTTGTTGCGCAGGTTGGCGAGCTGACGATGAATGTCGGGGACCAGCCGGTCGCGCAGTTCGGATTGCAGCTTGCTGCTGGCAGCCTGGATGGGATGGAGCCTGCGGTAATAGGCCAGCTCATCGGCCACTTCATCGCGCTGTTCCTTCGCCACGGCGCCGCCGGCGGCCAGGCTTTCGCGCCGCGCCGCCGAACGCTCGAGCCGCACGAGCTGATATTCCACTTCCGCCAGCGCGCGCTGATTGGCCAGCGCATTCTGTTCCAGATTGATCTCGTTCTGCTGCAGCTGGGAAATCGCCTGGTTGAGCTGCGATTCCTGCTGGATGACCGAGAGCGCGAGGTTGGTGTTGCTCATCTCCACCAGCGCCTGGCCCTTCTGCACACGATCGCCGGGCTCCACCAGCACGCGCACCACGCTGCCACCGTCCACCGCATCCACATACACGGTTTCACGCGGCACGACGCGGGCGCGCAGCGGGATCAGGTCGTGAAAGGTGCCCTGCTCCACCGTTGCCACGGTGAGCTGTGCGGCCGGCACACGCACCACCGATTCGCCGGAGCCCGCTATCAGGCGAATGGCGATCAGCGCCGCGGCAACGAGAATCGTGACCGCGGCGGCAAGCTTTGCGGCCAGCGGCCAGCGTCCGAAGGACCAGCGCGAGCCGGGCAAAGGCTGATCCATGCCCGCCCGCCCCGGCGCTGGTGCAACCACGATATGTTCCGGCGTCGCCATGGGTCTTGGATGCATTCAGCGCACGCCGCGTCGCGACGCTGCGTCGCTGGTTGCCGTGTTACTCCAGGTCACATGTGACGAGTTGTAACAGATGCGGGCGGCGTGCGCAAATTTCTGCATGCCTCGATATACGACCCGCAGAGCTATAGCGGGTGCAACACCATCGGAAAAAGCTCAGCGGCCGAACAGGCGCTCGCGCACGAAGCCGCGGAACAATGGATCGCGCAGATACAGCGCCACCCACAGGAACAGGCCGAGATACAGGCCGAACAAGGTGTGGCTCACCAGCGGGCTGCCCGCTCGCAAGTGACTGGCGATGGTGCCGCCCAGAAGTCCCGTGATCAGCACGGCCCCCAGCGGGCCGGTGCGCGGCCACACATAGAGCACCGTCAGAACCAGCTCCAGCAGGCCGAGCCAGATGAGCGAGTGCGTGGGCCAGCCGATGGCCGTCAGAGAATCCACCGCCGCCTGCGCACCCATGAATTTCGGCGCCACCGAGGCGCCCAGCAGGAACAGCGCCAGCAGCGCCGTCATCACCCATCCCGTCTTTTTCATTCTTCTTCTCTCATTCGTGGCGGCTTTTGACTTCGGCTACCGACCCGGCGATCAACTGCTTCAGCACATCCTGATCCACGTCGGCCAGACGTTTGAGATAGACGCAGGCCCTGGACGAGACCTTGTGCTTGCCCAGTTTCGCGAGCAATTGCTTCTGCGCCGGCGTATCCACCACCACATAGACGCTGATGCTGTCGCTGCGCGAGGAAAAACCCGCCAGGCACATGTCGCCCTCGCGGCCGCTGTCGTATTTGTAGTGGTAGCTCCCGAAACCCACGATGCCGGCGCCCCACATGCGCGGCTTCTGCCGGGTAACCGCAGACATCAGTTTCGTCAGCGCCTGACAATCCTTGCGGCGCGCCTCGTCGGTGATGTTGGCCAGGTATTCCTCGACGCTGGCCTGCGTGAGCTGGGTCTTGTTGGTGTTCTTCTTGGCCTTTTTTGCCGGCCGCCGGGATTCAGCCATGGTTCACCCTTGGTCTTGTCTACTGGAGTCTAGCCTGAGGGCCAGATGGATCGCAGTCCCCCATGAACTGTCTGGCGCCAAGGCTGTCTGAGGTTACAAGGCCCTGGTTTTATTGGGCTATTTGGGAGCAGAGATGAAGCGTTTATTGCATATCGGGTTGGTAACTGCCGCTGCCACTGTTTCGGCCTTCGCCTGGGCGCAGGCCGCTGGCCCGGCCAAATCGGCGGCCGACGCCAAGACAGCGATCGAGGCACGCCAGGCGGTGTTCAAGGAGATCAAGAAGGCCTACGAACCGATGACGGACGTGCTCAAGGGCAAGCGCGAGTTCGACGCCGCGCTGTTCGTCACCAACGCCACCAGGATCCAGGAACTGGCCGGACAGATCCCGGCGAAGTTCGCCGTGGACACGCGGCAGTTCAAGGACACCAAGACCGATGCATTGGATGGCATCTGGAACAGCCAGGCCGACTTCAAGGCCAAGGCCGATGCGCTGGCTACTGGCGCAGCCAACCTGGCAGCGGCGGCGAAGACCGGCGACAAGGGCGCCACCATGAAGGCCGTGCCCGCCATGGGCAAGACCTGTGGCGCCTGCCACGACAATTACAAGTTCAAGAGCGAGTAGTCGCATACAAGGATGGGCGAGGCGATCGCCTCGCTCATCGCATTGATCGCGGGAACGCGGCCGGCGTAGTGCATACTGCGTACATCCAGGCCCGTTCCCGCTCCCTTGATCGACACAGAAAAACGCAGCGTCCTGCAACTTGCCTGCGCGCAGGCGCTGTCGCAGACCATGTCCGTCATGATGGTCACGGCTTCGGGCGTCGTCGGCCTGCAGCTTGCGCCCTCGAAAAGCCTGGCCACGCTGCCCATCGCGATGACGCTGGTGGGCACCGCGGTGACGATGATTCCGGCCTCGATGTTCATGCGCCGTTACGGCCGCAGAGCCGGATTCCTGTTCGGCGCCATATTGGGCGCCATCTCAGGCGTGATCTCTGCGACGGCCATCCATGAGCACAGCTTCTGGCTGTTTGGCCTCGCCTGTGTGCTCATGGGCGCGTATTCCGGCTTTGCGCAGTACTACCGCTTTGCGGCCGCGGACGTCGCCAGCGATGCATTTCGAAGTCGCGCGATTTCGTGGGTGGTGGCGGCAGGGGTAGTGGCCGCGGTCGCGGGGCCCAATCTCGTGCGTCTGACCCAGCACTGGAATGCCACGGCTTTCCTCGCGACCTATCTCACCATGACGGCGCTCAGCATCGGCGCGCTGTTCGTGATCAACCGCATGTCATTGCCACCCATGATGCCGCCCCACACCGCGGGCACCGCGCGGCCGTTGTGGATGATCGTCAAGCAACCGGTCTACGTGACGGCGGTGATCTGCTCCACCGTGGGTTTCGCGGTGATGACCATGGTGATGACGGCGACGCCCATCGCCATGCTGATGTGCAGTCACACCATGGCCGACTCCACCCAGGTCATCCAGTGGCATGTGCTGGGCATGTATCTGCCCTCGTTCTTCACGGGCACGCTGATCCGCCGCTTCGGCGTGCTCGCCGTGATGGGCGTCGGCATCGCGCTATTGGGCACGCACGTGGTCATTGCGCTCTCTGGCATCGCGATGCTGCACTTTCTCTCCGGACTCACGGTGCTGGGCGTGGGCTGGAACTTCCTGTTCGTCGGCGGCACCACGCTGCTCACCGAAGCCTACCTGCCCGCCGAACGCGCCAAGGCACAGGCCACACATGACTTCATCATGTTCGCCGTGGTCAGCGCCGGTTCTTTCTCTGCCGGTGGCTTGCTGAATGCGTGGGGATGGGAAGCCGTCAACATTACCGTGCTGCCATTCCTTTTGACGGCCGCGGCGGCGGTGGCGGGACTGGCGCTGCTGCGGCGGCCCGTGCGAACCGTTGTGCAAGGCGGTGCCGGCCAGGTGTAGATTGCGATGCAGTCATCTGTGAAGTAAGGAGCCAGATCGTGAGCAAGGGAATGGAAAGAAAGAAGGAAGGCAAGAAGAAGGCGGCCAAGAGCCTGCTGGAAAAGCGCGCCGCGAAGCAGGAAAAGAAGGCCAAGCGGTAAGTTCCGGGCGCGGCCGATGGCATTGCGGATTCTGCGCCTGATACTGCCGGTGCTGCTGGTCGCGCCCCTCGTGGCGCGACCGGCTGGATCTTCCGACAGGCAATCCATACCCGAGCTGGAAACCTTCGTGGTGACGGGCGAGCAGCCCGGACCTGCGCTGTGGAAGATCACCCGCAAGGACCACACGCTGTGGATCCTGCCCACGTATGGTCCGCTGCCCGCGAGGCTGGTGTGGAAATCCACCCAGGTGGAGGACGTCATCCGCAATTCGCAGGAGATCTATGCGCTCGAGAAGATCGCCATCGAAGAGCGCAAGGACCTGAAAAGCCGCGAGCGCCTGCTCAAGGCGCTCTCCAACACCGACGGCAAAATACTCGCGGAAGTGATGCCGGCCGCACTGCATCAGCGATTCGCGCAGCTCAGCGAAAAGTACGCGGGCGGCAGCGCGCCCTTCGAGCGCTTCCGGCCATTTCAGGCCGTGGACATGCTGCAGGATGCCGCCATGCAGAAACTGCAGCTCACCTCCGACGGCGGGGTGCACGAGACCGTGCAGCGTCTGGTGAAGCGGCAGGGCGTGAAGTTCATGGGCTTCACCCCACTGCCCAGCGGTGCGTGGGACCGACTGCTTGCCGATATGGAGAAGACTCCGCGCGAGGCGGATCTGGCCTGTGCCGAGGCGCGGATGGATCGCCTCGAGTCCGACCTGCGCGATGCCGTGGAGCGCGCGAATGCCTGGGCGCGTGGCGATCTGTCGCAACTGCAGCGCGACGTGGGCGTTCTAAATGGCGGCGCGGACATGGCGGTGTGCCGGCAGTTCTTTCAGCACATGAAGTTCGTGCGACAGACGCTGAAGTCGATGCGCAGGAAGAGTTACTCCGCCTACGAAAGAGCGCTGCGGAAGAATCCATCCACGCTGGTGCTGATTCCGATCGGGGATTTTTTTGGAGACGATGGATTGCTGGCGATGCTCCGGAAGGGTGGATACAAGGTCAACGAGCCTTGAATCAGACTCGCTTTCGCAGGCGAACACGCACATGAGCGCCCAGCACACCCGGCCAGACTCGCCACAATACGTGGGCGCCATCGATCAGGGCACCACCAGCAGCCGTTTCATGGTGTTCGGCGCCGACGGCCGCTGCATCGGCAGCGCCCAGCAGGAGCATGCGCAGTTCTTTCCGCAGCCTGGCTGGGTGGAGCATGACGCGCTGGAAATCTGGCAGGGCACCCAGGTCGTCATCGAACGGGGCCTGGCGAACGCCGGCATCTCTGCCCGCGACCTGCTCGCGGTCGGCATCACCAATCAGCGTGAGACCACTGTCTTGTGGGATGCGCGAACCGGAGCGCCGCTGCATCGGGCACTGGTGTGGCAGGACACGCGTGTCAAAGACCGCGTGCGCGAATACATCGACGCCCATGGCGTGGATGCGGTGCGCGACCGCACGGGACTGCCGCTGGCCAGCTACTTCAGCGCGCTGAAACTGCAATGGCTGCTCGATACCCTCCCGGGGGCCCGCACCAGCGCCGAAGCCGGCCGTCTTCGCTTCGGCACGACGGAATGCTGGCTGGCCTGGCAACTCACGGGCGGGTCCGGCGGCGGCATGCATATCACTGATGTCACCAACGCCAGCCGCACGCAGTTGATGAATCTCGCCACACTGGACTGGGACGAGGAACTGCTGCGGTTCTTCCGCATTCCGCGCGCCGTGCTGCCACGCATCGTCGCCTCGAGTGGCTCGCTGGGTGAGGTGCGCATCGGGCCGCTGCGCGGCTTGCCGCTGGCCGGGCTGGTCGGCGATCAGCAGGCAGCGCTTTTGGGACAGGGCTGTGTTGAAAAAGGCCAGGCCAAGAACACCTACGGCACAGGCTGCTTCCTGCTGATGAATACCGGCGAAACGCCTGTGCCATCGAAGCACGGGCTTGTGACCACGGTGGCCTTTCAGTGTGAGGGTTCACCGGCAACCTATGCGCTGGAGGGCTCGATCGCGGTGGCGGGCTCGCTGGTGCAATGGCTGCGCGACAACCTGCAGATCATCTCGCTCAGCGAGGACGTCGAAGCCTTGGCCAGCGAGGTCACCGACAATGGCGATGTATATTTCGTGCCGGCGTTTTCCGGGTTGTACGCGCCGCATTGGCAGGAAAGCGCGCGCGGCGTCATCGTGGGGCTGACGCGCTATGCAACGCGCGCGCATATCGCGCGCGCCGGCCTCGAAGCCACCGCCTACCAGACGCGCGAAGTCCTCGAAGCCATGGAACAGGATTCGGGCACGCGCATCAGCGGATTGCGTGTGGATGGCGGCATGGTGCGCAACGAACTGCTGATGCAATTCCAGGCCGACATTCTCGATCTGGATGTGGTCAGCGCCAGCACCACCGAGGTCACCGCCTTCGGTGCGGCCTGCGCGGCCGGGCTCGCCACCGGCCTGTGGCGCTCGCCGGGCGATATTCCCCATGGACAGGGAAAGCGCTGGAAGCCGCGCATGGAAGAGGCGCAGCGAACGCGGCTGTACTCGCGCTGGCAGCGGGCGCTGCGGCGCTCACTGGATTGGCTCGATTGAGGATTCGCCCTTGGCGCGAAGGAGGCTGCGCATGAGATCAGTGCCCACGCCGCGTCGGCCCTGGCCGCAAACAAGCGCTACGGCGCCAGCACTCCGAGAACATCCGCAGCGAACTTCGCGATCTGGAATCCCGAGGCCTCATCGATGCCACGGCGGACCACCACGATGTTGCGTGAAGGAATGATCATCGCGTACTGACCTTGACCGCCGTTGGGACTGTAAGCATCGGGCGGTAATCCAGCCTGGCCACCGTAAAGCCAGAACTGCGCGCCGTAACGTGGCCCGTCTCCGGAGGGCTGCACCGGCCCCGGCGTCGCCACATACTTCGCCCAGCCTGCCGGCAGGATGCGCTCACCCTTCCACACACCATCGGCAAGATAGAACAGGCCGAAGCGCGCGAAGTCACGCGCCGTGCTGTACGTCTGGCCCGACATCAGGAAGTCGCCGTTCCAGTCGCTGGAGGTGATTGTGCGCGTCATGCCGATCTTCCAGAACAGTTCCTGAAAGGGATACGCGAGAAACTTCCTGTCGTCGTTCACGGCTTGGCGAACTGCACGCATCAGCAGCATCGTATCCGGCGGGTTATAGAGATAGCGCGTGCCGGGCAGGGAATCCAGATGATTGGTCACCGCGCGACCCTCGACCGTATCGCCCTGGAAGTAGATGTCGGACTGCGGGCTGCCGCCGCCTTCGCCATACAACCCGCTGGACATATGCAGCAGGTGCTCGACCGTTATCCGCCCGCGCGGGTCGCCCGGCTTGCGCCACTCCTTCAACGCACCAGCGCGCTTGATGTCGAGCCCATACTTTTTTGTGGCGATGCCCGCCAGGCTCGATGCGAAACTCTTGGCGGCCGAATGCGTCTGGTGGCCGACATGCGCGCCGAAGTCGGGGTCGTAGCGTTCGGCAACGATCTTGCCGTCCTTCACGACGACCACGCCCCAGGTGATGCCGCCATAGGTCTTGCCATCGAAGGCGGCGTCGACGAGTCGGTCCAGTGCAGACTTCTGGGAGGGCGGAAGCGTGGCGGTGGCGTCGCGATCGCCAGTGGGCCACGGCTGGTCGTCGAGATTCGGTGCGCGCACGCGGTCCGTAACCTGTGGCAGGTGCTTCGCGTCGTCCAGCGTCGCTCCCGCGGGCAACTGCACGCAGCCGAGCACCGGGCGCCACACCACGATGCGCGGCGGCATGGTCGCCGAGTAAGTCACCTGCACGATGCGCCGGGTTTCGTCGATCTGGGTCTTGAGATCACCGGCCGGCGGCAGGATGCGCTTCTCGATCAGCTCGCGTGTCTGGCCGCCCGACCACAGGCCGCTGCACAGGGCCACGGCACGTTGCGAGGCGCTGGCCGAGGCGACGTAGCTCGGCGTGTCCTGCGGTCGCAAACCCAGCGGCGCCGAGAGCTGCTGTTGCGCGATGGCGGGCATGGCGACTAGAACTGCAGCGGACAAAATACCTGAGACAGGATTCTTCATGCGGCGCCCGGCCTTGACGGTTGAAGCCAGAGCGCACTTCACACCAACGAACGGCCTGAGGGCAAGGGCGCTGCGTTCGAAGGTTCGTTGCCACCGCCCGGTCCTGCGACAAAGTATCCTTTGCGGGAAGAACGACCGATCAGTGGAGGAGAGCATGTTATTTCACGTGTCGATTCCGGCAGACGATCCCAGGCATGTCGCGGGCGTCCTGGCCGAGATCTGGAAGACCGAGTCCTTTCCTTTCGTATTCCCTGACAGCTACATGGTCATCTCCGCCAATGACTGGGGGCACAACATCGAAGTGTGCAAGCGCGGCGACGAGCAGGTACCCGCGGCCAGGGAAGTTGGACTGCGCCGCAACGCCGCGCCTTCCCGGTACAACGAGGTGCATCTGTTGATCGGCACCGCTCTTTCATTTGACGAAGTCTTCGCGATCGCCCGCAGGGAGGGGTGGATCGCCCGCAAATGCGACAGGGCCATCTTCAACCTCGTGGAGCTGTGGATCGAGAACAAGTTCCTGATCGAGATCGTCGACCAGGTCGAGATGGAACGATATCGCACGTTCTACCGCGATATCGCGAACTGGAGGGAAGCCATCAAGCACGTTCCCATGCCCCTGCCGCAATTCGGCTACGCGGAAACGTGGCTAGAATCGCCCTGATGCATTGCGCGGAACAGGCGCGCGGCGCGTCGGGCGCCGCGAGGTTCGTGTTGATGAAGATCATGTGGCGTAGTGCGTTGCTGCTTCTCTTCGCCGGCTTGGCGCAGGCCGCGTCGCGCCACCACTTGGACATTTACTTCATCGATGTCGGCGGTGGCCAGGCCACCCTCATCGTCACACCAAAAGGCGAGTCACTGCTCATCGACGCCGGCTGGCCCGGAAAGGGAGGCCCGGAGGGTCGCCTCGGAGACGCCGCTCGTCCGCGCGACCCGGAGCGCATTCTTGCCGCAATGCGCGATGCGGGCGTGTCGAAGATCGACCTCCTGCTGGTCACGCATTTCCACCGCGATCATATCGGCGGCATACCGGAACTTGCCCAGCGCGTGCCGATCAAGACCTTCGTCGACTACGGCAGCGCCTATCCACCGGCGGATCGCAGCAAGACCGACATCGTCGATGCGCAGGACGTGCAGTCCTATGACGACTACCTCCCCGTGCGCGCCAAAGCCGCGCACATTCAACCCAGGCCCGGCGACAGGCTGCCGCTGAAAGACGTGCGCGTCACGGTGGTCTCGACCGATGGCCACGCCCTTCCTCGCGCGATGCGCAATGCGGGCGACAAGAATGACGCCTGCCCGACCGCGCCGCGATTCACCAGCTATCCGGGCGACGAGAACCTGCGGTCCGTCAGCATCGTGCTTCAGTACGGCCGCTTCCGCTTTCTGGATGTGGGAGATCTGAATGGTCCGCCGCTATTTGATCTGGTGTGCCCCAGGGATTTGATCGGCCGCGTCGACCTGTTTCTGGCTCCGCATCATGGCGGCAGCGGCGCGGCGGAACCGGCCACACTGGCTGCGCTTCAACCGCGCGCGATCATCGTCAACAACGCGCCACGCAAGGGTGGGCGCGCGGGGATGTTGAAGATGTTGAGCGAGGCCAAAGGTGTGGATACGTGGCAGCTGCATCTGTCGCCGGAAGGCGGCGAACACAATTCACCCCTGCAGCGCACGGCGAATGTCGATTCGTCCACGGGCTATGGATTCAAGGTCCGGGCGAGCTCTGATGGCAGCTTTGCCGTGATCAATGAGCGCACGGGAAGTGCGACCTCCTATTCCGCCCGGAGGTAGAAGGAACGTCGTTGCCTGACGCCCCTTCGCGATCGGGTTGCTCGTGGCGATCACGGCTTATTTCGGCGCTGCTGCAGCGATCATTCGCTTCGGGCTGGATGGGTTCGACTTCACTCCGATGAAACACTGACCTCATATGGACTGAGCATCCAGGCTCTTTTCGACCGCGCTGGGTCGCTTGCGCAACTCTTGGACGCGTGCCTGACGCAGCGGAGGTTGCAAGAGAGCGCGCCTTCTCTCTAACCGCTTCTGCAACAACCGACGAAGAGAAGGAAGAATTGGCGACCTCGCATACGAGCTCTCCGCAGAATCTAAAGTGCACGCGCAGAGAGCTCGCCATTTGACTGAGAACTTGCTTGGAGCAGGCTCGCGCCTTGTGACCCTCATTCAAGCTCATCAGCTTCTCAATTCTGGAGACCGCAGCGCCGCGCTCCCGCTGTTGGAATCTATTCGCGATGATAAGGACTCACGCTGGCTGCGGCTATTTGCGGAAGCTACGCTAGCTACCGGTGACAAGAAGAGTGCCTACGGGATATACAAGAAGCTAACGGAGCTTGTTGCAAAGCCTCGACGCGGTGGTCAGAATTGAAGCACTCACACAAAGGTCTGCCAATTAGGACGCCTGGCTTAGCGGCGCAATCCTGCCGTAAAGGCCGCCTCCAACTCTCTCAGCGCCTGCAGAGCTCGGCCAATTTCTGCTCTATCGAATTCGGCGCCGCCCTCTTGATAGTGGGAACCGCGATTCATGTACCGCCAATAGAAATTGGCTTGAGGCAAACCCAACAACGCATTAACGGGCGCTTGGAACTCGGCCTTCCTCGGGTGCGCAAAGGTTGCCGAATCCAACTTCAGCTTCAATTGTTCCAGTAAATTTCTAAGTTCCGGCTGCCTGGCGGGCCCATCCAAAGAAATGCTAACGTCACCTTGCCCTTTGCCTCCTAGCCACCGCCACAGCCGCATGCTCAACAGCTCGGTTGCGAGCCTGCAGCTATGTAGGCAAGACGACCTACGGTCCTGCTCCAGCTCCCGTTGCGCTTCATCCAAATACCTTTCGGATGGTCTGTTCGCATAGACCCTTGGCTGCCCATCGCCATCATGAGGGGCCAATTTATGCAGGCCGGTGTTGGCCGCCATGGCAGCAGGCAGCTCATTCTGGATGGAGGTAAGAAATTCTGGGTTGTGGCAGGTGACGATTATCTGCTTGGCTAGCAATGGACCTTCCGGATCAAATATTGTCCGTTGGATTCCAAGTCTGTGATCGTGGTCAATCGCGTTTACGGCGTCATCGAAAATTATGAGAGGCGATCCCGTATCGATGTTTTTCGCCAGCAATATGGCGAGCCCGAGGCATCTAATATGGCCCTCGCTAAGGACGTGAAGGGCGTCGTATTCCTGCTGAGGTTCGCGAGCAAACGCTATTGAAATGCGATCTGCTGGACCCAGAGGCAATCTGACGGCGGCCAACAAGTCGCCGGGTTGATCTTCTCTATTGAAGCCGTTGTAGAGCGTCCGAGTAAGATCATTCAGACCGCCCATCAGCCGCCCCGGCAACTCGTGCCTATATGTTTCAAGCAGGCGAACGAATTCTTCGTAGGCGCTCTTGATTCGGGTATCGATGGCTACCTGGGCTTGCTCTGCACGTGCGCTTTGCTCCAGTACTTCATTGCGCAAATTGAACTCGGCGATCCTACGCCTCGCTTGCTGGAGTCCAGCCATTTTCTCGGCGACCGACTGAGCATGGACAGCCAACCTCTGCTGAAACAGTCTTAGCCGCTCCAGCTCCGCAACTAGTGCGGCGCGATCCGCCAGAAGCCCATTAATTCGTGCGTCTTCTGCTTCTAGTGCAGTAGCAATAGAAATTGCGCTGTCGAACATCGTTCGGCCGGCCTGCGTTGGAATCTCTCTTATGTACTTCCAATGTGATCCATGAAACTCCAGCATCTCTGCAATTTCTACGTATTCGCTCTGGAGTTCAGAGACGCCTGGCGCTGGGTGTGTCGCGAGGCTCCGGAGTACGGCCCCAAAATTGCTCTCAAGTACTGTCATCCGATTTTGGAACTCTCGGATATCGACTTCCAACTGATTGAGTTCGGCTAGCAGCCGAATTTCACTATCGGCCTTAGAGTAAGGGTCTACCTTAACCTCTGACAGAGGCGTATCGCACGCCGGACATGCGTCAGGAGAAACCGTCCTTAGCTGAAGGACAGCCGAGTACAAGGCCTTGAAGGATACTTTGTCACGCTGCCCCGCTAACAGGCGCTCCTTCTCAGCGAGTAAGGGCGCTAACTCTTCGAGTTCAACGAGAAGTCGCTCGAACGTGCTTCTCTTGACCCCACTTAGTTTCGGAGCTAATTGTCCCAGGCTTGTTTGAATTTCATGAATACGCCCGGGCAGTGACGGTGTACCCAGGTAGGCTTTCAACGCTTCCGGCGTCATAGCCGGGTCAAAATCTGCTGCTATCGCCCGCTCAGCCTCAGAAAGTGCTGATAAAGCGTCTGCCTCATTGGCGATGGCCTCTATATCGTTGGCTATTATGAGGCGATTTTGTTCCAAAGTAGAGGCACTACTCGAACTGAGGACCAAGACCGTATCGATGTTTGTGCTGAACCCCCTGCAGAAATCGTGAAATTTATCCACTCCGAACAAAGCGGATATCTGCTGTTCCTTTGCTCTCGGCGTGCGAGTCGCGATCCGCGCAAATGCGTCTATTCGCTGCTTTTCAATGAAGCAAAACCCGTATCGGTCAGCATCGGCCAATACTTGGACTTGGTTCCCCTCGTTGTCTACGGCGGTAAGAACCGGATCGACATAAACCCCTTGATGTGAATTCTGCAGAAATCGCCAAACATCCAGGCGCGCTTCTTCGCCCTCCAAGACCGTCCCCAGCATGGCGTATTCCAGCGCCTGACATACGCTGGACTTGCCTGTTCCATTGGGGCCGCCGATAAGCGTTATCTGACTGCTCAGGTCGAATTCAACAAGAAATCTGAAGCCGCGAAACGGACCGACCGTAAGCGAGCGCAGTCTGTGCCAAGGACCAATGCGGTCCTGATCTGCCAGCACCCTTCCGGGAAGCGGCAGAGGCGCATCAATGAGAAAAACGTTACAGAGATGTTCCTTCAGATAACGGGCGCGCCTGTTGGCCGCAGTACCGCGTTCAGCGACCTCATCGAAGTGCTGATAAATGGCGGCAGCGACGTCAGCAATATCCTCTGGCGGGTCTCGTAACCTAAGCCAACTGCAGAAATCGAGAAATTGCTCCTTGGCTGTAGACATGGCGTTCAGCTCTTCTCTTGCCAAACAGTTCGAAGAACGACAGCGGCAATTCAGTCTGCCTACGAGTAACGATACCGGCTATATAAGGCCACGCTGCTTACTCTGTGCTTACTTCTGGGCAGGAACCCACAAGTAATCAGCAGCGCCCACTTAAGTGCTTGATTTTGTGGGCCTGCTTGGATTCGAACCAAGGACCAAGGGATTATGAGTCCCCTGCACTAACCGCTGTGCTACAGGCCCGCCGGGAGGGACGGCATTGTAGCGCAGTGCGCTCCTACCGCGGCTCTTCCACTGCATAGCCCAGCGCCCGCAGCTTCTCGATATGCCCGTCGGGCCGGAAAACATCGCCAACAGGCAGCACGGCAAAGGTGGATCGGTTCTTCTCCAGCGCCTTCTGCGCCGCCGCCACCCAATTGCTCTGCGCCTGCACGCTGGCCTGTTCGGCATGCCAGAACACGTCATCCAACGCGCGCTTGGCGTGCGCGGCATCGGCGGTGCCGCCATTCTGCAGGGCCGTCATCAGTACATAAGCACAACTATCCTGCAGCAGCTCATCTCGCGAAGAGGCGCGTGTGAGGTTGCGCAACTCTTCGATGTGACCCAGCGACCAGGCGTTGGCTATCTTGCGCGTGCGCTCGATATCGGCTTCCAGCGTGTCGAGCTTGCGGATGAAGCAGTCGAGGTCGGGCATGTCGATCTTGCTGGCGCTCTTGAGCATGCCGCGCGGATCCTCGACTCGTATGGTGCGGGCAACAGTGGGTAGCCGCACGGCATCGATCTTGTGCTTCTTGCGCAGCTCTCCCACGACGCTGAACACGTTTGGACCGCCATACAGGCCGTTCTTCTTTCCCGCGGCGGCGCGTAGCTGTTCCAGCGCGATGGCGGGACGCAGCCTTTCAACGTCGTCATCCTTGCCGATGTACTTCTGTCGCAGCGCCAGCCACTTCGCGTAGGTCTCTGCAGACAGCACATCCTTGAGGGTGCGGCCGTCCGGGATCTTGGCGGCTTTCAGCGCAGCCGGTATCAACGTCAGGCCACGGAAAATGCCGATGTTGGGAGCGACGCTGATGCTGGGTGCGTAAAGCACCTGCTGCGACTCGGCAATCCGCGCTTCGATGTCGCGAGTGCGCCAGGTCATGTCCTTGGGCAGCACGCCGTAGCTGGCGAGCACCCACATCACATGATCGCCCTTCGACACCTTCCACAGGCCCGGCCCGGGTTGTTCGCCAGAGACGACAACGGTCTCCAGCTCCGGATCGGCGGCCATTGCCATGCCAGCGATGAGTCCGCATGCGGCGATCCCTGCCGCGAGTCTTCCTGGCATCGACTGCTCCTTCGTGTCGGTTTACGTCCGACAGCGAACTGGCGAAGTGGTTCCAGTGACGAAACGCTATCGGTGGATGAGGAACCTCGCGAAGCTTGGCGCGTCTGATGCGGGATGCGTCGCCCGCTTAGACCGGTCAGGGTCCGCGCGGCGGCCATTGCTCTGGCGCTGCTGGCGCAGGCATTGGTGTTGTTGCTGTTCGCTTTCGGTGGCCACACGCCAGTGCCTGAGGCACGGCCACTGCAGTTCGTCAGCATCTGGCCCCCGGATCAGCCGCCACCGGAGATGAAGAGCCCGGAACCGCCAAGGTCACGAACCCGACGAGCGGCGGTGCTGCCTGCTCCAGTTGTGGCCCCGGTGATTCCGCCGCAATCCGAGTCATCGTCACCGCCTCCTTCGCCGGTGCAGCCCGAAACACAGCGTCCGTCCATCGACTGGTATGCAGAGGCCGCCAAGAGCGCCGCCCGCAGCGCGGACGGGAAAGGTGAACCGTCGACGTTCAGTCCACCACCGAAAGTGGTTCATCAGGCGTGCAAGCCAAAGAAATCGAGCTTCGAGTGGAACCCGGAGGAGAAGAAGGCCGGCCTGCTGCCCCTGCCTTATGTGCGCCTCGGAAACTGCATCGTCGGTCTGGGGTTCTTCAATTGCCAGGCAGGCCCGCCCGCCAATGGTCATCTGTTCGATGATCTGCAGAAGGGCGATCGCCCGGTCTCGTCCGTGCCCGACCCCAACACCTGCGATTGATCCCAGTCACCGCAGGACATTGCTCACGCGCTGCAGGACACTTATCGTGCGTGGTGCATGTCGAGATTGATGGTCTTCCAGCACGTGGCGGCGGAGCCTTTGGGCACGCTGCACACGCGCATCCGCGCCCGCGGGCACCGCATCCGCTTCCACAACTTCCAGCGTCACCCGGACGCGCAGCCGAACGTGGACCGCTATCACGGGTTGATCGTGCTGGGCGGACCGATGAACGTGGAGGACCAGCACCGCCATCCGCATCTGACCACCGAACTGCGCACCATCGAAGCCACGCTGCGTCAGGGCAAGCCCGTGCTGGGCATCTGCCTGGGTGCGCAACTGCTGGCGCATGTGCTGGGCGCGCCGGTGCGGCGTCATACACAGCTCGAGATCGGCTGGTACGACCTGAAAACCACGGCAGAGGGCCGCGGTGATCCGGTGCTCGGACATCTGGGCGAGTGCGCGCCTGTATTCCAGTGGCATGGCTGCACCTACGACCTGCCCTCCGGCACCGTGCAACTGGCGCGCACCGACACCTGCGAACAGCAGGCCTTTCGATTTGGCACCAACGCGTATGGTTTCCAGTTCCACCTGGAAGCGGATGCCTCGATGATCGAGCGCTGGCTGCGACTGCCGGCCTACCGTGACGAACTGGCCAGCGCCGGCATCGATCGCGATGAACACTCGATACGTGCGGCCACGACAGCTCAGCTCGCCGCCATGCAGCCACTGGCCGAAGCAACGTTCAACAATTTTCTGGACCTGATTGGACGACCCACTCGCCGCGTCGCCCTGCCCTCGCATCACGCGGTGGGCTGATCACAGTTTGTGGATGATCACTCGTAGCGGAGGGTATCCGCCGGATCGGCGCGCGCAGTGCGCAGCGACTGCAGCGCCACCGTGCCCAATGCCACGCCGGCCGCCAGCAGGATGGACAGCGCCAGCAGCAGCGGGTTGATCTGGACGTGATAGGCGAAGCCGGCGAGCCACTGGTCCATCAGCAACCAGGCAGCCACTGCGGCGATCAGGCCGCCGATCCCGATCAGCACCAGCACGCGCCGCGCCAGCAACCAGACCACCTGCCACACGGATGCGCCCATGACCTTGCGGATGGCGATTTCCCGCGAGCGGCGTTCGGTGGCAAAGGACGCGAGGCCGAAAAGGCCCAGGGCAGCGATGAAGATGCACAGCGTGGCGAAGATGGCGATCAGCGCCAGCATGCGCTGTTCGGTTTCGTAGAGCTTGCGCATGCCCTCATCCAGCAGCGAGTACTCGAAGGGGGTGGCGGGGTCGAAGCGCCGCATCACATCGCCGATGTGACGAATGGTGCCGTCGAAGTCCCGTCCGGAAACGCGGATGATGAGCGTGCGCTGCACGAGCGAACGGCGTGATTCGGGCACGCGCCGCGGGTCGTCGCTGATCGTATCCAGCAGCAGCGGCTCGATCGGGTCTCGTAGCGATGTGAAGTGGAAGTCGCGCAACACGCCGACGATGCGGCCATCCATGAAGCCGCTGCCTATTGTCCCATCGCCCCAGCCGGACTGCCGCACGAAGGCCTCATTGACCAGGAGCTCCCTGCCAGACCGATGCTGCGGATCGAGATTCTTTCCTTCGGCGAGTTTCAGTCCCAGTGCCGGAACAAACTCCGCGTCGATGGCAGTGGTCGAATACTTCATGGAGAAGGGCTCGCCCTTCTGATTCGTGCCGGCCGTAACCGCACTGAGGAAGTGTCCGGGCGGATTTTCGGTCTGGGAGACGGCCTGCACCTGAGGGTGCTGCTTCAGTTCCTGCGTCAGCGCCGGAATGCGCGCGAAGTTGTCGAGACCGCGAATGGTCACCAGCACCTGGTTTTCACGCTGGAACCCCAACGGTGTGCTGGCCACATACTGCATCTGCGAGTTCATCACCAGCGCTGCGGCGACCACGCCCACCGCCATCACGAACTGCAGCAGCACCAGCACTTCGCGCAGTCGTGTGCCGCTGGCAGCACCGCCGCCACGCGATGCAAATGCCGCCACCGGCATCCACGACGAGAGATAGATGGCCGGCCAGATGCCGGCGATCAGGCCAACGACAACGGCCGACAGCAGCGCGATGCCCAGCAATCCACGATCCGAAGACAGATCGAACTGCACCTGCCCGCCCAGCAGCTCCGTGATGGGCGTGAAGCGGATGGCAACCTCGGTAATGGCGAGCGCGAGTGCGCAGGCCACGAGCGCATACAGCACGGCCTCGCCCAGACACTCCAGCAGCAACCGGCTGCCGCGCGCTCCCAATATCTTGCGGATGGCCACCGAGCGCGCGCGCCGCAGCGCTCGCGCGCCCGCCAGATTGGTGTAGTTGATGGCCGCCACGGCGAGAATCAGCAGCGCAACGGCGAGGCAACCGTAGAGATAGGTGGGATTGCCGGTGGGCTGGTCGCCCCCGAGGGCCGGACCGTAGTGAATCTGGTCCAGCTTCTGCAGCCACACGCGCTGCGTCGAATCCGGCGGCCCGCTCATGTCCCTGAGGTAGCGCCGCATGAAATCATCGTTGGTGCGCCGCCAATCTGCGGCATCGTATCCCGGACGCATCAGCGCAAAGGTCATGGCTTCAGCGCCGCCGCGCAGCTGGGCGCGCAGCGCCGTCACATCGCCGGCATCGCGAAGCATCGGACTCATGCTCGCGAAGAGCGCGTCATACCGCAGGTGCGTGTTCGGTGGCAGATCGTCGAAGACCAGCGTGACCTTCCAGTTCTCGCCGGCATCGGTCCTGAGGTACTGGCCTAGGGGATCGGTGTCGCCGAAGTAGGCCCGCGCCATGGTGGCACTGATGGCCACCGTCGATGCCGCTGTCAGCGCCGTGACAGGGTCGCCCGCCAGAATCCGGTGCGACAGCACGCGGAACACCGAGGCGTCGGCAAAAAAAGTGCGCCGCCAGTTCAAGACCCGGTCGCCGTGACGCAGCCTCAGGCCGCCCTGCAAGCTGGCGTCGGTGAACCGCACGTAGTACTCGATTTGTGGATTATCGGCTGCCAGCAGAGGCATGACGGCGCGTGGCAATGTCGCCAGCTCATAGGTCCGCCCGCCGGTGGTGAAGTCCCACGCCACGCGATAGATGCGCTCGTGATTCGCGAAGTGCCGGTCGAAGGTCAGCTCGCGATATACGAACATCCCCAGTACCAGGCAGCAGGCAAAGCCCAACGCGAGACCGGCGAGATTGATCGCGGCATAGCTGCGCTCGCGCCAGGCGCTGCGCCAGATCGGGATCAGGGAATCGATGATCATCGCGGGGCTTGGCGCATGCCGATTCACTCGTACCGCAATGTATCAGCCGGATCAGCACGCGCCACGCGCAGCGACTGCAGCGAGATCGTCGCCAACGCAACGCCACCGGCCAGCAAGATCGACGTGGCGAGCAGCAGCGGACTCACGCTCACGCGGTACGCGAATCCCGTCAGCCACTCATCCATGATCATCCACGCCATGGCGGCGGCAAAGACTCCGCCGGTGGCAATCAGCACCAGCGCGCGCCGCGACAACAGCCACACCACCTGCCAGGGCGAGGCGCCCAGCACCTTGCGGATGGCGATCTCACGCGCACGCCGTTCGGTCGCGAATGCGGTCAGACCGAATAGCCCCAGGCAAGCGATGAAGATGCACAGGCTGGCGAAGATGACGATCAGCGTCAGCATGCGCTGCTCGGTGGTGTAGAGCTCCTGCAGCGACTCGTCGAGCATGGTGTACTCGAAGGGATTGCCCGGATCGAAGCGGGTCATGACCTCCCTGATGTGACGCATGGTGCCGGCGAAGTCGCGGCCCGATATACGGATGATGACCACGCGCTGCACGAACGGTCGGCGCGCTTCGGCAACCCGGGCGGGATCGTCATCGAGCAGTTGCATTGCCAGTGGCGCGATGGGTTCGCGCAGCGAGCGGAAGTGGAAGTCCCGCACCACGCCGACGACGCGCCCATTCATGATTCTGCGGCCGATGGGATCGCGCCAGCGCATCAGCCTGGCCATCGCTTCGTTGACCAGGTACTCGCCCCGCGGCGTCGTGGATGAGAGACCTCTACCCGCAACCACGTCGATGCCCAGCGCCGCGGTGAAGTCCGCGCCCACTTCGGCTCCTGCGCCACGCACCTGCTGCATGGCCCCCTTGTCGTCCTCCACGGGCATGAATCCACCGCTGTCGAAGCGGCCCGGCGGCAGCGTGGCCTGCGTCACGGCGAGCACATTGGGATTGGTGCGCAGTTCCTGCGCCAGCGATGGCACACGCGCAAACCGGTCCGTGCCGCGGATCGTCACCATCACCTGATTCTCGCGTTCGAACCCCAGCGGCGTGGTTGCCAGATAGTGCATCTGCAAGCCCATGATCAGCGTTGCAGCCACGACACCCACCGCCATCACGAACTGCAGCAGCACCAGCGTTTCGCGAAGCCGCGCACCGCGTCGCGCGCCGCCACCGCGTGAGCTGAAGGCGGCGGCCGGCATCCAGGCCGACAAGTACAGGGCCGGATAGGCACCCGCGATGAGGCCGATGAACAATGCCGCGCAGAGCAGCGCGCCGAGCAGTGTGGGGTCGGACGACAGATCCAGTTGTCCCTGGCCGATCAATGAACCGATGGGCGTGAGGCTCACTGCGATTTCGGCCAGTGCCGCACCGAGCGCCGCCGCAACCAGTGCATACAGCACGGCCTCGCCCAGACACTCCAGCAGCAACCGGCTGCGGCGCGCTCCCAATATCTTGCGGATGGCCACCGAACGCGCGCGGCGCAGCGCGCGCGCCGTGGCCAGGTTGGTGTAGTTGATGCACGCGACGAACAGGATGAACAACGCGACGGCGATGCAGCCGTACAGATAGGCGCGGTTGCCGGAAGGTGGATCGCCCAGCACCGGATCGTCGTAATGGATGCGTGTCAGCGGCTGCAGGATGGCGCGCAGCGATTGCCCTGCCCGCCTCGCATCCTCGGCGATGTATCGATTCACGAACTGCGTCGCCATGGCAGGCCAGTCGGCGAAGTGGAATCCGGGGCGCATCAGCAGATAGGTGTAGGCCGAAAAGCCGCGCGTGAGCTGCTCTCTAAGCCCGGCCTGGTCCGCAGCATCGCGCAGCAGTGGAATCTTGTCGGCGAACAGCGCGTCGTAACGCAGGTGCGTGTTCGGTGGCAGGTCGGCAAATACCAGCGTGATCTTCCAGGACTCGCCCGCATCGGTGCGAAGCAGCTGCCCGACGGGATTTGCATCGCCAAAGTACGCCTTGGCCAGTGTCTGGCTGATGGCGACTGACGAGGGCTCTTTCAGCGCCGTCTTCGGATCGCCCGCCAAGACATGGTGCGAGAACACATCGAACACGGTGTCGCTGGCGAAGTAGGTGCGGCGCCAGCTGATGGTCTTGTCTGCATGGCGCAGCCGCAGCCCGTCCTGCAGGCTTGCGTCCGTGAAGCGCACATAAGATTCGATCTGCGGATAGTCGCGCGCCAGCATGGGCGCGCCGGCGCGCGGCACCCATGCTGTCTGGCGCGATGTGCCATTGGCCGTGACGTCCGCCACCACGCGATAGATGCGCGCGTGCTTGTCGAAGTGGCGGTCGTACGTCAGCTCGACGCGCAGGAACTGGCCCAGCACCAGGCAGCAGGCGAAGCCCACGGCGAGACCGGTGAGGTTGATCGCGGCGTAGGCTCGATCGCGCCAGGTGCTGCGCCAGATGGCGTTCAGGAAGTCGATGACCATGGAATACCGTAGCGATTCGCTGTGGGTCGATCAGTCATGACGAAGAGTGTCCGCTGGGTCCGCGCGCGCAACACGCAGGGACTGGAGCGATACCGTACCCAGCGCCACTCCGGCGGCGAGTGCGATAGCCAGCGCGAGAAGTACTGGGTTGACGCTGATGCGATAGGCGAAGCCGGCGAGCCACTCATTCATGGCCAGCCAGACTGCCGAGGATGCAATGAGGCCGCCCGCGCCGATCAGCGCCAATGTGCGCCTGGACAACAACCAGACTACCTGCCATGCCGATGCGCCCATCACCTTGCGGATGGCGATTTCACGCGCCCTTCGTTCAGTAGCGAAGGCGGTCAGACCATACAGCCCGAGGCACGAGATCCCCGTGCAGAGCGCGGCAAAAATCGAAATGAGCGCCAGCATGCGTCGGTCCGTGCCGTACATGTCGGCCAGCGAGTCATCCATCATCGTGTATTCGAAGGGATTGTCGGGATCAAAGCGCTGCATCACGGATTCGATGTGCTGCATGGTCGAGGGAAAATTCCTGCCTGAAATGCGGATCAGGATGGAGCGCTGTACGAAGGGCCAGCGCGCTTCGGGCTCGCGTTTGCGTGCATCGCCAAGCGGCGTGAGCGCCAGCGGCATGATGGGCGCACGCAGCGACTGCATGTGGAAGTCGCGCACTACGCCTATCACCCTGCCCGGCTGCACCTGACGTCCGATGGCATTCTTCCAACCCCGCGCACGCACGAATGCCTCATTGACCACAAAGACCTGCCCGGAGCGGTCAGCGGCGTCGGCCGGAAAGTCCTGCCCCTGCACGAGTCCGATTTCCAGCGTCTTCAGGAAGTCCGCGCCCACCTCAAGAATGTCGCCATTGACAGATTGCATCTCTCCCGCGGCGTTCTCAGCGAACACAAAGCCTCCGCCTGTGAAGCGCGCGCCTGGAGGCACCTGGGCTTGCGTGACCGACAGCACATCTCTGTTGCGCTTGAGCTCCTGTGCAAGCGCGGGAACGCGATCGAATCTGTCGGCGCCGCGAATGGTCACTGTCACCAGGTTGTCGCTCTTGAATCCGAGGGACGCGCCGGCCACGTAGTGTATCTGCGCGGTCATCACCAGCGTTGCAGCCACCACACCGGCGGTCATTACGAACTGCAGCACCACCAGCCCCTCGCGCACGCGCGCACCGCGCGCGACGCCACCACCACGATTGCTGAAAGCAGCGGCGGGCAGCCACGCTGAGAAGTAGACGGCGGGATATGCGCCGGCTGCCACACCTACGATCAGCGCCACGAGCAGCATGCTGGCCAGCAACTGCGGATCCGAAGACAGATCCAGATGCACCTGTCCCAGCAATTCGCCCAGTGGCGTGAGCGCCAGCGCCACTTCAGCCAGCGACAACCCCAGCGCCGCCGCAGCCAGCGAATACAGCATCGACTCCAGCAGAACCTCCAGCACCAGACCTGCGCGTGCCGCGCCGAGAATCTTGCGAACCGCCACGGAGCGAGCGCGCTTCAGCGCACGGGCGACGGCCAGATTGGTGTAATTGATGCACGCGACAATCAGCAGAAGCAGCGCAACCGTCACGCATCCATACAGATAGGCGCGGTTGCCCAGCGGCTGGTCGCCCGCAATGGCCTCGCCATAGTGAATGCTCGACAGTGGCTGCAGCCACAGACGCAATCTGAATCCCGGTGGTGCGTTTCCCTCCACGTTGTGTTTGATGAAGTCCTCATGGATACGAGCCCACTCACCCGGCTGGAATCCGGGCCTCATCAACAAATAGGTGAAGCCGTTGTAACCGCTCAACAACTGACGGCGACGACCGGGCTGGTCCGCTGCGTCGCGCAGCAACGGTGTCTTGTCGGAGAGCAGCGCGTCATAGCGAAGATGCGTGTTGCGCGGAAGATCCTCGAAGACCAGTGTCACCTTCCAGGACTGGTGGGCATCCGTCGTCAGGATCTGACCGATGGGATTGGCGTCGCCGAAATAGGCCTTGGCGAAGGTGTGGCTGATGGCAATCGAGGACTCCGCGTTCAATGCAGTCGCGGGATCACCGGCAAGCACCTCGTGCGTGAATACTTTGAATACCGACGCATCGGCATAGAACGCGCGCTTCCAATTCAATACGCGATTGCCATGGTGCAGCCTCAGACCGTCCTGCAGGCTGGCATCCGTGAAGCGCACATAGGCTTCGATCTGTGGGTAGTCCGCGGCGAGGATCGGTGCCACCGCCCTCGGCTGGGATACGCCCAGCATCGAAGACGTGGCGCTCGAGAACTCGCCTGCTATCCGATAGATGCGCGAATGGTTCTCGAAGTGTTGGTCATAGGTAAGCTCGCTTCGCAGGAACAGGCCCAGCACCAGGCAGCACGCGAAGCCGACGGCAAGGCCAATCAGATTCATCGCGGCATAGCCGCGATCACGCCAGGTGTTGCGCCAGACGGCGCCCAGAACATCATTCACCATGGACCTGTGCCATCAAGTCTCATGCCACTAGGCTTCTCGCCACCAAGACCTTCCTTTTCAAGGACTTGCGTATTGGGGCGTTGCTGCGCATTGTTGATCCCACTGCAAATTGAGTCATTTTGATACAAAATATGTCTTGATATGGCACCCCCTCAGGCAGTCGAAGCCGCCGTTCTGGTCGTGGATGACGACCGCGCCATCCTCAAGGCAGCTCAACTGCTCCTCAAGCACCACTTCCGGCAAGTTGAAGTACTGGACCGTCCCGCGGAATTGCCCGAGCGCCTGAGCCAGCGCGACTTCGACGTAGTGCTCCTCGACATGAACTTCACCGCCGGCGCAACAGCCGGCGACGAAGGCCTGCACTGGCTGGGCGTGGTCCGCAAACTCTCGCCCGCCACCAAGCTCATCCTGATGACGGCCTACGGCGGCGTGGATGCCGCGGTGAATGCCATGCGCCACGGCGCCAGTGATTTCGTGGTGAAGCCCTGGGACAACGCACGACTGATCGCCTCGGTCACCGCCGCCGCGCGGCTTGCGCAATCCGATCGCGAACTGCATCGCCTGAAGGCGCGCCAGCAGGTGCTCGAAGGCGACGCGGACCAGTATCACATCATCGGCCAGTCGCCAGCGTTGAAGGCTCTGCTGGCGCAGATCGACAAGGTGGCCGACACGCAGGCCAACGTGCTCATCCTGGGCGAGAACGGCACGGGCAAGGAACTGGTAGCGCGTGCGATTCACCGCCAGTCGCAGCGTCGCGAGCGCGGCTTCGTGGGTGTGGATCTGGGCGCGCTGTCCGAATCGCTGTTCGAGTCCGAGCTGTTCGGACATCGCAAGGGCGCATTCACCGATGCGCGCGAGGACCGCGCCGGGCGCTTCGAGATCGCATCGGGCGGCACGCTGTTCCTCGACGAGATCGGCAATCTCAGCCTGCAGATGCAGGCGAAACTGCTCGGCGCACTCGAAACACGCTCGATCACGCGCGTGGGATCGGATCGTCCGGTGCCTGTGGACGTGCGCGTGATCTGCGCCACCAATCTCAGCGGGCGCGAGATCCGCGACTCCGCGCGTTTCCGGCAGGACCTGCTCTATCGCATCAACACCATCGAGCTGCGGCTGCCACCCTTGCGCGAGCGGCGGGAAGACATCTCGTTGCTGGCCGAACACTTCGCCGGCTTCTACGCGCGCAAATACGGCAAGCCGCGGCCGCGCATCGACCACGAGGCCATCGAGCGCCTGCGCGCTTATTCCTGGCCCGGCAATGTGCGCGAGCTGCGGCATGTGATCGAACGCGTGGTGATCATGAGCGAGGTTCCCACGCTGCAGCTCGATGGCGTGCTGCCCACTCCCGCCGCGCCGGAAGCCCCCGTCCCCGCGAATATGCCGTTGAATCTCGACCAGCTCGAGAAGCTGGCCATCGAACGGGCGCTGCAGATGCACGCCGGCAATCTCAGCCGCGCCGCGCAAACGCTGGGACTCGGCCGCAGCACGCTGTACCGCAAGATGGCGCGTCATGGTCTTGAGTAACAGCTTCCGGGTGCAGGTGGCGGCGCGCGTGGCGCTGCTGGCCGCGCTGACTTTCGCGCTGTGGTGGAGCCTGCTGCGCACGAGCTGGGATGCCACGCCGCTGGTTTGCGCCGCGGCGCTGGCGCTGGTGATCTTCGATCTGATCCGTTACGTGGAGCGCGGCACGCGCGATCTGGGCAATCTTCTGCGTGCGGTGGCCGGTGGCGATTTCACCTCCGCGTTGCCGGCCCGCAGACTGGGCGCTCCATTCTCCGAATACGAAGATGCCGCGCGCACGCTGATCCAGACCTATCAGCGACTGGACCTGCGGCGCGCGGCCAGCGACGACCTGCTGCTTGATGTGGTGGAACATGTGGGCGCCGCAGTGCTGTGTTTCAGCGCCACCGGCCGCATCGCCTTCGCCAACGCAGCCGCGCAGAGCATGCTGGGCGTGCCGGGCGCCGCCGGCGTGAGTTCACTGGCCGCGGCGGACCCGCGCCTGCCGTCGCAACTGATGAACCTGCGCAACGATGAACGCGCGCAGATCGAACTGTCAGTAGGCGGCGAACCCGCGCTGCTGTTGCTGCATGCAAGGCGCTTCACGCTGCTCGATGAAGAGTTCACCGTGGTGCTGTGTCACGACATCCGCAGCGAGCTGGAATCGCGCGATGTGCAGGCCTGGCAGACGCTCACACGCGTGCTGACCCACGAGATGGTGAATTCGCTCACGCCCATTATGGCGCTCAGCGGAC
>JACZDC010075580.1_pt1 | contig 30607 bp, 29 predicted proteins | sample 8641791 | NCBI WGS metagenome assembly JACZDC01 (sample SAMN15324613, study PRJNA640507) | soil metagenome | isolation source: intercropping peanut in the second line | place: China: Luxin town, Laibin City, Guangxi Province | collected 2019-07-25 | depth 10cm m
GCGCCGGCGGGCGGGAAGGGCCCAGGTTGTGGGGGCTGCGCGCCGGCGCCGGGCCCCGGGCCCCCGCCCCCCCCCGCCCCGCCTTCGCCCGCCGGCGGCCGCCCGCGGCCAACGAGGGCGAGGAGGTGTTCCGGCCGCTGATCGACACCGCCAACCTTCTCGGCTACACCCTGTATCCGGTGGACGTCCCCGGCATCTCGACCGGCAGCGGGGCGGACGCCCGGGCGGAGGTGCCGATCCCGATGCCGTCGGGCGCGGAGGCCGTGGCCGACTACGCGCTCAACTTCATGGCCAAGGCCACCGGCGGCAAGGCCGCGATCAACTCCGCGCGCCTGGAAGCCCTGCCGCGGATGGCGGAGGACACCGGCAGCTACTACTGGCTCGGCTTCACGCCGGCCTGGAAGGCCGACAACCAGCAGCACCGGATCGAGCTGAAGCCCAGGCAGCGCGGGCTGCAGGTCCGCACCCGGAGCGGCTTCACGGACGTGGACTGCGAGGCCCAGGTGTTCGTCGGCGCGGACGGTACTCTAAGCTCTACACCTTGCTTCACCCGCTGAGGAGGGATTCCAATGCTCAGGATGAGAACGACAGCCGTGCTCGCAGCTCTGATGATTGCAGCCCTCCCCCTTGCCGCCCAGTCGTCGGGTGAAGCCGCGTTCGGGGAGGCGATCGACGTGCGCGTGGTCAACGTCGAGGCCGTGGTGACCGGCAAGGACGGGGAGAGGGTGCGCGGCCTGACGAAGGACGACTTTCGCCTGCTCGTGGACGGTCGCGACGTGCCGATCGGGTTCTTCAACGAGATCTCGGAAGGCGCGCTGATCGCCACCGAAGGCGGCGAGGTCGACGTCCAGACCTCCGCCGCGGAGCCGGAGGCGTTCGGGCGGCGCGTCCTGGTGTTCATCGACGACAGCTTCGGGATCGCGCCGCACCGCAACGCGGTCCTCGACCACATCGGCCAGAGCCTGGACAAGCTGTCGCCGCAGGACCAGGTGGCGATCGTGGAGTTCGACGGCCGCAAGCTCGACCTGCTGACCGGGTGGACCGCGGATCGGACCCGGATCGCCGACGCGTTCACCGTGGCCCGCTCCCGCCGCGCCAACGGTCTCCTCATCCAGGCGCAGCTCCGCGACATCAACAAGGGTCTGGCCGCGACCACCGACGTCCAGGGCTTCACGCCGCTGCCGGTACCCACCACGGTCGGGCCGTCGATGGGGAAGTTCGGACAGGAAGGGTTCGACGGCACCGAGTTCGAGAATTCAGGCGGCGGCGTGACGATCGACATCCCGACGCTCCTGAACCAGGTGGTGACCGCGTCGGCGGCGGCGATGCGCGCGGTGCCGGTCCCCGAGGGGCGCAAGGTCATGCTTCTCCTGTCCGGCGGCTGGCCGATGCTGGATCGGTCGAGCCCGCTCGGACTGACCGACCAGCGGTCCCTGTCGCAGGACTGGCTCGACTCGTTCGGGAGCATCGGCGGGGCGATGTTCCGGCCCCTGGTGGATACCGCGAACCGGCTCGGCTATACCCTCTACCCGGTGGACATGCCCGGCCTCGGCGCCGGCAACGGCGCGGACGTCCGGGACTCCGACTTCGGCAGGAACCGCATGGTCTCCTCGCCCTGGGACCAGGCGACCGCCCAGGCGCTCAACTTCCTGGCCGAGGAGACCGGCGGCAAGGCCGCGGTCAACTCCGCAAGGCTGGAAGCCCTGGACCGGATGGCGGAGGACACCCGCTCCTACTACTGGCTCGGCTTCACCCCCGCGTGGAGGGCCGACGACCGGCACCACCGCATCGAGGTCGTGGCGCGGCGGCCGGGTCTCAAGGTGCGCTCCCGCAACAGCTTCACCGACATGTCGCGCCGCACCGAGATGGCGATGAGCACGGAGGGGCTCCTGCTCTTCGGCCCCAAGGACTCGCCGGCGGAGACGCCGGAGCGGCAGCTCATCAAGGTGGAGATGGGCACGCCGGAGAGGGTCGGTCTGTCGACGATCAAGGTGCCGGTCACGCTCAGCATCCCGGCCGAGAAGCTCACCCTGGTGCCGGTGTCCGGCGGCTTCGCGGCCGAGGCGAGCCTGTCGGTGGGCGCGCTCGACCGCTGGGGCTCGCGCTCGGACCTGCCCATGCAGACGCTGCGGCTCAACTTCGACCGCCAGCCGAAGCCGGGCGACATCGTGCGCTACCGCACCCAGGTCAAGATGAACAAGGGCCGCCAGCAGATCGTCTTCACCTTGCGGGACTCGCTGACGGGTGAGATGCTCTGGGCGAAGATGGATTACAAGCCCTAGACCGCGTTGTTGCAGATCAATGCGACACCAGAGAGAGCGTCCGCCTGAAGCGGGCGCTCCGTCTTTGAGGAATTCCTGAATGAGATCCCTGCGAGCCTTCCTGGCGCTCTCTTTTCTAGCCCTGCCGGCAATCTCCCAGCAGCAGCAACCCTCCGAATCCGCCTTCGGCGAGACCATCGACGTCCGCGTCGTCAACGTGGAAGTCGTGGTCACCGACAAGCAGGGCAACCGGGTGACCGGCCTCGGCCCCGGCGACTTCCGGCTGCGGGTGGACGGCAAGGAGGTCCCGATCCAGTACTTCACCGAGGTGCGCGGCGGCCAGGCCATCGCGCCCGAGGAGGCCGGCTCCGGCCAGAGCACGGCGGTGGCCGGCCTGCCGGCGCTCGCCCCGGGCAGTCCGGTGGGGACCAGCTACCTGGTGTTCATCGACGACTACTTCGCGATCTCCGCGCGGCGCGACGAGGTGCTGCGCTCGCTCATGGACAGCCTCGGCCATCTCGGTCCCGAGGACCGCATGGCGGTGGTGGCCTTCGACGGCCAGAAGATCGACATGCTGAGCAACTGGTCGGACTCCGAGCGCGCGCTGTCGCGCGGCTTCCAGCAGGCCCTGGGTCGCAGGTCGTACGGCTTCCAGCGCCTGGCCGAGCTGCGCGCCTACGAGGCGTCGCGGCGGGTCGTCGGTACGGTCGGCACGGTCGACAGCCGTTCGGCGTTCGCCAACCGGGTCGACCTGGAGGAGCTGTCCTACATGGGGCTGGTGGCCGACCAGGTGCGGCGCTCGGTGATGGCGGCGGTGAGCACGATGCGCGGCTTCGCCGCCCCGCCGGGCCGCAAGGTGATGATCCTGCTCTCCGGCGGCTGGCCGTTCTCGGCCGCGGACTACGTGGTGAACAACCCCAGCCGGCCGATCCTGAACCGCGACGTGCCGACCGGCGAGCAGATCTTCGCGCCGCTGGTGGACACCGCCAACCTGCTCGGCTACACGATCTACCCGGTGGACGTGCCGGGCGTCGAGAGCACCGGCCCGGACGCCTCCATGGGCGCGCCGAGCACCAACGGCCTGCTCAACCTGCGCGAGCAGGAGGTCCACGCCAGCCTGGAGTACGCGGCGAAGGAGACCGGCGGCAAGGCGCTGATCAACGGCCTGCGCTCCGAGGCGCTGCAGACCGCGGAGTCCGACACCCGCTCCTACTACTGGCTCGGCTTCAGCCCGGAGCGCCAGAGGAACGACAAGCGCCACGAGATCAAGGTCGACGTGCTGCGCGACGGCCTGAAGGTGCGGTCGCGCAACGACTACTTCGACCTCGCCAAGAGCACCGAGGTGGGGATGGTCGTGGACAGCGCGCTGCTGTTCGGCAACCCGCCGGGCACGGCGTCGATGCCGATGCAGGTGGGCAAGCCGGTGACCAAGGGGCGGCGGGAGATCGAGGTGCCGATCACGATCGCCATCCCGCTCTCCTCGATGACCGTGGTGCCGCTCGACGGCAAGCACGTGGCCGAGCTGGAGCTGCGGATCTCGGTCCTGGACGAGAAGGGGAACCGCTCGGCGGTGCCGGTGATCCCGATCCGCCTCACCGCGGACAAGCCGCCGGCGGAGCAGCCGGGCCAGTACGTGCGCTACGACACGACGCTCAAGATGCGCAAGATCCGGCAGCACCTGATCGCGGCGATCTACGACCCGCTCTCCGGGAAGATCACCACGGCGGAGGCCGACGTGGTCCCGGACCGCGTCCCGTAGTATCCTCCGGACGAAGGACCTTTGCGAAGGAAACGAGCAGCCATGAAGTCATCGAGACGAATCCTCACGTCCTGCCTCCTCCTGGTTCTCCTCGGGGGGCTGGCCGGCCTGCCGGCGCACGCCCAGGCGGCTCCGGCGAAGCCCACGCCCCCGGCATCGCCGGCGCAGGACAATTTTGTGGAGTCGGTCAACGTCAGCGTGGTCAACGTCGACGTCTACGTCACCGACAAGAGCGGCCAGCGGATCAAGGGGCTGACCAAGGACGACTTCGAGATCACCGAGAACGGCAAGGCCGTGACGATCTCGAACTTCTACGCGGTCGAGGGCGGCAAGACGACGCTGATCGGCGACGAGCCGCCGCCGCCTCCGGCCGCCACGCCGGGCCCGCCGGGCCGCAAGGTGGAGGAGCCGCAACTGCCCGAGGACCAGCGCCTGCGGCTGATCGTCTACATCGACAACTTCAACCTGCGGCCGTTCAACCGCAACCGCGTCATGCGCGAGCTGCGCGTCTTCCTGAGCCAGAATGTCAAGAAGGGCGACCAGGTGATGCTGGTGACCTACGACCGCTCGACCCACGTGCGGCAGACGTTCACCAGCGACACGGATCTGGTCAACTCCGCGCTGCTCGACATCGAGAAGATCTCGGCCCAGGGCGTCCATGCGGACTCCGAGCGCCGCGACGCCCTGCGCCAGATCGAGGACTCGCGCAGCTCCAGCGAGGCCGAGGGGATCGCCCGTTCCTACGCCGAGTCGCAGTTCAACGACCTGTCGTTCAGCATCGACGCGCTCAAGGACCTGGTCGCCTCGCTCGCCGGCATGCCCGGCCGCAAGGCCATCCTCTACGTGAGCGACGGTCTCCAGATGATCGCCGGCCAGGACGTCTTCTATGCCGTGCAGGGCAAGTACGCCGAGCAGTCGACCGGTCTGACCACGTCGGTGCAGTACGACGCCTCGCGCCGGTTCACCGAGCTCGCCAACCAGGCCAACGCCAACCGGGTCACCTTCTACACCATCGACGCCGCGGGCCTGCGGGTCTACTCCTCGATCTCGGCCGAGAACCAGACGGCGGGGTCGGGGATCTACATCGACTCGGTCCAGATCTCGAACCTCCAGGCGCCGCTCCAGATGCTGGCGGAGAAGACCGGCGGCGTCGCGATCATCAACCGCAACGAGGTGCTGCCGGCGCTCAACAAGGTGGCCGACGACTTCGGCAGCTACTACTCGCTCGGCTACGCGCCGACCCACTACGGCGACGGGCGGTATTACAAGATCGACGTCAAGGTGAAGAAGAAGGGGCTCGTCGTGCGCCACCGCGAAGGCTACCGCGACAAGAGCTTCGAGTCGCGGATGACGGACGGCACGCTGGCGGTCCTGAACTTCCCGTTCCAGGACAACAAGTTCGGCCTGGAGCTGGACTTCGGCCAGCCGACGCCGCGCGAGGACGGCCTCTTCCTGGTGCCGGTGGTGGTCAAGATCCCGCTCTCCAAGCTGACGCTGGTGCCGCGGGAGCAGACCGAGGAGGCGCGGGTGCGGCTCTACATCGCCGCCATGGACAACGAAGGCGGCGTCTCGGACGTGCAGCAGGTGCCGCTGCCGATCAGCATCCCGGCCGCGGACGTCAAGAGCGCGATGGGCAAGCACTATGCATACTCCGTCAACCTGCTGATGCGCAGGGGTGATCAGAAGGTCGCGGTGGGGGTGCGGGACGACGTGGCGGGTGAGTCCTCGTTCGTCTCGCGGTCGCTGAGGGTGGGGAGCGGAGCCGTCGGCCGGTAATCTCGGGGTTCCCCGGGCGCGAGAGAGGAGGCGGGGATGCAGGGCTGGATCGATCTTTTCCGTTCGCTGGGCGAGTCGCTCATCGAGGTGCTGAGGGCGGAGACCGGCGCCCTCCAGGGAGACCTCAAACGTTCAGGCCGCTATTACGGCGTGGCGCTGGCGCTGTTCGGCGCCGCCGCGCTGCTGTCCTTCTGGGTGCTCGGCCTGCTCGTCTTCCTGCTCATCGCCGCTCTCCATGTCTGGCTGCAGCTCTGGGCGGCGGCGCTCATCGTGTTCGCGCTGTTCTTCATCGCCATGATCGTCCTGGGCCTGGCCGGCCGCAGCCAGTGGCGCAAGGCCGAGAATCCCGTGGACAGCGTGAAGCGCCACGTCGACGACCATCTCGACTGGTGGCAGAACGGGCTGCTCGCCTCGGGCAAGACCGTGGACATCTCGGCGCAGACGGTGGCCGACGACCTTTCGGAGGACCTGCCATGAGCAAGGAGCTGGAGGAGGCGCGCCGCCAGGCCGAGCTGCGCGTGGCCGAGGCCCGCCGCCAGGCGGAGCTGCGGCTGAGCGAGGTACGGAGCGCCGTGCACACCGAGGTCGGCATCCTGCCCAAGAAGAAGCACATCCTGATGCTGCTGGCCGCCGGGGCCGGAGGTCTCGCGCTGGCGCTTCGTCGTGGGCGCCGGGGCCGGAAGCCCCGGCGCGCTCTCAAAGGTAGGAAATAGGGAACGGAGGGGACAGGCTCAACCCTGGACGGGGCGCTTGAAGACCATCGCGATGTTGTCGGTCGCGCCGGTCTTGAAGTTCACCGAGGTGATCGAGACCAGTTCCCATCCTTCCTCACCCAACTGGTTCAGCTGCGTTGCGGCATTCGGGTCGAGACGGTAGTTCTCACTTCGGATGTTGATGATCTTGTATTCCCACTTGCTCATCTCCACTCGCTCCTTCCCAAAGATCCATCGGGCCAGCAGCCTGAGAACGCCGACATTGTAGCCCGGGTCGTAAAAGCTGTCACTCCATTGTCACACGCAAGCTCTTCTGCCTTCACGAGTTTCCAGGTAAAGCGGCCCAAGTGATGCGAACGGATGTGCCTCGTTCCACGATCCACCGCCGCGCAAGGTCTTCGCCGTTCAGCGAAAGCTCAACGGTTCCGAGCGAACCGGGGATCATCGCGGGCTCGCCTTCCGGGATTTCCGCGTAGTGGCTGACCCGATGGTACACCGAATGCCCCGAATGCCCCGGATACCCCGCGATCTCGGCGCGGCAGTCGGCGCCTTGCGGCAGCCAGCCGGTCGGGATATCGGTGATCAGGTTGCCATACCGGTCCACATGCACCACCTTTCCGGAAAGCACGCCCGGCTCGCGCCGCGGTGCCTCCCAGGGGAGCCGGACCGGATCGTCGATCTCCGGACCCAGCGCCTCTACGGATTCCCCCCGCAACAACCATGCCGCCACGGGTGCGAAACGGTCCCGGCCATGGAAGGTCTGGCCCGGATTGTCCAGAAACAGCCCGGTCTTCTCCACGGAGCGCACCGAACGGACCACCTGCCGGTCGAGCAGACCGGTGAGGAGGCCGTTGTCCGGCAGGACGACAAAGGCGTCGTCCGTCCGGGCCACGAGGATGCGCCGCGAGCTGCCCACTCCGGGATCGACGACGGCGAGGTGGACGGTGCCGGCCGGGAACCACGGCACCGCCGCGGCGAGGAGGAACGCGCCGGTCAGGAGGTCGCCGCCGGGGACCTGGTGCGAGACGTCGACGAGCTGCGTGCCGGGGGCGAGCCGCAGAACGACTCCCTTTACGGCCGCGACGTAGTAATCCTCGACACCGAAGTCCGTCAGGAGCGTGAGCACCGCCATTCGGCCTTCCTTCCTCGCTGTTAGAATCCCGGCTCGTGTCGAGCCCTCGCGCCCATCCCTCCCCTCGCTCCCGTCGACTGCTCCTGTTCACGAAACCGGCCCGGGAGGGCCGGGTGAAGACGCGTTTGATCGGAGATCTTACCCCGGCTCAGGCCGCGGCGCTCCACGCCGCGTTCCTGAACGACCTCCTCGACCGGCTGCGGCAGGGCGACTTCGGGCTGACGCTGGCCTGGGCGCTCGATCCCGGGGAGCCGGTCCCGGAGGGAGACCTGCCGGCAGTCCGTCAGGAGGGTGACGATCTCGGCGAACGACTCTGGCGGGCGCTTTCCCAGGCCGCGCAGGAGGCCGACTCGGTGATGGCGCTCGGGAGCGACCACCCGACCGTCTCCCTCGACACGATCCACCGCGCGTTCGCGGCCGTGGAAAACGGCGCGCCGGTGGCGATCGGGCCGGCCGAGGACGGCGGATATTATCTGATCGCGCTGCGGGCGGATGCCGTGCATCGCCGGCTGTTCGAAGACGTCGACTGGAGCACTGAGCGGGTGCTCGCGCAGACCCTGGAGCGCTGCCGCGAGCTGGGGCTGGAGGCCGAACGCCTGCCGTTGAACATGGATGTGGACACGCCGGACGACCTGCGCCGGCTGGCGTCGCGGATGGCCTGCGGCGACCTGGGATGCCCGCGCACGCGGGACCTGCTGCGGACCTGGGACCGATTGGAGGGAGGGACATCATGAGGATTCTGAGCGCCGAGTCCATGCGCGAGGTCGACCGCACCGCGATCGAGGACCTGGGCATCCCGAGCCTGGTGCTGATGGAGAACGCCGCCCTCGGCGTGGTGGATGCGATCGGCGAGATCTACGGCGACGCCGAGTCCGCCGCCATCTTCTGCGGCCCGGGCAACAACGGCGGCGACGGGCTCGCCATCGCCCGCCACCTGGCCGTGCGGGGCTACGAGGTCCGGGTCTTCCTCATGCCCAGCCGCGGCCTGCGCGGGGATGCCGAGGTCCAGCTCGGGATCTGCCGGCGCCAGGGGCTCCACATCCAGGACGTGGCCTCCGAGGGCGACCTGCTCGAAGCCCTGGAGAGCGCCCGCGAGTCGGACCTGATCGTGGATGCGCTCTTCGGCACCGGCCTCGCCCGGCCGCTCGAAGGTCTCTACGCCGAGCTGGTGGAGGAGCTGAACGACCTCGACGTGCCGGTGGTGTCGGTCGACCTGCCGAGCGGGCTCAACGGCAGCCGCTCGACGCCGCTCGGGATGCATGTCGAAGCCGACCTCACCGTGACTTTCGCCGCGCCGAAGATGGCGCACGTCTTCCCGCCGGCCTCCGAGGCGGTCGGCGAGCTGGTGGTGGCCGACCTCGGCATCCCGCCGGAGCTGGTGGACGAGGTGGAGGAGGAGGGCGGCGCGCTCTACCTTCTGAGAGAAGAGGAGCTGGTCGACCTGCTGCCGCCGCGCGAGCCGGGCACGCACAAGGGCGACTACGGCCACGCGCTGATCGTCGCAGGCTCGCCGGGCAAGGGGGGCGCGGCCATCCTCGCGGCGCGCACCGCGGTCCGCGCCGGCGCCGGCCTGGTCACCGCCGCCGTGCCCGAACCGGTCCTGACCGTGGTCGACCTCGGTTCGGTCGAGTCGATGACCCTCGGCCTGCCGTGCCGGGACTCGGGCCAACTCGCCGCCGCGGCCGCCGACCGGGTCCTGGCCGCGGCGGCCAACAAATCGGACCTGGCGCTCGGCCCGGGCCTCGGCCAGGAGGCGGAGACCGCGGGGGGGATCCGCCGCATCGTGCTGGAGACGGAGCTGCCGCTCGTCCTCGACGCCGACGGCGTCAACGCCTTCGCCGGCCGCGCCGGCGACCTGCGGGACCGTTCGGCGGAGACCGTGCTCACCCCCCATCCTGGCGAGCTGGGCCGGCTGCTCGGCATCCCGTCCTCCGAGGTGCAGTCGGACCGCGTCGCCGCGGTCCGGCGCGCCGCGGCCGAGACCGGCGCGGTGGTGGTCCTCAAGGGTTTCCGCACCCTGGTTGCGACACCGGAAGGCGAGATCAACGTGAACCCCACGGGCAACCCCGGCATGGCGAGCGGCGGCACGGGCGACGTCCTGACCGGCCTGATCGCAGGCCTGATCGCGCAGGGGCTGGAGGTGCTGGACGCGGCGCTCCTGGGGGTTTATCTTCACGGCCTCGCCGGCGACCTCGCCGTCCTGGAGTCGGGCGAAGTCGGGCTGGCCGCCGGCGACCTGATCGATTTCCTGCCGGCGGCCTTCCAGGAGCTGGCCGAGAACGATGACTGACGGACCCTGGCGGACCGCCGACGAGACCGCCACCCGCGCGTTCGGCCGGGAGCTGGCGGCGGAGCTGGCGCCGGACGGCGTCCTGCTCCTCTCGGGCGACCTCGGGACCGGCAAGACCGTCCTGGCCCAGGGCCTGGCGGCCGGGCTGGGGATCGATCCGCGGGAGGTCCAGTCGCCGACCTTCACGCTGATCCGCGAGCACGAAGGTCCGGGCGGCCGGCTGGTCCACGTGGACCTCTACCGGCTGGAGCCCGGAGAGACCGGGGCGCTGGGCATCGAAGAGCTGCTGGCCGGTCCCGGCATCAAGGTGGTGGAGTGGGCGGAGCGGCTGCCGTTCGAGGTGCCCGGGGCGATCTGGCTCCGGCTCCTCCGGGTGCCTGGCGGGGACACTGGTCGCGAGATCCAACGCATACAAACATAGGAGGGTGAGATGAATATAAAGAAAGTGGGCGTGCTCGGCTGCGGCCTCATGGGCTCGGGCATCGCCGAGGTGGCCGCGAAGGCCGGGTTCGATACGGTCGTGCGCGAGGTCTCCCAGGATCTGGTGGACAAGGGTCTGTCGCGCATCCAGGGCTCGCTCGGCAAGGCGGTGGAGAAGGGCAAGCTCGAAGCCGCCAAGCGCGACGAGGCGCTCGGCCGCCTGCGCGGCGCCGTGGACCTCGCCGAGCTCGCCGACTGCGATCTGGTGATCGAGGCCATCGTCGAGAACCTGGACGAGAAGCGGAAGACCTTCTCGGCGCTCGACCAGGCGGTCAAGCCCGGGGCGATCTTCGCCAGCAACACCTCGTCGCTGACCATCACCCAGATGGCCATGTTCACCAACCGGCCGGAGAGCTTCGTGGGCCTCCACTTCTTCAACCCGGTGCCGGTGATGAAGCTGGTCGAGGTCGTGCGCACCCTGATCACCTCGGACGAGACCTTCGCGGCCGCCTCGGAGTTCGTGCGCACCGTCGGCAAGGAGCCGATCGCCTGCCGCGACAACTCGGGCTTCATCGTCAACCGCCTGCTGGTCCCCTACCTGCTCGACGCCATCCGCGCGCTGGAGGAGGGGGTGGGCAGCGTCGAGGACATCGACAAGGGCATGCAGCTCGGCTGCGGCTACCCGATGGGGCCGTTCACGCTGCTCGACTTCGTGGGGCTCGACACCACCTACTACATCGCCAACATCATGTTCGAGGAGTACCACGAGAAGCGCTTCGCGCCGCCGCCGCTCCTCAAGCAGATGGTCCTCGCCGGCCGGCTCGGCAAGAAGAGCGGCCGCGGGTTCTACGACTACGCCAAGAAATAGGCGTGAACCTTGCACCTGTTTTTCTCCCTCTCCCTCGTGCGGAGGGAGAGGGTCGGGGAGAGGGAGCACGGGATCAAACCGTCTGGTAGACTACCTGGGAGGCCGCCGATCCACGGCGGCTTCCCTGTTTCCACGGTAAAGAATACGGAATGGCTCAAGTGACGCTTCCCGAAGAGGGGCTGGATACCCTTTTCGGTACCAATGACGAGAACCTCCGCCGGGTCGAGCGCACGTTCGACGTGACCGTCACCGCCCGCGGGAGCGAGCTCAACATCCAGGGCGACCCCGATCGCGTCGAGGCCGCCCAGCGCCTGTTCAACGGCCTCAACGCGGTCACCGACAAGGGCTACCGCTTCAAGCCCGGCGAGGTGCAGACCGCGATCCGCGTGGCCGCCGAGGCGCCCGAGGCCTCGCTGGTCGAGTTCTTCCTGCCCGAAGGGATGCTCGCCGCGGTCAAGCGCCTGGTGGTGCCGCGCACCTTCAAGCAGCAGCTCTACATGCAGGCGATGATCGACTACGACATCGTCATCTCCATCGGACCGGCCGGTACCGGCAAGACCTACCTCGCCGTGGCCATGGCCGCCGCGGCGCTCCTGGAGAAGAAGGTCCGGCGCATCATCCTGGCCCGGCCGGCGGTCGAGGCCGGCGAGAAGCTCGGCTTCCTGCCCGGCGACCTGGCGGAGAAGGTGAACCCATACCTGCGCCCGCTCCACGACGCCCTCCACGACATCATCGGCTACGAGAAGGTCGGCCGCATGCTGGAGCGCGGCATCATCGAGGTGGCGCCGATCGCCTTCATGCGCGGCCGGACCTTGAACGACAGCTTCATCATCCTCGACGAGGCCCAGAACACCACCCCCGAGCAGATGAAGATGTTCCTGACCCGCATCGGCTTCAACTCCAAGGCGGTGATCAACGGCGACATCACCCAGGTCGACCTGCCGTCGGGCAAGATGTCCGGCCTGCGCGAGGCGCAGGAAGTGCTGACGAACGTCGACGGCATCAAGTTCTTCTTCTTCGACCAGCGCGACGTGGTCCGCCACCCGCTGGTGCAGAAGGTGGTCCTCGCGTACGACCAATATGATCGGCAGAAGGCCGAGCGCGAGCGCGAACGCGAGAAGCCGCAGGGAGAGCCGTCCAACGCCTCGTAGACCCGAGGCTCCCCCGAGCCTCCCGAGGATCGATACCGTGTCAACGACCCCCGCTCCGCCCTCTCCGAACGGCCCCGGCGGCCCGGCTGGAACCAAGCGGCGCCCGACGCGGATCGAGCTGATCAACACCGGCACGTTCGCGATCCGCCGGCGCCTGCGGGCGACCCGCCCCTGGGTGCGTGCCCTGGAGACGCCGGCCCTGTGGGTCACCCTGTTCCTGATCCTCGGGACCTGGGCGCTCATGCCCGGAGCCTTCCTGTTCTGGGCGCGCGCCGTCCCGGGAAGTGTCGCCTCGCGCGACTACGTGGCCTCGCGCGACCTTCTGGTGGCGGACGACGACGGCACCCAGGCCAAGCAGGACGAGGCCCGCGAGGCCGTGCTGCCGGTCTACGACTACGACCCCGGGGTCATCGCCGACTTCGGAAAGCGCCTCGACGCGCTCTTCGTGAGCGGCCGGCGGCTGCTCGCCCGCACTACCCGGACAGACACCGAGCCGGACATCGACGCCCTCCAGGCCGTCCGCAAGGAGCTGCTAGGCAGCGCGCCGCCCGACCAGCTCCGCCTCACCAACGAGCAGGCCGACCTCCTGCTGCGTAAGAAGCTCGCGCAGCCGCTCGAAGAACGCCTGATCGCCGTGGCCGGCCGCGCGCTGCGCCGGGGGATCGTGGGCAACAAGTCGCTCCTGCTCGAGAACCGGATGCGCGGCGTCACCCTACGCGACCTCGGAGCGGACACCGAGTCGGTCCAGCTCGACCTGTTCAACCACCTCGGCTATCCGGGCGAGGTCCAGGACTTCCTCGAGTCCGAGATCGGCGACTGGAGCGGCTACTCGGCGCGCGAGCGGCTCCTGCTCTCCGACTTCCTGCTCGACAACCTGCCGATCAACCTGCTGCCGAACCGCACCGAGACCCTGGCCCGGCGCGAGGCCGCGGCGGCCGACACCCGCCAGGTCTTCAGCCAGATCCGCAAGGGTCAGATGATCGTGCGCCAGGGCGACGTCATCGACGCCGCCAGCGCCAGGGTGATCGCGCAGATGCGCGGCGAGCGCCAGCTCCGCATGCAGGTGCCGCCGCTCGCCGCCACCTTCTTCCTGCTGGCGCTCACGGCCGCGGTGGCCTGGCTCGCGCTGGCGCGCGAGAAGGTGGCCGACCACAGCCCGCGGCGGGTGTTCGGCGAGAGCCTGCTGCTGCTGCTGTCCTCCCTCCTCCTGGCGAAGTTCTGCTTCCTGGTGGCCGGCGCGCTCTCCGGCGCCTTCGAGGCCGTGCCGCTCACCTCGGCGCGCAGCTACGCCTACGCGATTCCGTTCGCCTCGGTCGCCCTGGTCGCGGCGCTGCTCCTGGGGCGCAACGCGGCCCTGACCCTGTCGATCCTGTTCTCGATTCTGGCGAGCCGGCTCTCCGTGGACGCCGATCCCCAGTGGGTCATCCTCTACAGCTTCGCCGGGTCGCTGGCCGCGATCCACGCGCTCGACCTCTACCAGTTCCGGCAGCGGCTGGTCATGGTGCGCGTGGGGCTCGTAGTGGGCCTGATCAATGTGGTCATGGTGCTGATCCTCACCGCGCTCGCGCCGACCCTGGAGCGGAGCTGGCTGCAACTCGGCTTCGACGTCCTCTGCGCGTTCGCCGGCGGGCTCCTGGTCACGGCGGCGGCGAGCTTCGCGGTGCCGATCCTCGAATCGCTCCTCGCCATCACCACGGACATCAAGCTGGTGGAGCTGTCCAACACCAACCTGCCGCTGCTGCGCCGCCTGGCGTTCGAGGCGCCGGGCACCTTCCAGCACTCGCTCATGGTGGCGAACTTGGCCAAGGAGGGCTGCGAGGCGATCGGCGCCGACCCGGTGCTCGCCTATGCCGCGGGCCTCTACCACGACGTCGGCAAGGTCCTGCGGCCTGAGTACTTCGTCGAGAACCAGCGCGGTGGCCAGAACCGCCACGACAAGCTCCTGCCGTCGATGAGCGCGCTCATCCTGCTCAACCACGTCAAGGACGGGCTGGAGCTGGCGCGCGAGCACGGCCTGCCGCAGGTGATCCACGACGCCATCCAGCAGCACCACGGCACCCGGCTGATCAAGTACTTCTACCATCGCGCCATGGAGCTCAAGGAAGGTCATGCCGCCCATGCCGCACATGCCGCCGATACCGCGGAAGTGACCGAGGACAAGTACCGCTACCCCGGACCCAAGCCGCAAAACAAGGTCATGGGCGTGATGATGGTCGCCGACGCGGTCGAGGCGGCGAGCCGCACCCTGACCGAGCCCACCCCGGCGCGCATCCGCGGGCTCATCCAGACCATCCTGGACGACATCCTCAAGGACGGCCAGCTCGAAGACACCGACCTGACGCTCTCGGACCTGAAGACCGTCTCCGAGACCTTCCTGCGGGTGCTCGCCAACATCTTCCACCAGCGGATAGACTACCCGGGCTTCGACTTCAACGCCGGCGCCCGGCGTGAGAAGAGAACCGGCCCCGTGCCCGTCCCGGATCCGCCGCCGAACCCGGCGGTTCCGGCCGATGGCGATGCCGTCCGGGCCTCCTGACCGCATGAGCGAACCTGCCATAGACATCGTCCTGCAGAACCCGAACCGCTATCCCGAAGCCGGCGCCCGCCAGCTCCGTCCCTGGCTGGAGCGCCTCACCCAGGCGCTGGTCGGGCGCGAGCTGCCGGATGTCGAGGAGGCGACCCTGGGCGTGCGCTTCGCGAGCGATCGCGAGCTGCGCCGGGTCAACCGCGACTACCGCGGCAAGGACAAGGCCACGGACGTCCTCTCCTTCCCGGGAGACGAGGACGATGGAGACGAGGGGCGCCACGTCGGCGACATCCTGATCTCCGTACCCACGGCCCGGCGGCAGGCGGCCGAGCGCGGCCACGCGCCCGAGCAGGAGATTCGGACCCTCCTGCTGCACGGCCTCCTGCACTGCCTGGGCTACGATCACGAGACCGACCAGGGTGAGATGGAGCGACTGGAGCGCCGGCTCCGGCGCACCTGGATTGGCGACCGTGATGAATGAGGACGCCGCCCTGCCCCTGACCCTGCTGATCTGGGCGCTCGTGCTGCTCCTGCCCACGACCGTGCTCGCCTCGGTGCTGTCGGCGCTCCTGGAGCGCAGCGGTCCGATCCGGCTGCGGCACTGGGCGGAGGAGGCCGGTGGCCGGCTGCGGCGGCTCTACGACGCGCCGGTCCGCTTCGCGGTCTTCCGCTACATCCTGTCGCTGACCTCGCGGCTCGCGCCGATCGGTCTCTTCGTGACGATCGCGGAGCTGCTGGCGCACTCCCGCATCCTCCATCCGGGGGTCTGGGCGCTGGGGGCGGTCCTCCTCATCGTCGCCGCGACCGAGATGACCAACCGCACCCTGGTCGGTCACGATCCGGAACGCGCCCTGCGCAGCCTGACCCGGGTCTACCGCGCTGTGCTCCTGATCCTGTCGCCGATCCTCACCCTGCTGATGCCGCTCGTGCCTGCCGTCTCCCTGGAGCGCGACCGCCGCGACGACGGCGACGAGGACGAGGCCGGCGTCAGCGACGAGGAGATCGAGGCCTTCATCGACGTCGGGACGCGCGAAGGCATCCTGGAGCCCGAGCAGGGCGAGTGGCTGTGGAGCATCGTGGACTTCCGGGACAGCATGGCGCGCAGCGTCATGACGCCGCGCATCGACATGGTCTGCGCGGCGGTCGACGCGCCGCTCGACGTCCTCGCCGACCGCTTCGTGGAGTCGGGCCACTCGCGCATCCCGCTCTACCAGGACTCGATCGACAACATCGTGGGAGTCCTCCACATTCGCGACGTGCTGCGGGCCTCGCGCCTGCCCGATCCGCCGCCGGTCCGGGACATGATCAAGCCGCCGCTCTTCATCCCCGAGACCAAGCCGCTGGGCGAGCTGCTCAAGGAGCTCCAGGCACGGTTCCAGCAGGTCGCGATCGTGGTGGACGAGTACGGCGGCACGGCCGGCCTCGTGACCGTCGAGGATCTGATCGAGGAGATCGTCGGCGAGATCATGGACGAGCACGAGGCGCTCTCGGCCGAGCTGGAGCCGCTCGACAACGGCGCCTACCGGCTCGACGGCCGGGCGCACATCGAGCTGCTGGAAGAGCTCTTCAAGGTCGACGTCGAGGACCCGGAGTACGAGACCGTGGCCGGCCTGATCTTCAGCGCGCTCGGCCACGTGCCGCAGGTGGGGGAGAGGGTCGACTGCTTCGGCCTGCGCTTCACCGTCGAAGCGGTGGCCGACCGCCGCATCCAGACCGTACGGGTCGAGCGCATCCCGGCCGAGGAGCCGGCCGGAGAGGAGACGGGCACCTGATGCCGAAAGCTGGAACCGTTACTTTCGTGGGGCGTCCGAACGCGGGCAAGTCGACCCTGATGAACCGCCTGCTCGGCGAGAAGCTGGCCATCGTCTCGGACAAGCCGCAGACCACGCGGCACCGGCTGGTGGGCATCCTCTCCGACGAGCGCGGCCAGATGGTGATCTACGACACGCCGGGCATCCACAAGCCCCTCCACCGCCTGAACCGCCAGATGGTCCGCCACGCGCTCGACGCCATGAACGACGCGGACGTGATCTGTCTCCTGGTGGACGTCGCGGAACGCGGCGGCGGTGGCGACGCCTACATGCTCGACCTCGTCGGCAAGGCGGAAGGCCCGCGGGTCCTGGTCCTCAACAAGGTGGACCGGGTGAAGAAGACCGATCTCCTGCCGCGGATCGCCCACTACGCCGAAACCCAGCTCTTCGAGGAGATCGTCCCCCTGAGCGCGCTCCAGGGAGACAACGCCGACCGGCTGCTCGACGTGCTCTGGAAACTGCTGCCCGAGGGCGAGCCGATCTACGACCCGGAGCTGCTGACCATCCATCCCGAGCGCTTCCTGGTGGCCGAGCGCATCCGCGAGAAGGTCCTGGAGCTGACCAGCGAGGAGCTGCCGTTCTCGACCGCCGTGGTGATCGAGCGCTGGGAGGAAGACGAGAAAAAGGATCTCATCCGCCTCTACGCCACCATCCTGGTGGAGCGCGAAGGCCAGAAGAAGATCGTGGTCGGCCGCCAGGGCTCGATGATCAAGAACATCGGCACCGCCGCCCGCCTCGACCTCGAAGACTTCCTGGAGCGCCACGTCTACCTGGAGCTCTTCGTCCGCGTCGAGCCCGGCTGGCGGGAGGACCGGGCTGTCCTGGCTACGCTGGACCGGGACGTGGATGTGGATACGGAGTAGAGGAGCCGGGCGGGCGCGAATCGCGTATACTGAGACGGAAGGATTCGGTTCATGAGCCAGACAGGTACCACATCCAGAGTGAAGGGGCTGGCATTCGAGCTCGCCTTGATGCAAAGCCTCGCTCTTGGCGTGGCCCTCGGAAGCGGAGCTCTGGAACGGTTTGCCTCAAGGTTGCCGGACACGGCGGCATGGCTACCGTTGCACATGATCCAGCCTGGTGCTCTCAAGTGGTATGCCCTTGGCATTGCGTTCACATTGAGTCTAGCGCTCGTCTGGGTGGAGCGCGGGACCTGGATCGATAGAGCCGCGGTCTCCCGGAATGCCGCGATCGACGCAATCTATGCGGAACTGCACCGGTTGATGAGCAGCCCTGCGCCAGGCTCTGAGCCGGAGATTGAGCAGAAGCTCGCGCGGCTGCGCGCACTGCAGCAGGAAGAAGCCGCCACCATGAGACGGCGCTATGAATCTCGGGCCCACTTGAAGCCCGGCATGGGCTGGCAGGCGTTGAGTCAGGCTCGAGCGTTGCTCTCCGAGAATGAGAATCCTACCTCCGCGAACCCTGCCCTTCCGAAACAGTCTTGACCGGCGCCACAAGCCGCGCCTCACACAGGGAAGGTTCGGATATCGAGCCTACCGGCCGTGCCTCCGCTGGGATCTCGGCTTTACCTGTGCGTTCTGCCTTGTCCACGAATCAGACCTGGTCGAGCACGGAGCCGAGGGGACTGGCCTGATGACGGTCGAGCACTTTGTGCCTGTCAGCACTGGAAAGACCCGTGCAGAATCGGAGGCTCTGGCCAACGACTATCAGAACTGCTTCTACGCCTGCCGGTACTGCAACGGCGCCCGGATTGCCGCGCCGGCAATGGATTCACGAGGCCGCAAGCTGCTGAATCCATTCACTCACGCCTGGAGTCAGCACTTCAACCTCATGGATGATGACCGTCTCCTGCCTTTGCCTGGAGACCGAGATGCGGAGTACACGGCAGAGGTCTACGACCTGAACGAGGCCCGCAAACTGGAGATGCGCAAGTCAAGACGGGAGCGCATCCATGAGTGCCTGGAGCTTCTCACTCAAGGACCGGACCTCTTGACCGGCCTTGTAGCAAGCGCGGCAGCCTCAGAGCTTGTAGCCAGGTCGGCCGAATTGCTGGTGGCAGCGGACAATCTGCGCAGGCTCATGCTGAGCGCGGAGCGAGACTTGAAACGCCATTCGGCGATCCCGGACGATGCGGACTCCAGGTGTCGATGCCGAAATAGGAACCACCACTCTCTTCCGCCAGCCCTCGAAGAACAGACGTTCGACATCAACCTGCCTGAGTCTTGACCAGCCGGAGAGGTCGTTGCAGATTGAATTTTGGAAGTTCAATTTGCAACGACCGGCGATGTCGCCACCACCTCGAAGCTCGGTGCTTCCAGGATGGCTCGCTTCACCGCGCACTGATCGGCGGTGCGGATCAAGGCCTCGTGGTATTTCTCCGGGAAGCCTTCCGGAAGACGGATGGCGAGGCGGATGGTCGCGACCCGTTTGGTTTCGGGGTCCCTGATCGACTCCAGGGTCAGGCCGAGACCGTCTGTGGCGAGACCGCGCTGCTGGCAGAAACGCAGGACGTAGAAGCCCGCGCAGGTGCCGATCGAGGCCAGGAAGAACTCGAAGGGGGACGGAGCGGTGTTGTCGCCTCCGTGGTCCTCCGGTTGATCGGTATGAACGGTGAAACCGTGAAAACCGGCGTCGACTTTCACTCCGCCGGGGAAGGTGACATCCATGATCATGGGCGAGGCTCCTTTCCGAAGCGTGGCTGGAAAAGACTAGCCGTCGAAGGCAGGTGATCGCACCGTGTGTGCGGGCAGGTAGAACGCCCGTCCGCGCGGGTGGCTCGCGTCGCCAATGCGATATCCTGGCCTCATGAGAGTCGCCGCCCTCTACGACATCCACAGCAATCTCCCCGCTCTCGAAGCCGTTCTCCAGGAGGTCCGTCGGATCGGCGTCGACCTGATCGTGATCGGCGGCGACGTGGTTCCGGGACCGATGCCGCGCGAGACGATTGGAGCCTTGAGAGACCTGGACATCCCGGTCCGCTTCATCCATGGGAACGGCGACCGCGCCGTGCTCGAATTGCGGGCGGGACAGGAGACCACCGCGCTGCCGCCGCAGGCCCGGGATCTGGCACGGTGGGTGGCGGAGCAGCTCGATTCCGAGCAGGCTGAAATGCTCGCGAGCTGGCCTTCGACCCTTCGCCTCGAGATTCCCGGCCTGGGCGAGGTGCTGTTCTGCCATGCCACGCCGCGGAACGACACCGAGATCTTCACCCGGAACACGCCCGAAGAGGTTCTGCGGCCGGTCTTCGAAGGCGTCGGCGTACCGCTGGTCGTCTGCGGTCATACCCACATGCAGCAGGACCGGACGGTCGGAGCGGTCCGTGTCGTGAACTCCGGCAGCGTAGGCATGCCGTTCGGCGAGCCCGGTGCCTACTGGCTCCTGCTCGGTCCTGGCGTTCAGCTTCAGCGGACCTCCTACGATCTCGCCGCGGCTGCGGAACGCGTCCGGGAGTCGGACTATCCGCAGGCCGAGACGTTCGCCGAGAAGAACATCCTGCAACCTCCTTCCGAGCGGGAGATGCTGGCGGTGTTCGCCAAGGCCGAGCTCAAGTAGCGCGGGCTGTTACAATCCCGGCCCGCCATGGCACGCCGTCTTTTTCTGGTCTTCGCCGCCTTCCTCGTCCTGAGTTGCCAGCGTACGCCGGAGGCACCTCCGGCTCCTCCCAAGCCCAAGGTCCTGTTCCTGGGATTGGACGGCGCGACGTGGACGGTCATGGGACCGATGATCGAGCGCGGCGAGCTGCCCACGTTCCGCAAGGTCATGGAGCAGGGCGCTTCCATGCCCCGGTTCGAGACGATTTCGTCGACGCTCTCGCCCGTGGTGTGGACCTCCGTGGCCACCGGCCGGACTCCCGAAGACCATGGCGTCACCAGCTTCACCACGGACCTGCCCAACGGTCAGCGCATCCCGGTCACCAGCAGCCAGCGCAAGGCGCGGGCGATCTGGGAGGTCGCCTCGCGGCGCGGCGTCAGCGTCGGCGTCACCGGCTGGTGGGCGAGCTGGCCGGCCGAAGAGGTCAACGGCTACGACATCACCGATCACGCCAACCCGGCGTTCTCGGAGCTGCTCATCCAGGACAAGACCTATTGGACCGCGAGCGCCCAGGACCTGGCTCAGCTCAAGCGCGATTTTTATCCCCTGGACATCGGTTCCGTCCTCGCCCGGCACTGGATGACCCGCGAGCAGTTCCCCTTCGACGATCTCCAGCGGCGCGGCGGTTTCACGAACACCCAGATGGACGTCCTGCGCGCCGCGCCCTGGAACGACCGCGCCGTCTATCCCTGGCTCAAGACGTTCTATCGCATCGACTATCCGCTGTTCCTCGTGGGCATGGACCTGATGAAGGAGCGTCCCACGGACCTCTGGATGCTCTACCTGCGCGGCTCGGACGCGGTCCAACACTACGGCTGGGACCTGGTCGAGCCCGAGCGCTTCGCGAAGCCGATCAACGACGTGGCCCGCGACCGCGGGCTCGTGCAGGGTGTCTACCGCTACCTGGATACCTTCCTGGCCGAGATCCTCAAGGCGCAGCCCGAAGGCTCCTGGCTGATCATCGCGTCGGACCACGGCGCCGAGGCCTCGCCTGAGGCACAGAATCCCGCGGCTCTCAAGCGCCCGGGCGAGCACAGCCTTACGGCCAAGGGGATTCTTTTCATCTCCGGACCCAGCGTGAAAAAGGGCTACCAGATCCAGAAAGGGAGTCCGTACGACCTGATGCCCACCATGGCGTGGCTCCTTGGCCTGCCGCTCTCGCAGGAGCTGGCCGGGCACCCGCTGACCGAGGCGTTTGAAGAGGATTTCGTCCGCTCCCTGCCGATGAAGACCGTGCCCAGCTACGGCGAACGCAAGGTGGGGCCGTTGCTGGCCTCGCCGTCAGACGAGGAGATGATCAAGAGTCTCAAGAACCTGGGATATATCCAGTAGATCAATCCCGGGTCCAGATCGGCGGCAGACCCTTTTCGATCTCGATCTTGCCGAGCTTCGGAGTCTTGCGCACGCCCGCATGCTTTGCCCATTCGGCCATGCGGCGGACGCCTTCTTCCAGATCGATTCCCGGACCCTCTCCCAGGATGCGGCGGGCTTTCTCATGGGACGCCCAGGCGTGCTGGACCTCATTGCGCGCCGGCTGATGGCTGATTTTCGGCTCGACGCCGAGCACGCGGCCGACCACGTCCACCAGCTCCACGATGGAGTAGGGACGGTCCGCTCCGACGTTGAAGACCTGGTTGCGGGCCTCGTCGATCTCGATCGACCGGGCGAGCAGCGGCGCCACGTCCGCAATGTGGCTGAAAGCCCGGGTCTGCGTGCCGTCTCCGAACACGGTGAGCGGCTCGCCCTGCATCGTCTGGTTGAGGAAGATCCCGATCACGTTGCGATAGCGGTCGCCGAGGTTCTGCCGCTCGCCGTAGACGTTGTGCGGACGGAAGACGATGAAGTCGAGGCCGAACATCTCGTGCGCGGCGCGCAGGTCCAGCTCCACCGCGTACTTGGAGATGCCGTACGGATCTTCGGGACGCGGCTCCATCTCCTCGTCCATGGGGAGCTGGTTGCGGCCGTAGACCGCGATGCTGGAGGTGAACACGAAGCGCTTGATCCCGTGCAGCACCGACAGGTTGATCAGGTTGACCGAGCCGATCAGGTTGTTCTCGTAGTTGAAACGGCGGATGAAGTGCGACAGCCCCTCGGCGGCATAGGCGGCGAGGTGGAACACGTGCTCGAAGCCATGGCGCTCGAAAAGGTTTTCGAGGAGCGGCACGTCGCCGATCGATCCCTCAACGAACCGGGCTCCCTCCGGTACGTTGTCGCGGTAGCCGCCGCTCAGGTCGTCCAGGGCCACGACGTCGTGACCGCGGCTCAGAAGCTCGTCGGCGAGATGGGAGCCGATGAAACCGGCTCCGCCGGTGACCAGGCAGCTAGCCATGAGTTCTCCTCCGCAGCAGCCATCCAAGGCCGAAGCCCACGCCGTCGCCAGCGGTGGTCACGAGCCGGAACAGGACCGGTAGTCCGAACGCCAGACCCGGACCCACAATAGGTCGGAGCCCACCCACCAGCACGGCCTCGCGCACGCCGAGACCGGCCGGGGCTCCAGGCGTGACGAAGCCGGCGACCCAGGCAGCGGCGAACAGGCCGGTGAGAGCCGGCAGGGGAGCCGCAGGAGCCGAGAGCACCGTGCGCGCCAGGATCGTCGCGCAGGCGCCGAAGACGAGGAAGTTGAACCCGCAGAGGCCCAGACAGGCAAGTCCGGCGCCGAGCTGCCGGGGCTGCCGGGGCTGCCGGGGGAGACCGCCGGTGGGCGGCTCGGGCAGGCGAAGACGCCTCCGGATGGGCTCGCGACGGATCAGGATCAGGGTCAAAACCAGCGCGCCGACGGCGGCGCAGGCGGTGAGACCGATCCTCCAAGGAGCCAGCGCGGCACCGCTTCCCAAGGGCAGGCCGGCCGCGGCCACGGCCAGGCCGGCGAGGATCGCGCAGGCCGTCTCCAGGCCGAGGGTCAGGAGAACCGGGGACGTCGCAATGCCGCTCTCTCTCGCCAGCGCCACCCGGCCGACGTAGTGGCCGACGTTGCCCGGCAGGTACTTGGCGGCCTGCGAGAAGGCCAGGATGCCGAGCGCCGTGGCGAAGCGCGGCTTTTCGCCAAGCGCCCTCAGAAGGAGATGCCAGGCCAGGGCGCCGGAGAGCAGGGTCAGCTCGTAGAGGCCTACGGCCGAGACCAGGCCGGCCACGCGCCGGGCGTCCCAGGAGATTTCCGGCAGCTCCGCGGCATGGCGCCAGCCGAAGGCGATCAGCCAGGCGAGGCCGAGGACCGCCAGCGCGGCGCCGATCCAGCGGGGCATCAGGAGGTTCGCCTCGCGAGCACCAGATAGCCCGTGCCGGCCTCACGGTCCAGGAACCGCTCCTGCACCCAGCAGGCGGCGCGGAACGCCAGGGTGCCCGGCCAACTCGCCTGGATGGGGTAGAGCCGGCTCTCGATGCCGCGCTGCGTGCCGCTGCGCGCGGTGTTCTCGGCCAGGGCGGCCTTGTCATGATCCGCGGCGTTGGCGGTCCGCCGCAGGTCGCGGCCGTGGACCCAGGCTCGCACCCGCTCGGTGAGGTTGCTCACCGGGAAGCCGTAGCACTCGTGATGCTCGACCTCGAAGCCGGTGCGCCGGATCAGGTCGATCAGCCCCTGGCGCTCGTAGCGCCGGAAGTGGCCGGCCCAGACGTCGCTCGGGCTCCAGCGGGCCATGCGCGCGGGCACCGACATCAGCATCCGGCCGCCGGGCTGGATCCAGCTCCGCCACTGCGCCAGCGTGCCCGCGTCATCCTCGATGTGCTCCAGGACCTCGAACGCGAGCAGGAGATCGAAGCGAGCCGCCCAGGCCGGCTGCGGCGCGCGGTGGATATGCACCTGCGGGAGATCGCGGTTGACGTACGTCGCCAGCTCGAACGCGCTCTCGGAGGTCTCCATCGCTTCGCAGGTGAAGCCGAGCGCGGCGAGATCGGGGAGCAGCGCGCCGGCTCCGCAGCCCACTTCCAGCGCTTGGCGATCGGCGCCAGCCGGGCTCCGCGGCAGACCGGCCACGAGCTCAAGGACGCGGTCGCGCCGCAGGGCGTAGCGCAGCGCCGGTACCCAGTTCCTTTCGGGCACGGCGAGACCGTAGACCGGGTGGCGCTCCATCACTCGTTCCTGTCGGTGGAAGACCGCAGCTCCGACTCCAAAGTCCTAACCTTGGCCAGGAGGATCTCGAGCAGCATGCGGTTGAACGAGATCAGGTCGGCCACCACGCCCACCAGCAGCGCGACGAAACCGAAGATCAGCAGCACGCCGCCGAGGACCAGCGACTGCACGTGGCCGTTCCCCTGGCCTTCCAGATAAAAGTAGAGGAAGCGGGCCACGGGCAGGCCGCCGAGCACGACCAGCGCGCCTCCCAGGTAGGTGAACACCCGCAGCGGCTTGTAGCGCGTATAGGTCCTCACCGTGGTGACCATGGAGTGGGTGAGGAACTGCGGCACGCTGCGGAACAGGCGCGACTCGCGGGTCTGCGGGTTGACCGGCACCGGCACCGAGGCCACGGCCATGCGCTCCTTGCCGGCCTGGATCAGCATCTCGATCGTGTAGCTGAACGAGGAGAGCACGTTGATGCGGAGCGCCGCCGCCCGCGACATCGCCCGGAAGCCGCTCACCGCGTCCGGCACCGTCGTGCCCGACAGGCGGCGCACCACGAAGCTGCCGATCCGCTGCAGGCTGCGCTTGAGCGGCGAGAAGTGGGCGAGGGTGGATGGCCTGCGGTCGCCGACCACCACGTCCGCGCGTCCTTCAAGGATCGGCCGGATCAGGTCGGGAATGGCGCTGCCCGCGTACTGGTTGTCGGCATCGGTGTTCACGATCACGTCCGCGCCCAGGAGCAGGGCGGCGTCGAGGCCGCTGCGGAAGGCCCGTGCGAGCCCCTGGTTCACCGTGTGGCGTACCAGGTGATCGGCGCCGCAGCGGCGGGCGACATCGGAGGTCGCGTCGGTGCTGCCGTCGTCCACGATCAGGATCTCGACCTCGTCCACCCCCTCGATCCGCCGCGGGATGTCGGCGATCACCTGGGGGAGTGTCCGCTCCTCGTTGAAGCACGGAATCTGAACGATGACCTTCATGACCGGGACGTAGGCTACACTAAGTCGTCGATGGTCGATCCCAACCCCTCCCCGGAAGCCGTGCGCAAGCCGATGGTCTCCGTGATCATGCCGGCATACAACGCCGAGAAGACGCTGGAGCGCACCTGGCGCGACCTGCCCATGGAGCTCATCGACGACGTCATCGTGGTCGACGACGCCAGCGCCGACCGCACCGTCGAGGTGTCGCGCGGCCTCGGGCTGCACACCCTCGTGCACCCGCAGAACCGGGGCTACGGCGGCAACCAGAAGACCTGCTACCGCGAGGCGCTGGCGCGCGGCGCGGACATCGTGGTCATGGTCCACCCCGACCACCAGTACGACCCGGCCCACATCCCCGACCTGATCGCGCCGCTCCTGCGCGGCGAGGCCGACGCCGTGTTCGGCAGCCGCATGCTCGGCGGCCGGCCGCTCGAAGGGGGGATGCCCAAGTGGAAGTACTTCGCCAACCTGTTCCTGACCATGCTGGCGAACGCCACCTTCTACGTCTTCCTCTCCGAATACCACTCGGGTCTCCGGGCCTATTCCCGGCGCTACCTGGAGACCGTGGACGTCGAGCGCAACTCGGACGATTTCGTCTTTGATACCGAAATCATCTCGCAGGGGGTCTATAAGGGAATGAGGATCCGCGAGATCCCGATCCGCACCCGCTACTTCCCGGAAGCCTCGCAGATCGGTTTCTGGCGCAGCATGCGGTACGGATTTGGTATCCTACGGGTGCTCGCCGACTACAAGATGCACGTCAAGAGGGTCCGGAAGTCCCGGCTCCTCGGATGAGCACCGAGGGTCGTGCAGAGAGTGAAATGGTTCTTGTCTTGGATGCACTCGTTGAAGAAGAGGAAAGAAGAGGCGCTGGCTCTGGGCGCCAAGGTGTGGTAGAGTACCCCGCAACATTAAGGAGGAGGTCCATGCTCACTGTCCGTCGCCAGCTTCTGCTCGTCGCGCTTCTGCTCCTGTCGGCCATGCCCGCCCTGGCGGATGGTCCCTTCCGGTTCTATCCGATCACCCCGTGCCGTCTGGTCGACACGCGGCTGGGCTACGGCGGTGTGCTCGCCCACAACACCACCCGCGACTTCCAGGTCCAGGGTGTGTGCGGCGTGCCGGCCGGCGCGAAGGCTGCGGCCCTGAACGTCACCGTCTTCCAGCCCGGCGCCAACGGCCACCTGCGGCTCTTCCCCTCCGGGACGACGCTGCCCACGATCTCGACCATCAACTTCCAGTCGGGCATCGTGATTGCCAACGGCGCGGTCGTTTCGCTGTCCACCAACACGAACGACCTGTCGGTCTACACCTTCCTGACCAGCGGCACCGCGACGACCCACTTCATTCTGGACGTCACCGGCTACTTCGCGCCGGCGCCGTAACACGTAGAACCCACGACCGGCCGGTCCTGCTGAAGCTGGACCGGCCGCAGTCTGCCGGCTCTTTCGAAGAAGCCGCGGCGATCCCTCGCCGCGGCTTCTGACGCAGAGCGGCCGTTCCCTGCGCTCGCCAGCCAGCATGCCTTTCTCTTCTCAACCCGGTGCCCGCGTGCGCCGCTGGATCTATGCCTGGCTGCTCCTGATCGCGCCCGCCTGGGCGCTCGGGCTCGTCGCCGACGTGGAGATGTTCCGCTGGGCGAAGACTACGCCCGACATGTGCCAGGGACTTCCAGACTTCGGCGCCGCGGCGCCCCTGCTGCCGTCGACCGGTCCGGTCGGCTTCTACAGCGAGGTCACCGAGGCCGGCAACGCCGAGCGCTTCTTCTGTGCCCAGTACGATCTGGCGCCCCACGCGCTCGTCTGGTGGCGGCCCGAGTTCGTGAACCTGAGCCAGCGGCACCTCGCCGGCACGACCCTGGTCCTCAACTTCGCCGATCGCACCGCCCGCGCGACGTTCCTGCGCGACCTCGGCGCCGAGGCGCAGCGGCAGGGAGCGGTCGTGGCTCGCCGTGACGTCTCCTGGAAGCTCTCCGTGGTGACCGTGCGGGCCCTGGGGAACGGCTGACTTGGGTTTCCAAGGCTGGACGACGGTCCTGATCACGGCCGCGGGCTGCCTGCTCGCGGCGCTCGCCCTGCACGCCGGGGGCGTCAGTGGCTGGCGCCGCGTCCGCTACGCGCTCGGCCTCGGTCCCGGGCTCGGCCTGGGCGTCGTCTCCCTGGTCTTCTTCTTCGGCCGCCTGATCGGCCTCGGCCAGCCGGGGCTGATCGAGTTGCTGATCGTCTTCGCCGGACTGTCGGCCGTCGCGGTCGCCTGGTCCCGGCGTCGGACCCGTATCGAGCCGAGCCCGGTCGTGGAGACCACCCGCGCGCCGATCGCGCTGCGGGTGGCCGCGCTCCTGGCCCTCCTCATCGGGATCGGTAGCGCGGTCGAGTCCTACCGTGTGCTCAGCCAGTCCTGGAGCGAGGGGACGTGGGACGCGGTGGCGATCTGGAACGTGCGGGCGCGCTTCCTGGAGCGCGGCTACGAGGACATCTCCACGCTCTTCAAGCAGGTCGAGCGCAGCTCGCACCCGCACTACCCGCTGCTCCTGCCGGGCGCCGTGGCCACGCAGCTCGTGATCGCCGGGGACGACGACGCCTGGGTGCCGGAGACCACGGGCCTCGCCTTTCTCCTCGGGCTAGGACTGCTGACCTTCGCGATCGTGGCCGATTCCGGCCTGCTCTCGTACGCGGCGCTGGCCACGGCGATGCTCTGGGGCACGCCGATCCTGCTCAAGTGGGGAGGCGCGCAGTGCGGGGACATTCCGACCGCTTACTTCTTCCTCGGCGGGGTCGCGGCGCTCGCCTCGAACCTCCCGGGCCGCGCCGCAGGGGACCGCCTGCCGCCGATACCATCGCTCCTGGGTGGCGTCTTCCTCGGCCTCCTCGCCTGGACCAAGAACGAAGGCACCCTGATGACGCTCCTGCTGCTCGGCCTGTTCGCCGTCTGGATGCTGGCGTCCGGCGAGGGTGGCTTGCGCGGTTGGCGGGAGTGGAAGGATTGGAAGCGTTGGCGTCCGCTGATCGGCTTCGGCCTCGGCGCCGCGCCAGGCATGGCCGCGGTCTTCCTCTTCAAGCGCCTCTGGGCGCCGGAGAGCGGTCTCGACACCTTCCTCGGCGGCGAGCTGATCGGCCGGATTCTCTCCCTGGAGCGCTGGTGGCTGCCGGTTGAGGAGATCCTGAAGCGCCTGCTTCCCTTGAGTGATACCTACGGCTGGGGACTGGCCTGGCCGGCGCTGGAGCTGGGAGTCGTGCTGGCGATCTGGTTTCACTGGCGGGCGCGCCGGCCCTGGACCTCCTTCTGGGGCGCCGCGATCCTGGTGACCATTCTCTCCTGGATCCCGATCTACGTGGTCACGCCCTACGCCCAGCTCTGGCACATCTCGGGATCGCTGGACCGGCTCTTCCTCCAGATCTTCCCGGCCGTGATCGCGGGCGTCTTCCTCCGGGTCGCCGTGGCCGCCGCAGCCAGCGACGCCAATATGGCCGAAGAACCGGCCGACGCGCCTGTCAGGCTCCCTCTGCGGAGCCGCCTCCGTCCGCCTTCGATCCCGGACCCCGTATTCCTGGCCGCACTGATCGGCGTGGCCCTGATCGTCAAGGCGGTCACCGTCCTGCGCGCCGTGCCGTCGATCTGGTTGATGGCGGACGAGCTGCTCTACACGCTCACGGCCTGGGACTTTGCGCATTGGGGAGCGCCGGGCGTGCCGCATCCGGGCTTCCTCTACTATCCGCCGCTCGTCTCCCTGGTGATCGCGCCGCTGCATCGCCTCGGCCTGACGCCGCCGCACGTCTACACCCTGTCGCTCCTCCTTTTCAATGCGCTCCTCACCTCGACGGTGATCGCCGCCTACCTGATCCTGCGGCGTCTCTACGGCGCGACTTCGCGCCTGCTGCCGGTCCTTCTGGCGTTCGCGGCGCCGTGCACGGCGCTCGTGCTCATGTCCGAGCCGCTGTACATCACCCTGTTCCTCTGGTTCCTGTACTTCTACGTCCGGATGCTCCAGGACCGCAAAGCCTTCGATCACCTCGTCGCCGGCCTGCTGCTGGCCGGCATGATCCTGACGCGGCAGGTCGGCGCTCTCGTACTGGCAGCCATGATCGCCAGCGCCGTGGCCGACCTCCTGCTCGGCGGTTGCACGGAGCGTCGGCGGAAGGTCAGGCTCTACGCCTGGACCATCGTGCCGCCGGTGCTCGTGGCCATCGCCTGGAGACGGATCGCGCCTGGGCTCAAGGGTGGGGGAGGCTCGAACCTGCCGTACTTCCTGGCCGTGGCGGTGACAACGCCGCTCAAGCTGGTGTTCGGATCGGCACGCCGGCTCGTCAGCGAGATCGGATACGTCTCGCTGAGCACCTACGGCATCGCCCTGCCGGCCGTCCTCTGGGGTCTCTTCCGACGGGGGAGCTCCACTGAGGACCGGCAACGGCGCCTGTTCACGGGCGTGGTCCTCCTCTCCATGGTCCTGACCGCCGCGGTCTCGGGCGTCTTCATGTGGTACGCCCGCTTCCGCTACCTGCCGCGGTACGACATGTACGGTCGCTATATCGACTACTTCGGGATCCCGGTCCTGGCCCTGGCGCTCGGGGTGTACTGGCAGATGCGGCGGGACGCCTCGGACGAGGAGAGGTGGAAGCTGGCCGCCTGGACGCTGGTCCTGAACGCCGCCTTTCTCCTCGTGATCCCGGGCCGCTTCTTTCCAGGTTCGCTCCAGGGCCAGATCGCGCCGAATGCCCTGGCGCTCACCTGGCTGCTCGAACTGGTCCGGATCTTCGGACCGGGCATCCGCTGGCTGCTGCCGCCTGCGGCGGCGTTTCTGGCTATTCTATTGGCCTCGCCGGTCTACCTTGCCCGGACCGGAGTCCGCTACGCCGTGGTGGCCGGGCTCGGCGCTCTCACCCTCTTCAACTACTGGGACGGAGCGCGAGAGGTCTCGATCCAGTCGCACGGCTCGGTGCAATACGCCTCGTCCATCTCGGACTACATCCGGGACAACCCGGAGCCGTTCGCGAACGGCCTCTACGTCGACCATCCGGGCATCGGCTACAAGCGCACGGAGGCCCCGGAGATGGCCGCGCAGCACGCCTTCTTCTACCGGGTAATGGCCGACCACATGGACAAGGTGATCGCGGGATCCGAGCCCGAGCGCTTCCACGCCCGGATGCCGGTCCTGTCGCTGCGACCGTTCCCTGGCTGGCGGGTCCTCGCGGAGTGGCCTTGGGTGCAATACAAGATCTACGCACCCGCCGCTGAATCCGGCGGCGGATAGGCCGCCGGCAGACCGGGAGGCTGGCGCCCACAGCCCCCCGGCGTCCTGCGGTGAATCGATTGTCAATGAAC